>Ga0209543_1002200_pt1 | contig 14665 bp, 12 predicted proteins | sample MesohylFT_FD_187296 | JGI IMG/M metagenome (GOLD analysis project Ga0209543, IMG submission 187296) | Host-associated microbial community of the marine sponge Aplysina aerophoba from Gulf of Piran - sponge mesohyl, lysed by freeze-thaw... | ecosystem: Host-associated > Porifera > Sponge >...
AGAAAAAGTCCTCCATGCGCAGCAAGTTGAAACGAGCCGGATGGAACGATAGCTGTCTACTGGAACTCATCATAGGGGCCAAAATACAACTGAATGAAATTGAAAAAGTTTAAATGCGATAGCCCTGGCTCATTGGCAGCTTCCAAAATGAAGTGAATTTTGAATCTTTCGACGAACTTATTTATGACCCATCCGCTTGGAAACATGTATTGTATCGCGCCGCTGAGCCAACGGTTGAGTTTCTCCATCCCGATGCACTTTTCGCTGAACCCACGACTTTTTTGTATTATCGTGGCATGGCTATTGTGCGACAATTAAGATGATGGGCTGAAGGGGATGATTCTCAGGGAGCGATTACTGGCGATTCCAGTCGGGCTACGCCCTCCCTCCATTGCCAGTAATCAATAAGTTCTAAGTCGCCTCAAATGACGTTGGCAGTGACCTGAGCAATGTCAATCCCGCTGAACCAGTTGTAGGTGAAATTAAATTAACACCTCAAGATGGATTGACTCTGCGCAATGCTTTGCAAGTTATGTGTATAAGCCCAAAGTCTGTTTTTATCATATTGAACTCACAGCTGTCTCGTAACATTTAACAATGGCCTCGTATGCACTGGGTTAGACCCTAAATTGCCAAAGTCTGTCCCTTGAAATCTAATTTATCTTGATAAATGGCTTATATGTCCGACTTGACAATCAATTACTCACTCTGGAGTTCATCCATTCTTAGATTGATTTGAAACTCATTCCTAAATGACAACGAAAGTTCAACCACAATAGTTTTTTAGCTACCCTGTTTGTTACTGAACTGAAATTCATAATGACTATTGAAAAAATTTAATGGAATCGATTTATGGCTAATCAAGCACGCAATACTCAATATGTTTTTCACATGGAGGGTTTAGGGAAAACCTATTCTGGTGGGAAACAATGCTTTGAAAATATTAACCTATCCTTTCTTCCTGGAGTTAAAATTGGGGTCGTCGGTGTCAATGGCTCAGGCAAATCAACCCTGTTGAAAATTATGGCTGGCATCGAAACAGAGTATGTGGGTGAGGCATGGTCAGCAAAGGGTATTTCAGTCGGCTATCTTCCGCAAGAGCCAGAACTAAACTCTGATTTGAATGTCAGAGACAATGTCATGTTTGGAGTCAAAGAAAAACAGGCCATCTTAGACCGCTACAATGAATTAGCACTCAATTATTCAGATGACGTCGTTGATGAAATGACGCAATTGCAAGATCAAATTGACTCTGCCAATCTGTGGGATCTGGATTCCAAAATTGACCAAGCCATGGAAGCGATTAGATGCCCCGATGACCAAGCATGCATTGCTAAATTGTCTGGCGGAGAGCGACGGCGAGTAGCTCTGTGTCGATTACTTCTTGAAGCACCCGATATACTGCTTCTTGATGAACCAACCAACCACCTTGATGCGGAAACTGTTGCATGGCTTCAGCAACATTTAATCAATTATAAAGGAACTTGCCTCATTGTCACCCATGACCGCTATTTCCTTGATGAAATAACGAGCTGGATTCTCGAGCTGGACCGCGGTCGAGGAATACCTTATGAGGGAAATTATTCGAGTTGGTTGCAACAAAAAGCAAAACGACTTGAGCATGAAGCACGACAAGAAAAATCTAGACGAAAAACGCTTGAAAGTGAATTGGAATGGATACGTTCGGGAACGCAGGCAAGACAAACAAAACAAAAAGCCCGAATTAACGCATATAACGAACTTGTGGCCCATACAGAGCGAGAGCGATTCAGCACTTCACAAATCGTAATTCCTCATGGACCACGGCTCGGCTCCAATGTATTAAAAGTTTCTGGATTACACAAAAGTCTTAGTGATATTGTCCTGATTGAAGATTTATCCTTTAATTTACCACCGGGCGGCATTGTCGGTATTATCGGGCCTAACGGGATTGGCAAAACAACTCTTTTTAGAATGATTACACAGCAAGAATCTATCGATACGGGGTCAATTGAATTCGGTGCAACAACGACCCTTTCCTATATTGATCAAAGCCGCGATCATTTGGACTCCAGCAAGACTGTTTGGGAAGAAATTTCCGATGGCTTAGATGTCATTGAACTTGGCAACGCTGAGGTCAATTCTCGTGCTTATTGTTCAACATTCAACTTTAAGGGAACCGACCAGCAAAAAAAGATAGGTCTTCTATCTGGGGGAGAACGCAATCGTGTTCACCTCGCCAAATTGCTGAAAAGTGGTGGTAACTTGCTGTTGTTGGATGAACCAACTAATGATTTGGATGTCGAAACATTACGGGCGCTTGAAGAGGCATTAGAAAATTTTGCGGGGTGTGCCATGATTATTTCCCATGATCGCTTTTTTCTGGACCGTTTGTGTACTCATATTCTTGCTTTTGAAGGAAACGGTCATGTCGAATGGTTTAATGGTAATTTTGAATCGTACATGAAGGACAAAGAGAGGCGACTTGGTATTGATGCACTAGTACCAAAACGCGTCAAGTATAAAAAATTTGTCAGAGCCTGAATTCATGAGCCGAATTGATTAGTATTCGCCTTATTATCTTGTTTTCTTGAGCTGTTCCTTGTTCCTGTTCGGTCGGGAGGGGGAGGGGTGTGACAGTATGGCCACGGGGGACAATGGTGGTAATTTGAGCCACAAACAGCACGTTTGAGTCACACAATCAGGGCAAAAATAACGTTTTATGATGACGAAAAGCGAACCAGTCGTTACATATTACCAGAACAGATAAATCACCCAATATTTTTAATTTAGTTCGCAGGTCAGGGTAATTTGAAAAATACAACTCCCTTTGTATATAATGTATACAATTAACTATATATTGTTCATACAATAATGCTTGAATTGTAAATTCGGGACACCTAAAAGAGGATGTTTTTGATTCCAATTTGATTTAGATTGTTAACACTTGTTTAATGGAGAAATTATCATGAATTTTGCAATTATCCCATTTGACGAACAACCCGAAGATTTTATGGATCGGGTTAAAGCAATCGATCCCGAACCTTATATTTCACAATCACCTCGTGTTTACTTTGTCAGGATTAACGGTGATTCAGGGTATATCTCAAAACAAGTAGGTTTTACAGATACAGGTAAATTTCCTCCAATTACTAGAATAGTAATTCCATTCAGTGACAACAACTATTCAGGGCTTGCCTCCTCTAGTCTGTGGGATTATTTGGTGGGGAAAAAATGACTGAGGTAAATCGAGATATACCCCAGTCAAAAATTGAACCGTCAACGCCCCCTCCGATATCACATGAAATTCCAACTGGGTTGAAAAAAAAATTTAAGTATGTGTTATCAGGTCTTAAAATTGTAGTTGCAATTTTAACAATACTTGTGGCTTTGTGGGGTGCTTCTAATTGGTTTAGTTCTCAATTTAGAGATGTTAGGGAAGAAGCAAACAATAAATTTTCAGCAATCCTGGAAGTAGTCAACGAAAACAAAACTAATTTGGCTGTTCTGGGAGAAAAGGTAGCTAATATTGAAGTGGATATTGGCGATATTAAAGAAGATATTGGCGATATTAAAGAAGATATTGGCGATATTGAAGTGGATAATGCTGAAATAAAGGACGAGTTAAATTCCAATCAGGGGAATATTAATTAAAATGCAATATACGAACAGTATGGCTATCAACTCCCTTTCCATCGGGGTTTAAGAAAAAGTGATCACTTAAGTATATAATCCCCGAATAATAATATTTATTGTTTAATTTGATTCTAATAGTACAAAACTGGTAATCAGGTTCACCTAAACGATTGACTTATTTTTGCAGAAAGTTTCCAAATGTTTAAACAGAAAATTGATTCTGAAATTGTCCGAGATCGATTTAAAGCGAAGTGTGTTGAATTTTTATCTAATTTGGCGGATGAGTGCCGCTTTGTGAATAAAGTGGCTCTTTCCTTGGCATTTTTTCTTTTGGTGTCTGTTTCCTTAATCTCTGGTCTGGGAGTGAACGAGGCACAGGCACAGTCGGCAACTGAAAAAGGGTTGGCCATTGCCCAAGAAGCACGCGATTCCGACCGTGGCTTTGTCAACTTTATATCCGAATTAAGCATGATCCTTCGCAACAAGCAGGGTCAGGAAAATAAACGTTCTCTCAGGATTAAAGTCCTTGAGGTGAATGGTGACGGTAACAAATCGTTGTTTATTTTTGACAATCCAAAAAATGTCAAAGGAACCGCACTTCTTATCCATGGTCATATTCAAAAGGCCGATGAACAATGGCTGTATTTACCTGCACTAAAGAGGGTGAAGCGAATTAGTTCAGCGAACAAGTCAGGCTCCTTTCTTGGGAGCGAATTTTCCTATGAAGATTTAGGAACTTTGGAAGTTGAAAAATTCACCTATAAGTGGCTTCGGGATGAATCTTGTGGAAATCTTACATGTACAGTAACTGAATATACTCCTGTAGAAAAGGGTTCAGGTTATACTCGACAGCTGATTTGGCATGACACTGACGCGTTACGTATATGGAAAATCGAATATTATGATCGCAAAAATACCCATCTTAAAACCTTAATTCTTGATGGATATGACCAGTATCTTGGTAAGTTTTGGCGCTCATCTAAGTCGGTCATGACAAACCATGTCACTGGTAAGTCAACCGAATTCCAATGGAACAATTATGAGTTTCAAACCCAGCTCAATGAACGCGACTTTACTCAAACAGGACTTCAACGTGCTCGATGAAAATTATTAGTTCTCTCACTCAAATTGTTCCAGCATCATTTATTGGCATTTTCTTAAGCGGTATTTTTGGTATCACTAGCGCTCAGGAAACAAGCAAATATTTTATTGAAACTGCGGGATCCATTGGTTTAGAAGGCCGTCTATTTTTAGATAACCCTGCTTACACAGGTCAGAAAAAAAATAATTATATCATCACCTTTGAACCTTCGATTTATCTTGAGGGCGATACTGGTGCGAGTTTCACTCTCAAACCCTTTTTAAAATTCGATAGTGCTGATAGTAATCAAAATCATTTTGATATCCGTGAAGCCTATTATCTTAACTACGGGTCAATTGGAAATTCTGAGTGGGAAATTCGTTTGGGTATTGACAAGGTATTTTGGGGAACTGCCGAGTCGAATAATCCCGTCAATATTATCAATCAAACTGACTTTGTTGTGCATCCAGACGGCAAGGCCAAGCTAGGTCAGCCAATGATTCAAGGAACATTATCTGGAGATTGGGGAACTCTTGCTTTATTAGTCCTTCCAATTCACCGTCCTCAAACTATTCCAGGATTGAAGGGTCGATTTCGTCCTCCCCAATTAGTCCAAACATCACGCGAAACTATCACATATCTTTCTCCCTCTGGCCGTTCCAATACTGACCTTGGGGCACGATACAGTAACACCATCGGTGCTTTAGATTTTGGCATAAGTATTTTCAGTGGAACAAGCCGCATTCCGCAACTTGTTCCAGTTTTTGATGTCAATTCGTTACAAACTATGCAGCCACCGATTCTGATTGGTTATACCCAATATTATGGATTGACAGAGCAATTTGGACTTGATATCCAATTAATAATTGATGCCTTTTTGGGAAAAGCGGAGTTGGTTAATCGAAAAGAATACAATGATATACCGTCCGCGCTACCCACTCTACCGGCGCTCCCATTTAAATCCAGTTATAATGCTTCAGTTATTGGGGGCGAATATTCAATATATGGAATCTTTGAATCGGATGCTGATTTAACACTCTTCGCCGAATGGAACCATGACACCCGCGGCAAACAATCTTCCTCAGCTCTCCAGAATGATTTGTTCTATGCGGCGCGTTATACTTTGAATGATTTTAATGATACTGATTTAAATGTTGCACTCATTGACGACCGCGATTATAAAACCAAGACGATGCGTTTGGAATTTAATCGACAACTATCCGATACTGTTTCGTTTAACGTGGAAGCTTTTAAATTCGTTGCTAAAGATTATGATGATACGGCAAGCGCATCTATATTTAAAGATAATTACTTAGCGGTTAATTTTGAATATAACTTTTAGATTCCATTGTATCTTGCTTTCCCTCTGTCTCAATAGCTTGTTCAATACAAAAACAATAAATTGCCAATCATTAGTTGGAATAGTAACTTTGGATAATTGTTCAGTTTTGATTTAGTAAAATATATGCAAGGACGCTAGATTTGGTTATCTCTTAATTTTATTGTATTTCGTAATATTCACTCCTCGTTTAGCTCCTTAATCAACCCATGGAATCCGCTCAAAAAGCATACATTGATGGCGACTTTTTAAAAGCCTCTGAGATTAGCAAAAATATTGGTACGTTTGATGGATTTATACTCGCCGCCGAAGCCTTAATTATTCATGGCGAGCATATTGCATTGAGAGCTCAAAAACAGCAAATCTTTCTCAATGTAATTGACCTATCCGAAAAATCGCTGAAACTCCAACCGAATAATCCTGATGCTCTAGCCCTTCATATACGAGCTTTAGGTCGTTATACCCAATTATTACCTCCTGGAAGAGCATTACATGAGGGGTACGGGGATAGAATTAAAAAACTGTTGGATACGCTTCTCAGGTTGGCGCCCAACTCATGGAAAGGACACTTAGGCTATGGTGCTTGGCACGCCGAAATAGTTGTAAAAGGAGGCCTTCCTGGAAAATTACTCTTTGGAGCATCTGAGCGTAAGGCGGCTTACCATTTCAACAAAACCCTTGAACTCAATAGAAACTCATTTATCGTGAATTACGAAGTGGCACAAGAACTATATACGCTTAATTTAAACAAATTTAAATCACAAATCATTAAACTACTTCGCAACTCAGATACACTCTTAGCAACCGATTCATATGAAAGAATATTATTGAAAAAATCACGAGAATTACTGGTTAAATTATCCGGTTCTTGGTGATCATCCAAGCATAATTTCTTCTGACCTGAAGAGAAGAAGTCAAGATTGAGTTCAACAAAAAAGGAGATTAATGGTATTTCCTCACAATGTGAAAGCGACTGTTGGTATTTTCTTTTGCCTCAAAAAATGTTATTCTTTTTGACATCAAAATAGCAACTTTTTTGGACCTTTTTGTAAGGAATAACGGACAGCAGTGAACAACTCACCCAAAACCCAAATGACTTTTGAAGAGTGCATTACTTTTCAGGACAAGTTTTTACAGAATGTATCGCGAACTTTTGCACTCACTATACCGCAACTGCCGCCCCCTTTATATTTGTCAGTAGGGAACGCCTATTTGCTTTGTCGTATAGCCGATACCATTGAAGATGATCCCGACATGATGGTGGCAGAAAAAAAATACTTTGCGTCACAATTCAGCGCCGTTGTACGAGGTGACCAAAATGCCAGGGTATTTGGGAATGATTTGGCTCAGCGGCTTTCAGCAAAAATGCCAAATGCTGAGCATGAGCTCGTTGCCAATACTGTTCCGGTTATCGCCATTACCCATAGTCTCGCAGCTCCCCAGAGACAGGCCCTTGAACGCTGTGTTGAAATCATGGGCTCTGGAATGGCAGAGTTTCAACAAACGGCTTCTACAAATGGGTTGGCGAATATTGCTCAATTTAACCAGTATTGTTATTTCGTTGCTGGTGTTGTCGGCGAAATGCTGACCGAACTATTCTGTGATTATTCAGCCGAAATCAACCAGCACAGAGAAGAGCTTCTTACCTTGGCTATTGGTTTTGGCCAAGGCTTGCAAATGACTAATATACTCAAGGATATTTGGGATGACAAAGAAAGAGAGATTTGCTGGTTACCTAGAGATGTATTTTTAAAATACGGGGTTGAACTTGAAAATTTTGATTCTTCAGACCCGCGCATCATTAAAGGGATTCAAGAATTAGTGTTGATTGCCCACCAAAATTTGCAAAAAGCATTACAATACATTTTAATTATCCCGTCTCGTGAGACCGGTATTCGCCGTCATTGTTTGTCAGCATTGGGCATGGCAGTCCTGACCTTAAGGAAAATTCATACTAATCCCGATTTTACAAAAAGAGATGACGTTAAGATTTCCCGTAAAAGTGTAAAATTTATTCTTTTCACAACGCACTTGCTTGTGCGATCTAACTTTGCCCTTAGGCAATTATTTGCAGTTTTAATGATTAGATTTCGCTAAAACTGATAGGAGTTATTTGTTTAAAACTCGTATCAATAGTCGCAATACGGAACAATGGGATATAGTGTATATGTTGAAATTAATAATGCCAAAGCTTAATTCACAATTCGGAAAACATTTACCTAAGTTATACCTGTACAAGAATTCATGAATTGCTTTCATTGAAAATGTTGTCAACGCCCAAAAACTGCATCTATTTAAAATTTTCAACTGTGCTGCGATTTTTAGACAATCTTGGCCCTCCATGTTAGGTCTCGGGATTCTATGAAGATACCAATTTCATATCAAGAGGGATATGCAAAAGCAAGTCAGGTTGACCCAGAGTTTGCTGACAAATACTTGGAACATACTGCCATTGGCGACCCACTCGCAGATTCACTTGCCGACGCGTTAAATCAATCTGATTCGAAAAATCTGAACAATCTCCTTCGTTCTGGATTAAAAGGTACCCTCAGTGCCAATGATCTTAAGTCTTCGCCCGAGGCACTTAGAAACTTCTTGGAATTCTACAATCATATTCCTGATTGGGTTGATTTAAACTTATATAACCATGGGTGTCGAATGTTTCATCGCAATACCAGACTTATCTTAGCCGGTATGGTTGGAGGTGTTTTGGTCGAAGGGTTTGCAACCAACATAGCTCAGTCGTTTTTCCTGACCGGTAGAGTAAGGGACAAAGGCGTTAGACGTCTTCAGCAAAACAATCGACATATGTTGGAGATCTTTGTTCCACGGGGTTTGGAAATGTACAATGATGGATGGGTGTATTCTGTTCGGATTAGAATTGTACATGCTAAAATACGGCGTCTCCTTGAAGAATCAGATGATTGGGACGATGAATATCTAGGAATGCCGATAAGCAGTGCCAACTTAGGATTTGCAATTGCTTCGTTTTCAGCTCAATTGGTTCACCATATAAAGCGTTTAGGAGCATCATTTTCGGAAGAAGAGCGCGAAAGCTTTCTACAGGTATGGAGATATTCAGGCTATTTAATGGGGATCCCTGAATCGATTCTCTTTGCTGATGAAGAGGAAGCAAAAAGGTTAATGAATATCACACGCATCTGTGAGCCTCCCCCCTCTTTAGAATCGATTGCAATGGCTTCGTCTCTTTTAAACTCGGCTCCTCTTATTGCCGGCATCAATCAGTCTCAAGACCGCAAAAAACTAGTGAAATATATCTTAACTATTTCACGGGCACTCATTGGGGACAAACTTGCTGACCAGTTGCGTTATAGAAATTCTCCATCTTGGGGAGTATTATGGAAATTCCGGTTGTTGAACAAGATTGAATCCCTACTTCGATTCATCAAGAATGAGAAAAATCAAAATTTGAATACTATTCTAAGCGTTTCGAATTATGATGGCTCAATAGTGAACTTAAAGTTACCCGACCATATGTATGACGAACAGTCTTCTGACTGGTAAAAGTTCACCTCAATAGTTCCAACTAAACTTTCTTATTGACATTGTGTTATTCTTGGTACCATGGATACCGGATCCATGCCAACTTAACACGGACTCGCTGTTCAGCAATCTATATTCACCTTTAACCTGAACTTCACCAATAAAATGAGGATATAATTTTCTTTACATCCTTACTATAAGTAGATTTAAGCCCTATTCAATGTGACCATCTAGCGTACCAATTATGGGAACGCTCTCATTCAGACGCCCATCCACCCGTTTAAATGCCATGCTATGGAGTTTCGCTCATAAGGGGGGCTTTTTTGTTGTTCATAACCAGCGGTTTTATGCTAGTTGTCCCAATTTATTCAAAGGTGAATATCACCCGCACTTTACGAAGAACGAGATTCCAGCATTTTAATGACTTCGTTGGCGCTATTAATACCGCTAACAAGGGCACCGTTGATGGAGGGTATTTCCATGTAATCTCCGGCCAAGAAGAGATTGCTGACTTCTTGACTTAGCTTGGTAGGCAGACTTGCCATAGCCTTGAACATTCCCGGCGGACCCATGCATACGGCTTCATCCCATCGGTAGACACGCGAGAACAACCCTTCGCCAGGATTAGGAAGGGCGGAGCCAGGGGGAGGATTGCGCATCGCTGCCTGCAACATTTCCCGTTCAATCTCTTGATCGTCTAGTGGAAACAATTGAGCGGCGCGTTCACGGCCGACAAGCATATCCAGCGTGCATTTACCAGGCGGAACACAGCCGGGAAGATTAATGGACCGGTCAAGTAAGAGCGGTGTTTCATCTTCGGGATATAGAGCACCATGCCACCCTGGAGGTAGCGGTCGTTGGTCAAGACCGATCACCACGCGGCACCCCTGCGAATAGTTTACCTTGCTGAGTTCTTGATGAATAACCTCTGGAAGATCTGGAATAATACCGGCTACTTTAGTCGCTGTGACTGCACAGATTACGGCGTCAGCAGCGATAGGTCCACTATCCACAACCACACAAGTTACTTGTCCGTCTTCAATTGTAACATTCCTGACGGGCGTTGAGACGTGTATACTGTCACCACAGACTTTGGCAAGCGCATGAGTTAATTCGCCGGCACCCTTTTCCGGGGCATATATATGATCAGAATTCAGCAACATTTCTGCCACATAGGCCAGCATATATGCCGAGGCGGACCGTTCAATGTGACCCATCGTCATCTCAAGGAAACCACCTAGGGTTACCTGTAGCGTCTCTGAGACCCCGCGTCTAGCGAGGTAATCGCCGAATTTTTCACCTTCGTCAATCTCACTTATTCGGCAGGTGCTGGAGAAATTGTGATACTCAGGATTCATCTTGGCGTCCTTGACCAGCCTAATAAATCCCGGTGAAAGCAATCCCAACTTCCAAAAGGATGGTAGATTACGAAAAACATCACCGAAAGACTTAAGTGGGGTCGTCCGACTCCATTTGCCACCTCGAAACCAACCGAGGTTCATTTCAGAACGGATAAGGGGCAATTCTAATTCTTTGCACACTTGAAACGTGACATCGTATGAATGGCAAAAAAAATCCGCACCTTCGTCTATTAAAAATCCGTCAACCCGATCTCCTCCGAGTCGACCTCCAACACATGAATTGGCCTCTAAAAGGACGGTTTCAATACCTTGCTTCTGCAATGTCCAAGCCGCGCTCATCCCCGCGGCACCACCACCGATTACAATTACTTTCTTTTTCTTCTCCGAACCGTTTTTCCATACATCGTTCATCACTAGTTTCTCCTGTCGATAGCCATTAATAGAGCGGGAAGAAGCAAGAGATCGGCGATCAAGGCAAAAACAATCGTAATTGCGACGAGAATTCCAAGCACTTGGGAAGGTTCGTAACCTGAAAATGAAAATACAAGAAATCCACTTGCTAGAATGGCCGTGGTAGCCCACAGTGCTGGCCCTACTGTACGAATAGTATCCTGTATCGCTTCGGGGGAGGTTTGCCCTTTCCGGCGTCCGTTCATATATTTAGTAAGAAAATGGATTGTGTCGTCCACAATGATACCTATGGCAATCGCGCACACCACGGATGCGCCTAACCCAATCGGGCCAGAAGAAACGTATCCCCATAATCCGAAGGCCATCAATGCAGGAACGAAATTTGGTATCAAACAGATCAAACCGACACGAATGCTCCAGAATACGAGTAGCAGTATCAATGAGATGAGTCCCGTGGCAATTGCTGTACCCCATAGCATGCTATTTACATTTTGGTCGGACAGATGGGCAGAGATCATAGTGAAGCCGGTCGCCGCCTCCGCAAGATCTGGTGCATTGGCTTGTAACCAGGCTTGTGCACGCGCATCAATCGCAAGATGATCTCGGGTTGACGTATCTTTAAGCACCACACTCATTCGAGTTGCCGACTTAGAGATGTCAATACGGTCGTTGAGGTCAGCACCAAAGGGAAGCGAGAACTCGTAGAGCAGAAGAAATTGGGCTGCCAGTTCGGGATTATCTGGAATTCGATAGTACGCCGGGTCGTCACCGTGCAAATTCTTGTTCACACGCTTAAGTATATCAGAAAAAGCGAGTACGTGATGAACTTCGGGCTGATCACGAAACCATTCGGCAAAGGACTCAACAGTCGACAGGTATTGGGGATTAGTAACACCACCTTCTTCGCCTGAATCCAGTGAATACTCAATCTGGTCAAGCCCTGTTAGATTCTGGACAATGAAATCTGTATCAGTCCGAAAGGCGAAGCGCTCGTCAAAATGATGGAGCCAGCGATCACCTATCGTGTTTTGAGGGAGGCCACTTGACAACACCAAAACCACTAGACAACCCGACCACAACAACTTAGTACGTTTTGCCACGACGAAGGTCCCTAAACGCTCAAAGAAGCTTGGGCGCTCGTTTTGTGATGTGTTATTCCGAAGAGGAAAAATCGAAAGGAGTGCCGGAAGAAGCGTTATGGAATAGACAAAGGTGAACAGCAGCCCAATCGCGGCAAGATTGCCTAGGACATGAAACGGCGGCGAGTTTGATGCATTGAGGCTGAGAAATCCGATCGCAGTCGTGGCCGACGTCAGAAACACAGGGTAGAAATTTTCGCGAAGCGATTCCGATATTGCTGTGCGACGCTCAACACCGCGACGAATGCTATCCAAGGTGATCGTTGCGATGTGAATTGCGTGAGCAACTCCGACAGCCATTACGATGATCGGAACACTGGCGCTGATTGGCGTGAGCATTGTTCCCGCCCAACCTGCGACCCCCATAGTGCTGGCAACAACGAACACGATCATGACGGCTATGGCAAGAGTAGCGTAAAGGGACCGTAGAACGACAGCTGCAATGGCAAGAATAACGACAAAAACGATCGGTATCAGAGCCTGAGATTCCTGACCGGCATCGTTAAAGGTTTGGTTAAGGATCACGTTGCCGGTCAGGTAGTAAGATATATCTGGATCGTTGGCCCTTGCCTTTTCCAACACAGTATGGAGATATGTCGTAATCTCTGCCCATGCCGGTTCCTCCGGCTCGGAGAGGGCAAAACTGATGATTAATCCAGCTACACGCCCGTCGCTGGAGACTAGCTGCCCTATAAGTTCAGGTTCGTTCAGGGCAATGTTCTTGACCCTGTCCAGTTCATCATCGCTATAGGATGCAGCCCCTTCTACCAAGGGGGCAACAGCGAGGTCGTCACCGTCTGCTTCACTGAAAAAATAGTTGGTGAGCGAATTGACTCTGATGGAATAAGGCGTTTGCCAAGCGATCTCAGTCAGATTCTCAATTGCACTCAGCGTCTGACGGCTGAATACTGTACCTTCTCTAGGAGCGATGGCAATCAGCGCAGACCTTGACGCCGAATATGTGTCCTGAAGCTTATCAAATTCCAAAAGGTGGGGATTGTCCTTGCCGAACAGCACTCGATAACTGGAGGATACGGTGAGTTGCGGTGCCCCTGCGACTAAAACGAGTGCGAGCGCAGTGGCGGCGCCGACAACGAGCCATCGATAACGCAGAATAAAGTCCCGATAATGATCTAGCAACTTAGCGAACATCGTTCAAATCTCTCAAAGCCAATGTATTCCCGGTCTGAACCACCATCGAAAACAGAGTTTGGGCCGGTGCTGAATTTCCTCATCACGGGGCTAATTTCACCAGAATTCCATTCATACAAACGAACACTCAGCGAACAAATTGTTAGAAGCCAACGGTTGGACCATTGATTGCAATGGGGAGTGCCAACTGTGACAAGAATTTTGTAATCTAGTTGTGCTTTGTAATGAGTAATAGGTTTTGGAGCGGATAAGAATCTCATATGGCGATTTCATTTTGCTTTTGTCTTTGTGCAGGCATTCCCAATAATTTCACTACCGTAATTGTTGTTTTGCTTATCAATCCATTTTCTTAAATCTATGTAGTTATTATAAATTAGTCAAAATAAATTTTTAGAGGCACCACAATTTAATACCATAATTTTACCGACCCTGCTTCCACTTTGAAATAATTTAAATCATCTTTCTTCCCTAGGCTGATGGAACGACAAGCAAGAAGATAAGCAAATTCCCAAGGGCTGATTGCCGGTATAAGGTAGCCAAACCGGATGATGTGTAGTACCGAGAAGATGATGCACATATCAACTTGAATTCACTTTACCCATCAATTTGACGATTTCGGAATATTTGGATTATGATTTAAAAGGTTAATCTACAATGTACCTTGCACTCTCCTTGAATTAACTCCTTTATAATCATCCTCTTTGTTATCTATACTTTGTGGTTCTGGCTAGACGGTGAATATGTCGCTTCTTTATTCATTTCATACACTTCACTGCCCTTCTTGGTCTTATCTAAAGGAAACCGATTGCGATGGTCAAGTATCTGAGGGTCGGCTCCCTTAAGTCGACATAGATTGATTATTTTGATTCAAAATTATGATTCTACCTATGAACACTACTAAATTTGTTGCAAATAAAGAATAAGTATAAGCATCACAATTAGCGATTGATCTTTTCACTTTTTGGAAATCGTTTAATCGTGACTAGTTTTATAGCGGAGGTATAATTGGATAAAATCGGTGTTCTTATATGCGGTCATGGTTCGCGTTCCAGTGAGGCAGTAA
>Ga0209543_1002202_pt1 | contig 14645 bp, 9 predicted proteins | sample MesohylFT_FD_187296 | JGI IMG/M metagenome (GOLD analysis project Ga0209543, IMG submission 187296) | Host-associated microbial community of the marine sponge Aplysina aerophoba from Gulf of Piran - sponge mesohyl, lysed by freeze-thaw... | ecosystem: Host-associated > Porifera > Sponge >...
TCAGCGGACACCGGTGTTACTGCTTCACCTTGTGAAGCAACACTGATTGCCTCAATCGGATCGGATTTCGTTTGTGATGCAACCTGTTGAATGCCAGCTGATATGTTTTCCCAGACGACATTCGCGTTCAGTTCCGACCAGCCAGGTTGCGGGTGGATCAACGGATACTCGCCATACGCCTGTGCAAGTGTCGTCCCATCTTCGCGAAAGGCGATAACCTTACATCCTGTTGTTCCAACATCAATACCCAAAAGACTCATTGATTCCTTCCTTTTCTCCATAATACGGGATGCGACTATCATATAATTGATTGCACATTAATGCAAGAATTTGTTTCAGGGGCGGCAAAATCGCTATTGCGATAATTTCACTTTTAGGGTATAGTGTTTGTGCAATAAATCTTTATTTCATTCATATTATTGTACTGCCATCGGAAATTGAGACACGTACCCAAACCGAGAGTATGGTACCATACGCAGCGTTAGGGGATTTGACCTCTGTTGAATTTGACCAGCAATACTGGTCTTAACTTTACCGACGAGCAAAGAGATTGAAAGCCCTCTCCTTCAGGTTCTCTCTGATGGGAAAGAACACCGATGGAGAGATATTGTGAATGTACTCGCCGATCGTTTTTCCTTGACAGATACAGATTTGGAGGAAAGGTTGCCGAGTGGACAGAAGCGATTTTATCACCGTTGTGCCTTTGCGAGGTTTGATCTGAAATCACAAGTTTTCGTAGAATCACCGAGACGCGAATATTGGAAAATAACAGCATGTGGGATGACTGAAGTATCCTAACCCCACCTAAAATCCTATTTCTTTGAATGCATACGTCGCGGATACGATCTCCCCAGACTCCGCGATAAACCTACGACCGACATAGGCAGAAGGCGTGGAAAATCTATGAAAAAATCTTTACTGATTATGAGTTGTTCTGGCAAGAAAGATAAAGGGCTCGGAAAACTGCCTGCCCTGATGCGGTATAAAGGACCGTTCTATCCAACGCTCTACAAGGCTATTAGGGAGGATCGCTTGCCCAAAAATCTTGACATTCTCATTATCTCCGCGAAGTACGGTTTACTTAAATCCGAAGATCTCATTGAGGACTACGATCAGAAGATGGATGTCCCTCGGACAAACGAGTTGCGTCCGCACATACAGGCAGACCTCAAGACGTTTCTGAATGGAAAAGACTACGACCAACTTTTCAATGGCTTATGGCAAGTCTACAATAAAACGCTTGAGGGTTTTGATTTAGAGAGACATTTTACGCATGTGATTCCAGTGGAAAATAACAGAGGGAAAAAGATGAGGCAATTGAAGGCATGGATTGTAGACCTGTTTGAAAAGGAACAGTCGAAATGAAATACGTCTCGGTGCCTTTTTGTTTCCAATCTTGGAAAGACCGAACAGGTTTCCTGTAAATCTCGGTTCAGACAATGACCGAATAAAACGAAGAAGTAATGCCAGTTATGTCATCTATGGGAGTAAAATCTATGAACGGACAACAATTTCTAACCGATACTGCATTTAGAGATGCCGGAAACCGAGTGATAAGAAACCTTTTAGCAGAATTTGAAGCGTTATCTGAAAATGAGATTGGAGCAAAAATTGACACGAGTGTGGAGTTTTTAGGAAACGACTCCATTAGAAAAATTACAGATATCCCTTATGAAAAACAGATAGAATCTTATACTTATACTATAGGGAGGTCGAAATTTGATACAGACACCCTGTCGAAAGTTTGTTCCCAGATGAAAGGAAAGTGGATAATTTCCGTGGATGAATCTATCGTTGATAACGAGAATTTTGCAGGTGGGATTGCGTATAGGCATAGTTGCGCGTTCGGATATAAGATCCCTGATCCGCAAACACCTCAGGAAGAAAGGATACTTGCAGTCTCATCGATGCTTCGCCTTCAAGATGAAGAAGATTTTGAACGTAAAATGCAATTTTTGACCTACCTTCTGAATTTATATGTTGCCTTCTATACTGCAAAAATCCTTGAAAGTGATGGTGAACCAATATACTCGATTATACTGCACGGCCCATTAATTCGGCAAATCGGCCCGTTTCTGGATCTGATTTTTCGGAAAAAAGATATAAAAGAAATCCTCACTGCGGACATTGAACCCCCATCCAAGGTTACTGACGAGGTGAAAACTATTGCCGATGGAGGACTACTAGATTTAATACTCAAAGAAGCAGATTATCAATATGGTGTGCGCCGTTTTGTTGATTTCTTCGCTGCTTCTGCGGAGAGACAACAGAAAATCCAGCAGAGAGTTGATGCGGGGGAAATTCCGGGGATATGTATCTATTTTTTGATGCTCAAGAAGTTATCAGATTTAGCCAATACGATGAATTGCTCCTTAATTGGTTGTGTTGAAAATGCTCATTCAACAGAATATTCAAAGTTGTATGCCCAGTACCAAATTGAACATTTTGGACAAGAAAGTGCTGATAACCAGATGATCCTTCGCAAGTTGTTTGAAACTTACGATGTAGAGTCCAGCGGCAGAAGTTTCATGGATCCATTTCAGGAATTCATTACCAAATCAGGATGGGATGATGAGATGATTCAATCTTTTTCGTTGAAGTTTGATGGCGAACATTCGATTGAATCGGAATTTACGAATCCCGTGCCAATTCGAAGATACTTTACCGCTAGGACCAACAACAATATATTTAAGGTTCAGTTTGGTTCATTATCTGGTGTAGGGGATTCACGAGAACCCTTAGTTTCTGATATTATAGATAGGTTATTTCCTTTTGATAACTACAGGATGCTGATGAGTTTTGTACGTACAAGTGAACTAAGGGCACCTATCCGGGTTGAATTCTTAGAGCAAGGAGATGCGAGAACATGGAAGGATGTACTGGCATCTATTTATGTTTCGAGTCTTCCCTATAGCAGTTACGGTTTACCTATCTTCTTGTACTATGCTGATAAAATGGCAAGAATGCCGAAGAAAATTATTTCGACAGTTACTGAATCGTACTTAGTTGAACAAGCAAATCGCGCTTTTCGCCAACATGGATTGACTGGTAGTAGTTTGCGGGAAGTTTTTTTAATGGTCACCAATAAGTTGACAAGAGATTTTCATAACCGAGGGTAGATGGAGGAAATGCAATGGCTTTAGGAATAATCTTTGGTGAAACATCGACACAAGAGTTTTCCTTTCTGTTTGGCGATGCAGGCAGCGAGCGGCAAAATCAATTGAAATTTTCCTATGTTGAAGTTGGTTTGCCTGAAAGTAAGGATAAGGTCGTCGCTAAGGTTGTTGATGTGAATACAGAGAACCCACTTTTGGCAAAAGATACTGCAAAATTTTATTCGGAGCACGAAACACTTGGAATTTCGGTTCCTGATATAATATCGCATCGTTTTACACTGTATCAAGCTAAATGTGAAGTCATGGGGGTATACAATAACACAACGAACAAAATAGCCCCTTTAACACAAGCGATAAAACCCGGTGAAAAAGTAAATATTTTGTCGGATGACATTCTGATAGAACTCTTCTCAGAAAGTGAACCATGGTATCTCTCCCTCGGACATGTTGAGATTCCTGGACGAGAAACACAAGCACAAGTATCTTTAGACGCAGACTCAATTGTAACAATGCATGCTGGTATTTTCGGTATGACGGGAATGGGAAAAACAACCACGACGGCTGTAATCTTAGAGGAGTTGATGTTCCGTGGTGCGAAGACGATTATATTCGATCCGCACGGGGATTATGTAAATCTCAACCAAATCCGCCGCAAGTTGTATGATGCTTTCAAGTTGAAGATCGAAAATGATCCAGACTTGATAAAAAGAATATCAGGTTATAAGAACCACCTAAAAGAGGAATTTCCTGAACTTCCGGATTTTTATTCTGAACAAGTCAACATGGAATTGATGGATGAGAACATTTTCTATCGCTTGTTTAATTTCTGTTTAATTAAGAATCGCGATTTAATGGTCGATTTGGATGATTCGGATGATTCGGCCTCGATCCCTGAAGAACTATTGGATAGTATTATTAATAAAATTAAGCAACTTGATTGGGAAAATGAGCTACCACAGGAGCTGGTTAGTCGCATGTTGGCTCTTAACCTTAATGCTTATCCGCAGATTAAAATGTATCCAGACAAAAGTCCTTATTTCACAATGAGATTAATCGAAGCAATGGCATCGGAGAATTTCACGCCGGCACAAATAGGGCACATTATACCTTGGCTTCAAGTATTGGATAACGAACAACGAGAAGAGTTACATGATGTTTGCCTCCTTAATCACCTCATTGGAGAAGTCAATGGATTACCTCCGAGAGATCCCTCTAAAGATGCCCTTAATCGGATACTGAATCGGGCAAAACTGACAGTTAAGAATCTAAAAAAGCGTGATTGCCGAACAATGAACATTAGTGATTTTGTAAATGCTTTCTGCTCTAAAGGGGGCAGCATGTCGCATGTATCAACTGCGGTATTTAATTTATCAGATTTAGAAAACAATCAAGTAAGAAGAGCCTTAGTGTATGCAGTTATGGAATTTGCTTTTGATCGATATAAATCAAAGGATTTTGATATAGACAAAAATGCACATCCTATTTTATTTGCTCTTGAGGAAGCAAGAACATTGATCCCACGCCAAGATGAAAGTAGTAGTAGCGGAGAAATAAATCCTGCGACAAGGGCTGCCCGGTTTGCCGCACAGCAAATTGCGACCGAAGGAAGGAAAATGGGGCTTGGTATGCTTGTTATCTCGCAAAAGCCTGCTTCAGTGGATTCGCTAACCACTTCTCAAGCCAATACATTAATTTTGCACCGAGTTATTAACCCAGATGATCAGTCTTATATCCGGGATGTTGGTGAATCCCTATCCAATGAGGATTTGGAAATATTGAAAACTGTTAAAGAAGGGGTTGCTATTGTCACAGGTGATGCTCTGAAAACCAGGATGTCTCCGCTAGTCAAGGTTAGAAACAGATATAGTGAACCTGGAGCCGAGAGACCCCGCCCAATACAAAAAAAGTGGCAGGAGTAGGAATTATGTTGAAATTTTCGCAACCTAACTCCCAAGAATCTGCTGCGGGGCATTTACTAATTTTAGGGTGTTCAGATAAGTGCATTGAGAATTTCAATCAAGCTCCTGCTCTTGAAGTCTATGACGGACCCAATTATCGAGTGTTACGAAAGTTCCTCAGGGAGAATGGGTGGCCTCCTGGTCTTATGATAAAAATTATCTCTGCTAAATGTGGAATCATTGATGCTACTACACTCATTAAACCTTATGACGAGCGTTTGGATAAAGAAACAGCAAAAAAAATGCATCCGAAGGTCAGGGATTGTCTGGGATCAATTGGGTTACCGGCATCCGTTTTCATCAATCTGAACAAAGATTCTCTTCCCGCAATTTCCTGCATTACAACGTTATTTAGACGGGATACAATTACTGAGTCTGAAGGTAGAGGTGGTGAAAAACTGGCGGCGATGAAAAAATGGCTACATGATTTGCCAAATCATACTGCCACCGTCCCTTCTCAAAAGTCAAACGTACACCCTCTTTACTTTTTTCCTGATTGGGATGATTATGTTTATGAGCCGTTCCAGACAGAAGAGACGCGTGAAGATCGGCGGTCTGACAGAAGAAGGTATGCCCATGAAATTTTCGGTGCGAAAACACCTTATGATGGTTTACTCTTTAGTCTTGCCCAACTGCAGTCTGGGAAGGGACCCCTTAGTCGCCTGAAAAAAAAAGGGACATTTGACCTGCAAGGAGATAGGCGGATGCCTGAAAATATGCTTTTGTTTGGGGATCCTGGAGCGTTCTCATATATCGCAGATTCTGAGCCTCCTATCACCTCTGAGGAAGCGGCATATCTCTATGATAAATTTGGTTTTAATCTTGGGGCATCTGTCGATCATATTCCGATTCCATCAATAACTCCGGAAAAGAGAAAGGAGCGGATGGACTTAACCGAAAAGAATGCTGAGCAATTTTTAAAAATCTGTAAAGGGAATAAATATCAATTTGTGCCTGTGGGTTCTATACAAGGTGTTACTATTGATGACTATGTTTGTTATGCTCGACGGTACATTGAAATGGGGTATAGGTGTATTGCACTAGGCGGACTTGTTCGCAGAAAAGATTCGGAGATACTGAAAATAGTCGCAGCTGTCCGTGAGATATTGCAGAAGCACACCCGTGGCATCAAAGAGAATATTTGGGTACACCTTTTTGGCGTTCTGAGACCGGATCTTCAAAGCAGTTTTCAAAATCTCGGTGTTTCCAGTTTTGATAGCGCGTCTTATTTGAGGAAAGCATGGATGAGTTCAGATCGGAATTACCTAGCACCTGATGGGAAAGGTTGGTACGGAACCATACGAGTTCCTATGAGCACGTCGAAAGCGATGCGCGATGCGGCAAAATCTCAGTCAATATCCACCGAACAATTGGAAGAATTAGAAAGTCAATGTCTGTCAAACCTTGATGATTTTGATGGAACACCGGAATTAAAAAAGAAAGTACTTGATAGTGTTGATGAATATGGCCCGCTCCTTCAACGGAAAGGAGAAGGCAATCATTTTAAGGATGAACATGAGAAATTAATGAGTGATCAACCTTGGAAAAAGTGTAAGTGCCCCGTTTGTAAGAATCTGGGCATTCAAGTTGTGGTCTTTAGAGGAGCAAATCGGAACAGACGAAGAGGATTCCACAACACATGGGTTTTTTATCATAAGCTTCTTCATGAAAAAAATTAACCTAATTAGGAACTATATATGATTAAATTGGAAGATTTTGTTTTACTTCTCCGGCAGGCGATTCTTCGATTTGAAGACTCCCCGCCAAACCAAAGCCAAGAGGCATGTATTGTCCATCCCACAGAAACACCCTTGATGATTGTTGCCGGACCCGGAAGTGGAAAAACAACAGTACTTGTCCTTCGGGCACTACGGTTGGTATTCGTGGATGGTTTTCGGCCTGAAGAAATCTTAATCACAACATTTACCAGAAAGGCAGCGGCAGAAATTCGCGCGCGTTTAATCGAGTGGGGCTCAAGTATCATTCATTGTCTCAAAAACTCTTCTTCGTATCCGATAGCGAATTCCCAAAATCAGCTGGATTCAATTGACCTAAACCAATTCATAACTGGAACTCTTGACAGTATTTGCAATGATGTATTAAAAACTATTCGCTCTGAATCCGAGCCGGTCCCCGCGGTTGTGGAAGGTTTTGTTAATAATGCCCTTTTCAGGAACTATGGGTTGTTCCCAGCAGAAGCCAACAATAACAACGAACTGGCGGAATATTTGTCTGATTTTACTTTTGGAGGCAGGCTACCAAGAAATTTCAAGGAGACACTTAACATCTGTCGGACCATCATAGATCGATTTGTTCAAGACCAAGTGGATTTACATCTATATCAGCAAGTTACCGAACACAACGAAGCTCGAAGAGTAATTGTCAATGCTTTTGAATCGTACCGTGAGTACATGGATGAGCATAATCAAGTTGATTATGCTCGGTTGGAGGAGGTTTTTTATAAACGACTTGTGCAAGGTAAATTCGATGAGAGATTCGCATCAAACTTAAAGGCACTACTCGTTGATGAGTACCAAGATACAAATCCACTACAAGAAAGTATTTACTTTGAGCTCGTGCGCCGTTCGGGTGCTTCTCTTGCAATAGTAGGTGATGACGATCAATCATTGTATCGGTTCAGAGGTGCGACGGTAGAACTGTTTAGAGATTTTATTTCTCGCTTTAATCAAGATTTTGACGAATCTTATAGACCAGAAACCAAATATCTCGTGGAAAATTATCGATCTACACCGGAAATTGTCAAATTTTTTAATAACTTTATCACAAACGACCCAGATTTCGCTCCCGCGCGGGTTCATTCCAGCAAACCGAGAATAATTGCACAAAGGTACTCTAATCAGATGCCTGTGCTAGGTATGTTCCGGTCTGACCAAGAAACACTTGCTGACAACTTAGCATCATTTTTAATAGACGTGTTCAGAAGAGATGGCTACCATATAGAAGTTGGGGGGCAACAGTATCCAATAACAAAAAATAGAGATGGAGGAGATTTTGGAGACAGTGTTTTTCTTTCACATACCGTAAATGAATTTACCAGTAGCGGAAAAGAACGCCTACCATTTCTCCTACGACAACGCCTTGAGCAACGTGGAATCAGTGCGTTTAATCCCCGAGGCCGCTCTTTAAGGGACATACCCGTGGTTCAGCAGTTGCTCGGAATTATTTTAGAATGCATAGACCCTGAAAGTGAACAACAAAACCAACTTAATCGTCTTCGCCGTGAAGCTGAGACCTATTTGAACCGCTGGCGCAGGGTCGCTCAGAACTTTGTTGAAACAGAGCCAATCCCAAACCAACCGACAGGAATCTCTGACTTTATCCAAAGTTGGAAATTAAGGAAAGCACAACGCCTAAATCGATGGCCAAACGAATGGCCTCTTTTAGACCTGTGTTTCGCGATCATTACTTGGATTCCTCAGCTGCACAACGACCCGGAGGGACAGGTCTACATAGAAGCAGTTGCCCGTTGCATCTCAAGTGCAGCCATCTTTTCCTCTTACCGTTCCAAGATCTTTTTTGACCAACCACAACATGAAGAGCGAAGCATTCAATCGGCAATCCGTGAGATTCTTGCTCCGATAGCTGAAGGAGACGTTGACATCGATGAAGACATCATGCCCCATGTGCCTCGAAGCCATTTTCCTTTTATGACAATTCATCAAGCCAAAGGGTTAGAGTATCCATTAGTAATTGTTGATGTAGCTTCCGATTACAAAACCAACCATCACACGCAACGATTTCGACGTTTCCCTGAAGAACCATCTTCCGTGCAAAACTTGGAAAACGACTTAGCATCTTCCTGCGAAATCGGTAAATTGCGTATGAACCGTGGAGCACTGCCCCGAACGTTCGACGACCTCATTCGACTTTATTATGTCGCATATAGTCGGCCACAATCTATATTATTGCTGGTCGGATTGGACTCTTGTCTCAGTTACAGCACCAATATAAAACATGTAGCCATGGGGTGGAGATCCAATAGCGAGTGGAGTTGGAAATCGCCAGTTGGTGGGAAAGATCCGGTACAAGCAAATAATGTGCCTCTTCATCTGATTTGGGAGTAAATATATGGAACTTGAACGAAAAACCGAAAATCCAATTATTCCTTCCTACAGTCTGACTGGAGATCTGATCTCGTTTCTAAGGTGTGGCCTACAGTACAGGTACCATAACCAGAGTTCCCTTCCGCCATCGCGTCCTGTTCAACTCTGGTTCGGTGAATTTATTCACGGTGTTATGGAGAATGCCTATAGAATTTGGCAATCTGATTCTCCGTCTTTTCCTTGGCCTTCAACTCCAACACCATATCGAGAAGAATCCCCTACGGACCGGAAACCTCACGATATAGGGACTATCGGTGAGAGGGTAGAAAGCACCCTAAGAGCTGGAGGCAAAAATCCGCGTAGTCGGGAAACACGTGAATCTGCTTATAAGCGAGCAGAACAAGCCGTTAACCATTTAGGGCAGTATCTGTTTCCCCTAATTAAGTTTGCAGAAGAAAGGGTAATAGGAACTCGAGACATTCCTGTTCCGACAGATGCGTTAGATCCAAGGCGAGCCCAAAAATATGAACTGCACGGAGTAATTGATGTCGTTACAAACGTTAGTCTCACAGAAGTCCCGCACACTAATGTCATCCGTCAATCAATTCAAAGGGAATGCCCGGACCTTACAGGGGATTTTGAAGTCATTATTGATTACAAAGGAACAAAACGCCCAACCACAGATCATCCATATTGGGAACAAGGGGAATGGCAAGTAAAAACATACGCATGGTTACGAACCAAGCAGCGGGGTTCATTACCAGTTGTCGCTGGTGTTCTTTTATATATAAACGAACTTGTACCATCGGATCGAGAACTGGTAGAACTTAAAAAAGCGATGAGAAACCAACAAACTGATGTTGTACCGAAACCGGGCAGTCAGGATGCATCTTTGCTGAACATGTGGAAGCAAGGAAACAGCACCCCTGATTTTTCACTCGATTATCGTCTGGCCCGCGCTATCCGAGTCATTCCGATAAATCCGGAAAGTTCAGAAGAAGCAGCAGAACGTTTCGATAAGGTAGTTATGGATATTGAGGAATGTGTTAATAAAGAAGTTGTAGTGGGAAATATTTTAGACCAGTGGGATCCATCTGGTGATGAAGATACCTGTGTCGCTTGTGATTTTCGATATGTTTGTCCATCTCCTGCTCCCCGATCCTCCATGGGAAATAGTAAGTACCAAGTTCCTGAAGCCCCCTAGAGAATACCTGGGACTTACACAACGGATTGATACCGCTGTATTGATGTTGCACTCAAGATACCATATCCGTTTGTCAAAATCAACCGAAAATTGAATGGCTCTACGTATGTGCGACATTTGGTCTTAAAAACACTAATACCATAAGTTAAATATAATTTCACGTATGTTTTTTCACGGAGAAAGGGTATAGTGTTTCTTGGGAACCCACGGTTCACCTACATCCGTAAAAACCTCCGTGAAGCCTCCGTGAAAATGAATATTTTCCCAGCATACCTTCTGTTTTCCTCCGCTCACTCTGAAGTTTCAGAGTAAGTGTTTCAAAAGTTGCTTATCAAAACCGCCTGAAACCCAACCATTATCTATGCTTACGCCTCTTTTGGAAATCTATCCTTTTTCAGATTTTACTCTGAATACTCTGAAAATTGCCCATTTTTTCACAGGGACCGGTTCCCCGAAAATGGTGTAAGAAATGGCAAACTAAACAACCCGACACTCGCATAAAATAGGTTGAAAACAAACCTAAATGGATATTATAATGTTATAGAGATAATGAGGGTGCCCTTTAAAACCAGAGGAGTTAGCGGTGTTTGACAGTCTGACAGAACTTATCGAAAAAATATCTCTCGGCGAGGACGCAACGATTGAATTCAAACGAACGTTGCCGCATAGGAACAGCCTTGCCGATGAGATCGCCGCTTTTGCCAACGCCAGGGGTGGTGTGATACTGATCGGGGTTGACGACACCGGCGAAGTCATTGGGATTAATCGACATGAACTGGATAGAGCCGAAAAAACAGTCGTTGAAATATGCCAAGATAGCATTGAACCGATGCTTCTCATTTTTACAGAAAAACTGCGGATTGATGACAAAAATCTGCTAAAAATAGAGGTCCCGAGAAGTCTGTTCGTTCACAAAACGGCTAACGGTTACTTCATTCGTCAAGGGAGTAGCAAAAGGGAGATGCCTACTGAGCAGTTAGCGCGGTTATTCCAAAGCCGCTCACAGGCACGTATTATCGCTTTCGATGAACAGTTTGTACCAAATACGAGTCAAGATACATTAAAAAGAGACCTTTACCAGCGATTTATCACAGAAGGCGCGATAACAGATGACATGGAAGACTTGCTCCTTAAAAGGCATTTATTGGTCAAAGAGGGACAGCAGAGCCGTGCCTCCGTTGCGGGGATACTGATGTGTCATGACAAACCTGACGATTACCTCTATAACAGTTTCATTCAAGCCGTTTACTATCGTGGGAAGGAAAAAGATGCGAACTACCAGATCGATGCCAAGGACTTTAAGGGACCCCTGGACCAACAGATTATAGACACGATGAGATTTGTCTACAGATACAACGCAGTCGCTGCACGGAAGGACATCGGTAGGATAGACTTCCCAGAATACAGCATGCGTGCCGTGTTTGAAGCAGTGGTTAACGCGGTTGTCCACAGAGATTATTCCAAAACAAGTTCAAAGATTCGCCTGTTTATGTTTTCTGATCGACTGGAACTTTATTCTCCAGGGGCACTGGCAAATACGGTGACAGTGGACAATTTACGTTACAGCCAAGCCACCCGTAACGAACTCCTCGCTCGCTTGCTTTCGGAAATTGCATTAGACGACGATATGGGCAAACAGGTGATTCGGCGACACTTTCTGGAACGCCGAGGGGAAGGGGTCGGTATTATTTTGAGCGAAAGCGAAACACTGAGTGGCAAGGCACCCGTATATGAACTGTTCGACGAAGAATTGCGTCTGACAATTTTTGCAGCAAAACCCTTTCAGTACAAAGCAAATTGACAAATATACGGTTTTGAAGTAGAATTTAGGGCAACTTACAGTTTCTGTCACGCACGCGAAACATCCAATAGCGATAAGGAGTTTGACAATGTTAACGCAAGAACAGGTTGAATTTTACCATGAGAACGGGTATCTCAAGGTAGACCAACTTTTCAAACCAACGGAAACGAAAGAACTGGCATCTGAGATGGTGCGGATTATCAACAATTGGGGGCAGGAAACAATCGGTTGGCCCGGACCTTGGCGGACCCGTTACCTCAAAGATGAGGACCAGCAGACGACAAAGGCTGTCTTTATGCATAACCCCCATTTCTACTCTGCCGCATGGGGCAGGGTGATTTTCCACGAACGGCTGACGGGCGCGGTGCAATCACTCATCGGTGATACCATTCAATGGCATCATACCGTGTTACACGCAAAGCCACCGGAAAAAGGGACACCGTTCCCAATGCATCAGGACTATCCCTTCTATCCACACGATGGGCTTGACTTCGTTGATTGCCTCGTCCATCTTGATGATGCCCCCTTTGAGAGTGGTGCCCTGCGAGTTGTCCCCGGTAGCCATAAGGAGGGCCCCCGGGAACATATCACAGGTGAAGGGACAGCACCGCATCTACCTACTGATAAATTCCACCCAGACTTTATTGACTCGATCCCGGTTCCGGCAGTGGCAGGGGATGTCATTTTCTTCAGTTATTGCCTTATCCACTGGTCTGAAGTCAATCGGACAGATCAGTGGCGGAAAGCAGTTCGGTTCGGATATCACAAGCCGGACATGCGCCCCGTCGGACGCGCCCCAGAAGAGCCTTACAATAACATTATGGCGGGCGGGTTCAAAATGAATCCAACTTCGGAAGAGATAATGGCTTAACCGGAACAGGTCGTGCCCCTTTGTACGGACACGTACCGGAACTCTTGTTTACGGATCTGCTGTCGCGGCTTACGGATTTTCCATAAGCCGTGACACACTTATGAACGCTGCACCTATGAGGTTACAAATGATGTCTCATATTTTCTCAAAACGCCTTTTATCTATTTTCATTATAGGCATGTGTGTAATCTTTGCCATGAGAACCGCTGCCCAAGTGCCCTCACTCGCTGAGCAGGTATTTCAGAAACACCAAACAGCCTTGCTAAGTGAAGACGTTCAAGCAGTCCTACCAGAAACCCTTGTCGAATTCAAGAAACCGGAGAATCAAGAGATCCTAACACCTGTTCTTATTGAGGCTGTTCTGGAGAATCCTGACCTCCTGAAAAGAATTATCCTGGAGATCAGCAATGAATTCATCACGTTATTGAAACAGGACAACTCCGACATCCGAATCTTATTCAGCGATCCAGACGTTCAAACCTTACTGCAAACGCCCGAAGCCATTGATGAACTCACACATCTCCTTGAAACTGCCAAACCTTCTCTCGCAATACGGATCTTTGAAAGGTACGAACTCCTCTTTCAACGTGAAGATATTCGGGAATCGCTTCCTGGTGTCCTCACAACACTCAAGCAACCCGACACACAAGCACTCTTACGACCCTCTATGATAAAATTGGTGGCTGAAAATCCAGATCTGCTTAAAGTAATTGTCCCAGAGATCGAGGATAAGTTCATAACGCTCCTCAAGGAGGATCCCGAAGTTAACACCTTCATTAACGACTCAGACCTGCATGTCCTGCTTCAGAATCCTGCTGAGATTGATGAACTCGCGGCACTACTGGACATCGGAACCGAGCCGATTGTTAGCATCGTGCCAGCATCATTCGAGTCGCCTGATGTTGGGGAGCAGTTTGCTATCGCTGTTGTCATTAGCAACGCGTATAACGTCCGGGGTTATCGTTTATCGGTCCAATTCGATCCAGAGGCACTTCGCTATGTTTCGTGGGAACAAGGGAACTATCTCTCCGGTGATGTCTTTGCGGCTCCTGTAAATTTTGCGCCAGATCGGATATCCTTCGTCGTAACTGCCCCTATGACAACCGAGAACACACAGGGTATTCTCCTGACGATAACGTTTGAAGTGGTTGCTGAAAAAGCGTCAATGTTGTCTCTTAATGACGTGATTCTTGCGAGTGGTGAGGGGATAGAACTTCCTGTGGAAACTGAAGACAGTGAGATAGTCGAACCGATCCCTGTGGAAACTGAAGGTGATGATGCAGTTGAACCGATGCCTGTGGAAGTCGAAGAGAGCGAAATAGTTGAATTGATGCCTATGGAAACTGAAGAGAGTGAGGTAGTTGAACCCATACCCGCGGAAACTGAAGATGGTGAGGCAGTCGAAACGACACCTACGGAAGCCGAGGAAAGTGAAACAGTCGAACCCATACCTGAGCCAACTGAAGAGAGTGAGATAGTTGAACCCACACCTGTGGAAACTGAAGAGAGTGAGGCAGTTGAACGCTCGACCCCAGCGTGGGATGTCAACGAAGATGGTTTCGTTAACATTTTAGACCTGGTGTTGGTGAGATCGCATTTCGGAGAGGAGGGACCCACGCCTTCTGATGTTA
>Ga0209543_1002205_pt1 | contig 14639 bp, 11 predicted proteins | sample MesohylFT_FD_187296 | JGI IMG/M metagenome (GOLD analysis project Ga0209543, IMG submission 187296) | Host-associated microbial community of the marine sponge Aplysina aerophoba from Gulf of Piran - sponge mesohyl, lysed by freeze-thaw... | ecosystem: Host-associated > Porifera > Sponge >...
GGTGTTCGGCGGCACCGTCGTCCTCGCGGGCGCTTCGCGCCGCGCTCGCGATCCGGCTCGCGCTCGCAAGCCCGCGCATCGCCCGGCACACGACCCCCGGCACTTGTGCCGAGGCTGGTGACGGCGCTCCCGTCGGCGCCGCCGTCACCGCGCTCGACACTTCGTCCCTTCGAAGTGTCGCCACCGCCGCCGCTCAAGCGCCGCGCGGCTCCGACCGGCGAAGATCGCCGGCGACGATTTCCCGAACATGAATGCTGCTCCATTTGGCTGTCCCGACCGCCGGGGCGGCCTTGGTTCTCACACCCGACACACTGAATGTGTCTTGTGGCGTCGGTGTTTGCCGTTGTCGAGATTGATGGAAAGGTTCATGGAATCAGTGCCTTAGGGCACTCCCGGTTCGGTCCCGGTGGCGGGGCTTCCTTGTGCAATCGCCGCCGCGGCCGCTTCCTATTGTGACCAACGGCCGCGCGGTTCGACCAGGGAGCCGCCTTATGACCGCCCGGTCCACCTTCGGCCAGCGCATCCGCGCAGCCAAGCCTCGCGACAAGTATTACGACCTCTGGGACGAGGTCGTCTCCGGCCTCGGCCTTCGCATCGGCCCCTCCGGCCAGCGTTCGTTCTTCCTGCGCCGCAAGCTGCCGACCGGCACGGTGCGCTCGCTCACCCTCGGGTCGGCCGATCGCATGAGCGTGGCCGAGGCGCGCCGGGAAGCGCGGCGGGTGCTGGCCACCGTGCTCGACGTGCCGGAAGTGGGGCGCGGCCCGAGGCATCCCGGCCGGCCGATGGCCGGGTTCGCCGAGGAGTTCCTCGACCGCTACGCCCGCCACTGGAAGCCGAACACCCTGGAGTCCAACCGGCGCTTTATCCGCGACGACATCCTGCCCGCCTTCGCTCACATGACGGTGGACGCCATCGCCGCCGAGCATGTGCGGGACTGGTTCGCCTCCATGGCGGACCGGCCCGGCACCGCCAACCGCTCGATGCCGGTCCTGTCGGTCATGATGCGCATGGCCGAGCTGTGGGGCTACCGCCCCCACAACAGCAATCCCTGCAAGAACACCCGGCGCTACAAGACAGCACCGAAGGAGCGCTTCCTCGCGCCCGGGGAGATGGCGCGCCTCAACGCCGTGCTCACCCGCGACGAGTTCCACTGCCCGCGCGAGGTCGCCGTGATCCGGCTGCTGATGCTGACCGGCTGCCGCTACGGCGAGGTCCTCAACCTGCAATGGGACTGGATCAAGGACAGGCGCATCCTGCTGCCGGACTCGAAGTCCGGGCCGCGCACGGTGTGGCTGTCGAGCGCCGCCCGCGCGGTGATCGACGCCATCCCGCGCTACGGCGACGACTGTCTCCTGCTGTTCCCCTCGCGCCCGCCCGACAGGCCGACCACGATGGTGCCCCACCATTGGGCGCGCATCCGCCGCGAGGCCGGGCTGGGCGGGCTGCGCCTTCATGACCTGCGCCATAACTGGGCGTCGGTCGCCGCCATGAACGGCGTCGACATGGTGACCATCGCGAAGCTGCTCGGCCACGCCCTGGTCGAGACCACCGAGCGCTACGCCCACCTGTCCGACCGGTCGGTCGCCGACGCCGCCGACCGCGTCTCCAACCGCATCCAGGCGGCCCTGACGGGACGGGACCGGAAGCGGGAGGGAGGGGCCGGCCATGCCGGCGGTTGACCTCACCCCGCGCCTGGTCCGCGACAGCGGCCCCGACGCCCGCGACACGATCCTGTTCGACAGGGCGCTGCCCGGCTTCGGGTTGCGTATCCATCCCTCGGGGCGGAAGGTCTTCATCGTCCAGGCCCGCATCGACGGGCGAAGCCGGCGCATGGTCATCGCCCGGCACAGCGACATCGACCTGGCCGAGGCGCGCCGCCGCGCCCGCGAGCTGCTGGCGCGCATCCGCGCCGGCACGAACCCCGCCGAGGAGCGCCGTCGGGTGCGGCGCACGCCGCTGTTCCGCGCCTTCGCCGAAGAATATCTGCGGCGCTGCGAGCCGCAGTGGAAGCCGTCGGGGCGCAAGACCGTGCGCATCTACCTCACGGCGCGCATCCTGCCGGCGTTCGGCGCGACGGCGCTCGACCGCATCGGCCCCGCCGACGTGGCTGCGTGGTTCGACGCCGCCAGCAGGGACCGGCCCGGCGCGGCCAACCGCGCCTTCGAGATCCTGCGCGCCATGATGTTCCGCGCCGAGGAGTGGGGCTGGCGCGAGCGCGGCTCCAACCCCTGTCTCGGCATCGCGAAGAACGCGCGCAACAAGGTCGCCCGCTTCCTCGACGCCGACGAGCTCGAACGGCTGGGCCGCGCGCTCGACGCCTGCTCGAACCGCTGGCCCGAGGCGGTCGCCGCGATCCGGCTGCTGGCGCTGACCGGATGCCGCCGCAGCGAGGTGCTCAATCTGCGCTGGCGGAACATCGGCGGCGACGCGCTCAATCTCGAAGACTCCAAGGTGGGGCCGCGCGCCGTGCCGCTCGGCGCAGCCGCGCGGGCGCACATCGACACGCTGCCCGGTGCGCGCGACCCCGACGCGTTCCTGTTCGAGCGCCATGCCGAAGGCCGGGGCGACTACAGCCTCGTGGCGTGCTGGCACGCGGTGCGGGAACGGGCGCGGCTCGGCAGGCTTCGCCTGCACGACCTGCGCCATACCGTAGCCAGTCACGCCGTCATGTCCGGCGAGAACCTGCCCCAGGTCGGCAAGCTGCTCGGCCACCGCCGCCATCGCACCACCGCGGGCTATGCGCACCTGGCCGACGGCCACCTCGTCGAGACCGCCGAGCGCGTCGGCAGTCTCATCGCTGAGGCGATGGCCGGGCACGACGCCCCGCAGTAACGCGCCGACCGGTGCGGCTCTGCCCGTGCACGGCCCGCCGCACTACGGTCGCCGGCCGTGCGGACGGTGCTGCGGCGACTGCCGCACACAACGCCCGGCGCCGGGCGTTGCGCCGCTGTCGCCGGCGACGCCGGCATCCATCGCAGAAACGAGCCTCTCCGCCGTCGGGAAGCGGCTCGCCTTGCCTGACTCGCAGCGGTCGCTGCGGCAAGCCGCTTCCCGACGTCTCCGTCAACCCCCGCCACAGGACGACTTGCAATGCCAAACGTGCTTCCTATAATGACCAACGGAAGCCGCGCAACGGGTCCGGAACCGTTCCATCACAAGCGTGGCAAACATCGCCGCTCAGGCGCCGCTCGGGCTAAGCCGTTGGAATATAACGGCTATATGGTTCCGAAACCGTTAGGTGTGGGCAATCGAGCCCTTTACGCCCTACGGCGGTTTGCGCGTCACACCCGACGCAGTTCCTCTGCGGTCATAGCGGAGGCTGCGAATGACTGCGATGAGCTGCGCAGGTCGTTGATTTTGCGTATCCCTGTCATGCCGGAAACAGTCCGCCGCTACAGCGCCCCCGGCCTTGCGGTCGGGCCGCGCGGTGAAAGCGGCGAGAATTCAAAACATTGACCGATCCGGGCAGCGCGGCCACATCCGTCGCGCCGCCAGAGCGCGTATCCTTAATCCGACCAAAGGCGCGCCAACGGCGCGCGCCTGTCTGCGCACCGCCATGATCGGGGCACTTCCGCGGCGCTCGGCTTGACATTGCTTTGCGCCGGGTGGAAGCGTTCGTCTCATACAAATATGCCTGAGATTGGCTTGAATTGCCGAGAGGATCGGGACGGTGACCGTGGTCGCGATCGAGCAGGAAAAGGGACAGGAAGATGGAAAAACCGGCTGAGCAGCTGCTGGAGAAGCGCATCCGCGTATCGGCCAGCCAATGGGATCGCCTGCATGTGGCGGCCCAAGCGACCAGCCTCACCGCGAATCAGCTCTTGGTCGAGCTTGCGATCGAGGCTCTCGACCGGCGGGAATGGCCGCACACCGAGGCTGAGATCCGCATGTACCGTGCCAGCCTGTTCACCGCGCAGGTGCTCGCGCGGGAACTGATCGATACCGGGCGCGAGGAAAAACTCGCGGAAATCCGCCGCCATGTCTCGCAGCTGACTCCCGAATTGCCGGCAAAGACGACCGAGCCCGCGCCGTCCGGCCCCGGGTAGCGCTCGCCGCGGCGGCTACTGCGGGCGCTGCCGACAATGACGACGACGAGCTGCTCAAAACCGACAAGCGTGTACGCACCGTGTGGAAGGACTTCCCGATTCTCGGCTCCGTCTCACAGATTGCCGCCCGGACACCCATGACGGAGGGTGGCGAACTCGGTCCAGTGGAGCGGCGATCTGCGCGGTACGGCATCTCGGAGCGCGAGCATCAGCCAGTAGGCGGCGGTGTGCAGCACCAGCCTGAACTGGTTGGCGAGCGGGCTCTGGCAGGAGGTGCGGTCGGAGGCGAACTGGGACTTGTGCAGCTTGATCAGGCTTTCCGCCTGTCCGCGGCCGCAGTAGACCCCTTCGCAGAGACGGCGCGGCTCGCCCTTGAGCGAGGTGACGTTGTAGCGCGCGTCGAAGCCGCGCGTTGTCGCTTCCAGCCGGGCGACCACGCGGCGCGAGCGGTTCCACGAGCCGGCGGCGTAGTCGAAGTCGGCGAAGCCGCGGGTGCTGTCGCCACCGGCTTCGGCGTGGCGCGCCCGGACGTCCTCGCCGATCTCGCAGGCAAGGGCGTGCAGCACCGCATTGCCGGCCAAGCCGAAGATGTAATCGACGCCGTTTTCCTCGCACCACGCCATCGCCTCGGTCCGGCCGTAGTGGCTGTCGCCCCAGAAGGTGAGCCGGGTGCGCGGCCAGTGCCGGCGGATGCGGCGGGTCAGATGCTTGAGCATGGTGCGGACCTCGACCCCCGAAGGCGTCTTGCCGCGGCGCAGGAGAACCGCCACCGGCCTGCCGCTCTCGACATGGTAGACGTGGACCGGGACGAAGCACCGGGTGTCGTAGAAGCCGTTGAACAGCGAGAGCTGCTGATGGCCATGCACCGCGTCGCTGGTCTCGTCGATGTCGAGCGTGATCGCCGCCGGCGGGGCCGGGAAGGAGCGGCAGAAGAGGTCGACCAGGGCGGCCGTCAGGCGCCCCACCTCGCTACTGGACGGCGCGTTCTCCAGACGGCTCATGGTCGGCTGGGAACAGAGATCGCGGCCGCTCTCGGGCGCCCGTCCGACTGCAACCTTGAACAGCGGATCGGCGCAGGTCGTCGCAGTCGTCGGCGTCCTCGTAGCCGCAGGCGATCACGAACATGCGAAACCGCAGCATGGCCCGCAGCGTGTGGACCGTCCGCGCCGGGTCACGCCACTCCCAGATGCAGCCGGCCAGCGTCTCGGCCTGGCCGAGACGGCGCTCCGCCGCGCGCAGCAGCACCAGCCCGCCGTCCGACGAGATCAAACCGCCAGCGAAATCGGCGGTTACCTTCTTGCGGCTTGCGGCTGGAAGAACGAACGGGAGAAGGCTATCCTCGATTCCCTGATAAGCATTGAGCACGGGAGGGATTGAAGCTCGGGATGCGGGTTTTCGGGTACAGCGATGCCGGACCCGGTGCGGTCGTGTCCGGCGGGATGTCGGATGAGATGGATTCGTCGGTCGGTCGGTACGTTTGGCCGTTCGGCGAACGAGCGGGCACACTGGGCCTGCCGGTTTCGACCAGGGATGGAGCGTTCGGCTCCGGGGGCTTCTATTCGAGCTGGACCGCGGCGTTGTAGAGCCAGTCGAGCCGGAAGTTGGCGCGCGCGAAGTCCACCCGCCAGCGTCGGCCGCTGCGCACCAGTCTGCCGACGACCCGAACCTGGTAGCGGATCAGGGGCCGGAGGCCGTGACGCCGGGCGCGGGCCGGCAACAACTGGTATTGCACCGCGCGCAGCAGCAGTTGCGCGAGTTGACCGCAGATGTTGAACGCCTGGTTGGCGCGGAACTTCCGGCACGGCGGATGATGCAGGTCGAGATCGATCAGCGGCCCCTTGAACGCGTTCTCCTGTCCTTGCTTTCTGCGGTGGCGGCGCACCGGTTCATCGAGCGGAAGATCGTCACGCGAGACCAGGATCACGGTGTATACAGGCAACAGCAGGGTCTGGCCTCGGTCGCGGCGGCGGCGGATCACCACGTAGCTCTGTTCCTCCCAGCCCGCCGGGCGGTAGCGCACCAGCGTCGCGTCCTCGCCGAGCCCGATGTCAGTCCATCCCTCTTCGGGCAGGCCCTCGATCACGTCCAGCACCGGCGCACGCTTGCGCGCGTGGGTCAAGCTGATCGAGTAGTCCCAGCCCCGCGCCCGGCAGCACGCGATGAGTTCGCCGCGATAGCAAGCGTTGTCCGCGCGCAGCGACACCGGCGTGCCTTCGGGCAGGCACGGCGCCACGTCGCTGTCGAGTTGCTCGCGCCAGCCTCCAGCCACGCCGCCGCCACCCGGATGCAGCCGGCCGCTCGCCCACAGCGAGCCGATGAACACCCCGTGCAGCCAGTAACGGCGCGTGCCGTCGCAGCCGCGCCGCGCCTCCTCGAACAACTTCCCGTCGACCTCGATCTCGGTGCCGTCGATGAACACCGGAACGTAGCCGCGCACCACCGCTTCGTGTTCCACCACCGCCGGAGCCACCTGTGCGGCCAGCGAGCGCGCCACCTCCAGCAAGGTCTCGACCTGCGCCTCGTCGATCCGTGCCAGATACTCGCCAAGACGCCGGCCCGAGGGCACGTGGCCAAGACCCGGAAGCCGTTGGCCGACCCGGTCCTCGCGCAGCGCGTCCAGATCCGACAGCGCGCCGTTGCCCGCCGCCAGCGAGGCGATCAGGCTCCACAGCGTCTCCGCGTCGCTCGCGCCCCGCGCCCGCTGCTTGACCGACGGGGCCGACAGCGCCCGCGGCAAGTTCAGGCGCTCCGCCATCCGGCCCGGAACCGACCAGCCCCCGAAGCCGGTGAGCTGCGCGTCGGTGAAGTCCATCTCGACTCTGGGCGGCCGGGGAATTACCGTGTTCATCGCGCACCTGCGAGGTGATCTCATGTCCAACGGCAATATTGCCGTTTCGCCCGCAGCGTGCGCACTTTTTCGGACCCGGTAACCGCCTTATCCGGGAATCAGGGATAATTTCTGTCGATGGACAAGGAGATCAGCGATGAGCGACGACACACCGAAGCGGCAGCGCGGCCGGCCGGTTGAGCGGCCGATGCCCGATCCGATCCCGGACACGCCGGAGAACATCATGCGGGCGCTGCTGGAAACTCCCCCGAAGCGCGACGACGAATGGGACTATCTCAAGGAGCCGGGCAAAGCCGGCTCCTGACAGGCTCAACGGCGGTGGCCGGTTGCTTTCGATCCCTCGTTGTGCAGCCGACCCCGTGTTGAGGCCAAGGGAGGGCTGGGTCTTGTGGCAATAGCCCGGCCTTCCCTCTGGTCACTTTCGTATATAATTCCCTTCCTTTTCCTGTCGAACGGCGAGGAAGTGCGGTCCCTGGACCGCAAGACTGGCACCCACTGTGTGTCCGGCCAGCTTTTCTCGACGAGAAACGATATCGATATTTGGAGAAGTCGAAAGCAAGTCAACGCGATAGGAGCAGGTGATGGCGGCCACCGATAGCGCCACAGGCACGATCGACCTCGACGATCATGTAGACAGGCAGATCCACGACTTCCGGCGACAACTGCTCGGGCTGACACTACGTAATTCCTTGCTGTCCTGTCCACATGGGGAACACGTTAAAGGTCAGATACGTATCGTTCATGAATTACACGACGAGGTGTTCAGTCATTTCGATCGCGGCGAGGCGTTTGAAGTGATGCCGCTGCCTGAACCACGGGATTTCCCCGACGACGAGGAAGACGAGGAGTTTCAACAAGCGCTCGCAGCCTACAAGAAGAATAGCCTGGCTTACGAACTGGCCCTCAAGCAACTCAAGCAATCGAATTCGGACGCCGGTCGTCTCGAAGCTCTCGACCGCGAGGCCCGCGATCATGTCCGCCTCGAGGTGGGAAGAGGCAAGTGGGAGCCCCAAGGGAATCTTGAGCCTGCGGAATTGGCGAACCGTCACGGCATCGATCCGTCCTTCGACCTGGCATCTCCCGACAAGGGAGAGCGCATGGAGCGCTACTACGACGACGCCTTGCAGACCCTCCTCCCTGATCAGGAACTGGCCCGCCGCCTACGACAGCTCAGTCAACGCGCCGGTTCCGACCTCCGCGATCGCGGGGTGCACACGTTGTTCGCCGCATTCGGGTTCCTCGAATGGTATGAGGACCCGACATCCCAGAAGCCGCACCTGGCGCCGCTGGTCCTCGTGCCCCTCGAATTGGAGAAGGTGTCGCGCAATAACCGCCGCACGTTTGTGCTTCGCAAATCAAGTGAACAGCCGATCAGGAATGCCGCGCTTGCCGAAGATCTAGGCCGACGGTTCGACCTGGAACTTCCTGACCTGGACGCCGACGACACACCCGAAAGCTATTTCCGGAAGATCGAGCCCATTTTCGAACACCAGCAACGTTGGCGTCTTCGCCGCTTTCTGACAATTCAGATCTTTTCGGATGCCAAGCTCGCCATCTACGCCGATCTCGATCCCGATATCTGGCCGGATGATGCACCTTTGTCAGGACACGGTGGCGTTCGTCAACTGATGTCCAAGGTCGGTGTCGGGGATGCTGACTATGCGGCCGACCACGATATAGATGGAGACGAGGCAGCGGCGCGTTTGCCGACATTGATCTACGATGCCGACTCGTCGCAGCACAGCGCCATCGTGGACGTCATGCGGGGCGGCGACGTGACAATTTACGGGCCGCCCGGAACCGGCAAGTCGCAGACAATTACCAACCTGATTGCCGCCGCCATGGATGCCGGCAAGTCAATCCTCTTCGTAGCGGAAAAGCTGACAGCGCTCGACGTCGTCCACAAGCGCCTCAGCGAAGCCGGGCTCGACCCGTATTGCTTTGTCTTGCATTCGCGCGGGGTTCGAAGAGGCGCTGTGCTCGATGCATTGCGGCAGCGCGTGAATACCACACCGCCGAATTTCAACGAGGCGGCGTACCAGAGCCGCCGCAAGCTGTGGGAAGACGAGCGGGATGCGCTGAAGCTCTACGCGTCGGTGATGGGAGATCGCCTGGGCGCCCTTGGGCTCACCGTACATGAAACCCTGTGGGCGGAAATCGGTCTTCGCGAACAGGGTGACAGCCTGCCGCCGTCGGTCGCGACGGTCAGGCTGCCTGAGGCCAGAGTACTCGCGCTCACGGCCGATGACTTGCAACGGATCCAGGGCGAGCTGACGAATCTCGCATCAGCGTATCGAGCGCTGGGCGAACCGGGCGCTCATCCATGGCGTGGCATTGAGGGACAGGAACTGGCGCCCCCGGAGCTGCAGCCCACCCAGTATCGCCTCGCTGGCTGGCAAGAAGCGGTGAGCAACCTGGCAAGCGCCGTGACTTGTCTGTCGGGCGATATCGAACCGCTATCTCTCGAATCCATCGCCAAAGTGAAGCGCGCGACAGCGCTGCTGGCAGACCACGCAGAGTTGACCCGCGACTTCGATCTTAAGCCCCTCGCCCGAGACGATGCCCGGTTAGCTGTGATCGCTGCCGCCCGCGCCGCCAAGGCCGCATCGAAGCACGCCCACGCCATGCGTGAGGAATTCGGCCTCGATCCGAGCCGCTTGCCTTCGGCCGATGAAGTACGTGAGATGGCGAGCGAAGCCTCGGCGCTGGACTGCGCGCAGATCCCGGCTAGCGAGATTGGCAGTGTCGCAGAGAAGGAACGTCGCAAGGCGCACAGCGCCGTTCGTGTGCGCTCTGCGCTTGAACAACTCTATCGTCTGTTCGGCATATCCGAACCCGATGCGGGCGCGGCGCAAATTACCATGCGCGCCATGGAGAGAATTCGGCTGACGGCCGGCCCGCTATTGCTTGCGAGAACTGATCTTTGGGTTGGAGAGCGCGCCCGCAAGCGCTTGACGGAACTGCGGGCCTCGGTCGAGGAGGTACTCCAGGAACGCGAGGCTCTGGCACAGCGATTTGACATGGACGCGCTTCCCGCTGCCAAGGTACTCCGGGACGCCGGACGCCAGCTTGAAAGGGCGGGCTGGCTGTCCCGGACATCTCGCCGTGCGGCCAAGCTGCACAAGCGGATCGCGTCGAAGCCAAGAAGGACAACTACCGAAGCGAAGGCTGCCGAATTGTTGCGTCTGGCGGAGCACGTGAATGCTGCCGCATCCCTGAAGGACGATGACGGCGGAAAGGAACTGATCGGCCCCGGCTGGCGAGGCGCGGACAGCGACCTTCGTGGCGCCCTGGAGGTGAGTGACTGGGCCGCGGCGGTAGCCGCAGAGTTTGCGGGCGTCGGGTCGGGGCACGCCGAGATCCGCCATGCGCTGCTGCACGGCGATATCGATGTCCTCAACGAGGTTGCGAATATTGCGGCCGGTCTGGAAGACCTGACCATCGGAGACTTCGTCGGCGCCGAGTGTACTGCCGTCTCCGATCCCGACGAACTCTACGCGCTCGCCAACCGGGCGGAAGGGCTCGCGTGCCGCGTTGAGCGGTCCGGTCTGCCGCAGGAACGACCGTTGGTCGATGTGGAAAATATCGCCGAAGCGATAGAGCGCTACCAAGAAAATCTTGACGCCGCGAACGAATGCCCGATCGCCCGCCGGGAAGACGGTGCAGCCGCAGACGGAGAATCCCTCGCCGCGCTTGCCCGGTTGTCTCACGCAATTGAGCAAAAAGCGCTCGGCAAAGATTGGTGGCGCGCTGCCGTGGAGTTGGACACCGAGGTCGGATCGCAGACTCTCGCCGCCTGGATATTAAACACCGAATCGGCGATCGAGCTGGAAGACCGTGCATGGCGGTCCTGGGCCGGCCCGTTGCAGGTCGCGGAAACCGAATTCTTCGACGGCATGGCGCGGAAGTCCGCGCCGTTGGATGCGCTGCAGCGGCGTGCGGAGGAATGTTTGAACGGGGGCAAGACAATTCTGCAATGGTGCCGCTATCGCCGCACTCGGAACGAGATTTTCGATACCGAAGCCCGCCCCGTCCTTTTGGCTTTCGAGCGCGCCGAACTTGACATCGAACAGTTGTCCATCGCCTTCGCGCTCGCCGTGTACCGCTCCCTGGCTTCGATCGTATTTCGGAAACATCCCGATCTTCAGAAACTCACAGGCCAGCAGCTTCGCAACCACAAGCAGGCGTTTGAGAATGTCGAAGAGCAACTTCAGAACCTCGAACGCCTCCGCATCGCGGACCGCCTATACCGCGGTCCAGTCGAGCACGGCATATCGCTTGGACCCGAAAGCGTCCTCACCGAACGAGCGCTCGTCAATCAGCAACTCGGCCTGAAACCCGGAAGCAGAGGTGTGTCGCCCCGTGAACTCATGCACCGCGCCGGCAAGGCGATGCGGCAACTGAAACCGTGTTTCATGATGTCGCCGACGACGGTAGCCGAGCTCTTGCCAAGGACGAGCGGCTTGTTCGATCTGGTCGTGATCGACGAAGCATCCCAAGTGTTACCGGCGGACGCTCTGGGGGCCATAGCCCGCGGAAAGAACGCCATTGTGGTCGGGGATCCGTTGCAACTTCCACCAACGACGTTCTTCCAGGGCGGTCAGGTAGCCGGAGACGGGGACGGGCCTGCTTCCGCTTCCGAATCCATCCTCGATCTCGCCATGTCGGCATGGCGTCCCCATCGCTACCTTCGCTGGCACTACCGCTCGCGGCACAGTGCCTTGATCCAGTTCTCAAACGCGAAATTCTATCAGAACCGGATGATCGTGTTTCCCAGCCCGCATGAAGACCAGGGGGAGAACGGGATCAATTTTCGATACGTCGAGGACGGAATTTATCGAGGGGACCGAACCAACGAGCATGAGGTAGAGCAGGTCGCGGACGCCGTCCTGCGTTTCGTGTCGAACCGGGACAATTGGGAGCGGAGCCTTGCCGTCGTCACGATGAACCAACCGCAAAGAGACGCTCTGGACGAGGCGCTCGACAAGGCGGCCACCTCACACAACGCGCTCGCCGGATACATTCGCAGATGGGAAAACACGCTGGAACCGTTCTCAATCAAGAATTTAGAAACCGTCCAGGGCGACGAACGTGACGTCATATTCATTTCGACCGTTTACGGGCCCCAGAGTCCGGGAGGTCCGGTGTTACAGACATTCGGTCCGATAACGCAGCAGGGCGGGGAGCGCCGCCTGAACGTGCTGTTCACGCGCGCCCGCTGGCGCATCGACGTGTTCTCGTCGATGCGCGCCGAGGATATCCAGCGTCGCCCGGGTCAAAGCCGGGGTGTCCAGATCCTGCGGGACTATCTGGAATATGCCGCGACTGGCCGTATCGAGGGCGGAGTTGTCACGGGCATGCCCACCGAAAGCCCGTTCGAACAGCACGTCAAGGAGCGCCTGGAGGCGGCGGGGTACGACGCTACTCCCCAGGTTGGGGTTGCCAGCTACCGAATTGACCTCGGCGTCAAGCATCCCGACTACCCGCACGGTTTCATCCTCGGCGTCGAGTGCGACGGCGCGACCTATCATTCCGCCAGGTCGGTCCGCGACCGCGACCGACTACGCGAGGCCGTCTTGCGCGATCTCGGATGGGACATCTATCGCATTTGGTCAACCGACTGGTTCGACGATCCCGACCGCGAGATGGAAAAACTGGTCGACTATCTTAACGCCAGGCTGGCGAAGCTGAATTCTGGGCAAGAAGCTGAAGATCCGGATTTGGCAGGGGCGATTGTCGACGAGGACGAACGCGGGGACGCCGACCGAGAGACGCCTGGCGAAACCGAACTGGTCTCGACGGAAGGAGTGGCGGAAGACGAGCTATATTTGGAAGCCGATACCGTCGAGGTGGGCGATACCGTCTATTACCGGCCCGATGTCGAGGGTTCAGATATTCGCAAGGTGGTTATCGTCGGCGGGGCCGACGACCCTGACCGCGGCCTAATCAACGACGCGAAACCGCTGGCGCGGGCGGTGCTCGGACGTTGCCGCGGTGAAACGGTCACCGTTCGACAGCCGAACTCCCGTTTGGAGGTCGTAATCGAAAGGATCGTCAAGAAAACGCCGCAGGCCGACGGTCAGTCGCCGTGGTCGGCTCAGTTGGACGTGTTCGCCGGCCACAACTTCTTGCAGCCGTATCCCGTCTGGCGTGGCACCGCGCCGGATCCAAGAGCCGTATCGACAAGAGATCTGGCGGAGAGCTTGCGGGACATCGTCGAAATCGAAGGTCCGATCGTTACCGAACGCATCTATCGCGCCTACATACGCGCGAGCACCTTGCAGAGAGCGGGCCGTCAGGTGCGTAAGCTGCTGAACAAGGCGCTGGGGGACCTCGAACGACGCAAGATCGTGACCATCGTCCGACCGGGGACCGACAACGGCTATGCCGGAGCCACGGTCCGGCTGACCAATAGTTCGCCGGTCGTCCTTCGCGACCGGGGCGATCGGGATCTTACTGAAATCCCGACCGACGAATTGGCCCAGATGTATCGCCTCGTTCGGTCCGAGAGCCCGGGCGAGGACGAGGAAAAAATCCGGCGTGAGGTGCTGACGCGCTACGGCCTGACCCGCATAACGGCGAGGGTTCGAGAGAGGCTGAGCGAGGCTGCGCGGAGGCCGCACACAAGTGACCTTCGCCCGTCGGACAACAAATTGTTGTGAAAGAATTTTATCGTCACCGGGCCAAAACTCCACTATGTCTGCTCCGAGCCCGAGCACTTGAGGGTCTCTGAGGTGGCTCTGTACGCAATATAATCTTCAACCAGCAGCGCTCTACGTTGATCGGTTTCGGCGAGGACTCACCCGCGATGTCCGATTGGGACAAATTTTCGATCGAAGCCGTTGTTCGGCAAATCCTCGGTGCCAAATCGAAGCGAAATGCTCACTTCGGCCGACCCTATTTGACGGCCTATCAGATCGCGATCACAATCGCTGAGCGACACCGTAACACGTATGTCGCGATCGGTAGACGGATTGGAGGCAAGGGTAAGGGGCCCGAACAATCACTCGCGCGTTATATTGCCAAACAGCTCTCTGACCGTATCAAGGACGGACGTATATCTGATATTGAAGGTGCTTTTTTGTCCGGTGACCACCTGACGAAGCTTGTGTATCAGTCCTCCGAAGGTGAGGTTGAGCCTTCAACAGGAAGTTCCCACGTGTCCATGTTCCGGCTAAACAACATATCACAGGAAGCTACGCATCAGCATACCCATGCAATCGAGGAGCCGCGGTAAGGGGCCGTCAATCGCAAGACTTTACAATCGCATAGGCAACCCGCTCTGTCGGGTCGCCCGCTGAATACAACAGCCCTTGTGACCCGGCGGGATTAGCTCCCCTGCCTGGCAAAAAAGGCGGGTTCTCACATGCCTGTGCGATTGCAACGGCCCGGCGCCAGCGGCGTGCCGGGCGGCTCGCGCGGGTACCGTCATGTCGTTGCCGGTCTTCGTCATCAATCTGGACCGGCGCCCGGATCGCTGGCAAGCAATATCGGCGAACCTCGACCGGATCGGGCTTCACGCGACGCGGATCGACGCGATAGACGGGCTTGCGCTGACCGACGATCCTGCGCTCCGTCTTATGGGCCCCGGCCATGTCGGGTGCGCGCGGAGCCATTACAAGGCGTATTCGGAGCTCCTTACAGCGCGTCATTCAGGGTGAGACAGCCCGACAATCAAGATGAGACGGGAGGCGGCGGTCCGGTCCGGAAGGAGGGCGTAGCCCGACTGTAGGGCCGGACCGCCG
>Ga0209543_1002210_pt1 | contig 14625 bp, 14 predicted proteins | sample MesohylFT_FD_187296 | JGI IMG/M metagenome (GOLD analysis project Ga0209543, IMG submission 187296) | Host-associated microbial community of the marine sponge Aplysina aerophoba from Gulf of Piran - sponge mesohyl, lysed by freeze-thaw... | ecosystem: Host-associated > Porifera > Sponge >...
AGTTCGTGCGCGTGGATTCCGAAACACAAAGCGGTTTGCCAATGCAATTTACTTCTATCTCGGAGGACTGGATCTGTACCCCGAAGGCCTCCAAAAACAGGCTCCCCACTCATAAAAGTGAAGAGCCGTTTTTTTCAGCTTGTTCCTCCTCACGAAGCTCTGACATTTTAGCATTTCGGGCCTCCTCTTTATTTTTGCCTGCACTCAGGTCAACTCTGATTTTTGGAAATGGTTGACTCGTGCCAGGCATTTAAGACCCTTCTGTCAGCAACTGGAACTCCTTCCGTATATCATTAGCCTCTATTGTATTTCCGCGGAAAGTGTCCCTCGGATTCCAGTTCTTGGCCCAGCCACCCCCGTCTCGGTGAGTCAGTTCAATAAGCTGACTCACCGACATGCTCCCATATTCGTCAAAAACAAAATCCAGCACGGTCTTGTGGGTACCCTCCACTCGTCTATGTAGACTAGTCGGAAATTTTTTTACTACATCTGGTCCATAATGCTTTAGATCATGATAAAGATGGGGCTGAACCGGCCCATAAATCCATGCCTCAAATTTCTGGTCTACAATCGGCTCGCCATAATGTACAAGGTGGTACATGTTAGCTAAATAAAGGAGCTTATGTATTTGTAATTGCGTGAGTGTCCAATCAGATTTCTCGCATAAATACACCGCGGCCGCAAGAACGCTCTGGGAGGAAGAATAGCTGGTAAGCATGGTACCAGATTGTTGGTTAGTCTGCTACATCTCCGAGTCTGCTACAACCCAAGTAGACGTTTTGATCGGTTAAAACAAGTTTCTTAAGCAATGTTTCGTCTGCTACTCTTCCTAGGAACGGAAGTTATCCCCGTATCTTTCATAAGACACTAAACAGGGTAGTTTGTTGGTGCAGTCAATAAAGTGGGAGACTGGCTAGTCATGGCTTCGAATCGTTGGGGTTGAGTTTGGGGTCATTTCATCTTATTGCGACTACAACCACATTGTACGTAGTTTATATCACATCACCGTGAGTCAACTCCCTGGGAGCAACCAAACACCCCCTGTGTCTCAAACGCCTGGGGGGACTCTCTACCATTTATGCAAATAGGAGACGAGCAAATTCTGCTATGAATTCGATTCATGTTTTGTGAACTCGGATTATGATTTTGCTCGCTGTTTTTTGGTGTAATTCTTTTGCTTGGTTGTAGATCCGCACCTGCAAGCGCTTTGGTGGCCGGGATCAAAGCGTGTGCCCTCGCGAGGCCTGGCACAGGCGGTAGACAGGAGCCGGTCTGCGACCGAACGCAGGGGTGGTCATCGGAAGTTACCCCTGCCCCCCTATACTAGGAGGTAACTTCCGCATAAAAGACGACATACACATTGGAATAGATGTTTTAGCTTATATATTGGATTCTCGGGCGGATACTTCGCCAGTCTTTGTTGAAAAATCAGTATGCCGAGATGTATTAGGGACCGATTTCCCAGAATGATAGGCACGAGCCTCACGCGAACAAATACAGCCCTATTTGGTGGAGTGCGATTGATGCCGCAATGCGATCACACATGATGCTTTGTGCACTGTCTATGTTATCGTGCACGGGATTCCGTTAAGAGGTGCCAGACCAGGGATGCGTAAGATGGTTTTGAACTTGTTGCCAAGGCAAACCATTAGTGTGAAACAAGTCGTGCTACCCGGGGTACCTTTTTGTGCAGTCCTGAGTGTGGTCGCAAGTATAATGGCCTCCGGGATTGGGATATCTGCACGGGAGGAGCATTCGGGTTACCGATTCCTGTGATCCGTGAAATGGATACGTGAGTAGCTGCTATAAGATGGTTCCTTAGGTGTAAATTCCCTGATGATAGACTACACCAAATTTCGGCAGTCGCTTGAGCGACTGCAGGAGCAGAACAAGAATTATCTAATGCCGAATCCGGCACTCCTCGAGCTTGACCGCGAAGGCATCGCCGAGTCGGTAATCCAGCGCTTTGAAACCTGCTATGACTGCCTGTGGAAGGTTTTGAAGCGATATCTGATTGAGGAACTCGGCATTGCAGATCCACCCAACAGTCCAAAACCTATCTTAAGGTCGGCCTTCGAAAACAACTTACTGGAGGCTCCCCTGCCTCAGTGGCTTAAGTACGCGAACGCCCGGATCAACACATCCCATGACTACGACGGCGAGAAGGCCAAGAATTGCCTTGGGTTGGTGCCGGATTTTATAGATGATGCCATTCGTCTCTACCAAACCATGACTGGGGCAAGATGGAAGCATTAAGTCCGGTTGCTGATATTACCGCGGGAGAATTCAAGATCATTCAGAAGTTACTTGAGAAATATCTCCCAGACACGGTCGCCTGGGTTTATGGATCCAGGGCAAAGTCAACCTCCACCTCGAAATCAGATCTGGATCTCGTTATTTTTGCAACATCGGAACAACAGCAGCAGGTTGGCGATCTGCGGGAAGCATTCGAAGAGAGTGACTTGCCATTCCGGGTGGATCTGTTTGTGTGGGATGATTTGCCGGAAGCATTCAAAGTGCAGATTGAAAAAGAGGCTGTATTGTTATGTTAGTGGACAGGGAGCTATGAGAAGCTATTCCTGGATAGAATGAAACGACAACTTGGGCATTTCCCTTCAATTACGGAAAGGATTTGTAAAAAAGCGGCACTTCATCAAATAACGTGAAAGCGTCGTAGGGCGTAAGCGGTACGGGCTCAGGGGAGGATTTTCGCGAGAGAAGTACGGACGATGCAAATAATTCTCTCCAAGCCCTGCAGAAAGATTGGTCAAAGTGGCGAGGCGTGCTTTTTCTTGATCCATTCGGGGCACAAGTTGATTGGAGCCCCCTGGAGGCAATCGCTGGTATAAAGCACCTGACACTTGATCCTTTTTCCCGCGTTCACGATTATACAGACGCTACTTCGGTCTCGAACCCATAGCGATATTTCTCCGAGTGGGCTCGTACGTTGACGAGAGCCTAGCGTTAAATAAACTCGTAGATATTTACAGGAGAGGCGCAAGGAGTTGTTTGGCGAACGATTTCTTGATCAATCCAGCACACTTAAAAATTCAAGGAATTCAGCTCTGTACGAACTCATGTTCTGCGCCGGTGACGGCAGATCAGCTGTCATTGGACTCGCAAGAAGATAGTCGATTATCTTCTGGATTCGATGAGTGAACAATAGCCATGTCAACTAAATCTGGCATTGAGTGGACGGAAACGACTTGGAACCCGGTTACAGGGTGCACCAAAATCAGTCACGGATGCAAGTTCTGCTATGCGGATCGTATGGCCAGGCGGCTTCAGGCCATGGGCGTAGACAAATACCGAAACGGGTTTTCAGTCACCATGCACCCCTTAACACTCAAAGATCCCCTGAAATGGCGCAAGCCACGCCTCGTATTCGTCAATTCTATGTCCGACCTCTTCCATGAAGAGGTTTCTATGTCGTTTATCAAGGCCGTCTTTAAAACGATGAACCAGGCATCGCACCATACTTTTCAAGTGCTTACCAAGAGGCCTGGTCGTGTTCTCGAAATTGATGGAGGCCTGACTTGGAGCCCAAATATCTGGCTTGGAACCAGCATTGAATCACATAGATGGCAGTTTCGCTTGAAAGAACTTAGAAAGACGAGTGCCCAAACCAAGTTTTTGTCACTTGAGCCGCTGCTCGGACCGCTTCCAGGTATTCCAATGCAAGGAATTGATTGGGTAATTGTAGGGGGAGAATCTGGACCGGGTGCCAGGTCAATGGAGGCGGATTGGGTGAGGGAAATCCGGGACTTATGTGTGCGCGAGCATGTGCCATTCTTTTTCAAGCAATGGGGCGGTGTATTCAAGAAGCGGACAGGGCGTACGCTGGATGGCCGGACATGGGATCAGATGCCCACACGTTGACACGAGAATCATATCTACATGAACGGGTTTTTAGCTTGCTCTCTGAACTGAAATACCCCCACAAATACTAAGATTCATGGACCTGCGTATACGGCATCCGGGGTACGTCTGCGCAACATACATCCAGCTGTCGTCACCTAGTTTCTCTCAGAGCGTCATCTTAGAAGTGTATGCCGGTGTTGAGATTCCTCTGGAATTTTCCTATACCAACTGACCGTCACCCGGTGCATTGCACCGAGTGTTGCAGTCCAGAGTGTAACACTTCATCCAGACAAAGTTTGAAGGATCGTAAACGGAGGACGTGAGTGCCTGCCTATTGTCGTTCCGAAAGAAGATGGGTTTCTCTGAACCAGACATGTGACCATCGAACTGGGAGTCTGCGTCAACGCCGCTGGAACCGTGTGACGATTCTGTTACGAAGCCCAGATGACTTGGAGGCTATCGCAATGAAGTATATACAAATTATGCACTGTTCTCACCATCGCGTTCTTTTTAGAGAATATTTTCAGTATTGCGTATGATGACAGAAAGCGGTTACTCACGTATACAATCCCCTTGATTACATGGATTCCCGGCGGCGTAAGGCGTAACCATTTTCATTTTGGGGAGATGCCTGTTTGTTGATGCCTGTCTGATTACAAAAGAGATCGATATCCGTGAGGTCGTGCAGCAGTACGTCTGGATTTGCCGACCTGAGATCTTGGTAACTGGTGAAGCCGGTTGCCACGGCGACAGACAAGGCGCCAATGTCCAGTCCACAGGTTATATCATGCACCGAGTCGCCAATAATTACGATTTCGTGTCCAGGAAACACCCTTCCACAGTATTCGAGAGCTCGGGCTGCAGCAATTTCCGGGAGTCTGTTTCGATCAGCATGATCGCATCCGAATGCACCAAATGGAAATAAGTGATCCATCCGGGCCGCTGCCAGTTTGCGATAAGCAGTGAGGCGAACATTGCCGGTCAGGAGTGCAAGCTGCACGGTTTCGATGGTTCGCAGATGCTCAAGGAGTGCTCGCACGCCATCTGAAGGATGCACTTCGTTTGAGGCATAGGTAGCATGGTCCGTATAGTGTACCAGTGCGACTGGCAGCAAGTCGGAAATCTGTTTTGGCCCAAAGCCAGCCAATAGCAATGCCTCTCCAAGAATCTGTGGATCTGTGCGACCGGAAAATGCCACTCCCTCGGTGGAGATTGGCTTACCACAGAGCTTGCTGAGTACGTATTCAATATGCTTTCGCCCCGATTCAATAGGCTTGAGAAGTGTTCCGTCAATATCGAACAGAAGCAGCTTCATGCCGAATATTGAGTTTGCAGGTACGTACGATAGGTCTCATCCATGACAGCCTTCAGCCAGGGTCTATTAGCCAGATACCATTTGACGGTTGTACGCAGCCCTGCTGCAAGCGTGTGATTAGGCTTCCAGCCCAATTCGGTTTTGAGCTTACTGGCATCAATTGCATAGCGATAGTCGTGCCCCGGACGGTCCTTGACAAAGGTTATAAGACTCCAGCTGGTCCCTTCCGGTTGGTCCAACTCCTCATCCACTATGGTGAGCAAGAGGCGAAGTAGTTCCAGATTGGAGCACTCTCCGCTGCCTCCCACCAAATAAGTTTCTCCGTTTAAGCCGCGATGCAGCATAAGTGCCAGCGCCTCACAGTGATCCTCAACATGAAGCCAGTCACGCACATTTTCGCCCCGGGAATACACCGGGATTGGTGACATCTCGAGTGCACGTACGATCGCCAATGGGATGAGTTTTTCTGGAAATTGGTATGGTCCGTAGTTGTTGGAGCAGTTTGAGATTACCACTGGAAGGGCGTACGTAGTAGCATATGCGCGAACAAAGTGATCCGCTGCAGCCTTGGAGGCGGCATAGGGCGAGCGGGGGGCATAGGGAGTATCGATCGCAAATTTACCGGATGCCCCAAGGGCCCCAAAAACCTCATCCGTGGATACATGCAAGAATCGATATTGCTGTTGATCGGAATTGGACCAGGCAGTTCGTGCAGCTTGCAACAGAGAGACGGTGCCCTCCACGTTTGATTTCACAAAATCAATGGGGGCATGGATTGAGCGGTCTACATGACTTTCGGCCGCAAAATGCACTACCGTTGTAAATCTGTATTGTGCAAACAAGTGCTGTATCAGCTCCAAGTCGCAGATATCCCCATGTACAAAGGTGTAGTTTGGGGCGTTTTCTATTCCACGTAGACTTTGAAGGTTTCCTGCGTAGGTTAACTTGTCGAGGTTTACGATTGTGGCCTCGGAGAGCCGAGGCACCATGAGGTGCAGAAAATTTGCGCCGATAAAGCCGGCACCCCCCGTGACTAAAATGCGAAGTGGTTGGTGCAAAATGGTGTGCTCACTTTGGTAAGAAGAATTGGCGGTAACGCCTCACCCAAGGCATTGATCACATCTGTTGCGACCCAGACGGTAAGGAACTCTGTACTAACACTGAGCAATCCCCAGCGAGGGCAGTTGATGGGCTACGATTCATGGGCATTCACACGGCGTCTCCAAAAGAAATAAGCGGCTGCCGGTATGCCGGAGAGCACAAAGGACAGGTCAATCAAAGACTGCTGCCAATCCAGTACGCCGCGGACGAGGATTAAAGTCAGGAGCAAAACAAGGTAAAGCGCAGGAAGCACAGGGTAGCCGGGCACCTTGAACAGTACATTACCCTCACCGACCTTGCGGTATCTCAAAACAAACAGTGCTGCCGTGGTGACTGCGTAGAAGATCAGAATGACAAATACCATGCCTGTCGCAATGGCCTCAAATGAGCCTCGGACCAATAGAATAACTGCCCCCCAACCGCATTGAAGCAGGACCGCGCGTGATGGGGTGCGGTAAGTAGGGTGCACGTAGTTGAGCCAGCGGAAAAAGAGCCTATCTTTCGCCATGGCGTAGTAAACCCGCGGAGCAGCAAGGATCGTCCCGTTCAGGCTTCCCGTTGCCGAAATTATTACCAGGATCGCAAAGGCTCCCGCTCCAATAGGTCCAAGAAGTACGGTTGCCAGATCTGCACCTACACGGTTCGTTTCACGAATAGTTTCCAGTCCCAGAGTGTTGTGGTAGACAAAATTCGTGGCCAGGTAAATGACGAATACGACTACAAACCCCAACATTAGTGCGCGTGGGAGAGAGCGATTTGGGTCCTTCATTTCTCCTGCGGCGTACCCGAGCCGCTCCCAGCCGACCAAGGTAAACAGGATTAGGAGAATAGTATCAGCTATGCTGCCGGTAAATCCAAGTCGGCTTTGACTTGCAGCGGTCTCTCCAAGTTTACTTTCACTGCCTGGCAGCGCTACCAAGCCAATAATTACCAGGAGTAGCAGCCCACCTACCTTGACCACCGTCGAAAAATTCTGGTAGACCTTAGCATACTGGATTCCGGTATAGTTCAGGTAGCAAAGGGCTGCGATGATACACAGTGCCAGGACAGTTTCTTGCCAGGGTAGCAGATCTACGAAGAATTCGAAGTAAGCAACCGCAACCAATGATAAGCCCGCCAATGGGCTGGATCGGATAATAAAAATCTGTGCCCAACCAAATATGAACCCGGCCAGCGGCCCAAAGGCACGGTTTATATACACGTACTCTCCGCCTGTAACAGGTAGACGTGTGCCAAGCTCTGCATAAATGAGGTACCCAACGAATGCAAGGGCACCGCAACCCACCCAGAGCCAGATGATCTGGTTGAATGAGCTCATGTTCAGTGCTATTTGCTGCGGCACAGCAAAGATACCGGCCCCAATCGTTATGCCGATCAGTACGGCCGAGGTATCAATCGTGGTCAGGACTCGTCTAAGCCCTCGAGGTTGAGACATGTTTGTTAGAAGCCGATGGCTCGTCCGTCGTAACTGCGTGAATCCGCAGCACCGTAGAATGTGTCGTCTTTAATCATTATGCAGTGTGCTCGTCCCTGAGAGCCCCGATAACGTACAGTATGCCCCTTGGCCTCATAGAGACTCTTCGTATCTGGCGATATTCCCAATGATTCAAAGCTGGTAACATCCGGGAGCCATTGATGATGAATCCGGGGAGATTCTACGGCCTGCGCTATGTTCATGTCGAAGGTCACGACGTTCAGAATTATCTGGAGAACGGTACTAATGATCGTACGTCCCCCAGGAGTACCCACGACCAGGAATGGTTTGCCGTCCTGTGCTACGATGGTTGGGGTCATGCTACTCAGCATTCGTTTTTGCGGGGCAGCGAGGTTGGGTGGCGTGCCAATGTATCCATATGTATCTGTGTGGCCTGGGATTGGATTAAAATCCCCCATTTCATTGTTGAGCAGAAAGCCCGTTCCATCGGCTACGATCTGAGATCCATAGCTATGTTCGAGTGTGTATGTCAGCGAAACTGCATTACCCGCAGCATCAACGACGGAAAGGTGGGTCGTTTCCTCGCTTTCGGCCGACAAATATAATTGGCTTAGCTGTTCAGGGTCACTTTTGGAAGCTTGCGCTTCATGGATTGATCCTCTTAGCTTATCTGCATGGGTTTTGCTAATCAGACGATCAATTGGCATATCCAGATTGAAATTTGGGTCTCCCAGGTGCTCCGCACGATCAGCAAATGCACGCCGCATCGCCTCTGTCACCAAGTGCAGGTATTGCGCAGAATTATGGCCCAGAGCTGACAGGTCATAGGTTTCCAGAATATTGAGCATGGTGACCAATGCCACTCCTCCGCTACTGGGTGGGCTCATGGAATAAATGTCATATTCACCAAAGGTCCCGTGTATGGGTGCTTGCTCCTCCGCCTCGTATAATGTCAGGTCCTCCATGGTAATAAGTCCACCGTGGCGGGCCATGAATTCGCTTAAAAGTCGTGCAGTCTCGCCATCATAGAAGCCATCGTGTCCATGATCCCGAATACGTGCCAGTGATGCCGCCAGGTCTGGCTGTTGCCAGATTTCTCCGGGTTCAAAAACATCTGTGCCGTTCTTAAGGAAGGCCTGGCGGGTAGCCGAGTACAGGTGAGAAGATGTTTGCGCGATACGTCCTAGGAAGCCCTGCATTGCACGCGTAGAAGGGAAACCTTCGGCAGCCAACTGGACTGCCGGTTCTACAAGTGTGCTCCAGTCAGCACTACCCAGACGCTGGTGGGCAAGCCAAAGGCCGGCAACCGTGCCGGGTACGCCAACCGAAAGGGGGCCCTCATGGTTGGAATTATCTTTAATTTTGCCATCAGGCCCCAAAAACATGGTTGCTGTGGCTGCCAATGGAGCTTTCTCCCTAAAATTGAAACTGGTCACATAACCATCTGCACCGTGGTACACCAGAAAACCTCCTCCACCAATGTTGCCAGCCGATGGTAATGTTACGGCCAATGCAAAAGCGGTTGCTATGGCGGCGTCCACGGCATTGCCCCCATCGCGGAGTACCTCCATTCCCACTTCTGAAGCCAGATAATGACTTGAAACGACCATACCACTGTCAGCCGCGACCGGAATACGCCCGGCTTGGGCTGACACGGAGCCTACGAATAGAATTAACGCAGTAAATACCGCAGCACAATAGCGCACCATTTTCGTTGAGGTTAAGTTATAATTCCCAATGGGTAGATACGGATGGATTCAGTAAAGTTAATGTACGCAGCCCTGTTATGGGTATGTGGCATGCTGCTGATAGCAGCATGCTCGAACGAGAATGAGTCGGAAGTTCCGGTATTCACGGGACTTAACAGCGAATACGTGGGCGATGCTGTTTGTTTTGATTGCCATGAATCTGAATGGACCGGCTTTCAGGATCATGGCATGGCACGATCGTTTTATCCGCTGACCAGTGACAATATTGTGGAAGATTTTAATGCAGATCCCATACGGCATGATGAGAGTGGATTCTGGTACAGGGTTCTAGAAGAAGATGGAGCTTATTGGCAGGAAGAGTACCGGCTTGACGACCGGGGAGAGCGGGTTCACAGTCTAAAACGACGTATGGACTTTGTTATCGGTAGTGGCAATGCGGCTCGTACCTACGTATCTGAATCCAATGAACGTTTGTACGAACTCCCGCTTACGTGGTATAGTCAAACGGCTCAGTGGGATCTCAGTCCGGGTTACGGCATTGCTAACAAACGTTTTGGACGTCTGATTCCTGATCGCTGTATGGCCTGTCATAACAGTTATCCCAGCACTGTTGAGTGGGTTGAGGGCAAGTATAATGACGTGCCCAATGGCATTAGCTGCGAGCGCTGTCATGGACCGGGTAGTGCACATGTTGATTTACGTCTTGCCGGAGGCGGTCCCACCGAAGATGCCGATTACTCAATCGTCAATCCGGCCAGGCTGACACATGATCTTCAGATGGACGTCTGCCAGCAATGTCATTTACATACGAGTATTTCGGTGCTTCGGGATGGTCGTGGACCGTTTGATTTCCGGCCATCAGAGAGATTGCAGGATCATCTTGCACTATTTTCTGCACGTGATTCAGTCGGTGGCCTAGATGTGATTTCGCACGCCGAGCGGCTTGCTCAGAGCGCATGTTATCTGGCTAGCATCCCGCAAATGACATGTACGACGTGTCATAATCCGCACGAAGGTTTTCGAGACAAGGGGCCGGAATATTTCAACAACACCTGTATTTCCTGTCATGAGGCCGTGCCTGAACATGAATTGAGGACAGACTGCACAAGTTGTCACATGCCGAGGGAGGTTGCCGATGGAACGCCACATGCCACATTCACGGATCATTGGATTCGTGTCGTTGAGGATGAAGCCCCGCTGGCGGCACATTCAGCCCCGCTGCTCACTGCGTACTACGAGCGTGACCGTGCAGGGGATAGAAAAGTGGAAGCTATTGCGACACTGGTGCATGCGACACAAACGAGCGACGTGAGTGCCATGGAGACCGGCATTGATTTAGTGCGTTCGCTGGGGTTGTCGGATACTACCGGGGAGGCCAGGTTTTTAATGGGAGTCTCACTTTGGCGTTTGGGGCGTTCGGAGGAAGCTATTGCGCCTTTGGAAGCTGCAGTTGCCGTCCGCCCCAATACTCCTGAACGCTTAAATGCTCTGGCGCAAGCCTATGAGGGCGCGAACGAAAAGCAGGATCAGATAAGAGGATTATATGAGCAGGCATTGGCAATTCAGCCAGCCCTTGCTGATATTCGGATTAATTATGGGCGCTATCTGGAACTGGAGGGTGATCTCACGGATGCGATTGCCCAATATCGGCGTGCTATCAGCGAAAAGCCCTGGCTGGCGCAGGCGCACTATAACCTAGGGACGGCACTCCTGCAGAATGGTGAGTTCGCAGAGGCCGAAGCTGTGCTTGAACAGGCACTGGTCCTTGATCCAGATCATGCTGATGCTCTTGGCAATCTAGGACTTTTTCTCTTGACAGAGAATCGCATTCAAGAAGCCGGTGAGCGTTTTAAGCAGGCGGTTGAGGCAGCCCCTGAGAATCCGATCGCGCTCAGCAATCTAGGTACTTGGTACTTCAACATTGAGGGCTTTCAGGAGGCAATCACTTATTTGGAGCGTGCAGTTGCCATCGAACCGGAATATATTGGGGCATGGGAGAACCTGGCTCTGTCTTATGCCCGTATGGACAGGGGAGTAGATGCTGTGCGGGCAGCTGAACGAGTAATAGAATTGAATCCCGACAATCAAATGGCGCGCGCTATACTGGAGGCGTTTGGAACATGAAGCATGCAATAACCGCCTTGGTGCTTTTGCTTGTTTTTGCAGCCTGCAAGCGCCAGACACCGAGTCCGTATCAGAACCTGAATGCTGACTACGTAGGCATAGACGCTTGTGCAGACTGTCATCCGGATAAGGCTGCCACATTTACACAATCGCAAATGGGGCGGTCTTGGGAGCTTGCTAAACCTCTCAATAGCAAGGCCGATTTTGACAATCCCACGCCGGTTTACGATGATTTCAACAATCTCTATTACGAGGCCCTTCGGAAGGGAGAAGAACTATATGTAATGGAGTATCGGCTGAGCGGAAAAGATACGGTGCACAAGCGGGTCGAGCGAATAGACTATATCGTGGGTAGTGGTCACCACACGAACTCCCACATAATGGATGTGAACGGCTACCTGTATCAGATGCCCCTAACGTGGTATGTACAGGAGGGTAAATGGGATCTTCCGCCAGGTTTTAAGGGGCCGAATAATAACCGGTTTGACCGGCCAATTCCGCTCAAGTGTATTACGTGTCACAATGCAATGCCAGAGTACGTGGAGGGCTCGGAGAACAAGTATGTTTCTGTCCCGCATGGTATTGACTGTGAGCGCTGTCATGGACCGGGTTCACTGCATATTGCATCTGTGAGGAGTGGTAATGCCGTCGATACCAGCCTGGAAGCAGATTATACCATAGTGAACCCGGCCAGACTGCCGGTTGATCAACAGTTTGACATTTGTCAGGGATGCCATCTTCAAGGGGCTTCTGTCAACAAATCTGGCCAAACATTCGCAGACTTTAGGCCGGGGATGCCGCTTGCGGACATCGAGAATGTTTTTTGGCCACGCTATGCAGACAGTTTACGCCAGTTCGTCATGGCATCTCATCCTGATCGGCTAAGCCAGAGTGCATGTTTTCAGGCTTCGGAGGCCATGACCTGTATCACCTGTCATGATCCTCACGTCCCGATTGAGGCTATGACAGAGGATCACTACCGGGATGTATGTCAATCTTGTCACACAGAGAATGAAAGCAGTTTGATATGTCCAACACCAGAGGCCGCCGCAGGAGCTGACTGCACAAGTTGCCACATGCCCGTATCTGGCTCACAGGACATTCCACATATTACGATTACGGATCACTTTATTCGATCCCCCGGCTCTGACGTATCGGTGGTTGTTGGTTCGGATGCTCAGGCAGACTTTGTACGCATGGCGAGCCTGATAGAGGAATCCCCAAGCGATGCCGAAATTGCCGCAGGCTTTCTGACCTATTACGAAACGATAACCAATGCCCCAGGCTTTTTGGATTCTGCGGCGGTATATCTGCGGCGTGCAGATCGTGCGGGAGAGGATGTAGACAGACAGCTGATCAGAATGCATTTTTTAAAGGGCGAGGCCACCAGCGTGCTGCGTATTGCACGTAATATGGGGGATATTGTATCTGATGCTTGGACGGCCTATCGTATTGGAGAGTCTTATTTGATTCAGCAAATGCCGGAGTCGGCTATTACATATCTGGAGCAGGCGTTGCAGCTCGCTCCAGAGCATTTACGTTTTATGGTTCGGCTTGGTGTTGCATATAGTAGCGCCGGGCAAGTGTCCGAAGCACTTGCCGCATTTGATGAAGCACTGCAACGTAATCCCAAGCAGGCGGAAGTCTACAATAATCGTGGATACGCGCACGTGCTAGACAGAGGTTTTGAGAAAGCGGAGGAGGACTTTAAGGCGGCAATTGCACTGGATCCGGATATGGTCATGGCCATAGCGAATCTCGCCTCACTCTACTACAATATGAACCGTCTGGAAGAAGCACGCATTTATGCGCAACGGCTAATCCAAATTGACGGAACTAACCCACAGTTCAGGCATCTATGGGAGCTCGTTCGATAGCAGTGATTGTCTTATTGGGTGTTCTTAGCCCTCCTGTTTTTGGGCAGAATATGACTGCTTTCTGTCTGACACAGACACACGCCCGTTCCGGAACGGTCTTACCAGTGACTGGCAAGGCAGATGTCCGACCTATAGATGAGAACGAGCCGGCAGGTGTGCGAGGTGCCAACGATACTCCAGGCACGGCTGAGCCACTTGGGGTGCTGGGTGTTTCAGGCGTTCAAATTTCCGGGATGCTGTCGGCGGAGCCTCCGATTCTATATGGTGGTACGGAAGAGGAAGTAGTTGATGATGGAGCAATCCATTTAGCTCGCGAGGTACACTTGATCAGTGGCACACGTGTGCAGGTGCGGGGCATCATTGGCGATGGTCTTCACGGTAGTCGGGGCGGAAACACCGGAGATTTTGACTTCTACCGAATGGGTGCGCTGCTTGCCGGACAGAGAATAACGATAGATGTTGATACTTCTCCTGGTGATCCTAGACTAAACAGCAAGGTAGCTCTTTACGATAGCACAGGTATGCGATTGAACTCCAGCAAGAATGGTGGCGACGGCGATAGAAACAGCTATTTAGAGGTTGTTATTCCGGTAGATGGGGTTTACTTCGCGGTTGTTCGGGGAACTAACTCTTGGTGGCCAAGCGATCCTTTTGATCCTGCCTCAGGCCCAAAGGCAGGTAGCGAAGGTCCATACATTCTCACGCTTGGCATAGATGCAGAAGATTTTGACTGGTATAGCTTGGATATGCAGGCGGGGGATGTATTGAGTGCAGCAGTTGAAGATTCAGCCCGCCATCTAGTACTTGCGGATACTGATGGTACGGTTCATTTGGCGTCAGACCTTGACGCAAGTTTGCAATTGTAGTGGATTTTTTCGCGGATCTTTGCTGTCCCCTATTTTTCAGGGGATCTCAAAAAGGGCTATTTTTCGTTCTTTTCTTACAGGTCGGCGTCCTCTTTTGGGGGGCGTTTCGCCTTGATTCGTCGGGTATAATTTCCGGTGTTAAGTCCCATGGCCTGAAAGACTTTTCGCTGGAATGGTTTCAGATCTGCATCTTGTTTGAGCAGGATACAGTGGGTTTTATTTTGTGGAAGTACGGTGGTCACCCGGTTCTGGTGGTTGAGCTTCACTTTGAGGGTTCCCCAGCTATGATGGATCTGATGGGTTCGCAGTTGACTCCGAATCAGGTGAACGGTATGAA
>Ga0209543_1002215_pt1 | contig 14606 bp, 16 predicted proteins | sample MesohylFT_FD_187296 | JGI IMG/M metagenome (GOLD analysis project Ga0209543, IMG submission 187296) | Host-associated microbial community of the marine sponge Aplysina aerophoba from Gulf of Piran - sponge mesohyl, lysed by freeze-thaw... | ecosystem: Host-associated > Porifera > Sponge >...
GGGGGGGGGGGGGGGGAGGTGACGGTCATGCGTGAATCATACCCGGCGACGCCGCTCACCCTAAACCGCGAGGCCGTGCCCATCGCCGACGCCCCGGCGGTCGACCCGGAACCCCGACGACCTGCGCCCGCTCCTACACGAGGCAGCGGGCAAGACCACCACCGATGAGGAGGGCTTTTTCACGTTCGAGCTCCCCACGGAACCTCTCCGGGCCGCCAAGCTAGGGGCCGTGCTGGAGGGCGTACAGCCCCTGGACCTAGAGCCGAAAGACCAGCCGCTGGCACCCGGAGAGATCGTGCTGTTCGTCGACGACTTCGCCCCCTCCCACCTCAAATACGCCGGGTGACCGGAACCAGCCAGGTCTCCAGAGAGAATCTGAAGCGGCGGCTCTCGACGCAGAAACGACCGGAACCACAATGATGTCACTGGGGGTGGGTATTCTCTGAATATGGCTGGTCAGACGGCTCCAGTGCCTTCAGTGGACGGGAATGAGGCACTGGCTGTGCTGCTTGATGAAGGCGTGGTTTGGGGGGATTCCAGCGAGTGGCTCCCGAGATTGCCGCAGGGGTCGGTGGATCTGTTCTTCATGTCGCCGCCGTACGCGGATGCTCGGGCGTACTCCAAAATCAGCCCGGACCGCTACGTGGAGTGGTTCCTGCCCTTTGCCGAGGCCATGCTCCAGGCCACCAAGGTCACCGGTTCGTTCGTGCTCAACATCAAGAACCGGGTGGCCAAATCGGGGCCGCTGCGTGGGCAGCGACATCCGTACGTATACCAACTGGTGATCGCTCTGCAAGACATGGGGTGGCGGTGGACGGAGACGTACATCTGGAGCAAGCCCAACGCCATCCCTGGCCGGTTCGGACCAAGGACCAAGGACGCGTTCGAGTACGTGTACCACTTCACGAAGGGACCAAATCCGTACTTCGACTTGGATGCGGTGCGTGTCCCGTATCGAGCAGATGAAGCTGAGATCAAACGGCGGCTCAAAGACACCAATGGCCGTCGGAACACTGATGCCGGATTCGGCCGGGACCGCACCCGCACCTACGGCCGCGGCGGTGCCGACCCTGGGAATGTGATCAACGTGGGCCAGACCTACAACCAACACAAGGGCCCTGCCGGACAGCACACCGCAGTCATGCCCGAAGGTTTGGCAGAATTCTTCGTCCAGGCGGTCTGCCCTCCCGATGGAATCGTCATCGACCCATTTGCTGGTTCAGGTACCACAGTTACCGTTGCCCGCCGTCATGGCCGCAAATCCGGTGGGATCGAACTGCATGCCGAGTACGCAGCGGTTGCCAAGGAGCGCCTGTCCAGCGACTTCGTCCAGGAGGAGTTAGGGCTGCTCCGTGTCGCCGGTTGACCGCTCAGCGAGATTGGGCAGAGCGCTTCCACAGCTAGGGTCAACGGGCCGGATCAAGAAGGAGAGCCTATGGGCCTGAAGGATTGGGAGAAGAAAGTTCTAGATTCCTCAAATGCAGAAAATCGTGTTCAAGAAATCGAGGACGAACTTCGCCTTGCAACCAGTCTTACTGCCCTTCGCGAAGAGGCGGGATTGTCTCAGCGTGAGTTGGCTGGGCTCATTGGTATTTCCCAGCCACGGGTTGCCGCTATTGAACGCTCCCGCAACGTGACCATTGACGTGCTTGAGAAATATGTCGCAGCACTTGGAGCCCAATTGGAGGTATTAGTCATTCAGGGACAAGACCGCATCTGCATCTTAGACAGCGGCTACGCGCGAAGTATGCGTTCTGATTCCCCTGCTTCCCACCGATAATCGCGGGACTGCACCTCAAGCCAGCTAGCGGTAGCGGCGGATTACGGCGGTGGCGTCTAGGCGGTTCTCGCCGGCGGCGGCGCTTGCGGGCAACCCGGACATCTCGGCTTTCGGCCGAACGGGCCGGTTAGTAGCGGTGGGGGTCGGCTCCGCTCCTAGTCGCCTCTCAAGTCCGTTGCCTTGGCTATCGGCCAGAGAGACCTCGGAACGGCACTCAGGGTCTCGCGGCTTCCCACTGGAACAGCACCAGCAGGCGCAACCAATTTACCAGGCACAACCCGCTGTGCAACCGGATTTCTGCCCACCGAGCATCGGTTGGCGGACGACGCAGATACTTTATTAGCCGAGGACACTGCGGCAACGCCCTCGGTGCCCAGGTCGCAGCAGACATGGCTTGTTAGCAGCTCTCACGGTCTTGCCACATTGCTTGGGAGGTGGTTGAGGAACGAGCGTGTCCAAGACGCCCAATTCAAGTTCGTTTGCTTCTTCGTCAAATGCGGACTGCCCCCTCACTGGCGGATCAGATTCACCTTCCAACAAAGCAATGAGCGGGCCGATGTCGTTCTCGATTGTCTTCCATATGGTGCCAAGGTCCAGTGTCCAATATCGGTGGGCAGCGTGGTTCCGCATACCTCGGGCGGCATCCACAGGCAGTCCAGAGACCCGCGCCTTGAATTGGTCGCTGAGGCCATTTAGCGCCTCGCCCACAATCTCCAGTTCCCGGACAGCGGCATCCTGTAATACCCAGCTCCCGTCAAACGCTGCGCGTCCAACATGTCCGATTTCTTGGAGGCGGCGTGATGCCCGCAGGACATCGCCCACCCTATCGTTATCGGAACGGGTCAAAGAGCGACGGCTTCGGCGGCGACATGCGCCATGTGGGCTGGTAAAACGCGGCGGGAGACTATGTCGACGGGGCAACCCAGCAGATCTTCGAGCCGGGCGGACATACAGGCCACATCGAAGAAAGAGGTGTCGTCGGAGTAGTCAGCGAGGAAATCGCAATCACTGTCGTCATCATCCTCGCCGCGTGCAACCGACCCGATGAGAGCAATGGCAGGAGTATTGCAGTCAGCGGCGATCTCGCGGATGCGGTCGCTGTTGGCGAGCACCATGGACTTGCGGCTCATACCGGCAATTGTAGCAAGCAGTGATGTCCCGCGTGACAGGGCAGCAGACCTCAAACCCCGCTAGCGGTAGCGGCGGATTATGGCGGTGGTGTCTAGGCGGTTTTCGCCGGCGGCCGCGGTGGCTTCGGTGTAGCGGCGGCAGAGTTCGATCAGGGGGATGGGGGCGCCTAGTTCGGCGGCGGCGTCGGCTACCAGGCCGAGGTCTTTGTTCATCCAGTCGATGGCGAAGCCGAAGTCGAACTCGTCGGCCACCATGGTGTGGCCCCGGTTCTGGAGATACCACGAGCCCGCCGCCCCCTTGGTGACCGCGGCCAGCACTTTCTCCATGTCAAGCCCGGCCCGCTCGCCAAAGGCCAGCGCCTCAGCCGCCCCCTGCACGGCGCCGGCGCACAGAATCTGGTTGACCATCTTGGTGAGCTGCCCGCTGCCGGCCGGTCCCAGGAGGGTGACCGCCGACGAATAGGCGTCCATCACCGGGCGGGCGGCCTCGAAGTGCTCAGGCTGGCCGCCGCACATCACCGTCAGCACGCCGTTCTCGGCCCCGGCCTGACCCCCGGAGATGGGGGCGTCCAGCCAGCCGATCCCCCGCTCGGCACACACCTCGGCCAGCTCCCGGGCCACGTCGGCCGACGCCGTGGTGTGGTCCACCAGCACCGAACCCGCGGCCATGGTGCTCAGCGCGCCGTCGTCGCCCAGCACCACCGCCCGCAGGTCGTCATCGGCGCCCACGCAGGTGAACACGAACTCGGCCCCATCGGCCGCCTCCGCCGGGGTGGCGGCCACCACGCCGTCGTGGGTCTCCCCCCAGCGCTCGGCCACCGCGGCGGTCCGGTTGAACACCCGCACCTCGTGGCCGGCGGCCGCCAGATGCCCAGCCATGGGGAAGCCCATGTTGCCCAGTCCTACAAATGCACACACGCTCACGTCGGCCACGATACCCGTCCCATTTCCCAGCACCCCCGGCGATGGGCGGCTTCTGCACTCGTTCCCATAACATCGGTGGCGATGAGCGACAACGGATTCGACGTCTTTTCCGCAGACTCTCACGTGATCGAGCCCCACGACCTGTGGCAGATCTACACCGTGGAGGCCTACCGGGACCGGGCCCCCCGGCTGGTGCACGAGCCCACCACCGACCGCCTGGTGTGCGACCAGGCCCGGCTCCCCCCGGTGGGGCTCTTGGCCGGGTGCATGCGCACCGACGACAACGTGCGGGCCAAGGGCCGCTGGGACGAGGACGTGCCCGACGTGGGCTGGGATCCCGAGGTCCGCATGGAGGCGCTGCGAACCGACGGCGTGACCGGCGAGGTGCTCTATCCCACCATCGCCATGCAGATGTATCCGATCCAAGACGTGGAGTTCCAGTGGGCCCTGTTCGAGGCCTACAACACCTGGGTCGGAGAGTTTGTGATCCAGATCCCCGACACGTTCGTGGGCATCGGGCTGCTGTCGCCGGTTGATCTCGACCGGGCGGCCAAGGAGATCAAGCGCTGCCGCGACATCGGCCTCAAAGGGGTGATGATCCCGGTGATCAACGGCGAGGATAACCCCTACCAAGACCCGTCGTTCGACCCGCTGTGGGCCGCGGCGGTGGAGCACTCCATGCCGGTGAACCTCCACGCCGCCACCACTCGCGACCCCGACAAGTCCTGGGACAAGGGCACGTCCACCCGATCGGTGCTGCAAACGGTGGACATCCAAGAGGTGGTGCTCGACCTCATCTTCGGCGGCGTGTTCGACCGCTTCCCCGACCTGATGATCGTCTCCGCCGAGAACGACGTGGGCTGGGCCGGAAATCTGCTGGAGCGGGCCGACTACTGGTTCCACCGCAACGCTCAGCTCCTCCCCGACATGAACTGCCAGGAGGAGCCGTCGCACTACTGGCGCAATAACTTCCGGGTCACCTTCATGCGCGACCTCACCGGGGTGGCCGCCCGAGATGTGATCGGCACCGAGACCATGATGTGGGGCAACGACTTCCCCCACCATGTGTCCACCTGGCCCCACAGCCAGGCGGTGATCGCCGAGCACTTCGCCGACACCACCGACGATGTGCGCCACGCCATCGTGTCGGGCAACGTCCGCCAGCTCTACGACATCCAGGTGTAGGCAGCCCAGGGCTGGGCTGGATCGGTTGGGCAGGCGCCGTGGTCAAGCTCTCCGACATGGGGCGCATCGGGTTTACGGTGCGCGACACCCAGGGCGACGCCCACCCGGTGACTTTTTTGCCCGAACCCGAGCGCCGGGTGCGCCACAACCTGCTCATCTCGGTGGACGACCACGTGGTGGAGGCCCCTGACGCCTTCGAGGGCCGCATCCCGGCCCGGTTCGGCGACCGGGGCCCCAAGGTGGTGACCGACGACGACGGCATGCACGCCTGGGAGGTGGATGGGCGCCGCTTCCCCACTGTGGGGATGAACGCGGTGGCCGGGCGCCCGGTGTCGGAGTACGGCTTCGACCCGGTGCGGTTCGACCACATGCGCAAAGGTGCGTGGGACATCGACGCCCGAATCGCCGACATGGACCTCAACGGGATCTATGCGTCGCTGAACTTCCCCTCCGCGCTGCCCGGGTTCGCCGGCCAGAACTTCATGCGGATGACCGACGACGCGGAGCTGGGCCTGGCCTGCGTGCGGGCCTGGAACGACTGGATCCTGGACGGCTGGCACGGCCGCTACCCCGACCGGATCATCCCCTGCCAGATCCCCTGGCTGTACGACCCTGAGGTGGCCGCCGAAGAGATATGCCGCAACGCCGAGCGGGGTTTTCGGGCGGTGTCGTTCAGCGAGGCTCCCGAGAAGCTGAAGCTGCCGTCGTTGCACACCGGCCACTGGGACCCGTTCATCCGGGCCTGCGAAGACACCGAAACCGTGGTTTGCCTGCACGTGGGGTCGTCGTCGCAGGCTCCTTCCACCGCGCCCGACGCCCCGCCCGACACCATCGGGGTGCTGTTCTTCGGCTACGCCATGTTCGCCGCGGTCGACTGGCTCTACTCGCTGATCCCGGTGCGGTTTCCCAACCTGCGCATCGCCATGTCGGAGGGGGGCATCGCCTGGGTACCGGGGCTGATCGACCGGCTCGACCACATCACCCGCTACCACGACATGTACGGCACCTGGACCAACATCGACATGAAGCCCAGCGAGGTGTTCCGGCGCAACTTCTGGTTCTGTGTGATTGACGACACCTCGTGCCTGTCGCTGCGCGACCACATCGGGGTTAGCCACATAATGATGGAGTCGGACTATCCCCACGTGGACACCACCTGGCCCGACACCCAAGAGGTGGCACGCCGCCAGCTAGAGGGGTTCGAGGCCGACGAGACTGAGAAGATCTGCTGGCGCAACGCCGCCGAGCTGTTCCGCTGGCCGGTTCCCGACGCGGTGGCCGCCGACCCGGAAATATTCTGAGGACTAGACCAAGGAGAAGCGATGACCAAGACCTGGACCGAAGACCACCCCGCCTTCCAGGTGGCCGCCTCCCGGCGCATTCTGGCCCGGGAGGGGTGCGAGAGCCGGGTGGCGGGCCACGTGTCGGTGCGCGACTCCCAGCGGGCCGACGCCTTTTGGGTGTCGCCGTTCGGCTACTTCAGCGAGACGCTGCCCAGCGACGTGAACTGCTACGACATGGAGCTCAACCTGCTCGACGGCGACACCCCGGCCTCGCCTGCGGTGCGGTTCCATGCCGGGTTCTACGAAGCCCGCCCCGACGCAAACTCGGTGATCCACACCCACTCCCACTACGTGGAGGTGCTGTCCACCACCGGCAAGGACGTGGGCCTGTACTCGGCCGACGCCTGCTTGTTCCACGAGGAGCAGGCCCACTACGCCGACAACGGCATCGACAACCCGGTGGACGGCCCCCGGATGGCCGATGCGCTGGGCGACCGGTCGGTGGTGCTCATCGGCAACCACGGGGCGTGCTTCGTGTGCGGCTCCCTGGAGGAGGCCACCATCAAGGCCATCGCCTATGAGTCCTCGGCCCGGGCCCACTACGAGGCCAAGGTGGTGGGCGGCCACGAGATGCCCGAAGCCGAGGCGGCCCGGGCAAAAAAGGCGTACCACAAGTACTTCATCCCCATGATGTGGGAGGCCAACTACCGCCGCCTGCGCCGCACCGACGCCGACCTGTTCGAAACCCTGGCCCGCTAGATGGCCCCTCACCCTATGGATGACACCGTTGCCGGGCCGGAGGCCCACCCGATGGCCCCTCACCCCATTGACGGCATCGGGGCCGTCGATCTCATGTTGGGAGTCCCGTCTGACCGCGATGCCTGGTACGCCAACTTCCAGGGGCTGCTGAAGGACGAAGAGAGCCGCTCCTTCGGCCACGGCGCGGCCTACATGTTCAAAGACCTGCCCCAAGTGGACGGCACGGTGGACTTCATCGCCTATCTGCTGGCCGAGATGGACCGATGGGGCATCGACAAGGGGCTGCTGCCGGTGAACTTCGGCGACACCTATGGCACCCGGGGGGTCACCGAGCATCCCGACCGCCTGTACGGCAGCTACTTGGTGGACCCCAACCTCGGAGTCCAAGCAGTGCGAGACCTGCGCCGGGCAGTGAACGAGCTCGGGGTGATCGCCGCTTCCTGCTTCCCCACCGGGCTTCACCCCCAGGTCAACATCAGCGATCCGCTCATGTACCCGCTGTACGCGGCGTGCTGCGAGCTGGAGATCCCCATGTGCATCAACGCCGGGGTGCCGGGACCGAGGTTCCCGATGGGCCCCCAGCACGTCGAGCACCTCGACCGGGTGTGCTACGACTTCCCCGAGCTGGTGCTGGTCACCCGTCACGGCGCCGAGCCGTGGGAAGACCTCATGGTCAAGCTCATGCTGAAGTGGCCGGGGCTGCACTATTCGACTTCAGCGTTCGCCCCCAAGCACTACCCCACCGCCATCATCGACTACGCCAACACCCGGGGCGCCGAAAAGGTGATGTACGCCGGCTACTTCCCCTCGGGGCTGTCGCTGGAACGGATCATGACTGAGATGCGCGATGTGGGATTTCGCGACCACATCTGGCCCAAATTCCTGCGGGACAACGCCCTGCGGGTGTTCAATATGGCATGAGCATGATTGAGCACATCTTCCGCCGGCGGGATCTAGGCGTGATCGACTCCCTGATCGGGGCGGGCATCCTGGTCGTCACCGTGTTTGCCTGGACCGAGCGTTCGGCGGTTGTCGACACCAACGGCGAGGGATCTGACAACTGGAAGTGGCAGCTCTGGCAGATGGGCGCCGTAGCCTTCTCCATCATCGGCGTCTGGCTGCTGTGGCGCAACACCAGCAAGGTGCCATGGGTGCGCACGGTGTGTCTGTCGGCTTTGGCCACGGCGTACTTGCTCAACAACTACACCGACATCTTCAACCACAGCGGCAACATCTGGAACACCATCAACCCGTTGTTCATCGCCTGCGCCACCGTGGCCATCTGCACTGGGTGGCGGCGAGTGATTGCCCAGAGACAGGGGTTGGAGCCGGCTAATCCGTTCGTCATGCTCGCAGCCGTGATCGCCTCCGGGATGGCCGTTGCGGTGTTCGTCAATGCCTACTTCACTGGGGATGAGGGCGCATGGAACGTCCTCGATCCCCTGATCATCCTGGCTCTTTTGGTCTGGGCCATCGGCGCCCGCCGCACTAACGTCGGCGACGCCATCTGAGAGTCAAACCGCCGCATTGCGGTGCTTCTAGCCGCACTCGCCAAGGGCGCGGACAGCTAGGCTCCAGCGCATGCCAGCTCCTTGTTCAGAGTGCAACCAGCCCGCTGGCGACAACTTGGACTGCTGGAAGTGCGCGATGCTCGCCGCGGCTGTTGGCCCTGCTGCCACATCCATAGCCGAGGCGTTCCATCAGCGGCTGGACCTACTCAAGGAGAGGGCGCGCAAGAATCCAACCGGCAACGGACTTCCAGTCCACTCGGCAGCCGAACACGCAATGCTCGCGGCCTACTACGTCGAGCTGGCAGTAACGACCTCGGGCGCGGGCGACGTTGAGCTGTCCGATGAGCTAATGGGGCTAGCCGCCACTCACGACCACTTCTATGAGCGAGCGTTCGACCGCTGGCGGGAGCCAAGGCGACTGCTGAAGAGCCGGGCCAGGTTCAAAGACAAGCTGAGCTACCCCAGGTACCAGTTGGAGAGGTGGCTTGAGGGAAAGGCTGATCGTCCACCCTGGGAAACTGGTTACTGCTGAACCCCGTCCCCTCAGAGCGACGGCATTTGAGCAAACAATCTCTCTTGCAGCAAGATTTTCAGAGCCTTCGCGGAATCGTGGGGTGGGGGTGTTGGCATGAGGTGACGGCTGGGGACGAGTTCGATTAACCTTAGAGGCAGCGCAACACTCGTCCCCGCCATAGGAATCCCAGGATCGGAGCCGCCAGTGACCTGTGACCGCCCGCTGCCGACCCTCTACGAATCCATGACCCCCTGCAACAGGATCATTGTTGTCGGCCCCGACACCCCGCTCGAGGAGGCCACCGGAATCATGCGCGACAGGCGCTTCGACCAACTCCCCGTCCTCCGCAATGACCGGCTCGTGGGCATCATTACCATGCGAAACCTCAGTCCACGCGACATCGACATCTCAGCAAGTGACATCACCGTAGGAAGCTACATGAGGGACCCGTATGCCTTTCAAGGCATGGTCCGCACCAGCGACCAGCCTATAGACCGGGAACTCATCGACTACTTCGACACATATGATTTTGTACTGATCGCCCTTCACACCAAACAGCTCGTTGGCATCGCCCACCTGTGGGACATAGCCGACGCCATGCTCTGCGAGCGCGAAAGCCGCGACTAATTGGCCCTCTCACCTCCGACACATCACATGCCTTCTTGTCAACACGGCCTGGTCAAGAGCTTTGAAGTGACTTGAACGTCATTGCCTACTCCTACAAGTCTTTGACCAGGAGTTTCCCATCAGCTTTCCTTGTTTTGACAATCTTTCATACAAACTACAATAATCGTGTTGTTATAAAAGAAAGATTGTGATATCTATTTCCCCATGCCAATGGCACGAGGTCTTGACGACATCCCCAACGAGATGTCCGAGGACGAGTTTTGGGGTCTATTTGGTAGGAACGAGCACGCTGGCCTGGATTTCAAGCGTGGGGTAGGCAATAGCGTCCTCGATGCAATCCCTGCTATGGCCATGACCTCCGGCGGGCTGATCATTCACGGGATAACCGACGACCGCGTAATCCACGGCTGCCCACTCAGCCAGAACACCCAAGATCGAATCACCAGATTCGCCAATGAATGCAATGTTGAAGTCGAGGTGAAGGCAATCAGTGTGGAGGGCATAGAACTCACCGTCACAGAGGTGCCCGAAGTCAACGGCCGGATCGTCACCACTCCAGATGGGCGGCTCCTTCGACGAATCGGAGGTGACTCGCAACCCCTGCGAAATGATGCATTTGCCCGATTCGTCATGGACCACATCGGCCATTCTTCCGAGGAAGCAACTTTGGCCCACTTCGTCCCCAGCGACTTTGAGCTGCATATGGTCAACGAAGCGCTGAGGGCCGATGGCAAGAGAAATACCCGTCTATCCCTCATGGGTCGAGCGCTCATCGACCTCGGTGTTGCCCTTCCAGATACCTCCTCGCAAGAAATTGAGGTAATGCAGGCCGCCGCGGTGTTGTTCGCCAAGGATCCCACTCAATACATCGGAGGAGCGAGGATACAGCTTGTAAGGCGAAATGGGGTTGGGCCCGGCCCGGGTCCTTCCAAAGCCAGAGCCGACTTCTCCGGCCCGCTGCTCACAGTTGTCGATAAGTGTCTAGGGTTCATCAACGACCATTCTCAGCAACATGAGGCTGTTACTGGAATCTTCAGGGAGGCCATACCCGAATACCCCAATGAGGCCCTGCGCGAAGCGCTCGTAAATGCACTAGCTCACCGGGATTATGGATTGGTCGGAACTACTGTCGATGTGACCATTTGGGATGACCGAGTCGAGATCAAGAGTCCGGGAGGTCTGCCCGGTCACATAACGGTCGACAACATAAGGGAAGACCACTTCAGCAGAAACCGTCGAATCATGCGGGTGCTCAAGACAATGGATGTAGTCGAAGAATTCGGCGAAGGCATCGATCGAATGATCCAGGTGATGGAATCCCGGCTGCTCAGAGCCCCCAAGATCGAGGCGTCCGCAGAATCAGTGACAGTCACATTGCACAACGACTCTATGGTCAGCTTGGACGACCAAGTGTGGCTTCGGCATTTTGCAAGCCAGCAACTCACGCTTGAGGAGCGCCGGGCTCTTGTGTCGATTCGTCATGAGGGTTGGATCACGCCTCGGCGTCTGCGCCAGTTGATGCCTGATGTCGATGTCGCGACTCTCATCGCTGGAGCGACCAAGAAGGGGCTCTTGGTGCGCGAAGGCACTCGGGGCGGATCCCGATATGTGCTCTCCCCTGAGGTAATCCTCCGAGCCGGGAGCGAAGGCATTTTGACCAGCAGTCGTCAGGAACAGTCGCTACTCGAAGAAATCAATCGCCGAGGGAGCGTATCTACCGCAGAGGCGGCTGACCACTTGGGTGTAGATACGCGGATCGCGCGCAGCCTTTTGAATGACCTAGTACAAGCCGGCCGAGCCCGGGCTGAGGGGCAAACAAGGGGCAGGAGGTATTTCCCGGTTGAGTGAACCGGGCGCGGTCGAGCGGAAATAGAGTGGCGTGGTCCCAAGCCACGGCTAGAGGAGAAGACCCATGCCCGAGATAGACGGCTACGGCCACGGCGATTTCAGCTGGGTCGATTTGTGCACCGAGGAGCCCGACAAGGCCAAGGCGTTCTACTCGGCGCTGTTCGGGCTGACCTTTCGTGATGAGACCGACGGGTCACAGGTCGTCTACACCCTGGGACTCAAGGGCGAGAAGCCGGTGCTGGGGCTGCTCGAGAAGCCTCAGCAGATGTGCGAGATGGGGATCCCCAACGTGTGGGAGACCTACATCTCGGTGGACAACGCTGATGAGGCCCTGGCCAAGGTGGCCCCCGCCGGGGGCACCCCGATGGGGCCGGTGATGGAGCCGTCGGGCGCTGGCAGAATGGCGGTGGTGGCCGACCCCACCGGCGCAGTGGCGATTCTGTGGGAGGCGCTGGGCCAAGACGGCGCCGCGCTGAAGAGCGAGCACGGCACCCTGTGCTGGAACCAACTCCTCACCTCCGATGTCGACAAGGCCCTGTCGTTCTACTCTGAGCTGCTGGGCTGGACTCCGATACCCCTCGACATGGATGGTTCGGTGGGCATCTCGCACAACGGCGAGATGATCGGCAGCGCAGGCCCCCTGCCCGCGCCGGTCATACCTCCCCACTGGGCGGTGTACTTCGCAGTGGACGACTGCGACGCCACCGCCGAGCAGTGCCAAGAGCTGGGCGGCCATGTGGTCGTCCCGCCCATGGACACCCCACCGGGGCGCATGGCGCAGCTTGTGGACGACACCGGCGCCATGTTCTGGGTCATCACCCTCAACCCCGACTTCTCGATGGACTGATTTCACCAAATCTCTAGCAAAACGACCCCTCTACTGGCAGACTCAAGACATGGATTTCTGGGATGAGGCTATTGACCGCCTCATCAAACTCAACGTTGAGCTAAACGGGAAGGGGGATCCCGCCAGAGTCCGCTATGCGCGGTTCGAACCCGACCCGTACCTCGAAGACGAATGGGTGGTCCATACCGTCTGGGAGTTACCCGAGCCCAACCCCGGCGATGAAGTGTGGCCACTTGAGACGACATCTGGCTACCGAAGGATGCTGCACGATTGCTTCAGAGACAATCCTTGGTTGTCTGCTTCGGCTCTCTTCCGCACAGCTGACGAACTCAAAGATGCCGCACATCGACGCGGTCAACTGATACCCGCCTAGGAAACGCAGTCGGGAATTGGCTGCCTGATGGCTTGGATCGACCCAAAGGGCCTGCTCAAAGTGGCCGAGGACTTGGTTCGTCCAATTAAAGGGCAACCATTGCAAGCCAGGCTACGCCGTTCAATTTCCACGGCGTACTACTCCCTATTTACTGCGCTAACCAACGTGATCTCAGATCCTTATCAAGGGGAAGCCAAGAACATGGCGAAACGCCTGGTTGAGCATGGTGCAGCAAGGAGCGTGTGTAAGGAGCTACTGGACCAGCGCAAAGTACCTTGGCTTAGCGGCACCCCGGCCTGTGACCCGAGTCTGCTTGACTTTGCAGAGCAGTTCGTTGACTTGCAGAAGAGCCGCATGATCGCTGACTACGACCACAACTACAAGCCCGCCAAGCGTGACGCACTCGACGCCATCAGTGCGGCCAGGCAAGGGTTGATCAATCTGGAGTCAGCACGCAAGACCAGCAAAGACCAGCTTCAGGCGGTTTGCGTGGCAATGATTGCCAAGGACCGCAAACGTCTCAGACAATAGGCACCCCTAGTACCGACACCGACAGGGAGGGTCCGATGACCGACGAGACGGCGAACAGGCATGAGCCGTATGAGGGATGGGAGGGGCGGGCGGGCCGCACCGTGGCTGGCTCCGATCCGTGGTGGCCCGAGGCGGTGCGGGCGCCGCAGGGGGCGCCCAACATCGTGGTGGTGCTGGTAGACGACCTGGGCTTTGCCGATCTGGGCTGCTACGGCTCAGAGATTGACACCCCTCACATCGACCGGATGGCCGACGAGGGGCTGCGCTACCTCAACTTCCACGTCAACCCCATGTGCTCGCCCACCCGGGCGTCGCTGCTCACCGGGCTCAACCATCACGATGTGGGCGTGGGCCACGTGTGCCACTCCGACCCCGGCTATCCCGGCTACACCTCCGAGCTCACCGAGCACTGCGCCACGATGGCCGAGATCCTGCGGGCCGCGGGCTACGCCACCTTGATGGTGGGCAAGTGGCACCTGTGCAAAGACTCCAACCTGGTGGGCCCCCGCCACTCGTGGCCGCTCCAGCGGGGGTTCGACCACTACTACGGCTTCCTCGACGGGTTCACCAACTTCCACCACCCCCACCGGCTGATCCGCGACAACAGCGTGGTGCGCACCGACCAATACCCCGACGACTACTACTTCACCGACGACATCACCGACGAGGCCATCTCCATGGTGCGCGGGCAGAAAGCGGCCCGGCCCGACCAGCCGTTCTTCTTGTACCTGTCGCACGGGGCGGTCCACGCCCCGCTCCAGGCCAAAAAGGCCGACATCGAGAAGTACCGGGGGGCCTACGACGCCGGCTGGGATGAGATCAGGCAGCGCCGCTTCGCCCGCCAGATCGAGTTGGGCGTCATCGACGAAGGCACCACTCTGCCGCCCCGCAACTCCGAGGAGCGCAACGACGTCGCCCCGTGGGACGAGCTCTCCACCACGCAGCAGGAGGTGTTCGCCCGCTACATGGAGGTGTTCGCCGCCATGGTGGACAACGTCGACCAGAACCTCGGGCGGCTGCGGGCCGCATTGGAGGAGCTGGACGAGTGGGACAACACGCTGGTTCTGTTCACGTCCGACAACGGGGCGTCTCGGGAGGGCGAGGACACCGGCTGCTCCCAGTACTTCGAGGTGCTGTCGCCCACCCAGGGCGACGTCGAAGACGACCACGCCCGGCTCGACCTGCTGGGCGGGCCCCAGACCCTGGCCCACTATCCCCGGGGCTGGGCCATGGCCGGCAACACCCCCTTCCGGCTCTACAAGATCAACACCCACGCCGGCGGGCACCAGGTGGC
>Ga0209543_1002219_pt1 | contig 14574 bp, 11 predicted proteins | sample MesohylFT_FD_187296 | JGI IMG/M metagenome (GOLD analysis project Ga0209543, IMG submission 187296) | Host-associated microbial community of the marine sponge Aplysina aerophoba from Gulf of Piran - sponge mesohyl, lysed by freeze-thaw... | ecosystem: Host-associated > Porifera > Sponge >...
CTGCCGCCGGTCCCCGACCAGGAAGTCGCCGAGGACGTCGACCAGGCGACGATCGACCGGCTGGCCGCATCCATCGAGGTCCTCGAACCGTCCGAGCCGGTGCACTGACGGCGCGCACCAAACGGGGAAGACGCACCGAGCGCAACGCGCAACCGGCGCGCACCGGGCGGGCTTGGCGCCGAGCAGGACTTGTGGTCCGTAACGTCCTTTGAGCAGCGGCATCGAGCACCACGCCGGTCAGCAACGCGGTCGCACCGAGCAGGACGAGCTCCTCCGCACGCGGCCGCACGAGGTTGCCCGCATTGAGCCGAACGCCGATCGGGAGCGAGGCGGCACGCAAGCGGATGGCCGCCGTCAACCGGCGCACACAGCGCAGCGCCGACAATGCCGGTGAGCGCGCACACGGCGGCGCGCATCGATGGAAGATCCGGGCCGACGCGCCGTCCGCATGCATCGACCAACCGGCCCGGGCACCCAGCGGTACGCTACTCGGGCGACCGCACCGAGCAGCACGCCGAGCCGGACCGAGTCCACACCGAGCAGGACACTTGCCTGAACGCACCCGGTGCGCGACGCCGTTTCACGACGGTACGCCAGTACGCCAGGCACCGAGAGCGCCCTGCCACGCACACAGACGCTCATCTTCAGGAACGCGCCGCATGGCTCGGCCTTTGCCTGCCAGGCGCCACGGCCGGACCGCGGATCGAGACGACAGCGGCTACGGATCGGCAGACGCACCGAGAGGAAAAGATCAGCAACCGCTTGGCGCGACGGTCGGCTGCGAACGCGGCCCGGGGGCGACCCCACCAGGCACGACGCCGATCAGGACGAAGTCCACATCGAGCAGCATGCTTCTCCTGAACTCGCCGAGTGTCCCGCCAGGACCGCCGACAGCGCTCCGTACGCACGGAGACGCCTGTTTGCAGGAACGCACCGAGTGCAACGGCCGGAGGAACCTGCCAGCATGCGCCGAGTGCAACGGCCCGCGACAACTGCCAGTACGCACCGAGTGTACCGGCCCCGGAAACTGGCAGACATGTGGAGCCGTTGCGGAACTCCTGGGGCTTGCGGCTGGGCGCAGTCCTCAATGCTCCTGGCAAACGCCCATTTGCTCCGGGTCGCCGCCTGGATGCCTGATTCTGGAGGACCGGTGGCACTCCAAGGGGGGCAGTCGGATGTTTCGACGTGTTCTCGGCCGCGCGTGGGGACACCGACATCATGTCGTAGACCGCCTTGGCCACGAAGGCGCGCGCGCCATCGCCCGGAAAGTGGACCGTGCGCTCTCGTGGGGATCGCTGTGCCACGTCGCCCTTCCCGTTGGTGATCGAGGGTGAAACCGGCACCGGCAAGGAGTTGATCGCCCGTGCGCTCCACGAGGGGGGCCTCGCCGCGGGGCGGTCTTCGTGCCGGTCAACAGCGCCGTGCTCGGCGACGAGCTGTTCGAGTCGGAGTTGCTCGGGCACGCAGCGGCGCGTTCACCGGCGCGGCGCAGGAGCGCAAGGGGCTGCTGGAGCTGTCTTCCGGCGGCACGGTCTTCCTCGACGAGGTGGCCGAGCTGACGCCCCGCGGAGGCTCCCCGCGGCTCAATCGCTGGTCCCCAAGCTGCTTGAACAGGCCGGCTCAGCGAACGGACTACTCCCACGGGCTGCTTGCCGAGGGCGTCGAGCACGGTGACGACCTGACCCAGCGACCGGCCGAGCCGGGAGAGTTCGCTGACGACCAGACGGTCGCCGCGGCCGAGGACGCTCCAGGATGGCGAGGCGCTGGCTGCTCGACTTCATCGAGGCGACCGCCTCCGGACAGGCTTCGAGAAGCGCCGCCCGGCTGGACGAGCCGACCGCCGCGAGATCGCCCTGCGGCGGGGCCCCCACAACCGGTTGGGTTTCGCGTCCCAGGTCGCCTTCGTGCGTGTGCTCGGCAGATTCCCCAACAGACGCCCCTGGAGATCGGCGGGGAGATCCTGAGGTGCGCGGTTCTGCAGCTGGGCGCCGACGCCGAGACGATCTACGCCTACGCCCACCGGCGGCAGACGGTCTCGGAGCATCAGCAGCGCATCGGCGAGTACCTGCGTCTGAGCGCTTTCGATGCCGCCGCCGGAGAACGGCTGGCGCGGTTGCTTTGAGGACGAGGCGTTGCGGCTCGACCGAACCGCCTCGCTGCTGGCGCGGGCGCGCGTCTGGCTCCGCGACGAGCACGTTCTCGCACCGAGCGATTCGGTGTTGCGCCGCGCGATAGGGGCGGCCCGAGACAAGGCCCGGACGTTGGCTGACGCAACGCATGGTCGAGCGCCTGTCGGCGCCGATGCACGAAGGTCTTGATGCGCTGGTCGCCGTGGACGACGACCAGCCGCACTCGCCCCCGAACCGATCAAGGCGAACTCGTCGAACGCGTCGGCTGGAACTGATCGAGGCGACCGTGCTGGGAGTCGACGTGGGCTGGGTCAACGGCAACTACCAGCGGATCCTGTTCCACAGCGTGCGAACCGCGTCGGCCGACCGAGTGCGCAGGATGGCGGTCCCAGGCCGCCACCTCGCGCTGGTGTGCTTCCTGCACCAGGCGTGGCACGACACGCTCGACCAGGCCGTCGACATGTACGGCAAGCTCCTCGACCGCAACCGCAAGCTGGTGGAGGCCCGCCTCGACGACATGCGCAAGGCGCAACGGCAGGCCGTCGACCGGATCGTTCAACGCTACCGCCAACTCGGCGCGGTGCTGCTCGATCCCGAGGTCGGCGACGACGAGCTGCGGGCCCGGCTGCTGTCAACCGTGCCCGAGGCGCAGCTGCGCGAGGACCAGTAGTCCGAGCTGGCGAACTGGACGCGGGGCGACCGGAAGACCCGCTTCGAGCAGGCGGCCGAGCGGCACGCCGGGCCGAGCCAGTTCGCCGGGCCATTCTTGAGCAGGATGAAGTTCGTCGACGAGCAGGCCGAGGGGATGTCGCCGACGCTGTCGGCGCTGCGGGCCTACCGCGAACACCGCGCGGCGGGACGCCGCGGCGTTCCGCCCCATGCGCCGCTCGACTTCGCGCCACCGGCGCTGCAGCCGCTCATCCGCCGTAATGGCGTGACGGACCGCCGCCGCTGGGAGAGCGCGTTGTTCCTCCAGGTGCGCGACGGGCTCCAGACCGGCAACCTCGCCATCGAGGGCGCGAAGAACTTCGGCCGCTTCGAGGCCTTCTTCCTGCCCACCGCTCAGTGGAAGCGGGTCCGCGAAGCGTTCTGGGCGCGGACCGGATTCCCCGTCGACCCCGACGTGGCGGTCGAGGCCCACCGTCGTGTCCGTCGACGCGGGGTTCGTCGCATCGCCGGTCGCGCCGCGGTGACGTGCGAGCCAAGCCACGGACTCCGTTTCCCGCGTCGAACCTGTGCCGGGAGCCGGAATCCCGAGCCGACTGAGCAAATCGCTGATCGGAGAGGCATCGCCTTGTACACTGGACGGACCAACAGGCACGATGCCATGACTACGGCAACGCCAAGACGAGACCCCGAGGCACTGCCACAGGCGACGTACCAGGACGTCCTTGACGCGCCGCCCCACGAAGTGGCCGAGATCGTCGACGGGCTGCTCTACACCAATCCACGGCCGGCGGCGCCGCATGCGCTGGCGTCATCGCTGCTCGGGTACTACCTCACGGGTCCGTTCCAGGTCGGACAAGGCGGCCCGGGCGGCTGGTGGATCATCGACGAGCCCGAGCTACACCTCGGCGACGATGTTCTTGTACCCGACATCGCAGGCTGGCGCCGAGCCCGGATGCCGATCTATCCCGAGACCGCGTACTTCACGCTTTCACCGGACTGGGTCTGCGAGATCCTCTCGCCATCGACCCGCAAGCTCGACCTCGAGGCCAAGCGTCCGGTGTACGCACGAGAGGGTGTACGCCACCTGTGGCTCGTCGACCCCGCCGAACGCACGCTCGAAGCGTTCGAGTGCACCGCAGGGGAATGGACGAGGATCGCGACCGCTGCCGGCGACGAACCCGTCCAAATCGCCCCGTTCGAAGCCGTGAGCTTTAGCTTGGCCGGCCTCTGGCCCTGACAACGATGTGCTTCCACGTCCGGGATGCTACCGCGTATAGCGTCTGCGGTACTGGTGCTGCGTGCGTTTCAGATCGGTGTGTGTTGTGGCTCTGGCGGGTTCTCCAGACTCATTTCCAACAAGCGACGGGCATCCTCACTTCGAGCGGTCAGGAGCAGTCCGGCCTCGCCGCTCAGTACGCCTCGCCGTATCAATGGCAACGGGAAGCCCGCTCGATTGCTCGGTGGACCCCGTATCTCTGCCGGCATCGTCGCGAAGCCCGACATCTGCACGCTCGTCCCGTACGTTACGCCCGCGGCCTCGGCGTCGTGCTCTTCGCGGGCGTGCTGCCGGTCGCAGTGTCGCGATGACTCGCGTCGCCGGTGCGAGCTGGGTCCGGTTCCCGCCCGTGGTCGTGTTCCGCGACGGATTGCGGTACTGCTTTGCGGATGGCTTCCATCGGTTGCAGGCGTGGCGTCTGGCGGGGCGGGACGATGTCGAGGTGGAGGTGTGCGCCGGCACCCGTGACGAGGCGTTGTAGGTTCGCCCTCGGCGCGAACCGTACGCACGGCGAGCGATTGAGTCGTGCTGACAACCTTCATGCTGTCGAGCTTGTTCTTGCTACGTGGCCGGATTTGAGCCAGGGCCGCGTTGCCCGGCAGGTTGGCTGCACTCGGCAGTACGTGGGCAAGGTTCGGGCACAGGGTGCAACTGGTTGCACCCTGTGCCCGAACGCGTCGTGGGTGAAGATGGCAAGTCGTATCCGGCTAATCGTCGGCCGGAGCGGCCGACTTCTCCGGGGTCCGGCCCGGACGTCGCGGACCGCTGTTCGGTTCACCCGGCGTGAACGAGCGGCGTGTCGGCCGCGCCGGCGTGGCCGGCCTTCAGCGGCAGCGGCCGCAGGATCGGCAGCGCCTTCAAGAAGCGTCCGGCGCCGGCGGCGACGAAATGCTCGCGCACGTAGTCGCTCGGCGGAACGATTCCGCGCCAGGCGTCGTTCATGGCGTGGAACTTGATGAGGTCCTCGATCTGCTGGGCGAACTCCTCCTTCGTGTCGAAGTCGAGCCGGGTGATGACGCGGTTTTCGCAGCAGCCTGGTCATGAAGGTGAAGGGGTTGGCCCAGCGGCGGAAGTCGGGGCTGTCGCGTCCGGTCTTCATCTGCGTCCACTGGTCGGCGACCGACAGCATGGCGTGGTAGTAGTCCTCGACGTCGACGACGGTCCGGTGGGCGGTGTGTCTGGCTACTCTGAACATGGGCGTGCTCCTGGCCGGCGTCGGCCGGCGGGGGGATGGTCCGGTACGGACCGGGGGTGGTCTGCCAGCTGCGAGAGGCCGAAGCCGGCCGGGTGTCAGCTTCGCGGTGACAGTCGCCTGGATGGGCATTCCTCGGCGTCGCCGTGCGATTCCAGAACACAACGGGGAACGTGACCATGCCCGACGAGAACAAGAAGGCGGGCCGCGAGGCGGCCGCGCCGGCAGACGGCTCGCCGCCGGGGATGTCGCCGGCTCGACTCGCGGCCCGTCCCGGCCGCGCGGCCTGTCCGCACTGGCGGCCGACGCCAACGGGTGGTCGGACCTGCACTACGCGGCCGACCCGGACTGGCCGGCAACGGCCCGGGCGCTGCTGTCTCGGACGAATCGCGAGCATGCGGCACCCCGGGCCGGGAACGCACTGGGCATAATTCCGATCGGGCACCGATTCACCCGGTCTTGCGCCGAGGTGCCCGGAGATCGCCCGGAAATGAACGAGACCGCCATCCGTCTCCGAATCGAGGAGCTGCCCGAAAGCGGCTTTCTGGCCACGAGCGTTGACGTTCCGGGGCTTGTCGCCGAACGGCGCAGCGTCGCCGAGACCGCGGAGATAGCCCAGGGGCTTGCCCGCAAGATCGCCGAATCCTGCATCGAGCATGGCGACCCGCTGCCTCCTGCCCTTGCCGATCTGGTCGAGCCCGAAGCCGGCATCGACCTGCGCGTGCCTGTCAGCGTGGCGTAGGTGGGCCGCCTCGCCGGATTCCGGTCTTCAGCTCGTCGATGCGGTTCGTGCTCGCCTGCAGTCCTCTGTTGATGTTCGTCGACAGGATGCGGAGCATGCTCCGAGGACGCCGATGACCCCGATGCCGGTGCCGATGATGGACAGGACGATCGTTGCGGTCGCCGTCATGCCTTCGCCAAGATGCCATGTCCGCCGCCCGCTGGCTCTCGGGGGCGGTGCATGTTCGGTGCGCTGGATCTCTGGGCTCCTCAGGACGGCGGAACGTCGGCGGGACGATCCGGGCGACCGGCGTGGAGACAATGCGCTCGTTCGGCCGCTGCGGGAAGACGGCCGGTTCCCGCCGCGGCAACCGCAGCGGGGAGCCCGCGGTCGGCGCCGGCGGCGCGGCCGGTCCGCGCCGTCTCGACACGCGGGCGCCGGCCACTACAGCCTGAAGATGTGTGCGCCCTCGATGCCCGCCAGCGCGTTGCGCGTATCGACCACCACCGGCGCGCGCCGGGCGATCTCGGCGTAGTCGACGCCGCGGTGGTCCGTGAGGATCACCGCGCAGTCGATTCCGCCCGCGAGCGCCTCGTCGGCGGGCACCGCTTGCAGCGCCAGCGAACCCTCGCACACGGCCGGCACGAAGGGGTCGCTATAGCTCACCGCCGCGCCGCCGCGCTGGAGCAGCTCGGCGACAGCGATGGCCGGCGATTCGCGGACGTCGGCCACGTTCGCCTTGTAGGCCATGCCGAACAGGTGCACCCGTGAGCCGGGGACGGCGCGGGACCGGCTCCTCAGCGCCTCGGCCACCCGATCGACCACGTGGCGCGGCATGCCGGCGTTCACGGCCCCCGCCGCCTCGACGAGGCGGCTCTGCAGGCCGTGGCGGCGGGCCGTCCAACTCAGGTAGAAGGGATCGACGGCGATGCAGTGGCCGCCGAGGCCCGGCCCCGGATGGAACGGCATGAAGCCGAACGGCTTCGTCTTCGCGGCGTCTATGACCTCCCAGACATCGACGCCGAGCTTGCGGCACAGCAGCGCCACCTCGTTCACCAGCCCGATGTTGACGGCGCGGAAGGTGTTCTCGAGCAGCTTCACCATCTCAGCCGTGCTCGGCGAAGAGACCGGGACGACCGTATCGACGATCGGGCCGTAGAGGGCGGCGGCCGCCGCGGTCGATTCCGCGTCGACGCCGCCGACTACCTTGGGGATGTTCCGTGCGGTGCAGCCGCGGCGGCCGGGGTCGATCCGTTCCGGTGAATGGGCCAGGAGGAAGTCGGCGCCGGCCCGCAGGCCGCCCGCCTCGAGCCGTGGGCGGACCACCTCTTCCAGCGCGCCGGGGTAGGTGGTCGATTCCAGCACCACGAGCTGCCCGGCGCGCAGATGTGCCGCGACCTGACCGACGGCCGCCGTCACGTGCGACAGGTCGGGCTCGCGGGTCTTGCCGAGCGGGGTCGGGACGCAGATGACGATGGCGTCGACGCGGGCGATACCGGCGAAGTCGGCCGTCGCGGCGAGCGCACCGGACTCCACCGCCCCCAGAATGTCCTCGGCCGGCACGTCGAGGATGTACGACTCGCCGCGCCCGATGGCGGCCGTGCGTCCGCGGTCGACGTCGAAGCCGATGGTGCCGAGGCCGGCCCGCGCGAACGCGACGGCCAGCGGCAGCCCCACGTAGCCGAGGCCGATGACGCCGACCTGACCTTCCGCTGACCGCAGCCGGCGGAGGAGCCGATTCGTCATGGCGCGATAGTGTGGCGGATGGCCCTGACGTAAAGCAATGCCGGCTGGGCCGGCGGGGAAGCGGGGCACGGGCTCCATGTGGCCAAAATCACGCTCTGGTCGCGATACCAAAGATTGTTGTCACGATCGAAGACCGTCTCGATGAGGACTCGAGAATCGATGCACCGACCACGACAGCGAACGGGTACTGCCCGGCGGCGGTCGCTCGAATCTGATCGCTGTAGTCGCGGCGGACAGGAGTCCCGGCGACGAATCTCGCGTTGCCGTCAGCAAGGAGCGTGAGGGCCGCGTCAGGAGTGACGGCAGCCTGTGACGCCGGTTGAGGTAGAGCTGCACCTCGTCCTCGTACCAGCCGATCGCCTTCGGCCCGATCTTGATCGAGGGCGGAAAGGTCCCCTGTAGTGGAACAGGACTCGGCCGGTGCCGGCACCCGTCGTCACGGTGCCGGGCGCGAGTATAGCGGCAAGCAACGTCGAGCGTCAGGCGGCCGCCACCATGACGGCGAGAGGTACCCGCCGTCGCGGAGCCAATTGGACCACATCGTTCAATCGGAGTGGGCCGGGACGCTGTTCCTGAACGCGTGGCTCGGAGATCGGCTGGTGGCGACCCCCGTCACCGACACGCACGATCACGGCCTGTCGGCGATCTACACGTTCTTCGACCCCGATCTGGCGGACCGGAGTCTTGGCGTCTTCGCGATCCGTAAGCAGGTGGAGGAGTGCCGGCGGCGCGGCCTGCCGCACCTATACCTCGGCTTCTGGATCGCCGAGTCGCCCAAGATGCGCTACAAGATCGACTACCAGCCGCCTGCAGTTGCTCGTCGGCGACAGTTGGCGGGAAGCTGGACCGGTTGCAGCGAGTGATTCTGCCCGGCTCGCGCCGGCGTGACCCGCCCGTCGGACCGCTTCGCCATCCCGGCGTCTTCCGTCGTCCGGACCGGGTGGGGTGAAGTGCGTCCCGAGCGATCACGGAGCTTTCGGTGGAGCTCGCTGTCCGAAAACGCGGGGCCACCTCAAAGCGCTGGACTTCCTCACGTTCATCGTCAAGATCCTCTCTCGCACGGGTAAGGCCGGCCGCACTGCCGCGAACTGGATACCGTGCCGCCGGAGTACCCTCCGGAAGTCCAAATGCGTCTTCAAGACATCCACCTCTCGCCGGACGGTTCTTTCGCGATTGTCCTGAAAACACCTTCTGTTGGGTGCCAGAAGTCACGTCAATGTCATGTTGTGTCGGTACGATAGCGGGCCTTGGTGAATCAGCTGACTACACACCGTGCTTGGCAGGACTACAGCCTGTCGGCGCTGTTTCATCGCTCAGCGGTGCGGCTGGCCGCGCCGGGTGGGTAACTCTGACCGGCCTGTCCATCACCCAATCCGGAGGTATTGGTGCCCGACTCGTCGCAATCGGCCGGGAATTCTCGGAAAGCGCACGGCCCGGCGCCGCGGTGGCTCCGTCTCGGGTCGGTCTGCGTCGTGCTCATCGCGGTTCCCGTTGGCCTCTACCTGTTTCTCTACCAGCGATCTCGCATCGAAGACGCGACGATCCGCAATTTCCGGGCTCTCGACGCCGCGGCGGTCCGTGTCGACCAAGTGTTGCGCCGTCTGTCCGCGGTGGTCGAAAGCTCCTCGTTCGGCATACCGCCCGACATGCTGAACGAAGTGACGGATCGGCTCACCGACCATGCCCCGGCGTGCGGCGGCGAGCGCGGCTTTCGGTACCGCGGTTGGCACAGACCCGCCTACCCCTACCACCTGCTGCCCTCGCGGCGGACGACCGCGGCCGAGCGCCTGGAGTACCGGTACTGGCTCGCCGCCCGCAAGTTGTTTGAGAGCAATCAGGGAGACGGCGGCTACACCGAAGCGCTCTGGAACCACCTGCACTGCCTGATAGACACGCATCGCCGGTTCTCCGGGCCGGACGCGACCGTGAGCGCCGGCGTCGACCCGTTGCCGCGCACGGCGCTTCGCCCGTTGGATCCAGCCTGCGTCTACTCGGGCGACCCCGGGTGCAGACGCCTGCGCGAGTTGCTGGAGGCGGAGCCCTGCGGGGCTCAGTCTCCGCGGCTGAACGCGGACGCGGGCGGCATGGCGGCGACGGTCATCGACTGCCGTCGTCTCGAAGAACGGCACATAAAGCTCCACAAGGCGTTGCAATCGTTCCGCGGCTCGGAAGGCGTGATTGGGGCCATCGACCTCTTCGGCACCCGAAGCGCCGCCGACCTCGAGGAGTTGATGACGGAGGCCACCGGTTACCTGTCGCGTTTCTTCGACAGTCACCTCATCGCCGACGCCGACGGTCTGATCCTGTTCGAAACGGAGGCCGCGTCCCTCGCGGGAACGGAGGTCGACGAGAGTCAGGTGGAGACGCCCGGCTTTTCCAGTTTCGTGAACATCGCCGAGTTCCTGCGCGCCGGGTCTCCCCACGCGGACGGCTCCGGGGCGGGCGACGCCAGCGACGGCGGGAACGCCCGCGCCGCGGTGTCGGCGCCGGCGTTTCGCGGTCGATCATTCGAGCGGGTCGTGAGCGACCAGGACATAGCCGTGCGCGTCTTCGTGCATCCGTTCATCCTGGACCGCGTCGCCGTCTCCTCTGGCGGTGCGCGGGAGGACGCGCAGGCGGGCTCCGCCTCGCCGGGCGCCGCCGCCCGGCCCACGTTCTACTTGGTCGGCGTCGTCGACGACCGCGAGTTCCGGAGCGCGGCCATCCGGCTGCGCCTGGGGTGGGTGACCAACGGCACGCTTGCGCTGCTGGGGCTGCTGACGCTGACGCCCCTGCTGTGGTTCTGGACGGCCGGCGACCGAGCGGTCTTCGGCCGTCTCGCGCTGCTCGTCGCCGGCGGACTGCCCGTCGTCGGCGTGGTCCTGTTCACCGTGCTCGTCTGCGCGGTGGTGACGAACCGCCTCGACGAACACGTCCTCGACGGTGCGATGAAGCACGTGTCCGGGCGCATCGCCGAGTTGTTCGACCGTGAGCTGAGCCGCGAGATTCACAGGCTCGATGGGGCTGTTCCCCGTCTCCTGCCGCGAGCCGGGCGCGAGGTGCCGCCGCTCGGTCCCGGCGGCGCGAAACTCCGGCCGAGAACCGCCGGCCAGGACGACCGGACGCTGACCCTGTTGGAGCGGGAATTCTATTGCGACGACGCCGACCGCAACCTTGACTACGACCCCGACAGGCCCGAACCGTGGAGCGCGTTCGTTCTGAGCGCGGAGGGCACGCAGCGCGTGTGTCTGAGCGAGCCGCGCCGGGCGCGCCCGGCCAGGACGCCGGCTCTCGATCTGAGTTTTCGGGACTATTTCACGCACCCGAAGGACGGCGTGCTGTGGCGTTCGCCGTCGGCGCGACGGGGTCCGGTCGGCTGCCGCATCGGCGCCACGCAGGACGAGGAATCGCTGATTCCGTGCCTGGTCGACGGGTTGCCCGAGCCGTCGAAGCGCTGGTTCGGCGTCTTCGGCGCGCCGCCCGGTGGGGAGGCGGCCTATTTCCTGGAGCGCATCGACTCGGTGGTCGGGGGCCGGGTGGCGACGATTCTCGCCGTGAACACTGGACGCACCGCCATGCCGGTGGCCGCCGCCAACGTCTCCCTGAACGCGCTCGACCGGGCGGTGCCGCCGCGCCACGTGGACTTCGCGGTCGTCGAGCGGGAAACGGGCCGGACCCTGTTTCATTCCGACGGCGAACTCGCCATGACGACGAACTTCGTCGAGGACGCCGGCCGGGACCCGGCCCTGCGGTCGCTGCTGCGTTCCGGCGCGCGCGACACGATCGACCTCGTCTACACCGGCGTCCCGGTTCGCGCCCACGTGGGCCCGCTCCGGCCGGGCCTGCCGTGGACGCTGGTGGTGTATCGCGGCCACGAGCTCGAGGACCGCGTGGCCGCGCTGACCGCGACGCTCTCGATCGGCTTCACGGTCTTGTCCGTCGTCCTGGTCGCGCTGTTGGCGGGCATCCTGCTGTTCCTGGCGCACTGCTGGAGGCCAGAGGCGCTTGCGGGCATCCCGGTCACGCTGGGCCGTGTCATGGCCGCCGGCTCCGACCTCGCATGGCCGTGCGCCGCGGGCGTCCTGGTGCTTCTTCTGTACAGCCCCTGGATCGCGCGGCACGCGTGGACCCTGGCGGGCGCGTCGCCGGTGCTGCCGTTCTTCGCCGTCTGTTCCATCCTCGCTGTCGCCGCCCTCGTCGGCTGGTGCTCTTTCGGGGAGCCCGCCGCGACGGCCGACGACGGAGGCCGCGACCGCACGGTGCGGCGGGTTTTCGGCCTCGCCGCGCTGGTCGCGGTCCTGGCCGCGGTGCCCCCGGCGCTGTGGTTCGTTCATCACCGGGCGGCGCTGGGCGTCGGGCTGAACCACTATCTGATGGACCAGACCCTGGACTCGGTCGACCGCGCCCGGGAGGACTACAGACTCGACGTGCTCAGGCGGCACGGCGCCGGGGCCGCCCCGGCCGGCGACCGCGCGCGTCGCCGGTTCCGCGAGGAGCCGGAACTCCACGAGGGTTGGCTGCTGAGAGCGCTGCGACCGATCGTGGCGGTCTCGGAACTCGCCAACCAGTTGATGGCCTATCGCGCCCTGCCGCCCGCCTCGGCCGACCAGGTCCTGTCGCTGCGCGGCGTGTTCTCCAGAACGTTCGGCTACGACGTTGGCCGCCCGTTGTGGGCGCCCTCGGCGCCCGGGTCCGGGGGGTTCCTGATCCTGGTCGGGTTGACCCTCTTGGGCTTGGCGCTGCCGATCGCGGCCATGGCGTACACCGTCTGCGCGGCGTGCACGCTCGCCGGACGCCGGCGCCGCCTCAGCCTGAGGGAGTTGCCGAACGAGAAAAAACTCCTGAGGTTCGCGAAAGGAAAACCTCCTGTCGGCCGGCCGTTGCGCGCCATCGGGGTGAGTCGCAGCGAGCGGTGTCGCGGCGACTTTGTTCGGACGTTGACGAACAACCTGGGTCTTTCGCGGCGTGGTCTCCGCGTCGAGAGGCAGACCGACGGTTGCCTGGGCTACGTCGTGCGCTGGGTGCCGAAGGTGCCGAAGGCCGGTCCGCGGAAGCAGCCGCTCTACGTCTTCGACGACCTGAAGGAAGTACTCGAGGACGACGGCAAAGGGCGGGCGCTGTTCGACGAACTGGAGCGCAGAGTGCAGGATGCCGAATCGCATGTGCTGATCTGGTCGCGGGTCGTGCCGGACTACCGGTATTCGGACCGGCTCGGACGCGCCGATCTGTGGTTCGACCGCGGGCACTCGGACGACGAGGACCGGCGGGACCGATGGAGCGGCCTCGCTCGTCGGTTTCGTGTCTTCGTGCTCAACTGTTCGGGTGGGTCTGACGAGTGCACCGACGGGTTGGTCGGGGACGCCAGCGAGGACCGCGAGGACGCCGTCGCGCAGCTCCCGAAGGGCGCGGCCACCTGCTTCAACCAGCTCTGGACGGAATCGACCCGCGACGAGCGGCTGCAGCTCTACGCGCTCGCCCGGGGCGGCGCGGTCAACGCCAGGCGATCGGCGGCGCTGTCCAGCCTCTTTAACCGCGGAATCGTGTGCGAGGACCCCGCGACGGGCGTCGTCAGGGTGTGCAGCGAGGCGTTCCGCGAGTTCGTCGAGCACGACGTCGACCATCGCGAGCTCAACGCGTGGCGTAGGGAACGGGGCGGCGTCTGGCGGTTGATCTGGCCGCCGGTGGTGATTGGCGGCGCGCTCGGACTGGCCTTTCTGGTCATGGCCAATCCGGAGATGGCTGCGCTGGTGCTGACCACGCTGGTGGCCCTGCTGCCGGTCGCGTTGCCGCTTCTGGGCGCCGGGCGGAGCGCCGGGCCGACTGGGCCGCCGAGCGGGTGATGACGGGGTGGATGGCGGCGGGAATCACGTCCGCCGCCGCGAAGGGAGGGACATGATGGGCACCGAATTGAGCGGCGAAGTCAAGTGGATGATCGGCGCGAGCGTCGCCGCGATCATCGCCGCGATCATCGCCATCGGGATCGCCTCCGTCGCGGTCTCGGTGACGGTGCTTCAGTTCAGTCGCATCGCGGCCGACATGCGAAGCCACGAGCATCGCACGAAGGCCTCGAACAGCGGGGTCATCCACGAGTTCCAGAGGCTCGTCGACGGCATGCGGGACGACTACCGTGACCGAATGCACGGCGTCGAAGAAGTGTTGCGCGAACTAACGGCGGTCAGGCAACGCCTGGAGAGCAGCGACAAGCCCGACGCACCAAGCAGGCGCGACCTCGAACGAGCACTGTCGAACGTCGAGCACGCCCTGACTGACTTGATGCTCTTCCGTTCCGTGAAAACCAGCGACATTGTTCAACGCCTGGAAGAGATTCGGGACGCACTGCAAGCGCTCGGAAAGGACGTGGACGGCACGGATAGTCCGAGTCCTCCGGACCCGGCTCCGACCACGTCTCCGGACCCGGCCCCGACACCGTCCGAGGACGATGGCACGGAAGAGTCCGAGGCGACGCCATGACGCGCGCGTGTTCCCCAGCGCCTCGGCCACCCGCTCGACCACATGGCCCGGCATGCCGGCGTTCACGGCCCCGCAGCCTCGACAAGGCGGCTCTCCAGGCCGTGTCGGCGGGCCGTCCAGCTCAGGTAGAAGGGATCGACGGCGATGCAGTGACCGCCGAGGCCCGGCCCCGGATGGAACGGCATGAAGCCGAACGGCTTCGTCTTCGCGGCGTCTATGACCTCCCGGACGTCGACGCCGAGCTTGCGGCACAGCAGCGCCACCTCGTTCACCAGCCCGATGTTGACGGCGCGGAAGGTGTTCTCCAGCAGCTTCACCATCTCGGCCGTGCTCGGCGACGAGACCGAGACGACCGTATCGGCGATCAGGCCGTAGAGGGCGGCGGCCGCCG
>Ga0209543_1002228_pt1 | contig 14520 bp, 12 predicted proteins | sample MesohylFT_FD_187296 | JGI IMG/M metagenome (GOLD analysis project Ga0209543, IMG submission 187296) | Host-associated microbial community of the marine sponge Aplysina aerophoba from Gulf of Piran - sponge mesohyl, lysed by freeze-thaw... | ecosystem: Host-associated > Porifera > Sponge >...
GGTCTCGCGTATGTCCGCCATATTGGCCTCGGAAACCGCCAGCCGCCGGGTCCGGGTCCGGTAGTGGACATGGTCGGACAGCAGGAGGCCGGAAGCCGACAGCACGCCGGCATTCGGCGGCACGACGACGGTCGCTATCGCAAGGTCCTCGGCCACTCTGGCCGCATGCAGCGGGCCCGCACCGCCGTAGGGCACCAGCACATAATCGCGCGGGTCGCGGCCGCGTTCGGTCGAAACGCGCTGCACGGCGCGCACGATGCTGACTTCGGCCAGGCGGACCACGCTGTCGGCAATTTCCTCGACCGACATGGCGAACCGGCCGGCCGGGGGTCGATACACCCGGCGGGCCGCATCGCGGTCAATCTCCATGCGGCCGCCGAGAAACGCATCCGGCCTGAGCGTGCCGCGGACCAGATGCGCATCCGTCACCGTCGGCAGGTCGCCGCCGCGCCGGTAACAGGCCGGTCCCGGCGTCGCGCCGGCCGATCTCGGACCGGCCCTCAGCAGGCCGCCATCGTCCACCCAGGCGATGGAGCCGCCGCCGGCCCCGACCGTGACGATGTCGATGACCGGCGTCTTCACCGGCAGGCCGTCGATGCGCGTCGTTGACGCCAATTCGGGTTGGCCGCCGGCGATGAGCGCGACGTCGGTGCTGGTGCCGCCCATATCGAGCGTAATCAGGTTGCGGTAACCCGCGCCGGCGACGCTCCGCACCGCGCCGACCACGCCTGCCGCGGGTCCCGAGAAGAGCGCCGATATGGCGTTGCGCGCCATCGCCTCGGCAGGCATCCGCCCGCCATTGGACTGCATGATGGAGAACCGCCCGGCGAATCCGCGCTCGGCCAGGGCGGTGGAAAACCGGCCGACATAGCCGGCCATGACCGGCTGCACATAGGCGGCAAGCGCCGTGGTCGAGGCGCGCTCATACTCGCGGAATTCCCGCGTCACATCGCTCGAACAGGTCACCGGGAGCGATGGAGCCTGCTCGCGAACGATCTCCGCGACCGTCCTTTCGTGGTCCGGATTGGCGTAAGCATGCAGAAAACAGACAGCCGCCGCCTCGTAACTTCCGTCCGCCAGCACCTGCCGGACAAGGCCGGCAACGGCAGCGCGGTCCGGAGTCCTGATTGGCGTGCCGTCGGCTGCGATGCGCTCGTCGATCTCGACAACGTCGCGGCGTCGCACGACCGGTTCGGGCTTCCGGTAGCGGAGATCGTAGATCGCCTCCTTGTCGTGCCGCTGCAGCAGCAGCAGGTCGCGCGTGCCCTTCGTGACGAAAAGACAGACCGCAGCGCCCTTGCGTTCGAGCACGGCGTTGGTCGCCACGGTCGAGCCGTGGACGAGCTCTTCAATCCGGGCCGGGTCGAGGCCGGCGGCGTCGATCGCGTGCATCGCCCCCTGATCGGGATTCGCCGGCGTGCTCGGCACTTTCGCCGTGCGCACGGACTCTCCGTCAACCGCCACCAGGTCGGTGAATGTCCCCCCTACTTCGATCCCGACGCGCATGTCCGCTCCCGGTTCCCGACGCCCCCTCAGCCGGGCTAGAGTGCATCCACGCACAAGGGAATGGAAGGCGGGGAGTGACGGCATCGCGCTTTTCCGATGGCCGTCCGGAAGCGGTCGGCCGGCCCCTGCCGCGCAGCGGCGCGCGGCGGCTCGTATTCGGCCGCGGCAAATATGCCGGCGACCTCCGCTTTCCGGGCCTGCTCCACCTTGCGTTCGTCAGGAGCCCGTATGCGCATGCGCGAATCCTGGCGATCGACCCGGCGCCGGCGCTTGCCGCGGTGCCGGACGCGAAGGTGTTCACCGGGGCCGACATTGCGGCGGTCTGCACTCCCTGGCAGGGGAGGATGGACCATCTGCCGGCGCTGGTCTCGCCGCCGCAGCATGCCGTCGCGGTGGACCGCGCGGTCTGGCAGGGCGAACCCGTTGCAGCGGTCGTCGCCGCCAGCCGCGCCCTGGCCGAAGACGCCGCTGCCGAAGTCGTCGTCGAGTGGGAGCCGCTGCCGGCGGCGGCCGTTCGCGACCGCACGCTCGACAAAGACGCCGCACTGGCTCATCCCGGGCTGGGCGGCAATCTCTGCTTCTCCACCGCGATCCGGGCCGGCGATCCGGATGCCGCACTCGCCGGGGCCGAGCATGTCGTGGAGGGCCGCTTCTCCTTTGCCCGCCACACGGGCGTGCCGCTGGAACCCAGAACCGTGATCGCCGACTACGATCCGGGGGAAGGCAGCCTCACCGTCCACGGCAGCCACCAGGCGCCTTGGCACCAGCAGGACACGCTGTCGCGCCATCTCGGCATTCCCGAGCATCTCGTCCGTGTCGTGACGCCCGATATCGGCGGCGGGTTCGGCATCAAGCTGCACATTTATGGCGAGGAGATCGCGGTCTCGGCCGTCAGCAGGATTCTGGGCCGGCCGGTCAAATATGCCGCCGACCGCATGGAATCCTTCGTCAGCGACATCCAGGCCCGCGACCAGGCGGTGACCGCGAAGCTGGGCGTGGGCGGAGACGGCGGTATCCGGGGCCTCGCGGTGGATGCGCTTTCCTCCTTCGGCGCCTACGCTTCCTACGGTCGTGTGCCGGTCAATGAAGGCATGATGACGATTACGATGGCCGGCGGGCCCTACGCCAACGAAGACTATGAAGGCCGGCTGCGCATCGCCTTCCAGAACAAGCCGCCGTCCGGCATGTATCGCGCGGTCGGCCAGCCGATCGCCTGCGCGGTGACCGAGCAGCTTGTCGACTGGGCGGCCCATGCCGCCGGCATCGATCCGGTGGAGATGCGCCGGCGCAATTACTGGCCCGAGGACGCTTTTCCGCTCAGGACGCCCGGCGGAATCGCCATGGGCCGGCTGAGCTTCCGGCAATGCCTCGACGAACTGGTCTCCATGATGGGCTACGACGCGCTGCGCGCCGAACAGGCCGCGCTGCGCCGAAACGGGGTCTATCGCGGGATCGGGGTCGCGACATTCCTGGAAATGACCGCCATCGGCGCAGACCGCTACGGCCCGGCGGGCGCCCGCATCAGCACCCAGGACGGCGCTACGGTGCGCCTCGAACCCTCGGGCAGGGTCCGCTGCGTCACCTCCGTCATAGAGCTCGGGCAGGGCACCCTGAGCGCGCTCACCCAGATCGTCGCCGACCGCCTGGGGGTTGCGCCGGAGGATGTCGGCGTGGTGGGCGGCGATACTGCGCTCGCCCCCTATGGCGGCGGCGCCTGGGCGTCGCGCGGGCTGACAATCGGCGGCGAGGCGGTCTGGCGCGCGGCGCAGGGCTTGCGGGAGAACATCCTCGAACTCGCCGGCGCGATCCTCCAGGCCGACCCGGCGGCGCTCGACCTTGCGGGCGGCGCAGTCTGCGACCGGGCGACGGGGGAAGCCCGGATCGCGCTCGCAGAAATCGGGCGCATCGGCCATTTCCGCCAGGACACGCTGCCGCCGGGCGTGCAGCCGGAGCTCGCCGTCACCCGCCACTACGCGCCCGATGACGTCCCTTTCGCGCTCGCCAACGGCGTGCAGGGCTCGTCTCTGGAGGTCGATCCGGAAACCGGCGCGGTGCGGCTGCTCGGCCACTGGGTGGTCGAGGACTGTGGGAGGATCGTCAACCCGCTGCTGGTGGAGGAGCAGATCAGGGGCGGCGTCGCGCAGGGCATCGGCGGGGCGCTGTTCGAGGAATGCCGCTACGACGAGGAAGGCCAGATACTGAACGGGAGCCTGGCCGACTATCTCGTCCCGATGGCAGCGGAACTGCCCGACATCCATGTCGGCCATGTCGAAACCCCGCTCAAGGGAACGGCGCTTGGCAGTAAAGGGGCAGGAGAAGCCGGGACGGTCGGCGCGCCGGCTGCCGTCCTGCTCGCGGTCAACGACGCTCTCAGGCCGCTGGGCGCGCAGGTCTCAAGCCTTCCGATCACACCTGAGACCGTTCTGCGCGCCATTGCGGCCGCGGCTTGACGGGCAGGCAGGGAAGTCCGGTGGCGGAAGTCCGGAGGTCCATTCGCTTCCTGTCCGGAGCGGACCTCGACATGCTCGACATCGGTATGGACGAACTGGTTGATATCCTGGAAACGGCGTTCCGGGCGAAGGCGGCAGGCGAGGTGACGATGCCGCCCAAGATCTTCTTCCATCGCGGCGGCCCGCGCTTTTACAGCTCGATGGTCTGCGCAAGCCCGGCGCTCGGCTATGCCGGCTGCAAGTGGCAGAGCGGCGATCCGGCCAACCCGGATATCGGCCTGCCCTACATTCAGGGCCTCTACATCCTGACAGACGACGCCACGGGCCGGATGTGCGCCGTCATGGACGCGGAATGGATCACCGGCCGGCGCACCGCCGCCGCATCCGGACTGGTCATCCGCCATCTGGCGAAGGAGAGCGACCGCACCCTCGGCATATTGGGCTGCGGGTTGCAGGCGCGGGCGCATCTGGAGGCCGTCCATGCCGTCCGGCCGCAATTCGACGAATGCGTTTGCTACGACACCGTTCCCGAACGGCAGGAGCGGTTCGTTGCGGATATGACCGGGAAGTTCGGTTTCGATTCCATCGTCGGGATGAGCGGCCCTGAAGAGGTCGCCCGAAATTGCGGCGTGCTGGTGACGGGCGGGCCGATCCAGAAGGATCGCAGGCCGGTCATCCGGCCCGACTGGATCGGGCCGGGCGCGCTGGTTGTCACCATCGACTATGACAGCTATGTCACCGACGAGGCGATCCGGGCGATGGACCTCGTGCTCACCGACGACTACGGGCAGATCGAGGATGCGCGGCTGAATGAGGGGAAGTTCCCGGCGGTGACCCGGGTGGATTCCACGGTCGCGGACCTCGTGGCGCATGGCAAGGGCGCGAGAACCTCCGACGGGCAGCGGATCCTGGCGTTCAACCTCGGTATTGCGCTTGAGGACCTGGCGACGGCGGTCGAGGCTTTGAACCGAGCCGAGCGGAAGGGCGTCGGGACGATGCTGCCAGGTTCGGCCGGTTAACGGACCGGGGACTTACGGGCCCGTCCAGTCGAACGGGATGTGCTTGGCCGAGTTGACGTCCCAGGAAAAGTTGAAGCCGAAGGCATCGACCTTGCACACGGTCGCCTTCCCCCAGGTCACCAATTGCGGTCCGGGTCCGGTTTCCGAGCCCGGTGCGTTCGCCAGCCGGGGGTACTCGCCCGGATTGCTGGTCGGGCCGGTCAGCGCTTCCGCCCAGGCCGTGACCTTGCCGACGATATCGACGCCCCAGCGCGACTGGTCGGGAGCGATCTCGAAGGAAATCTTCGCGCGCTCGCTGCCGACGAGTGTCCGGCCTTCGGTGAACAGGGCGGCCACCTTGCCCATGAACCCGCCGGCGCGGCCGCCGATGATGGCCGTCAAGGCTTCGGCCTGGGCGTCGTCGGCGCGGTCGTCGATGAAGACGCCGGCACGGCCCTTGACCCTACCGGCCCACAGATCGCCGTCCCAGCGGCCGACGCGCACGAATGCGAGATCGTCGAGCATCGTGTCTCCGTAATGCCCGTGCCTGACATGCCAGAAAAGGACCGATTCGCAGAACTCATTGTCCGGCGCCTGCGCGAAGGTGCAGGGGCAGGCGACGGCGCAGCTGCAATTGTCGAACCAGTCTCCGACGATGTGCCAACTCGGCGTATCCGGCATGAGAGCCTCCCCGGTCGCTGCAATCTCGTCGCCGATGGTATGGGATAGCGGGCGACAGGCGCAACGGGCATCGCGGCCGGCGGCAGGGCGGGGTAGCTGCCGGACATGGCGAGCAAGGAAGGGAGGACCCCACGCGCCTGCAAACGAGCCTTTCGCTGGCGGAGGCCAATGCCATCGTGACCGAGGTCCTGCGGCTCTGGCGGGAGGCAGGCCTGCTGCCGCTCTCGGTCGCCGCGCTCGATGCAGGCGGCAAGCTCATCGCCATGCAATCGGAGGACGGCTCGGGCCTGCTGCGCTTCGATATCGCCTTCGGCAAGGCGTGGGGCGCACTTGGCATGGGCAACTCCAGCCGCCTCATCCGCGACCGTCTCGCGGCGCGTCCGACCTTCCAGGCCGCGCTCGCGGCGGCGTCGGACGGACGCTTCGTCCCGGTGCCGGACGGCGTCCCGGTCCAGACGGGCGAGGGGGTCACCATCGGGGCCATCGGCGTCAGCGGCGACACCTCGGAGAAAGACGAATATTGCGCCGTCGAGGCGATCGGCAGCGCCAGCCTCGCCCCGGAGCCCGCCGAGCCCGACTGGCGCGACTCGTCGCTTTCGGATCGATAGCAGGCAGCCGACGCCTTCTTCGGAAGGCTGCATTACCCAGCGACATAAATTTACCCTGCGATTGCATATGGTTGCCGATATTCTTCCGGCCAGTCGGCAGGTAGAACCAGCGGTAGACGGAGCTGGAGCGGTCTGGCCGAATATCCCCGGTCGCCGGCGAGGCCCGCAGTCGGGAAGAAGCAGCATGGTCGGTCTGGCGGGAATCGGACGGGCGAAATACACCACAGGAACGCGGCTCGGGACCAGCGCCGGTCTGGGATGGAAGGGGTTGCTGGCGGAACGCTGGACCCATTCCGAAGGCGATCTGGGCGAGGTGGAGCCGCGCGACATGGAGGTGATCGTCCAGCTTCGCGGCCGCCTGCATGTGCGGCGGCGGGGTGACGGCCGGCTGGAACATCGCGATTCGGGTCCGGGCTCGGTCTGGCTGTGCCCCGCCGGCGTCCGCGAGGACATGATCCATCTCTATGGCAAGGTTCGGGAGAGTGTCCATCTCTACCTGCCCGCTATGCCGTTGTCGGCAACGGCGCTCAGTGAAATTGACGCCGATCTCCGCAATGTCGCCGTGCAGTACAAGGGAGGTTTTCGCGACCCCCTCGTCGAACGGGTTGCAAGGGCCGTCCGCGCCGAGATGCTCGATCCGGCCCCTGGGGGGAAACTGCTGGTCGAAACGCTGGCCGCTGCTCTTGGCGTCCACATCCTGCGCCAGCACGCCAATTTGGAACATTCGCCGCTGCCAAGCGTGCGCGGCGCGCTCGATTGCCGCCGACTTCAGCGGGTTGTGGACTTTATCGAGGCTCGTCTGGGCGAAGACCTGACCATCGAGGCGCTTGCGAACGAGGCCTGCCTCAGCCCGTTTCATTTCGCCCGCGCCTTCAAGGCCGCCACCGGGACGGCGCCGCACCGGTACCTGCTCGACCGCCGCATTGGACAGGCTCGCGTGATGATCTCCGAAGACCGGCTGCCGCTATCCGAAATCGCGAATGCGTGCGGGTTTTCGTCCCAGGCGCATTTCACGCGATGGTTCAGACGAATCGTCGGCGTCACGCCCGGCGTATATCGCGCGCGCGTCGGGTAGCCCGCGCCCGAACGGCAAGAACATGCAAGACGACAGCAAGTCCGGGGAATACCGGGCGCCAGCGCCCGCCGAGAATGCGGAACCTGCTCCGCAGCGGCCGAGGTTCGGATAACCGTCGTTCGATTGAGGAACCGGTCGAGGAGCGCAGACACGAAGGGGACAGAGCTAAAATGCTTGTCGACATCGCTTCCAGGACGACCGAAACCCTGACTGCAACGGTCCGCAACGATGTGTCCGAACTCGGCCCGCTGGCGAAGGCCCTCGGCGAATTCGGCTCGCGAAACAATGTTCCGGCCGATGCGATCTACAAGGTCAATCTGGCCCTCGAGGAGCTCCTGGTCAATGTCATCCGCCACGGATACGGGGAGGATGCCGATGACCGCGAAATCAGGGTCGGCGTCGCCCTGGCCGACGGCGCCATTACCGTGCAGATGGAAGACGACGCCGTCGCCTTCGACCCGCGGGCCGCGCCGCAACCGGATATCGGCGCGGCAATCGAAAAGCACCCCTGCCAGGGCCTCGGCCTGCACATGGTCGGGGCTGTCATGGACAGCATCGCCTATGAGCGCCGTGACGGGCGCAATTGCCTCACGCTCTCCAAGGCCTTCTGACGCGGAACCGGACGTACGGCCTGCCGGGAGCACCGCTCAGCCCTTGATGACATGCTCCTTGGTCACGACGAAGGCGAGACGGGCCTCGTCGATGAAAGCCGCCTCGTCGGCGCGAGTGGTCGCATAGGCCTCTGACGCTGCCGACGCCCGCATGGCGTCCGTGTCGTCGAACCATGTGATGGCGAGCCCGTCCAGCGGCGGCTGCCTCCCGTCCCGGTAGGCGCCGGGGCGGACATGGTTCTGCACATAGCGGCGTATCTGCGCGATCCCGGCGGCGATGGGGCCGTGGGTGCCGCGCCAGTAGTCCTGGAAGGCTCCGACCTCCATGCCGGGCCTGCGCAGGATGAGTTCGATATTCTTCACCCCGTCCGCGGGCCGCTCGCCGTCCACGATGACATGCTCCTCGACCAGCAGGGTCGCCATGCTGTCCCGGTCGATAAAGCGAGCCTCGTCCTCGCAGAGCGCCTCGAATTCCGGGAGTGAGGCGTTGCGCCGGAGCGTCTCCATGTCCTCCCACCAGGTCTCGGCGACGCCGTCGCAGGCGAGTTCGCCCTTGCGGTAGCCGCCGGGCAGCGGGTGGTTCTGGCAGTAGCGCACCAGCCCCGGCATCTTCAACACGGCCTTGGGATGTTCGTTCAGCCAGTAGGAGCGGAACGCCTCAAGCTCCATGCCGGGTTTGCGCTTGAAGACGATGGCGGCCTTGACGGTCATTGCCGGTCCTTCCCCTTTTTCGATGCTCAGACGGTCAGGTAGCCGCCGTCGGCGGCAAGGGTGACGCCGGTGACATATTGGGCCAGGTCCGAGACCAGGAAGAGCACCGGGCCGGCAATATCCTCCGGCGTGCCGTGGCGGCCCATCGGGATGTGGCGCATCATCCGCTCCAGCGCTTCCGGCTTCTTCTGGATACCCTCCTCGTTGATCGGCGTGAAGATGAGGCCGGGTGCCACGGCATTGACGCGGATGCCGAAGGGCCCGAGCTCCGCCGCGAGCCCCACGGTGAAGTTCTTCACCGCGCCCTTCGAGGTCGTATAGACGACCGAGTTGGGCGTGTGGACGTTGGACTGGATCGAGCCGGTATTGACGATCCGCCCCTTCGTTTCCTTCAACTGCTCTAGGAAGGCATGAGTCATGTAGAACAGGGCGTTGACATTGACCGCGATGGTGTCGTCCCAGTCCTGCCGGGCGGTGTTGGAGGAGAGGCCTGCCCGGCGCACGATGCCGGCATTGTTGAAGAGGATCGAGGCGGGGCCAATCTCGATATGCACCCTGCCGGCGAGCGCCTGGCAGGCCTCGGCATCCGTCACATCCACCTCGTAGCCCCGGGCAGCGGTCCCAATCTCGCCGGCAACCGCCTCGGCCTTCGCGCCGTCTATATCCACGACGGCGACCCGCGCGCCCGCCTCGGCGAGCACATGCGCCGTGCCGCGCCCGATGCCGGAGCCGCCGCCGGTGATGACGGCGACATGGCCGTCGAGTAGTCCCTTGGGAACGATCATCGCACCGCCTCTTCGTCCACCGGGACGGTGTACATCAGCGGCAGCCGCCCGCCTTCGGCAAAGATCACCTGCCCAGTGACATAGGAGGAATCATCGCTCGCAAGGAAGAGTGCGACGGAGGCGATCTCGTCCGGCTCGGCCGCGCGTCCGATAGGCGTGCGCGACAGCACCTTGCGGCGCGATTCCGGTGAGGAAAATACCATCTCGCGCATGAGCTCGGTGTTGGTGGAGCCGGGGCCGACAGCGTTGACGCGGATGCCCTTGTCGATGAGCGCCAGCGCCATGCCGGCCGTCATCAGGTTCACCGCCGCCTTGCTGGTGCAATAGGGAATCTGGGTCGGGATGACCCGCTTGCCCGCAATGGAGCCGATGGTGACGATGGCCCCGCCGTCGCCCTGCGCCGCCATCTGGCGCGCCGCTGCCTGGGTCGTCAGCATGACGCCGTTGACATTGACCCGCATTACCCGGTCGAAGTCGGCCTCCTCCAGTTCGAGGAAGTCTGCCTCATAGCCGATGCCGGCATTGGCGACCGCGATGTCGAGCCGCCCGTAGCGCTCCACGGCGAGCGCCACCATGTCCTTGAGCTCGCCCGAGCGGGTCACGTCGCAGGCTGTCGCCGAGCACACGGCCGCGTCGTTCGAGATCGTGCGGGCGGCCGACTCGGCCTTGCCGCCATCGATGTCGGAGAGCAGCACCTTGGCGCCTTCGCGCACGAAGCGGGCGGCAATGGCCTCCCCGATCCCCTGTGCGGCTCCGGTGACGATGGCGACCTTGTTTTCGAGGCGCATGGCGGCTCCTTCGACGGTGAAATTCTCGGACAGCCCCACTATAGCCGAGCCGGCCGTTCGTCCGCCACGACCCATGGAGCCGGCGGCTACTGCCGGACGCTGTACATCTGTCGGCAAGATGCCGTGTTATCGTTGCAATCGTCGGGAGAGCCTCACCGGGCCCTCCGGCGGACGGCAAGGATGCGAGGTGCCTCATGCGCAGTTCGGGCCCCCCGATCGACCCATCGCTGGCGATGGTCTATCGGCAGGCCCGGGAAGCGGCCGGCTCCCCGGTCTCCGAAATGGACAGCTGGACCCTGGAACTGCTGGTCGGCGTGGACAGCGGGCTCGAGGCTCTGGACGCGCCTCTGCCAGGCCCCGGCCTGCAACAGGTTGTCGACGCCGTCGGGGAGCGGACCGCTCGCCGCCATTCGACCTCGTGCCACACGGTCGGCGGCGACCTGGTCCGGGTCCTGCCCGCCTGGTTGCTGGACGACGGGCGCGCCGAACCGGTGCGCAGTCTTTGCATTGTCTCCGGTCCGTTCGCGGCGAATGTCCACATTGCGGACGCGCTTACCACGAAGCCGTTTCCGGCCAAGCGGCTGCGAACTTACGTCCTGCGCCGCCGCCGGCCCTCGAAACGGCGCCGGCGAAGGCTGGCGGCGGAAGCGGAGCTCCTGCTCGCGTCACTGGAACGGGTCCTCGGCGAGGTGCCGGAAAGCGCCGGCCTTCTTCGGCGGATGGCCGACTATCCCTCCGATGCGGAGCGCGAGGCGCTGGCGGTCTGGAACGGCTTCGTCAACGAGTGCCGGAACAGGGTGGGGCGACAGGCGCTCAAGGCCGGGTTGACACTGGAGGGGCTGGCGCTCGTCGCGCAAGGCCGCGACGGGGGGAGGGACCGGCAGTGGTTCCTTCAGCATTACCCCTGGGCTTTCGCTGCGGCGCTGGAGACCGTCGATGCCGAACAGCTGCTGTGCGGCATCGACAGGAACCGGGCCAACGCGCGCGCTGTGGCGGAGCGGTTGCTCTGCTGCCGGCGGCTCGAGGAATGCCCGAAGGCGCGCTATGTGGCGCGGCGGATGCCGAAATACCGTGCCGACCCGGGCCTGCTGCATGTCCTGGGCCGGTATGGCGGGCGGCAGGACACCCGGCTCCGCGGGATATTGCTGGAAGCGAATGCGCGCGACCGCGGCGCATTGCTGGCGCATGTCCTCCGCGACAGCGCAAGGGCGCGCAGGCAACTCGGTTTCGCGGCGCAGGCCATCGTTCGTGCAGGAGAACTGGGCGGGGACATGAAAACGCGCCACGAGGGCGGCGTGCTGGCATTCCGCAGCTTCGCCTGGAGCGGCCACGACCCCGCCGGCGCCGATCCGGCGCTGCTGGTCGAAGGGCTCGCCGCGGTCTCGGCCGATTGCCTGGCCGGCTTCGCGGTCCGCTTCTTGGACGATACGGCCGACACGGTGGAGCCGGATCCGGTCGATTGCGGGATTCTCGTGCTGACAGGCCTGCTGCAAGGGGCCGGCCGGCCCGAACTGACGGGAAGGCAACTGCTCGCGTTCGCGGAAGGGGCAGCGGCCCGCTGCATCCATCGCATTCAAATTCTCGAACGCGCCGATATCGGCTCCGAATGGCCCGATCCGCCCGGTTGGAGCGCCGGCGCCGGGGGCGATGAAATACTGTTCCTGGCGACCCCCGACGCAGTGCGCCGGGAGGGCAAGGCGATGGAGAACTGCCTGCGTTATGCCGAGTCCTACATTCACGGAGCCGCCACGGGCCGCCTGGCCTTGTTCTCGATCCGGGCGCCGGGCGGCGCGCAAGCGACGCTCAGCCTTGCAGCCGTCCAGAGCCTCGACAGGGACGGCATCCGGGTCGACGGCTACGAAATCGACGAACACCGCGGCTTCGCCAACAGGGAACCCGACCCCGCCTGCCGGGCCATCGCGGAACGGGTCGCGAGCAGCCTGAACGACTACTGCCCCCGCGTTCTGGCGCCGGAAGAGGCGCTCCGCCGCGCGCAGGTCCGCCGGACGCTGAACGAGCGCCGGAGTTTCAACGAAAACCCCGATGTCGCCGTGGAACGCTGGCGCGAACTCTACCTGCCGCTCCTGCCCAGGCGCTTCGCCGAGCTCTCCCCGCAGAAGGTGGTGGAGAAGTGGTTCCGGGAGCGCACCGGGAGCGCTTGACCGGGGCGCGCCCCGCTGCCCATATCGGAGGGACGGCAGCGGGAGGCGGCATGGAGGATTTTTCGGGATTGGGCCGGAAACGGCTGGAGCGGATGGCCGCCGCCGGGCGCGAGGTGCGCGAGGCGGTCCGAGTGCTGGCGAACACGAACGACCATGTGGTCGGAGAGGTGCTGCGCCACCAGGACCCGTTCGAGGTCTGGGACCATTACCCGAAGGGCGACGTGTACGACTGGAACACGCACAGCCAGTATTATTTCCACGCCCATCCGCCGTCCGAAAACCGCTTCCCGGAGCACGGCCATTTCCACACCTTCCTGCGGCCGAAGGGCATGCCGGTGGGCGTGAAGCCCGCGCCGGTGGACGGCTTTGCCATGCCGGAGGACCCGGATGACGCGCTCAGCCACCTTGTCGCCATTTCGGTGGACGAGGAAGGCCGGCCGCTGCGCCTGTTCACCACCAACCGCTGGGTCACCGGCGAGGTCTGGTACAAGGCGCGCGATGCGATCCGCATGCTGGACCTGTTCAATATCGACCATGCGCAACCCTCATGGCCGGCGAACCGCTGGGTGACGGCGATGGTGGCGCTCTTCCGCCCGCAGATTGAGAAGCTGCTGACGGAGCGCGACACCCGCATCGAACTGCACGCCCGCTTCCGCCCCGACGGCGATGTTTACGAAGACAAGGAGCTGGAAGTGACGTCGGTGGTGGACATCTCGGTAGAGGAGCAGATCGCTGCCGTGGAGGCGGCGCTAGCGGCGGGTTGAGGAACGGCCGATTTAGGCAAGGTCAGTCCTCTGGAGGTTCTTCCTCGTCATCAGCTGGCCGCCAGTCGTCGGCATTGAGCGCCCGCACACGGTGTGCGAAGACCCGATGCAGGTCGTTGAGGCGGGTCGCCAGCCACTCGTGTTGACGCGGCCAATCATCTTCGTTCCAAGGATCGACATTGTTGAGAGAGATAGCGATGCGGCTGGCGCGGGCATCGGGAAGTTCTTGCCAGTCGAGTTCGTAATCGCATTCGTGCTCGATATTATCCTTTTGTTCATGTAAAAGGCGAAAATGAGCCGTGGCATTGCGCCCGCTTAGATATAGTTCTGAGCGAATCTCTTGTCGCGTCGGGACTATCACTGTAGCGAATTGGAAACCGCCTCTTCCAATTCGATACACTATCCGTCTTTTGGGCTTAGGGGTCCGGTTGTCTGAAATTGGACCAGCTGTCTCATTCAGCACCGTTTGGAATGCGGTCCAATAGGCTTGTCTCTTGATGTGCGTTTCGGAAGGTTCGGAGTCGTCCATTGCCCGCGCTGCCTGCGCCACTGACCGAGACCAATCGTTCGGCTTGGACACGATGTTGAATTTCGGTGCCGCCAGCGAGTCCCCGATCCTCCACAACTCGACTTCAAGGCCGAAGAAATGGAAGCCCGTGTCGGTAATCCGATTCAGCCAGTCGAGGGTTGATCGGTGCTCTTCTCTGAAGTCCGAGGCGATCCAGATAATCGTCACCGCTTCCAAGCCGGAGGCATAGGTCAACAATTGCCCGAGATGGTTGTGGTCCGTGCGCTCAAGCTGGTTTTCGATAAGCACCCAAGAAATTGAATCGGTATCTGTTGAGCTGATGTCCCTGCACAGGATGTCCGCGCGGAACGGGCCGACCGCCTTTTCCTCGGCTTCCAGTTCCAGTTCGAGCCCGAGCGTCCCGGCGAGGACGGACAGGTTCTCCTCGCGCGCTAACCAAGGGGTGAAATCGCTGTCTTCCTTTGTCCAGACATCGCGCAGGTCCACCTTTTCGAGGCGTCCGAGAGTTTCGCCGGGCACTGGAAGTCCTTTCCGAATTCTCTCCGGGCGGATAACGGTCTCTTGCCCGCTTCCACAAGCCGCGATGATAGCATGAGGGAAGATGAGAGACCGTCCGACATCGCTGCATGACTGGCTCGTCGGGGCGGCGTGGGAATGTTCCTCGCCGGGGGCGTTGACGGCGGCTTACGGGCAGGCGCTGAACGCAGCGGGCGTTCCCGTCTGGCGGGTGCAGGTGGGGCTGCGCACGCTGCATCCGCTGCTGGTGGCGGAGAACCACACCTGGCGGGCGGATGCGGACGCCGTGCAGGTCGCCTACGCCACCCGCGAGACGGTGAGTTCGGACGCCTTCCT
>Ga0209543_1002233_pt1 | contig 14500 bp, 10 predicted proteins | sample MesohylFT_FD_187296 | JGI IMG/M metagenome (GOLD analysis project Ga0209543, IMG submission 187296) | Host-associated microbial community of the marine sponge Aplysina aerophoba from Gulf of Piran - sponge mesohyl, lysed by freeze-thaw... | ecosystem: Host-associated > Porifera > Sponge >...
GATCGGCTATGAGATCAGCTTCACCCGCTATTTCTACAAGCCGCAGCCGCTAAGGAGCCCCGAGGAGATCAGGGAGGATATTCTGGCGGTGGAGCGGGAGACTGAGGGGTTGTTGGGGGAGATTTTAGGGGCGGGGCAGCAATGAACTATACCCGAGAGGATCTGTTACCTCGAATCTCACACCTTCAGCAGTGTCTTTCTGTGGACAAGAGACCAATCGGTCTCTTTCTAGGGGCAGGTTGCCCTATGTCTATTCAAGATGAAAATCGGTGTCCCCTTATTCCCGACATTGCTGGGATTAGCAAGTTGGTTCGTGAACAACTGCAACAGTGTGCTGAACACAGAAACCTTTGGGGAAAAGTTGACGGCAACCTAAAGAAGGATGGTAACTGCAATCCAACTGTGGAAGATTTTCTCTCTCACGTTCGAGCACTTGAGGCAGTTGTGGGAAACGATAAGGTACGTGGCCTTTCTGCTCAGCAACTACAAACGCTGGATAGCGCCGTCTGTAATCTGATCCACCGAACCGTCAACAAGAAGCTTCCTAGCGACCAGACGCCATATCACAGTGTTTCGTTATGGGCGCACGCGACACAGCGCAAGTTTCCCATTGAAATTTTCACAACCAACTATGATCTGCTGTTAGAGCAAGCACTTGAGAAGTCTCGTGTCCCGTACTTTGACGGTTTCTCAGGTGTGCTAAGGCCCCTTTTTGACCCACTCCTGCTGGAAGGAGACTTACCACCTTGGACACGTCTGTGGAAGCTCCACGGGTCAATAAACTGGTATCAGAATGAGAGCCGGGAGGTTTTCCGGGGAACCGTGAGAGAAGACGGACCAAGACGAGTCATCCATCCTTCACATCTCAAATATCAAGAGAGTAGACGGATGCCCTACTTGGCTATGGTTGATAGGTTTCGCTCATTCTTGAAGTCGCCTACTGCTGTACTTATCCTTTGTGGCTACTCTTTTCGCGACGATCATATAAACGAGACGATCATACAAGGACTACAGCATACACAGACCGCCGTAGCTTTTGCCCTGATGTTTGGCCAGCTCGGAGGATATGATAATGCTGTTAACCTTGCTACGAATCAGCCTAATCTCAACGTTTTTGCGCGTAACGGTGGGATTATTGGTGGGCGGCGAGTAGAGTGGTTGGAAAGGGACTCTGAATCACTTCCAGCCGATACTGGTAGCGCAGTGACTTGGGAGCAAACTGCTTCTACCGATGGTCAAACCAAGTACAAGGCTGAATTCAAGCTTGGGGACTTTGCAGTCTTCGGGAAATTCCTGCAAGAGATCGTGGGAAACGTTCGATCAATATCCGTAGAGAACTACAGGGATGCATTATAATTCCACCTATTTAGGTACCGTTCAAGATGTCCAGGGTGCAACGGTCAGCGTTGCACTCGACAAGGACACGATTTCGGGCTTGGTTTTCATCGACGGTCATGGCTATCGTATTGGGCAGATTGGGAGCTTCATCCGCATCCCTATCGGCTTCGTTGATCTGTTTGGGATCGTATCTCAAGTTGGGGCTGGAGCGGTCCCTGAGACGCTGGCTCACACTGAACCGTATGGGTACCGGTGGCTCAAAGTGCAACTTATAGGTGAAGGTCAACGCTCAGGACCTTTTCAGCGTGGTGTCTCGCAGTATCCGACAATCAATGATGAAGCTCATTTGGTCACCGAACAGGACTTGACAAAAATCTATGGAAAGCCAGATGAGCCGGGCCATGTCCGCATCGGGGGCGTCGCGAGCGCGGAATCCATCCCGGCACTGGTTGATGTTAATCGGTTGGTAACTCGACATTGTGCTGTCTTGGGTACGACAGGTGCGGGCAAATCCACGACGGTAGCCAACCTCCTTGCATCCTTTTCGGATCAGGATCGGTATCCATCCGCACGCATTATTGTCCTAGATATCCATGGTGAATATCACACTGCCTTGAAAGATAGAGCTACTATCTTTCGCATCAACGCGGATACGAGCAGGGACGAGGAGCCATTATTTGTCCCATATTGGGCTTTGAGCTTCGATGAGCTACTGAGAGTTACTCCTTTCGGAGGAGTCTCCGATACTGACCGTGTTGCCCTTGTCGATCAGCTTAAGCGGTTGAAACTGGCCTCCCTTCAGGCCAAAAGCCGTAGCGGGGTTACTCCTGATACCATGACAGTGGACACCCCAATACCGTTTAGCATTCATCGCTTTTGGTACGAATTATACCGTGATGTGTTGTCACACCACACTGCACAAGGCGTAAACCAAACCAGAGACACGGAGGCCATCGCCTGCGATGCAGAAGGCGAGAAGCTGATCGGCGACATCATGACTGTGCAACCACCCGAATACCTTCCGATTACAGCAGGAGGTTCTAATCGGGTGTACTTGAGCGCGAGCTCTCTCAACATTCGGAGGCAACTGGTTGCTGTCGAGTCTCGTTTGAAAGACACGAGGTACGATTTTCTGTTTCGTCCGGGTCCGTGGTGTCCAGAGCCGAGTCACCAAGACCTCAACGCTCAACCTACAAAAGACTTAGACGCGCTCTTGGAGTCGTGGTTGGGTGGGAACAAGCCAATCACCATACTCGATCTGTCCGGGGTTCCAGAGCTTATCCTGATGGATCTGATTGGAGTGCTTCTCAGGTTGTTATTCGATGCACTGTTTTGGGGCCGCCACCTTCCTGAAGGTGGAAGACGCAGGCCATTACTTATAGTGCTTGAAGAAGCCCACTCTTATCTCGGAGTTGGAAATATCGGGCCAGCGGCAACTGCAGCCCGACGTGTTGTAAGGGAAGGCCGCAAATATGGGTTGGGGGCAATGATTGTGAGCCAGCGGCCTTCAGAGATCGACTCGACAATCCTGTCACAGTGCGGAACCATCTTTGCTATGCGTCTTGCGAATGACACTGATCGATCTCACGTTGCAGGGGTAGTAAGCGATAACCTCGAGGGACTTTTGAGTATGCTGCCAGCATTGCGTACAGGCGAAGCGATTGTCATTGGAGAAGCCGTTCACTTGCCGCTGCGCGCCATCGTAGACGCGCCAGCCAAGAATCGCCGTCCCGATAGCGATGACCCCTTGATATATGACCCGGACGCTGCCAGAGGTTGGAGTCCCCAGAGGCAATCAAAAAACTATAATCTCCTGCTCGAAAAATGGCGCAGCGAAAATCCAAAAAGCACACAGGATTCTGGAGTGAAACCATGCGAAGAACCCCAGTAAGCTCATCTCATCTGACGTCCGTAGGTTACGAACCGAACTCTTCGACTCTTGAGATCGAATTCCACAACGGCGCAGTGTATCAATACTTCGATGTTCCTGAGTATGAATGGCAGGCTTTGATGCATGCAGGCTCACATGGGACATACTTTAGTGCTCACATCAGAGACGTGTACCGTTATGTAAGGCTTTGAAGGTTCGACCGTATGGCACCCTTCATCCCTACCTTCAAACCCTACCCAACCCATAAGCCTTCCGGAGTGGAATGGCTTGGCAACGTGCCAGCACATTGGGACATTGAGCGCGCTAAGTGGCTGTTTCAGAAGATGGAGCGGCCGGTTCGCGACGAAGACGAAATCGTCACATGCTTCCGCGATGGCGTCGTGACGCTTCGCAAGAATCGGCGGGAAGCGGGATTTACAGAGTCTCTGAAGGAGATCGGTTACCAGGGTATTCGGCAGGGTGACCTGGTTATCCATGCTATGGATGGTTTCGCTGGAGCTATCGGTGTTGCCGATTCGGATGGTAAGGGGACCCCTGTCTACTCAGTCTGCAAACCCAGATCACAGGTTAACGCCTACTTCTACGCATACACCCTACGCGAAATGGCGCGCAACGGTTGGATACAAGCACTCGCCAAAGGGATTAGGGAAAGGTCTTCTGATTTCAGGTATAGAGATTTCGCTGTGCAACCGTTACCGTTTCCCCCCCTCCCCGAACAAACCGCCATCACCCGCTTCCTCGACTACACCGACCGACGCATCCAACGCTACATCCGTGCCAAACAGAAGCTGATCACCCTCCTCGAGGAACAAAAACAGGCCATCATCCACCAGGCCGTCACCGGCCAGATCGATGTCCGAACCGGTCAGCCCTATCCGGCCTATAAGGACTCGGGCGTGGAGTGGTTGGGGGAGGTGCCGGAGCATTGGGGGGTTATAGGTCTGAAGCGCGTGTTGACACAACTCATAGACTGTGAGCACAAGACCGCTCCTGCTGTTACTGAAAGTGACTACTTCGTAATTCGGACAGCAGCAGTGCGTGGCGGGAACCTCCACTGGGAGGGTACTTACTGTACTGACAGCTCCTCGTATAAGGAGTGGACGAAACGAGGTGTTCCTGAACCTGGCGATGTCATCTTCACACGAGAAGCACCGGCAGGAGAAGCGTGTCTGGTGCCGGAAGGACGTCGAGTTTGCCTCGGCCAACGCACCGTTCTGCTAAGGCCCGATCACACCCAATATGACCCGCGTTTTCTAGTTCACATGATATATGCTGGGCCGCCGAGGACACGCATACAATTGGCATCACAGGGATCAACGGTTGGCCACTTCAACATTGATGACATCGGGTGGATGCCGGTGCTACTCCCCCCCTTAGATGAACAGAAGCAGATCGTTGAGGTCCTGCAGCATATGACTTGCAGGATAGATAGGGCGCGACAGGGCTCGGAGCGTGAGGTGTGCCTCCTGAGCGAATACCGCACCCGCCTCATCTCCGATGTGGTGACCGGCAAACTCGACGTCCGCGAGGCGGCAGCCAAGTTGCCCGAGGTCGACCCCCTCGAGACCGAAGCCGACCTAGAGACCCTCGAGCCAACCACTGAACTAACCGAAGAGCATGAAGCTATCGCAGAGGGGGCCTGAGCATAGCCACTGACATCTCAGAACGGGGGCTCGCCTACTCCGCGGTGGCCCACGCAGGCTACCTCGGCCTGGTGGTACTGTCGGCGTCCGGGCAGCGCTCTGGTATCTCGCTGCCTACGCGCTTACGAATATCGGGGCGTTCGCGGTGTTGGTGCTCCTCGGCGACCGGGATGACCTTGGCGACGACTTGGGTCGCCTCGCCGCTCTGGGGACTGTGCTATTCGGGATCTTTCCCGGATGGTGGTTGCAGCTGATCAGCACAGGGCAGCGGTTGATCGCTGGCCTGTGAGGTGTTCTGGGAGGGACGTGCTCGGGTCCTTCCGGGGTCTACTCATCTTTACTAATTTCTAAACTTCGAGCTAGGGTTTGTGCTGACGACCGCTTGCCTGCTTAAGCAGGTTCAGACTCTATAACCAGGCACCGTGCGGGAAGGGCAAGCCTCCTACGGAGCGAAGGGTCACCACCCTCATCATCGAGAAATAGTTGGCGAATCACCTCGTCTAATTCAACCGTTGGACTATCCCCTAGTAGGAACTCCGGAAGGTCTCTTGGGACTGGATTGGTCAGATCATCGGGAGCCTGGTACGTCGAGTAGTCCGCAGAGCCTACAGCTCTCCTGTGGATGAGGGCACTTACGCAACTTGGGTGGAAGAGGCACCTCCAGGGGATAGCGCGTTGGTCCTGATGAATGGCGGTGAAGTCCTTTCTATGACCCGGTTTGTGTACGATCTCTACTGCGTCGAGAGGGACAAGTGTGCATCCCATCTGACGAACATCTGGCTGTTGGAAACAATGCCAATGTCGAACTGCTGTGGACGTATCCACATTGTTGTAAAAACAGTAGAGTGGTATGGCACCGACGCAGTTCGCAAATCGTTTCAACGCAACGATCTGAAGTCCCGATTTGTGCCGAATCCGATAATTGTAACTACCTGAGGTATTAAGTATTATTTTTTTGGCTTGGACGGCATACCGGATATAACCTTGGTCCCTATTTCCTATGAACCACATCCAATCGAATCCGTAGCGACTCTCTTCTTGTTTTGTAACCCTCGTGACCTTAATCCCGTTTAAACCAGCCGTTGCTATTTCGAGTTCAGTTATGTCGGTTACTGAATCCTCGGATATGGCGAGTTTCACCTTCCTTGCATGACCCAGCCAATCCCATGTTGTTCCTGCCAGAGACTCGAACAATTGGAGCGCACCTATAGGGAATGATGCTCCTGTCGGTGGTATATTGCCTGTTACAGGATTCATTCAAAGACCTATCCCAAACCTGCCGTTGACAGCGATTCGACTCCCCTGATGACTAATGCTAGCAGTCTCGCGGACTTGCTTGTCAGTGGTGAATCGGCTTCGCTCTCACTAAGTCCCATGGCTCTCAGGACGTGGGACGGTCCGGGGATGCCTGAAGTACAGGCAGCGCTTGTGGACGCCGCGAGCCGAGGCTGAACTGTGCCCAATATGTCTTGAGTGGCAAACCCATCAAACCGCAAGTTGGCATTTCCGGGGTGTCGCCATTCCCCCTTAGGGCCGTTAACACTAGGGGGTCTCTATAGCCTTGAGCCAGTGTTGTCTACGCGAGCGGCAGTAATCATGGACCTTGGCATCTACGCTAGGAAGCTGGAAGGGGAGGGAAGAGAGGTCGTCGCAACCGGGATGCCTTGCACTGCAGGCTGAGATGTTCTGAAACCGTGACTAGGGAGTGCAAAGCCCTCAATCTTATCGTTGGCCTCTAATAGCCCTGGCACTATGGTGCCTCGAGTCGCGGGCGTCGCTGGCTGTCAACCCCTTGGCGGAAACGGGTCGTTGCCGTAGGAGTGGCGTCTCTGGATATGGCCGTCCCTGCGGTGGATGATCGATTCGCTACCCTGATGGGGAACCGGCCTCGAGATCCTCTCCGGGCAGGCCGGTAGGGGTGGCCGAATACAGGACGGACCCGAAGAGTCCGATCTTACAACTTCTCATAGCTCGGCTCACCATCGCTGAACAGGACCACTCCCTGGGGGTAAGATAGACGAGAAACGGCGTCCTGCAGGACTTGTTCCACAAGCCTCTCATTCCTTTCTCCCGTGGCAAAGGCCACCACCAACCTGGTAGCTGGGTCGATCACTTCAGCCTGCCAGAACTGCTCGCGCTTACTGCCGACGAAGCCCCAGCGCTCATCGGCCTGCAAGCCGGTGCTGGCCAGCTGTTGGACCCGCTGGTCGTGGAAGCGTAAGGACGGATTCGCTGGATCAGCCTGCCGTCCCAACTGTGAGGCTAAGCGCCGGATCGCTTTAGGGGTAACGCCTGTGAGTCGGGCGGTACCCTTCACCGAGGTGCCTTCAGCCAGCTGCAAGGACGGATTCGCTGGATCAGCAATAGCGCAGGCTTTGATCTCCCCGATCTTGCTGCTCCACAAAGGAGTGTTCTTACGTTCACTGAACTCGCTCTGGCAACTCCGGCAGAGTAAGTAACGGATCCGGTCTGGTCCGTAGATCTTGCGGACTCTGAGGTTTCCTTGGCCTGGCTGACCGTAACTGGGGCACTCATGATTGACGCAGGCTAAACTTGCTATTGGAGGTCTGTTTGTATTTTTCACATGGTGCAGGATGCACCAGGACTGGCCTCCCCCCTTTGGGGGGCAGAGACAATCTCACGTTACGACCGGAAGCTCCTGACTTGCTATAATTACAGCAAGCCTATCTGAGGAGCGAAACCACGATGGTTCTGGAAACATCCGCAAGCGAGAGCACGTCGCTGTTGGAAGGACTGAAACAGAGTGCTGGCCAGCCTACGCTGACTCCGTTCCGCAACCGAGCGAAACTCGTCGGCAGCGTGTACACGATCTCGTACACTAGTGCTGTAGTCGCCGTGTATGACTACGACCGGGAGCAAGCTGGTGGTCTGCCCAAGAACGCGTTTCTGATGGCAGCCAAGCTAGACGGCGACAAGTCGTTCATCCTGCTTAGAATCCAGAACGAGGCCCGCCTCCCGGCTGCTGCTGCCAACGACCAGACCAGGCAAGAAAGCATCGAGGACTCGGGAAACCAAGGGTCCTGGGCGGACCGACTCCCCAACTGGGTAAAGGATAAAATTTCCCTGCACGGACTGGAATGCTCCGTCCTAGGTACTTTCATTGCCCGTGAAGACGGCACCTACCGCTACGCAGAAGACATCGCCAACTACTACGCCGTTAATGAACTGATGGTGTGGAAACCAGACGCAGAATCGCTGAACCTAATCGTAAATCACCAGCACCGCACCAACGACATCCCAATCGCCCGTAAAGCAGCCAAAATAGGCCGCACCAGATTCGCAGCCGCGGATTCCGACAACGCGACAATAGCCGACTTCAGGATCAACCCCACAGACATCATGAAAAGGCGTACCGCTTACTTCGGTATGTCGCGCTCTGGCAAATCCAACGGCCTCAAAATCGTAGCCGAAAACATCTACCGGATTCGGGAGGACAACCCCGAACACCGCGTAGGGCAGGTCATTTTTGACCTGAGCGGCGAATACGCCCAGGACAACTACCAGGACGGCAAGGGCCTGCACCGCGTCCACGAAACTATTGGGCTACCGCGGCAGTCCGAGGTAGCGACTTACGGGCTGATTCCCGTGGATTGGGATAAATGCCGGAATGTCATGAAGCTGAATTTCTTCGGGGACCAGATACCACGCGATTGGCAGGATGACCAAGACACGAGGCTGGTCGAACAAGCCTTGGATCAGATGCTGGCGGGCAAGGAAATCATCAAAGGCATCATGGCTAACGAAACGGCACGCTACACGACCGCTTTCAGGGATGCAGATCTGACAGTACAACCCACTGCCGCCGGCGACATGAGCGCCAAAACACGATACTACCGAGCGGTTCTGGCTTATCGGACAGCACTGGCGGCCGCTGGACTGCAGACTCCAGAGTGGGAGCCGACCATTCGAGGACCGGGCCTACACTCAATGTTCTCAAAGGATCTCATTGATGCCCTGCATCGAGACAAGAATACCAGCACTGATAACCAAACCGATTATCACCAAGCGGCCACCATCCTCCAAGCGGCGGTCAACAACCAGTTCAAAATCACCTGGGACCAACTCATCACAGTGTTCACCGCCCTGTCCCGATTCATTGAAGACAAAAGGGGACACTTCGACACCTTTGAACAGCGCTACATCACCAACGTGAGCCGGAGCCACGAGTCTTGGGCCGATCCCAGATTCCGCGCTGTCCTTCGTATCTTCGAATCCCGAAATGGGCCCAGGACTTTCCAGAGGGTTCGGGAGCAACATGACCCCGGTACCACCAATGACTTCGCCGAAGCCGTAGTGGAGGACCTGAGGCAAGGGAAACTGGTCGTCATCGACCAATCGGCTGGCGATCCAGAGCAAAACCAAGCCGCAGCCGAACGGATCATGTGGCGCATCTTCCGGTCCCAGCAAGACAGGTTTAGGAGCGTTCTGGCTCAGCATGACCCATCCGCGCCCCCGGACGCATCCCAAGCGACGAAAGGGCACATCATCATATACATCGAGGAAGCCCACAACCTGTTACCCCGCGCCAACGCCCGCGACAACTTGACGACCGTATGGGCGAGGGCTGCGAAAGAGGGTAGCAAACTCAACATAGGCATGGTGCTGGCGACACAGGCGCCCAGCTCTGTAATGCCCGAAATCCTCAGCGAAACCGACAACTGGGTGCTGTCCTACCTCAACTCGGGCGCTGAGCGGCGCGTAGTAGCGGACTACATGGATTTCGCCGATTTCATCGACCAGATCGGTAGAGTCAGCGAGCAGGGGTTCGTGCGCATCAGGACGTTGTCGCAGGCCTACACAGTGCCAGTCCAACTTGACAAGTTCAGTATCGAGGACGAGGATGTCGGCAATACGACTGATCCTAGCCAGAGCACCTTTCAAGCTGAGAACGGCCACAGCACAGAGCAACCACCGTTGTAGTGAGGCGTCATGCCATACGAAAACGAACGCGCTGGCCTAGCGGCGATTCGAGCCATTGCCGAGAAAGGGGTGGTGGACGAATTTCGCCAGGAACTACAGGACAGGCACACTGGACAACCGTTGCCGATCCCTCCATTCCAACCCTGCCCTGCAGGAACCTCGCGAACCCACATCTTGGCTATAGATGGGTCGGATGTCTACCAGCCGATCCCGGGAGCGCTTCCATCTACGGAAGCTGGCTTGGTTTCCCTAGGGATGGTAGTAATGGACCTGAAGAAGCTGAAAACGTTGCAACGCCTCCCGGAGAGCGGTGCGGTCAACCCGCGGCTCCTGCGAGAAACTGAAAGAGGCCAAAGCCTGGGAATGATGCTCCCAGGCATGAACGCTGGAAAAAAGGACGGCACAGACCCAAAAACCTGGTTCAGGCAGATTTTCAACAGGGAACTGGAAAAGGCAAACGTCGGCGGCGAGACCTTTGCCGAAACGCTGCATCATCTGCTCGGCCCCAACCACAAAGTCGACCACTGCCCTAACCCAGACTGTTCGAAAGAAAACTTGAGCTTGCCGCGCCCGGGCCAAGTAGATTATTGCCCAACTTGCGGGGTTGAAGTCCTACCCACGGACGGCCTCAGGATTCATGAGCAATTCCGGGAGAACGAATCCCCGACAGAGTGCCACAGCCGGGTCCGTGACACGCTGGAAATTCTCGCCCTAGTGAACAGCTTGCGCTACCTTGTGAAATCGGAGTTGGGGCGCGTCGCTATTGGCAACACTGCGTTCGTAATGGACGGACAGCTCGCAGCATTCGGAACAATTGCGGTCTTGGCACGGGCCATCCGCAAGGAACTGCAAGACATCCAAAGCGTGCTCAATGAAAAACACCCGGGAGCCTTGCTCTTGGTAATGTCGGGGGTCAAGAGCGGACCATTCGTGAACCACGCCGAGGAGCTGGACCGCGCCCCAGCGCCGGGGCAAAATATCCCAAGGGAGCGTCTGTGGTTGCCAGACAACGATTACATACGGGCCAACATAGTGGCCCGTCACTCAGACAGTCCTAAGCCGTGGGGCGAACTAACGCACTACGGCCGGCCAATCGTAATGAAGACGAAAAACGGTCAGCGTCTGGTACTCAACATCGCTCAACCGGAAGCAGAGCCGCCTCTCACTAACGCTTTGGCGCCCCTAGCGCTGGCAGACGCGGTCAACACGGCCGGGCCGTTGGGAGTAGGCACAGACCAATTCCTCGCCCTCCGCCGTGCGCACAACCGGGCCGCAATCCCGCTCCGCGCCGGCACAGACCTAATCAAAAGTCTTGCGCCATGACAGAAAACACACAAAAGCAGCCAGCATTCAAACAGCCGTGGCCACGAAGCACGGCTGCCGGCCGTTGGTACGCCCTAGGGCGGTACTTGGCGATGTTTCCACCGACCTTCGTGCAGGACGCCGTAGGCAACCTTACGAAAGTTGGGGAGCCCGTCTTGGACCCGTTCTGCGGCCGAGGAAACGGCCCGTTTACGGCTGCGGTGATGGGCCGCCCCACAACTGGTATTGACGTGAACCCGGTAGCTTGGATTTTCACCGCAGCAAAGCTGCAGCCAGCGGAAGACCCTGAGCAGGTCATCGCAAGACTAAACGAGATCTGGCTGGCTCGGAAACCGCAGGACGGCCGGAGCCGCAGCCAATTCGAGGCAATGGCTTGGGCCCCCAAGGTGAGAGCCCTGCTACGCGCCGCACGGCGTGAACTGGACTGGAAGGGGTCGGAAGTAGACCGAACCTTGATGGCATTCATCGCCCTGCACATGCAGGACAAGAAGGAGGACGGCTTGTCCAACTCAATGTCTCCAACGATCGCGTACTCCCCCGACTACGCCGTGAGATGGTGGACCGACAAAGGTTTGCTAAGACCACCTGACGTGGATCCAGTAGCAATGCTCACCGACAAGATACGGCGACGTTACCATTACGGGATTCCGGACCAAGCTCAGGGAACAGCCATTCTTGGCGATGCACGTGATGAGCTCCCCAAGCAAGCAGGTATGGAGGCCGGCCTCCTTATCACCTCCCCCCCTTACTGCGGCGTAGCCGATTACTGGAACGACCACTGGCTACGGCTATGGCTTTTGGGTCACAACTTCCGCAAGGACTGGCGCCGGTCGGCAAGATACAAAAACAAAACCGATTACGAAACATTGATTGGGTCCGTCCTGCAGGAGGCTAGTCGCCACCTAAAAAAGGGGGCCGCCGTACTGATCAGAACTGACCAGCGGCGTCAGACCGCGAAGATGTGCATCGCAGCAGTACAGGAGACCTGGCCTAATCGAAAACTTCTCATACGGTCTACCACGGCACCGCACAAAAGCATCTCAGTCCATCACGGGCGGGGAGGGCAGACAGCCAAAGAAATTGACTTATTGCTTCCGGGGAAAAGAGGCAGAAATTGGTGGGAAAAACAAGGGTTCCAGCCAGTCAAACTGGCCGGAGACTACGTTGGTCAGACGACGGCTCCCGTCTCGCAACGGTTAACCGTCGCGGTCGCCACTGGACGAAGGTGCCAGCCGGTGGACTAGGCTCTGTCTGAAAACTTTCCAGGGCCGATAGTTTTGCGAACGCCTGAGCGATAAGAGAGGCGTTTTCGCGACCCTAGTTTCCGCCGACCACTCGCGAATATGGCGTTTTCAGACAGAGCCTAACCTCCCCACTCCCACCTACCCCCTTCACCTCGAGGCCCACCTCGAGTCTGCCAGCAAGTCACCCGCTGCCCGGGAACTCACCACTACTAGGCCACTGCGCTTCAGGGTCAGGAGTGACCCCAGAGGGCCTCCCGCCTGACCTCTTCGATAGCCTGGGTGATCGGAATATCGCGCGGACAGGACTCGGTGCAGTTGTAGGCGGTCCGGCAGCGCCAGAGGCCGTTGCCCTGGTTGAGAACCTGCAGCCGCTGCGCCGTCCCCTGATCGCGCGAATCGAAGATGAAGCGGTGGGCGTTCACGATGGCGGCCGGCCCGAGGTAGCGACCGTTGGTCCAGAAGACCGGGCAGCTGGTAGTGCAGCAGGCGCAGAGGATGCACTTGGTGCTGGCGTCGAAGCGCTCCCGCTCCTCGGCGCTCTGCAACCGCTCTGCTGCCGGGGCGGGATCGTCGTTGATGAGGTAGGGGAGGATGGCCCGATACGAGTCGATGAACGGCTCCATGTCGACGATCAGATCCTTCAAGACCGGCAGGCCGCGGATCGGTTCGACGCTGATACTCCGCCCGAGATCTTTGACCAGGAGTTTGCAGGCCAGGCGATTGACGCCGTTGATCAGCATCGCGTCGGAACCGCAGATGCCGTGGGCGCAACTGCGGCGGTAGGAGAGACTGCCATCGAGCTCCCACTTGATGTAGTTGAGCACGTCGAGGACCCGGTCTTCCGGGCGGGCCTCGACCGGGTACTCAGCCCAGTAGGGGCGGGGCCTCTTCTCCGGATCGAAGCGCTTGATCTTGACCGTAATCTGCATGGCGCTCCCCTTAGTAGACCCGGGGCTTGGGCGGATACTTGCCCAGGGTGACAGGCTTGTAGTCGATCCGGACACCGTCACCATCCCGGTAGACCAGGCTGTGCTTGAGCCAGCTCTCGTCGTCGCGCTCCCTGTAATCCTCACGCGAGTGGGCGCCGCGCGACTCCTGGCGGTTCAGCGCCGCGTGAACCAGCTGCTCGGCGTTGTCGAGCAGGAAGCCGAGCTCGAGCACCTCCATCAGCTCGGTATTGTAGCGTCTGCCGCTGTCATCTACCCCGACCTCCGCGTAGCGGGCCTTGAGCTCGGCGAGCTCCTCGACCTGGCGGGAGAGGGTCTCCTGGGTCCGGAATACCGAGGCGTTCTCCATCATGGTGCTCTGCATCTCCTGGCGTACGTGGCTGGCCCGCTCCTTACCGGAGCCGTTCCGGGTCCGCGCTAACAGGTCGAGCGTGAACTCCTGGGCGTCCTGCGGCAGCTCGCCGAATCCGGTCGCCTCGGCGTAGCGGGCCGCGTTCACCCCGGCGCGGCGACCGAAGACGATCAAATCCCCCAGACTGTTGGTGCCCAGCCGGTTGGCCCCGTGGAGGGAGACGCAGGCCACCTCGCCGGCCGCGTAGAGTCCGGGGACGACGCTGTTGTCGCCGTCAGCGATCACGTTGGCGTCGATGGTGGTGGGGATGCCCCCCATGGCGTAGTGGGCGGTCGGCTGCACCGGGACCGGGCTCTTGACCGGGTCGACTCCCAGGTAGATCCGGGCGAATTCGGTGACGTCGGGGAGCCGCGACTCGATGATCTCGGGATCGACCTGGGTCAGGTCGAGCAGGACGTAGTCCTGGTCGGGCCCGCTACCCCGCCCGGCGCGGAGCTCGAGGTAGATCGCCCGCGACACCAGGTCGCGCGGGGCCAGGTCCTTGATGGTCGGGGCGTAGCGCTCCATGAAGCGCTCCCCTTCACTGTTGAGCAGGATCCCCCCCTCGCCGCGGGCGCCCTCGGTCAGCAGCACCCCGATCCGGTAGAGCCCGGTCGGGTGGAACTGGTAGAACTCCGGATCCTCGATCGGGAGACCGCGCCGGTAGAGCACCGAGAGCAGGTCGCCGGTCAGGGCGTGGGCGTTGGAGGTCACCTTGAACATCCGCCCGTTGCCGCCGCTGGCGATCACCGTGGCCTTGGCGTGGAAGCTGTGCAGCTCCC
>Ga0209543_1002235_pt1 | contig 14490 bp, 10 predicted proteins | sample MesohylFT_FD_187296 | JGI IMG/M metagenome (GOLD analysis project Ga0209543, IMG submission 187296) | Host-associated microbial community of the marine sponge Aplysina aerophoba from Gulf of Piran - sponge mesohyl, lysed by freeze-thaw... | ecosystem: Host-associated > Porifera > Sponge >...
CGAGGGCGCCGGCGGCCTCCGGGGAAAGAGCCCGCCCGCCCCCGCTCGACGGCCCCCAATACTCGAACACCCGGTCCACGGCGCGGCGCAGATCGAGCAGGGAACTGCGGTCGAGGACGACCTCAGCCGGGAGGTCCGGCCCGAAGTCACCCGGCGATACGGTGTCCGGGAACGCAACGCCCCAGTCGAACCGGCAACGGAAACCCCTGCCGCCGAAGCTCCGCGCGTCCTCCAGGTAGCCGCGGATCGCGTGGACGGCGTCAGCGGCCTGCCGCCCGGGATCCTTGATGGAATGCTCCTCGCCGTGACGATCCGTGGAGGACCAGCCGTCGCGGTGTCGGCGCACGCTCCCGCCCTTGACTTCGATCCCCAGTGCGCCGCGGGCGGGATCCACGATCAGGAAGTCGAGTTCCCCCTCTCGCGCAAACGCCCCTCGCCGCGGCAGCAGGAAGCGCTGGCCGTGGATGACGGTCCAGGTGGCGGGCAGGTCCGTTCGGAACTGCTCGTAGATGCGCCTTTCCGAGTGGGGCGTTTCCGGGGCCGGGATTGCCGGAATCATGCGCGCCATTCGATCGTTCCCCGATCATATGGTCGGCCGGCAGCCACCCGGACCCCGTGACGCGTTCTGTCGTGGATGCGGGGCAGACTCCACGGCACCGGGAACCCAGGATGTGCCGCGAATCCCCCCGACCCGAACGAACGGCTGAACCGGGCGGATACGCTTTCCCCCCGGCGCCGATGGACGGGATCTACCTCGACTACAACGGGTCGGCTCCCCTCGACCCCCGCGTCGCCGAGGTCATGGCCCGCGCCCTGACCGAGGGGCTTGGGAACGCCTCCTCCATCCACCGTTTCGGACGGCGCCAGGCGGCCGCGGCCGACGCGGCCCGCGAGCACGTGGCCTCCCTCGTCGGTGGCCGCCCTTCGGGAGTCATCTTCACCTCCGGCGCGACCGAGGCGAACAACCTCGCCCTCCGCGGAGCGGTCGAAGGGCGGCCACCCGACCGCCACCGAATCCTGATCTCGGCGGTGGAGCACGCCTCCGTCTCCCGGACCGCCGCCTGGCTCGGGGAATCGGGGCAAGCCGACATCGAAGTCATTCCCGTCACACCGGGGGGATTCGTCGATCCCGACCAGCTCCCAAAGGTGATACTTTCTGATGTTCTGTTGGTATCCGTCATGGCCGCCAACAGCGAGACCGGCGTTCTCAACCCCGTGCGGGAGATCGCCGAGCACGTCCACGCGGCGGGCGCGCTCTTCCACTGCGACGCCACCCAGTGCGCCGGGCGGCTGCCCTTCGACCTCGAGGAGCTGGGAGCGGACCTTGTTTCGGTCAGCAGCCACAAGATCTGCGGACCGACGGGCGCCGGCGCCCTCGTCGGGACGCGTGCCGGCCTCAAGCAGCTCCGCCCCATCCTCCACGGCGGCGGCCACGAACGGGGACTGCGGTCGGGATCCCTGAACGTGGGGGGCATCGTCGGGTTCGGCGCCGCCGCCCGCATCGCCACCGACGAGCGGGCCGCGGAGGGGGAGCGCGTCGGGAGGCTCCGAGACCAGTTCACGCAGACTCTGAAAAAACAGCTCCCCGATGTCCATGAGATCGGGGACACCGACCGGAGGCTGCCGAACACCGCCTGCCTCCGCTTCGCGGGCGCCGACGGGGAGGCCGTCGTAACCCGGATGGATCCCGTGGCCGTGTCCCTGGGAAGCGCCTGCCACGCGGGTTCGATCGAGCCATCGCCAACGATGCTGGCGATGGGGATGCCGCGCGACGCGGCCTTCGAGGCGGTGCGGTTCAGCCTGGGCCGCTTCACCACGGATCTGGAGATCGAACTCGCCAGCGAGAAGACGGTCGCCGCGGTCGGCTACGTCCGCGAGATGACGGGTGTCACGCCGTGAGACTTGCCGAGGCCGCTTCCCCGGTGTTCGCCCGCCACGAGACCTTCCACCCGCGCTACGGCTGGTTCCGGAAGGCGTACCGCTCGGTGGCGGAGGATCCGCACGCCTTCGACTCCGAGGACGCGCCGGTCCGGATCGGGGTCGGGAAGAACATGGTGCGCGCCATCCGCTTCTGGGGGCTCGCCGCGGGGCTGATCGCCCCCCGTTCCGAGAGCCGCCTGCGCCGGAAGCCGCTCGAAGAGACCCCGTTCGGAAGCCGGCTGTTTGCCGACTCGGGATGGGATCCCTGGATGGAAGATCCCGGAACGCTCTGGCTGCTGCACTGGCGCCTCCTGGCCGCGCCCTGCCAGCTCCCGGTCTGGTGGCTCGCGTTCAACGAGTTTCATCCCATCGAGTTCACGGATGACGACCTGGAGGACGCGGTCGCCGCGCAACTCGATGCGAACGCGGATTGGAAGGCTCCGCATCGCTCGTCCTTGAGGAAGGACGTGAGCGCCCTGCTGCGCACCTACGCGCCCCAGGAGCGCACCAAACGAACCAGCATTGACGATGTCCTCGACTGCCCGCTGCGGGAACTGAACCTGATCTCCCGCGCGACGACCCCGGGCCGGTACCGGTTCATCCTGGGCCCGAAGCCCACGTTGCCGTCCGAGGTCGTGACCGCCGCGGCGCTCGAATACGCTGCCGGGACGGTCACCGGCGGCAAATCGATCGCGGTCTCCCGCTTGGCGCACGATGCGGGGTCACCCGGAAAGGCGTTCAAGCTCAGCGAAACGGAGCTGCTGGCAGCGCTCGATCCCGCGGTCCGCCGCCAGCACGGATTGCGGCTGATGTCCGGCACGGGCGCCCCCGTGCTCTCGTGGTTCGCACCACCCGGGGATCTCCGGGACAACATCCTCAACGACTACTACCAGGCGGGGGCCCGATGATGCCGACCCTCGCCGACTCCGTCTCCGTCCGTCCGCGTTTCGCGCGTTCGGCGAACCTCGAACGCGACTCCGGCCGGCCGGAGCCCTTTGACGGATACATCGTCACCGGCAGGGCGCTCGACGTCATCGAGCGGATCACCGGCGCCGCTCTCTCCGGACGTTCGGGAGGGGCGTGGTCGCTCACCGGCCCCTACGGTTCCGGGAAGTCCTCCCTCGCCCTCCTCCTCGACGCCGCATTCGGCCCGAACAAGAAGGTCCGCAGCGTCGCCCTGGGTCTGATCGCGGCCTCCTCCCCGGAAGCTGCCGAAGCGGTCCGGAAGACGCACGACCACCATCGCACCCGGGGCGCCGGCTTCCAGCGCGGCCTGGTCACCGCGAACCGCGAGCCGATTGCCCACACCCTGCTGCGGGCGCTCCACGCGGCGGTTGTCGAGACCTACGGCCGGATTCCGTCGTCGCGTGAATTCCCCGCGGCGCCGCTCCTGAAGACCGCCGTGCGGAATCTGGACAGCCCGGATTCGCGGGGCAGCGGAACACCGGCGTCGGCGGTGGTCGAAATCGCGCGCTGCCTCGCGGAACGGGCGCCGCTGCTCCTGGTAGTGGACGAGTTCGGCAAGAGCCTGGAGGCCATCCGGGACGGCGGCGAGGCCGATCCGTACGTCCTCCAGCAACTCGCCGAGGCCGGCCAGGGCGCGGGGCTTCCGATCTTCATCGTCACCCTGCAACACCTTTCCTTCGACGACTACCTGGTGGGGACCGAGGCTTCGACGCGCCGCGAATGGGCCAAGGTGCAGGGCCGCTTCGAGGACGTGGCCTACGTGGAATCCGGGCGCCAGACGCGGGCGCTCATCGGATCGGTGTTCGACATCCGCGACGAGGGCCTGCGAAAGCGCATCCGCCGCCGGGCAGCAACCTATTCCAGCAGCCTGCGGGAACTCGGGATTGCCGACGGGACGGATGCGGAGGTGCTCGCCTCCTGTTACCCGCTGCATCCGCTGGTGGCGCTCGTGCTGCCCGAGTTGTGCAGCCGCTACGGGCAGCACGAACGCACCCTGTTCTCCTTCCTCGCCGGAGCGGACCCGTCGAGCGCGGCGAGTTTTCTGGCCGCTCGGAAGTTCCCGGCCCGCGGCTCGCTGCCCTCGGTCAGCCTCGATGCGGTGTACGACTACTTCGTCGCGGGCGGGGCGACATCGAGCCTCGCGCTGGCGCAGTCAAGCCGCTGGACCGAGATCGCGACCCGCCTCCGGGACATTCACGGACTCTCCCGGCAGCAGACCCGCCTGGCCAAGACCATCGCCCTGCTGAACCTCGTCTCGACCAGCGGGACGATCCGGGCGTCGCGCGAGGTGCTCGCACTGGCCGAGCCGAAGGCTGGGGACGCGCTCGCGGAACTCGAAGCGCGGGGAGTCATCACCTATCGGGCGTTCGCGGACGAGTTCCGAATCTGGCAAGGCACGGACATTGACATCCGGCGTCTGCTCGACGCGGCGCACGAGCGGATGCAGCGGAACTCGCTCTTCGAGATCCTGTCCGGGATGGACGCGCCCGCGCCGGTGGTGGCGGCGCGGCACAGCGCCGAACACCACGTCCTGCGGGTTTTCTCGCGGCGGTATGCCGAGGGCGGGCAGTCGGTGGAGGGCCTTGATCCCCATTCGCCGTACGACGGCGAGGTGCTGCTGGTCGTCGGATCGGAGGCTCCCCACCTGCCCGCCCCCGGTTTGGGCGCGAAGCCGGTCATCGCGGCCGTTCCCGAGAGCACGGAGGAACTCGACCGCACCGCGCGCGAGGTCGCGGCGGTCACGGCGGTGCTCGAAGATCCGGCGGCCGCCGGCGATCCGGTCGCCCGGGGAGAACTCCGAGAGCGGCTCGCCCAGGCGCGGGCCGAGTTCGACCGCGCGTTCGGCGTGGCGTTCCGGACGGACGCCTGCCGCTGGACGATGTGCGTCGAGGGAGGCGTCGAGCAGGAGCTGACGCCGGGCCGCGGGAGCACGCCGCTGTCGGAGGCCGCCGGCCTCGCCTACGGGTCCACCCCGCTAGTCCGGAACGAGATGCTCAACCGGACCGAGCTCACCTCCCAGGGCGCGAAGGCCCGCCGGATGCTGCTCGAGGGCATGATCGAGCGGGGTGCGGAGGCCGATCTGGGGTTCGAGGGCTACGGGCCGGAAGTTGCCATGTATCGGGCGTTCCTGGCGGCAACCGGCCTTCATCGCCCGGCGTCCGGCGGCGGAGTGCTGAGTTTCCGCGCACCCCACAACAGATCTTTGAAGCGAGCGTGGAAGGTCACGCGGCGGGAGTTCAAACGCGCGAGGAGTTGCCGGATCAACCTGCGGGATCTGTACGTCGCTCTGTTGTCGCCTCCCATCGGGATGAAGGCCGGCGTGATCCCCGTCTTCCTGACTGCGGCCCTGCTGGCCAATCGGGACGAGATCGCCCTCTACGAACACGGCACCTTCAAACCGGTGCTCTCGGCGGACCTGTCGGAACGCATGGTCCGGAACCCCGGCCATTTCGAGATCAAGCACTTCGCGAATACGACCGGGGCGCGCGGAGAGGTAATCGCGGCACTGGCGACGCGCCTGGGAGTCGGGAGTGGCTCCCGCCGGCATCGGGTGGCGAACGTGGTGGCGGTGGTCGGCAGTCTCGTCTCCGTGGCTAGACGGCTGGACCGGTTCACGCTGAGAACGCGTGATCTCGGGGAGGCCACCGTGGCCGTGCGGCAAGCACTGGTGGCCGCCGTCGAACCGGACGACCTGATATTCGAATCGCTCCCCAAGGCTTTGGGTTTCCCGACTGTGGAGGTTGGAGCCCAAGGCTACGCGAAAGCAAACACTTACGCCCAGAGAGTCGTTGCGGCCGTCGAAGAATTAGGTAGTCGACCCAATAGACTCCTTGCGGACTTGCTCAAACTGCTGCTCGACACCGCCGGCGAAACGACGCGGCTGGCGGTGACCGGTCAAGCTGCGGCACTTGGGGGGCAAGTCCTGGATCCCGAAGTTCGTTCCTTCGTGCTGACTTTGGCGAACGACGCCGCCGAGACCGACCACGACTGGGTTCGGGCCATCGCCACGGTCGTCGCGAAGAAGGCGCCCTCAGAGTGGGCCGACGAGGACGTAGTGAGCTTTCGGCGAGAGCTGGAGCCAAGGGTCAAGGCGTTTCAGCGACTCGTAGCCCTTCACGCCGAGAACCGGGCTGATGGCGGGGGCGGGTTCGATGCCCTACGCGTCACGCTCACGCGGTCCGACGGAAGTGAGCATGTACAGCTTGTAGGTGTGGACGAGAACGAACGCCCGGAGGCCGACAGGGCTCTCGACGTCGCCCTCGAGCACCTGTCCGAGATCACAGGCTCGCCCCAGCGGGCCCACAAGGTTCTGTTAGCTCTTGTAGGGCAGCGGTTCCTGCCCGAGCGGGCTAAGCGCGCCGACGTTGCCCCGCGTATTCCCCGGAGGGTCGCAAGTGGCTGATCAGGCGCGGCACATCTGCGGCATCTCTGGAGGGAAGGACTCCAGCGCGCTCGCCGTGTATCTGCGCGGCAGGGTGCCGGAGATGGAGTACTTCTTCTGCGATACCGGCGCGGAACTGCCCGAGACCTACGAGTACCTCACCCGGCTCGAGGTGCTGCTCGGCAAGCCGATCGCGCGCCTGAACGCCGACCGAGGCTTCGATCACTGGTTCGAAGTGTTCCGCGGCGCCCTGCCTTCGCCGCAAATGCGCTGGTGCACCAAGAACATGAAAATCAAGCCGATCGAGGCGTGGATCGGGGACGCACCGGCGGTTTCCTACGTGGCGATCCGAGCCGACGAGTCGAATCGGAAGGGGTACATCTCGACCAAACCCAACATCAAGAGCCGGTTCCCGTTCATCGAGGACGGGATCGATAAGGACGGCGTGATGCGGATCCTGGAGGACGCCGGCATCGGGCTACCGAGCTACTACGAATGGCGGACCCGATCAGGGTGCTACTTCTGCTTCTACCAGCGCAAGGCTGAGTGGATCGGGCTAGCGGACCGCCATCCGGACCTGTTCGACCGGGCCGTGGCGATTGAGCAGAAAGTCCTGCAGGACGCCGGGGTCGCGGGCGACGCTGACTTCGGCGATCAGGCGATGCGAGGCCGGAACTACACGTGGTCTGGTGGCGAGAGCCTTACGCAGCTCCAGGGTCGGCGCGAAGACATCCTCCAGAAACATCAAGACTTGATATCGCGCAACCAGCGATCACGCCAGAACGTCCCGCTCCTCGAGGCGCTCGCAGACGCCCTCGACGAGGACGACGATACGACTCCTTGTACAGTCTGCGCCCTCTAATCCGTCCAGCGTTCACACAAACGAACCGATGACGAACGGATCTACGGCTCCGATCGGCCTTCAGGCAGCTTTGGCGGAGGCAAGTCCACTCTATGTCCTCCCGAAGGACGACGTCACGGCACAAGTCCTCGTTCCCGCTCTCCGGACGTCTGCCTCGTTGGACGTCATGATGGGGTATTTCGCTAGCTCTTCCTTCGCGGAGATCGCTCCCGGACTAGCAACATTTCTCCGGACGAATCAGTCGCCACTACGAATGATTATCAGCCCCTTTGTGACCGCGACCGACTACTTGGCGCTCACGAAGAACGAACATGCCCTCGCCTCTCTCACCCAACGACTCTTCCTTGACGATGTTCCGGACGAGGACACACTAGCACGGCATACACTCGCATGTTTCGCTTGGCTGATAACACAGCAACGCCTGCTTCTGAGAATTGCTGTAATGCGCGACGCACTCTTCCATCCGAAGGTCTGGCTCTTTGACGACCGGACAAATCGGGCTGCCTTACACGGATCGACGAACCTAACTAGGACCGGCCTGTCTCGCAATCGCGAACAGCTTACGCTCTCGCGCGACTGGAGGGGAGAGGAGCCAACGTTTCATATCGACCGGTTACGCCGTGAATTCGACGATCTGTGGTCGGGAGGCGACGAAGATTGCTGCGTTCTTCCCCTCCCTGAGGCCGTCGCGCGCGATGTGATCACGAGATACAGGCCGGACGATGTGTTGGATGAAGACGCATTGGGGGTCATGTGGCGGAAGGTTCACGGTGTAGACGTCTCTGCCCCTTCACGCAACACGTCGGGACCCGCGCGGCTGACGATCCCGCCGCACCTGGTCTATGAGGCAGGAGATTTCGCTCATCAGGGAAGAGCGGTGGAGAGTTGGGAGGGAGCGCATCGTCGAGGCGTTCTTGAAATGGCCACCGGCTCCGGAAAGACCATCACATCAATGATCTGTGCCACGCGACTGCAAGACGACATCGGACGCCTGCTCGTCGTCGTTTCAGCACCCTACCGCCCCCTGATCGAGCAGTGGTGTCACGAGATCCGTCAGTTCGGCGTACGTCCGACTAACCTCACGACAGTTGGTGGCCCCAGCGCCCGCGATCGGGAGGTCAAGCAGGCGGCGCGTCGTCTTCGAATGGGCCATGCACGCGCCGAAGTGCTCGTTGTTAGCCACGACACGCTGTGCACGGGACGCTTTGTCGAATCCCTTGCGGCAGCCCAGACGGAGACACTCCTGATCGCCGACGAATGTCACAACCTCGGTGTCGCGTCATTCACCGAACGGCCACCAGACGCATTCACTTCCAGGCTCGGACTCTCAGCTACACCTATCCGTCAGTACGACGAAGAAGGGACCGAAGCCCTCTTCCGGTACTTTGGGCAAGTCTGCTTTTCATTCACATTGGAGGACGCGATTGGAAAGTGTCTAACCGAATACGACTATCACGTACACTTTGTCGAGTTAACGTCGGAGGAAATGCGGGAGTGGAGTGAGCTCACCGACAAGATTGCGACACAAGCGTGGAAACTGGAGACGGGAAGAAGCGACGCCTATCTGAAGGGCCTATTGCGGAAGCGACGTTTAGTCCTAGAAACAGCGAGCCAGAAGCTAGAGGTTCTGGCTGGACTCCTGGAAAGTGAGGGCGACCATAACTTGCGCCATGTCCTCATCTATACAACCGACAAAGACCCCAGGCAACTCCAAAACGTCAACCACCTACTAAGGCGTCGTGGTTTGCTGTTTCATCAACTAACTCACGAAGAAACACAAGACCGACGTGAATCCAAGAAAATCCTGTCCACATTCCAAGACGGCGACATTCACATATTGACAGCGAAACGCGTGCTCGACGAGGGCGTCAATATTCCGCAGATAAAGTGCGCTTACGTTCTAGCGAGCACTACGGTTCGGAGGCAGTGGATCCAGCGCCGCGGTCGCCTACTACGGACATGCGACTCCATCGGCAAGACTCATGCTGTAGTCCATGACTTTGTCGTCTTGCCTCCCGGAACGTCATCATCGACCATTCAGAGCACCGATCCGGACGGGCGACGGATGGTGCGTTCAGAGTTGGATCGGGTGTGGGAATTCGCTCGCCTCAGCCGAAATGGTCCAGATTCCGGCGGGCCGTATGAGGCCGTACAGCATCTACAGGGGCTCGCAAATCAACTAGGAGTGGTCTGATGGCCCACAAGGACAGGAAAGTAGTGCAAGTGCTCCTCGGGGAGTTATCGAACGTACCCCAACGATGCGAGGGTTATCGCCAAGAGATGCGGCACCTCCTCGGCGACGTCCTGAATGTTGAGAGAGACCATTCGATATCTAGGACGAATGTGGTCAAGAAGATTGCGGGAAGCGTTAATACGTTGGCGATGTTCTTGTATAAGTCGCAAGGCAACCCGAACACCAGGAAGGGAGGGGGCGAATGAAGCTGCTGCGTGCTCGGATTACTAACTTCAGACTACTGAAGGACGTCACTATCGAGTTCGCGACAGGGCGAGATCAGAATCTGACCGTGATTCGGGCGGCAAATGAGAGTGGCAAGACAACACTGCTTGTGGCATTGCAATGGGGTCTTTTCGGCGATCACGCGCTTCCAAAGGGTGGCATGGACTATCGCTTGAGCCCTCGTGACATGCCGTCGGGAACACCCACTTCGGTGGATGTTGCCGTTGAGGTGGATTGGGAAGTTCCGACACAGACCGGTGTGCGGCGGTACAAAGTGATTCGCATGGCAAGAGAGGGCGTACGCGGCGGAGAGTGGGAGCGTGGGACCACCAACGTAAGTCTTTTTCACTTGACACCGCGCGGCGCGAGCTCAGTCGACAATCCGGACGCGCATATCGCTCCTCACTTGCCACGTGAGCTACGGGAGGTGTTCTTTACGGACGGCGACCGGGCACTCAGCTTCATCGAGGGAAGCAAGGGCGACCAAATGAGACGGGTCGAGAGCGCGATCCGGTCGCTGTTGGGCTTTACGGTGGTCGAGAACGCTCGCGCGCATACCCGCCAGCTAAGCGCAAGTCTTAACCAGCGCGTTCGCAAGGACGCGTCTGGTCGGCAGGATCTTCAAACAGCGTCGGAACACTTGGCTCTGCTGGAAGAACGGATTGCTACCCGCGAAGGCGAAATCAAAAAGGCTAGGACTCGCCGCGTTCAGCTTGAGGATCTTGCGGAGGAAGCAGATACTCGGTTAGCGGATGCACTTCGTAAGGGGAATAGAGAGGAACTGGAGAAACAGCGGCAGAACGCAAATCGCGGGCGAAAGTCCGCGGCCAAGGATGCGGACGCGGCAGCTCGCGAACAAGCGAACCTCTTCCGGAGTGAACTCCTTGGCAAACACCTCCTTGCGGGACCGTTCGCGACCGCACGCAGCGTGCTGAAACGACTCCACCAACAGGGCAAGATCCCGAATCAGACAATTCCTGTTCTGGAGGACCGACTGAGGCAGCCGACTTGCATTTGTGGTGAGCCCTTACTCAACGACGATCCGGACAGTGAGCGACGCCGCGCGCATCTTCGTCATCTGATTGAAGAGAGTCGCAAATCTGACGCCATTCAAGAAAAGGTCACACAACTCTACTATGGTGCGCAGGATCTGCTGAGGCCGATACAAGAGCGTACTTGGTCAGACGAATACAGCGACGTTTTTGGGCGGCGACAGCGTGCTAACGTGCGGCACCAAGAATTCGGCGAGCAAGAAGCATCCATTGAGCACCAGATTTCCGAAATACCGGATGTAGATACGCAGCAGCTGCGGATGACCAGGAATCGATATCGGGAGCAGCTTAGGGACGCCCACGGCACGGTTATGCGTTTGGAGGCGTTGCAGGAAGCCGACCAACGCGATAGCAAACGTACCGAAGCGGAACGCGCGAAACTCCTTCAGAAGGATGAAAAGAGTAGAAAAATTGCGGCAGAGATTGTGGTGGCTCAAGACCTACAGACGGTCCTCACCAACGCTCTGGAAACGATGAAGACAAGGGAACTTGGGCAGGTTAGCGACCGGATGAACGCCACGTTCTTGAGCATGATAGGTGCGGACGAGGCGCAGAGAGCGATTATTAGACGCGCGACGATCACGCCGGAGTTCAGGATTCTGGTTTTCGACCCCAACGACCAGCCACTCGACCCGTCACAGGATCTGAATGGCGCGTCGCGCCGCGCATTGACGATCGCCTTCGTTCTAGCACTGACTCGCGTGAGTGAAGTCGAGGCGCCGAATGTGGTAGATACACCGCTTGGGATGATGAGCGGATACGTAAAGCAAGCAGTTCTCCAGTTGGCGGCGAAGGAGAGTTCTCAACTCGTCTTGTTCCTAACCCACTCCGAAATTGTTGGGTGCGAAGATCTTCTCGACCAGCGTGCCGGGCGCGTGTATACGCTGACTAACCCTGCGCATTACCCGAAAATCTTGGTCAACGAACCTGGAGACAACGATAGCGGTGTGCTGCTTTGTGAATGCAACCATCGCCAATTCTGCAAGTTGTGTGAACGCCGCGAAACGGCGTCTGTTGCGGAGTGAGCCGGGGTGAAAATCAGATGAACGCATTTGCCGGGACCGACATTCAGATGCCGGAGAGATTCCGAGAGCACCTTCACGCCTACTGTCTTACACGCACGGAGGGGTCGCGCAACAGCCCAGAGGACAGTCCGTTCCCGAGAATGGTTGACATGTGGTTCTTGGCTCTTTGCATCGCGGTGAGAGAGAAGTTGACGCCAGTTCTGGATAACAAGGGCAAGACCTACAAAGCAATTGAAGGCGAGGTCTTCGGGAGTGATTCCTGGCGGTCGAACGCGCTTATGCTTCTGGCAGTCGCGCACACGGGTGACGTGGAAGTCACTAGCCGACCGCACGAGATGATGCGAATCGCAAACGGATACGCGGTGGCAGGTCTCCCTCGCCTCATAGGTATTCTGGAGGAGCGGGGCGGCGAGACGGCACTTGATCATCTATCGGATGAGGTTTCCGCGATGACGCGGCAATAGGTCGACCGGCGCTGCCGACCGTAGCCAGTACCGTGTGCCAGTGTTCTCGGAAGGGACGGCGGATCTCGTGGTTGTGGCTGGCAAGTCGGGGCTTGTCCTGGGACACTCGGCCGATTGCGAGCAGAAGGAGCAGCAGTTTGTGGGGTGCACGCTGGCCGTCCTGACGCCACATGCGAGTTGCAGCAATCCGGCGGAGGAACTCGTCGGAACTCAGTGAACGAGTCGGAGTCCGGTTCATCGCCGGGGACTCATTGAAGCGAAGGCTACCGAACTCCGGTGCGAACTCATCGGTATCGGCGGTTGAATTCCGAGCACGCGGCGACCAGCGACGGTGGGGCCGGTCCCTCAAGTTCCCGCTCTGGCACATGGCAGTCAGTTCGTTGACTTCGGGCTGGCAGTCGCCCTTCCTCGGTAGCTTCGGAGGATCCTTCTCGCTTTCGTCCACGTCGGACCCACCCAGCCAGACCAGCCAGGTCTCGATGTTCCAGGTTGGGACCAGAACAGCGATTCGTTCACCGTCCCTCCTGGGGTTCCGTCCCCTGTTCCCGACACGCTTGGTCGAACTGCTGCGTGCGCTATTCGACGTCGCCGCTGTGCCCGTCAATCATCACCAGCAAGCGGGTCTCGCGCTTTGCCGCCTGCCGGCGGTATGCCGCGACCTCGCGCGGAAATCGCTCCACCACGTATTGATCGGCAGCGCCGCGTCCCGCGTGAGCCATCTCGACGCGCAGCCGCCGCGACAACTCCCGAGCGCCGGATGGCGCGTAACCTTTCGGGAACCGGCGGACGAACGTCTCCTGCTGCCGATCCTCGCACACGAGCACGACCTCGGCCGGGCGGCTCATGACTCCCAGCCCCGCGCGAACAACTCGGAGAGTTTCAGGCCGTTGTCGGACGGGCTGCCGTGCAGCACGGTCGCGACGCGGTCCGCCCTGGTCGCACCGGAGCTGTCGCGTCGCAGGAGCCGGCCCCTGTCGCTTCCGAGGTAGTCAACGATCACCGGGTGGTGGGAACACAGCACCGCCTGGGAAAGCGACTCGCCGCAGAGATCCGACAACTCCTGAAGCCACGGCTGGACTTCCCGCAGCGCCACGAAGTTCATCGGTTCGTCGAGGAAGAGCGTGTGCCGTTGGCCCACGGCGAGGCAGATCAAGGCGTACAGGACGACCAGCATCCGCTGTCCGTCCGACACCTCTCCAAACCGCAGCGCGTAGTCCTCGTCCGCCTCGTGAAACACCATCATGAGCGCACGGGTATCCATTCCGGCCTTCTGCAACCGAATGCCGCGGAAGCCATGAAGGACACCCTGCATGGTCTTCGTGTACTCGGCGATGAGATCGGGCCGCTCCTGGGCCAGGTTTCGATACCAGCCGACGAAGTTCCTTCCATCCCGGTCCAGCAGGTCGTCTTCGGTTGCGGACTCGGTAGCGAAGACTCCCGGCTGCAGGCCGCACACGATGATGTTCCGCGCGAAATCCTGAAAACGGGACAGGTTCCTGTTGTCCTTGCCGGGAGTGACGCGCGCGAGCGAAGACACCACCCGATCGGACGAAAACGAAGGTCCCTTGCTGAGGTCATCGCGGTAGAGCTGCACCTCACCGTTCACGAACTCGAACAGCGTGTCTCCGTTCATGGTGAGCTGTTCCCGCTGGATTCTGGCGACCCGCCTCTCCCGGAAATGCTCCACCTCAAGGCGATACGAGTACGCACCCCCTTCGAGTTCGACATCCATCTCGAACGCCTGGGAGTTCCGGGACTGCCAGCGGGTCAGGGTTGACGGCGGAAACGCCGCCTTCCCGTTCACGGCCGTCCGGCCGCCTAGCAACTCACGCAGCGCGAAGACGATGTCCAGGACGCTCGACTTCCCCGTCCTGTTCATCCCGAGCAGCAGGGACAACGCGTCGAGATGCAGTTCGAAGTCAACGAAACACCGGTAGTTGTCCGCGTAGAGCCGGGTGATCATGGTGTTCGGTTGAGCGCGCCGGCGGCCTCCTGCGGCCAATGCTACCCGGGGGTCGCAGGGGCTCCCGGCCTCCATCCACCCCCGGGGCATCGCGCGTCGTTGCTGGCTGACGGCCGGTTCCAGTGGGCAATCTGTTGCCGCGGCACAGGGCCGCCGAGCCCGGGATTGATTCGGGCGGGCGGGACCATGCGGGGCCACTGACGGTGTGCGCTTCGTCCGCTGGCCGGCGCAACGGTGATGGATTTCGGGAGAGGCTCACCTCCCGTCAGGAATCCCCGGACTCGCACCCGCCAGGCACGCTCCTCCGGGCCACCCTGGGCCGGAGCGGCGGCAATTCCCCGTTCCGGCGCCGGCTCTCGTCAGGAGTCGCCGGACTCGTGGAGCCGGCGGAGGAAGTC
>Ga0209543_1002239_pt1 | contig 14472 bp, 10 predicted proteins | sample MesohylFT_FD_187296 | JGI IMG/M metagenome (GOLD analysis project Ga0209543, IMG submission 187296) | Host-associated microbial community of the marine sponge Aplysina aerophoba from Gulf of Piran - sponge mesohyl, lysed by freeze-thaw... | ecosystem: Host-associated > Porifera > Sponge >...
GTTATGCTCATCAGAGAGGCGCACGCGGTCGACGCCGCCGCCATCGTAAGAGTCCACGTCGATAGCTGGCGCACCACCTACGCTGGAATTCTGCCGTCCGATTTCCTGGCATCGCTTTCATACGCGAAGAGGGAACAGTTCTGGAGCAGAGCTCTGTCCGCCCCAAGCAGAAGCAGCTTCATTTGCGTAGCGGAAGACGAAGAGGGCCGCATCGTCGGATTCTCATCAGGCGGCCCGGAGCGTGGTGGATCTGGTCGCAGCTCAGCAGGCGTTCATCTCCAAGCACCATGTGGGCAATATCGTGGTCACGATGACGCGCGACCGCTGAGGCACCCCCGGCAGCCGGTCCGCGGCCCGTCCGAGGCTGGACGCTCGGGCGCCTATTGTCTATATTGAGGGGCTCACCACACACAGTTCAGGAGGCACTTTCTATGGCTGACAACGGCAAAGAGAAATGGCAGGAGCCTACGGGCGAGATGCAGAAGGCGGGTTACGGGAAGTTTCTTCGGCCCAACACCCCTTACGATTCTTTCATGGAAGAGCAGGAGATCCCCATCTATCGGGACATCGGCGTGGAAAAGGTCCAGAACCTGCCCAGGAAGATGTGGAAGCGCCTGGGCGGAAACGCCAGCTTCATCCAGCTCCTGGGGACGGAGGGGCTCTGGGGCTCCTACGTGGTGGAGGTTCCCGGCGCCGGGGCACTGAACGCCGAGAAGCACCTGTACGAGGAGCAGTATTTCGTGGTCGAAGGCCGCGGTACCACCGAGGTCTGGGCGGAAGGCAGTGACAAGAAGCACACCTTCGAGTGGCAGCAGGGTTCGCTGTTCGCCATTCCGATGAACGCCACGCACCGGATCGTCAACGCCACCTCCAGCCCGGCGCTGCTGCTGGCGGGCACCACCGCCCCCAACATCATGAACCTGTTCAACAACACGGACTTCATCTTCAACTGTCCGTACACGTTCACCGACCGCTACAAGGAGACCGCGGACTACTACAAGCCCAACGAGGAGATCGAGCCTGATCCGGTGCGTGGGCTGGCCATGCGCCAGACCAACATCATCCCGGACATCGTCACCTGCGAGCTGCCGCTGGACAACCGCCGCTCCCCCGGCTACCGCCGCATCGAGCCGCACATGGTGGGCAACAGCTTCTACCTGTGGATCGGCCAGCACGAGACCGGCCGGTACTCCAAGGCCCACGCCCACGGCTCCGCCGCCGTGCTCATCTGCGTCAAGGGCAAGGGCTACACCTACACCTGGCCCTCCACCCTGGGTCCCACGCCGTGGAAGGACGGCAAGGCGGAAGGGGTGCGGCGGCAGGACTACGAGCCCGTCGGCATGGTGAGCGCGGCTCCCATGGGCGGCAACTGGTTCCATGCCCACTTCGGCGTGAGCTCGGAGCCGTTGCGCCTGTCGGCGTGGTTTGGCCCCAATGCCCCCGGGCGCGAGCGCGGCCGGCCGGGCGAGAAGGCCATCGACTACGGCGCCATCGAGATCAAGGACGGCGGCACCGCCATCGCCTACCGCGACGAGGACCCGTTCCTGCGCAAGGAGTTCGAAGAGACTCTGGGCAAGGAGGGGATGAAGTCCAAGATGCCTGCCGAGATCTACAAGCCGGAAGCCTAGGTATATCTCGTGGCGGACGCAGGATCGCTCGGTTTCACCGGTTCCGGCAGACACATCGTTGACGAAGACGAGATCAAGCTCACCAGCGTGGGCGTGGACATCGGTTCGTCCACGTCCCACCTGGTGTTCTCACGACTCGAGCTGAGTCAGGAAGGCACCCGCTACGTCGTCAAGAAGCGGACGGTGCTGAGCGAATCGGAGATCCTGCTCACCCCCTACACCGATGACCTGACCATCGACGTGGAGCGCCTGGGGCACTTCATCAACGAACAGTACGGGCATGCGCAACTCAAGCGGGAAGACGTCGACACCGGCGCGCTGATCCTGACCGGCGTGGCCGTGCGGCGGCGCAACTCCCGCGCCATCGCCGATCTGTTCGCCGAGGAGGCCGGGCGGTTCGTCTCGGTCACCGCGGGGGACGGGCTCGAGACCACCATGGCGGCCCACGGCTCCGGGGCAGTGGCCCGCTCCGGCCGCGAAGACGCGGTGGTGCTGAACATCGACGTGGGCGGCGGCACCAGCAAGATCGCGGTGTGCGCGCGCGGCAAGGTGCGCGAGGTCACCGCCATCGACGTGGGCGCGCGGCTCCTGGCCATGGACGGGGCCAACTCGGTGGTACGGGTGGAAGAGGCCGGGCGGCGCCACGGCGGTGCGGTGGGCGTCGAGCTGGAGCTGGGCCAGCTCATGAACGAGGACACGCTCCAGGCCATCGCTTCGGAGATGGCGGACCGCCTGTTCGAGGTGGTCAACCAGCAGGAGCTCACCGAGGAGACCCGCGATCTGCTCCGGCTGCCGCCGCTTTCGTATCGGGGCAAGGTCGACGCGGTGACCTTCTCCGGCGGCGTCTCCGAGTTCATCTACGGTCACGCCGGCAACGGCTTCGGCGACATGGGTGCGATGCTGGGCCGGGAGATCCGCCAGCGGGTGGAAGGCCTGGGAGTCCCGATTCTGGAGCCCGCGGCGCGCATTCGCGCCACCGTCATCGGCGCGTCCCAGTACACCATCCAGGTCAGCGGCAGCACCATCTTCATCTCGCCGCCGGACGCGGTGCCGGTGAGGAACGTTCCGGTGATCAGCGTCGATTTCCCGTGGGACGACGACATCGATCCCGCCAAGGTCGTCGCCGCCATCGACAACGCGCTGCGGCGGTTGGACCTGCAGACAGGCCGCCAGCCGGTGGCGCTGGCGTTCCACTGGCAGGGCTCCGCCACCTTCGCCCGCCTGCAGGCCTTCTGCGGCGCTGTGGTGGAGGGCCTGAAGCCGATCCTGGAGAAGGGCCATCCGCTTATCCTGGTGAACGACGGCGACATCGGCGGCATCCTGGGGCTCCACTTCAAGGAAGAGATGAAGCTCGACAAGCCCATCATCTCGGTGGACGGCATCGTGCTGCAGGAGTTCGACTACATCGACGTGGGCGCGTTGATCCCGTCATCGGGCGCGGTCCCGGTGGTCATCAAGTCGCTCGTGTTTCCCAGTGCGGAGCAGAACGCGGCCATCCGGCAGTAGGCCGGGACGGGTCGCGGTGCTTGAGCCGGCGCCTCGTTGGGAGTAGAGGACGAGTCATGCAAGCGCAAGAAATGCAGGCGCTTCCACCGGACGCCTACCGGGCGTGGTTCCAGTGCATTGCCGGCTGTCCGGGGCGTCACAGCCTCAAGGAGATCATCTACGCATGCCCGCGGTGCGGCAATCTCCTGGAGGTGCGCCATGACCTGGACCTCCTCCGCAAGAAATCGCCCGCATACTGGAAGGATCTCTTCGATCAGCGCCTGATGGGCAACCGGTGGCCCTACGGCAGCTCGGTCTGGGGCAAGCGCGAGATGGTGTGCCCCGACGTGGACGACGCCAACGTGGTGTCGACCCTGGAGGGCGGCAGCAACCTCTTCTGGGCCGAGCGGCTGGGCAAGGAGATCGGCCTGCCCGACCTCTGGGTCAAGCTGTGCGGCAACAGCCATACCGGCTCCTTCAAGGACCTGGGCATGACCGTGCTGGTGTCCATGGTGCGCCAGATGATCTCGGAAGGGGTGGAGATCCCCGCGGTGGCGTGCGCGTCCACCGGCGACACCTCCGCGGCCCTTGCGGCCTACTGCGCGGTGGCGGACATCCGCGCCGTCGTGTTCCTCCCCAAGAACAAGGTTTCCACGGCGCAACTCATCCAGCCCATCGCCCACGGCGCCGTGACACTGGCCATCGACACCGACTTCGACGGCTGCATGGAACTGGTGCGGGAGTTCTGCACCCGTCACAACATCTACCTCGCCAATTCCATGAACTCGCTCCGGGTGGAGGGACAGAAGACCGTGAGCATGGAGCTGGCGCAGCAGTTCGACTGGCAGGTGCCGGACTGGGTGGTCATCCCCGGGGGCAACCTGGGCAACGTCAGCGCCCTGGGCAAGGGGTTCAAGTTGATGCACGACCTGGGCATGATCTCCAAGCTGCCGCGCATCGCCTGCGCCCAGGCCGAACGGGCCAACCCGCTCTATCTCAGTTATTTGAAGGGCTTCGACGAGTTCGAGCCGGTGCAGGCCCAGCCGACCCTGGCCAGTGCCATCCAGATCGGCAACCCGGTGAGCATCGAGAAGGCCATCCGCGCCCTGCAGTACTTCGGGGGCGTGGTGGAGCAGGCCACCGAGGACGAGTTGGCCGACGCCGCCGCCCGCGCTGACCGCACCGGGCTCTTCAACTGCCCCCACACCGGCGTCGCGCTGGCCGCGCTGTTCAAGCTGGTGGACCGGGGCATCATCCGCAAACAGGACCGCGTGGTGGTCATCTCCACCGCCAACGGCCTCAAGTTCCCCGAGTTCAAGATCAAGTACCACGAGGGGCGCCTCGAGGAAGTGGCTTCCCGCCACCCCAACACCCCCATCGACGTGCCCGCCGACTACGACAAGGTCCGGGACGCGGTGTTCCGCGCCATCGAGGACCGCGACTAGCCCGGCCAGCCGCGACTACCAGGCGAAGTTCCCCTCGTCATCGAGCGGCGAGAAGGGGTTCCAGGCAACCTCCCACAAATGCCCGTCGGGATCCTTGAAGTATCCCGAATGGCCGCCCCAGAACACGTCCTGCGCCGGCTTGACGATAGCGCCGCCGGCGCGTTCGGCCTCTTCAAGCGCGGCGGCGACATCCTCTCGCGCCCGGACGTTGTAGGCCAGGGTGACCGCGCCCGTGGCGCCGCCGCTGCCGTCCGGCAGGCCGATGTCCTTGTTGAGCATGTCCCGCGGATACAGGGCGAAACCGATTCCGTTGAGCGTGAAGCACACGATGGAATCGGCGTTTTCCTCGCTCGCAACCCGCCAGCCGAGTGCCTCGTAGAACGCGCGTGCACGTGCAAGATCGTCCACACCCAGGGTGACGATGCTGAGCCGTTGTTCCATATCCTCTCCTCCCTGGTACCGGCGCACGAGGGACTGTCCCGAACGCAACACAGCAGGTTGTTGAAGACACCGTATGGCGCCCTTCGACTTCGCTACGCTCAGGGCGTCATACTAGGCTTCCGGCGCGAATTGCAGCGAGGCCAGCCGGGCGTAGAGGCCGCCGTCGCTCATCAGTTCCTCGTGGGTGCCGGTGGCGACGATGCGTCCCTGGTCGATGACCACGATGCGGTCGGCCTTGAGCACGGTGGCGAGACGGTGGGCGATGATGAGGGTGGTGCGGTTGGCCATGAGGCGCTCCAGCGCCTGGTGCACGAGGTGCTCGCTCTCGGCGTCCAGCGAGCTGGTGGCCTCGTCGAGCAGCATCACCGCCGGGTCCCTGAGGATGGCCCGGGCGATGGCGATGCGCTGGCGCTGGCCGATGGACAGGCGCAGGCCCTTCTCGCCCAGGAAGGTGTCGTAGCGCTCCGGCAGGTCCTGGATGAAGTCGTCGGCAAAGGCGGCGTGGGCAGCCGCCGTCACCTCGGCGTCCAGGGCCTCGGGGCGGCCGTAGCGGATGTTCTCTCGGGCGTTGGCGGCGAAGATGACGGTTTCCTGGGGTACCAGCCCGATGCGGCCTCTTACCGCATGAGGGTCCGCTTCCCGAAGGTCGACGCCGTCCAGCCGGATGCACCCGCTGCCCGGATCGTAGAACCGTAGCAGCAGCTTGAACACGGTGCTCTTGCCGGCCCCCGAGGGGCCCACCAGGGCCAAGGTTTCCCCCGGCTCGATGTTGAGGGAGAAGCCCCGCAACGCGTGCTCGTCGGGGCGCGACGGGTACTGGAACTCCACCGCGTCCAGAACGACGCTGCCTCGCGGCGGTTCGGGCAGGGGACGGGTCGTTGCCGGCGCGTGGATTTCCGGCCGCGCGTCCAGCAGCTCCATCAGGCGCTCGGTGGCGCCGGCGGCCCGCTGGACCTCGCCCCACACCTGGCTCAAGGTGGCGGCCGAGCCCGCCACGAAGATCGCGTAGAACACGAACTGGATCAGCACGCCGGCGGACATGCGGCCGCTCAGGACCGCGTCCGCCCCCAGCCACAGCACGCCCACGACGCCGCCGAACATCATCGTGATGACCAGGAAGATGAGCAGCGCCCGGTAGCGGATTCTCACCAGCGCGGTGTGGTAGGCGGCCTCGGTGGCCGCGCCGAAGCGTTCCCTCTCGGTGCGTTCCTGGGTGAACGCCTGCACGGTCTCCACCGCGTCGAGGTTTTCCCCGGCCAGGGCGCTGGTGTCCGCCACCCGGTCCTGGCTCAGCCGGGACAGGCGCCTCACCCTTCGGCCCAGTATCAGGATCGGCAGCAGGACCAGGGGGATGAGCACCATGACCGCGCCCATGAGTTGCGGGCTGGTGACGATCAACATCACGAAACCGCCGGCGAAGATCAGCAGGTTCCGCAGCGCCATGGAGGCGCCGGAACCGATCACCGTCTGGATCAACGTCGTGTCGGTGGTCAAACGCGAGAGGATCTCGCCGGTGCGGGTGACCTCGAAGAACGTGGGGTTCATGCGCAGCACGTGGCCGTGGATCTGTTTGCGGATGTCGGCCACCACCCGTTCCCCGATCCTGGCGACGAAGTAGAAGCGGCTGGAGGATGCCACGGCCAGGACCGCGATGACTGCCAGCAGCAACTGAAAACGCTGGCTGATCAGCACGCGGTTCTCTTCGGCGAAGCCGGGCTCCATCATCTGCCGCGCGGCGATGGGCAGGATGAGGGTTGCCACGGCCGCCGCCAGAAGGGACACGGCGGCCAGGGTCAGCAGGAGAGGGTAGGGTTTAAGGTACGCGGCGAGCCGCCGAAGCGGACGCACGTTACGGCTGGCAGGCCGGGAATCGGAAGGATTGGCTGGCGCTTGCATCAACCTGCGCGATCAGGCAGCCACGCTTCGAACCGTGTTTCCCGCACCTTCGCCGTCATTTCCGCGGAAGCGGGAATCCGGCGGCGGCGGGCAGCACGCCGCCCTCCGCCGCTCGGGATTCCCGAAAACCGCTATACGTTGACCACCACCACGCCCTTGGGCTCCAGGTAGTAGTCCAGGGCCTCGGGTCCGTGCTCGCGCCCCACGCCGCTGGACTTGACGCCGCCGAAGGGTAGCTCGTCGTAGCCGTAGTGGAGCGAGTTGACCCACACGTTGCCAGCCTCGAGCTTGTCGATGGCCTTGTTGGCGTAGCCCATGTTGCTGGTCCAGATGGACGAGCCCAGGCCGAACTCCGAGGCGTTGGCCCGCTCGATGGCTTCGTCGATGTCCTTGAAGGTGAACACCGGCAGGGCAGGGCCGAAGCATTCCTCCGTGGCGATGCGGGCGTCGTCCGGCACGTCGGTGAGCAGGGTCGGCAGGTAGAAGTGGCCGTTCTTGAACTGGTCGCCTTCCGGCCGGGCGCCGCCCGCCACGGCCTTGGCGCCCCGGGCCTTGGCGTCCTCCACCTGCTCTTCCACCTCGGTGCGCTGGTAGTCGACGTGGAGCGGCCCCATGCGGCTGCCCTTCTCCATGCCGTCTCCTACCGTCTTCTTCTGGAGGCCGGCCGCGAGCTTGCCGACGAAGTCCTCCGCGACGGATTCGTGCACGAACAGGCGTTTCACCCCGAGGCACATCTGCCCGCAGTTGAAGTACCGGCCGATGTCCGCCATCTTCACCGCCAGGTCGACGTTGGCGTCCTCCATGACGATCATGGGGTCGCTGCCGCCGAGCTCCAGGGTCACGCGCTTGATCTCCCGTCCCGCTACCTCCATGACGTGACGCCCGATGGGAGTGGAGCCGGTGAAAGCGATACGGCGGATGCGGGGGTTGCTCAGCAACTCCTCTCCCACCGAGCCGCCGGGTCCGCTGACGTAGTTCACCGTGCCCGCCGGCAGGGACTTCTTGCCGCCGGCGTAGGTGGCCTGCCCGATCAGCTCCATGCACAGCGCCGTGGCCAGCGGGGTGGTGGAAGCGGGCTTGACGATAATGGTGTTGCCCGCCGCCAGCGCCGGACCCACCTTGGTGCCCATGAGCGTCAGCGGGAAGTTCCACGGCACGATGGCGCCGCACACGCCGATGGGTTGGCGCACGACCATGCCGTAGGCGTTCTTCTGCGGCAGCGGCACGTGGGAGCCGCGCACCTTGGAGGCGAGACCGGCGTAGAACTCCAGCCCGTGGATCAGGTGATGGATCTCCAGCCCGGCCTCGAACAGGGTCTTTCCCTGCTCCTGGGTCAGCAGCTGCGCGATGTCGTTGCTGCGTTCCTCAATGAGCTTGCAGGCGCTCTCCAGCGCCTTGCCGCGGTCCTCCGGGGTGGTGTCCGACCACTCCTTGAAGGCAGTTTCAGCGGCGTCCACGGCTTGCCGGACATCTTCCTGGGAGCCCTTGGCGGCGTGGTCCACCACCTGGCCGGTGGCCGGGTTGCGCACTTCGTAGGTTTCTTTCTTCACGGCGTCCACGAGCTCGCCGCCGATTAACAGCTTGGACATTCGATACCTCCGGATTGTGGGTTTGATGGGATGTTCCGTATGAAGCCCCGGCCGCGCCGCACGGTGCGGGCGTCGAGGACTCGATCCGTCTGTTTGGCCTACTGGCCCGTGAACTTGGCCGTGCGCTTTTCCAGATAGGCGGTCACGCCCTCGTTGCCGTCATCGCTGGCGAAGGTCTGCGTCAGCACCTCCCGCTCGAACGCCAGGCCTTCCGGCAGCGAGGTCTCGATGCCCACGTGGACCGCGCGCTTGATCTTGCCCACGGCCAGGCTCGCCTTGTTGGGCGGCACGAACTGCTTGGCGTAGTCCATGACGTCCTGCATGAAGGTCTCGCGTTCATAGATGTAGTGCAGCAGCCCCATGTCCATCGCCTCCTCGAAGGCCACCTGCTTGCCCGTGGCGCAGAGCTCCAGGGCCTTGGCCCGGCCCACCAGACGGGGAAGGCGCTGGGTGCCGCCCATGCCCGGCATGACCCCGAGGTTCACCTCCGCCAGGCCCATGCGGCCGCCGTCCTTCTTGCCGATGCGGATGTCCGCGGCCATGGAGATTTCGAGGCCGCCTCCGATGGCGTGGCCGTTAAGGGCCGCGATCACCAGCTTGGGGGTGTTCTCCATGCGCATCAGCACCTCGTGGCCGTGCAGCGCGAAGTTGGCCTTGTAGGAAAGGGTCTGACTCCCGAGCATGTTGATGTCGGCGCCCGCCGAGAAGAACTTCTCCCCTTTGCCGGTAATCACGATTACGTGGGTGTCGTCGTCGAAGCGCGCCTTCAGCAGTGCGTCGTCGAGCTCCCGCAGCATCTCGTGGGTGTAGGAGTTGACCGGTGCGTGATTCAACTCGATCAGGGAGATTCCGTTTTCCGTTTTCTGGTCTATGCTGCCGTCTGCCATGTTTGCCTCCTGAATAATGTTTCCTGAAGGTTGCGTCTCTTGGAAATTGGCGCCGGCCGGATCGCCGCGCGCCGGCGGATCGCCGCACAGCCAAGCCACTTTCGCGTCCCGGTATGCCGAGTTCGAGCGGGAAGAAGGGCACTGTAACGGGGGGCTGCTTCCTGTTCGCCGATCCATGTGAATTAGCGGGCAGGGCCGGACAAGTCAATACTTGACGGCCGGTTGCCCGCGGATGGAGCCGGTCCGCGGGTGTCCGGGAACCGGCGCGTTCCGGACCCGCCGCCGGCCATGTTCCGTTGGAAAATGCGCCCCCGTGTGGCAAGAGTAACACGATGGCCAGGCAGAACGCGCGACAGATGACCATTCGAGGCGGTTTGAAGGGGCTCCGGAACGAGGGTCTGGAGACGGAATCGCCGGATGCGACCATGGTGGAACCGCTGCTCCAGAGGTTCGGCGCCGACCCCGCCGCGTCGCTGGCGGTGGCCTTCGTCCTGGGCCGCATCCGGGACGTCGCCGCGGTGGAGGCGCTCAAGTCTCTGGAGGAGCGCGCCGGGAGCAAGGAGATCCGGCGGGAGATCCGCCGATCGCTGTTCAAGCTGGCCCAGGGAGGGCTGGGGCCGGCCGAGGCCGAAGCGCCCCAGGCTGAAGATACCGGCGCCAACTTCAGCCTCGCCCCCGAGATCGAAGGGTACCTGTCATCGGTCACCGGCGGCGGCTCGCGAATGGTGATCCTCACCCGGCCGCAACCCGGCGGCGGGCTCATGGTCATGCAGGCGGCGGTCAATGACCGCCGCGGACTCGAAAGGCTCGGGGGCAACGTCATCCGGCGCAAGGAGCTGCGGCAGATGATGGAGGACATGAAGGGCGCGCTCGGGGTTTCCATGACGCCCGTGCCTTGGGAGTACGCCGACTGGCTCGTGCACGAGGCCTACCAGAAACTGACGGAGTCACCGGGGGAGGGGGTGGCGGACTATCCCCGGATACGGACTCACCTGACCGCCGCCAGACCCACGCAGCGCTCCCACCCGATCTTCGACCGGGTGGACGCCGACAGCATCGATACCGCCGCGCTGTCCGAGACTTCGGAGAAGCTCCTGGAGGAACCGGAGCTGCGCACCTGGTTCGTGGAGAAGGACCTGCTGGAGCCGTATCTGCAACGTCTGGAGGAGACCGAGCACAGCCGCATCGTGCTCAACCCCATGCAGAAGGAAGAACGGTTCCGGACCCTCGTCCGGGAAGCCGTCCAGGGAATCGTCCTGGGCCCGGAGACCGGCCCGGCGTTCGAACAGCGTTTCGAGGACGCCGCCCTCCACCTCCACGCCGCGGGCCAGGAAGAGAAGGCCAAAACCGTCCTGGGCGTCGCCCTCGCCATCCGCCGCGGCGACCTCGGCAGCCTCGGAGTGCCGTTGCTGGAAGCCCTGGTGATGCGCAGCATCAGCCTGCACAAGACCCAGGAGAAGGAAGAAGCGGCGGAAGAGCCGTCGCTGATCGTGAAGCCGTAACCGGCTTTTGACCATGGCGATGCTTGGTTCCCTTACGAAAGAATCTCTGGGGTGACGTCGCCACTTCTACCGCCTCGCTTGATCACCCGATCAATCACTGCTTCTCTTGCGAGGTTGCCCACGAGGACTTCAACTTCGTCACCTTCATCCGCACCGACTAGTGCGTGGCCGAGAGGCCTATCGTCGTGTTCGGACAGATCCCCATCAACGACGTGCTCATCGGCCGGATAACCAGGAGCGAGTGGCGCAGCCGCGCACACGGCACTTGATGCAAGCGTAGCCGCCGCGTCTGGTCGATGTGTTTGAAGATCCACGGTTCATGGCTCACCAGGGAAACGCTGTGCGCCGCCTGCAGATTCGACGAAATGAAGGTCAGCACTTCTGCTAGCGCATGGACTTGACGATGGATTCCAACATCTTCCTGGTGCTGGGCCGGTCCCGGTCCCTGCCGGTGGCAACGGCCAGATACGCCTTCCCGCTTCGCATGTGGACGTCCAGAAGGCTCCGCCACGTCTTGCTGCCGCCGGTGTGCCAGATTCGGTGTATACTGCCGTTCCGGCGCTTGAGGCGCCATCCGCCGGCGTACCGGGACTTGCGCTGCTCGGGCGTAATGAGCGCGGTTTGGGTCCGGCGGTCCAACACCTTCACCTCCGCCCCGCGGAACCACTGTCCGATGAACTTCGCCCAGTCGTGGATGGTCACATGGACCGCACCCGCCGGCCCATAGATGGCCGGTATCTCATCCTCGCGCGATACCCACGTCCTGTCCCTGTCGTGATAGTGCCCCCAAGGCTGGTCGGGGCCGTTCTTGCTCGGTTCGCCGATGCCCGCCCTGGTCATCCCCAAGGGCTTGAAAAGCCGCTCTCGCATGAGGGTATCCCAACTCATTCGGGTGAGCCTTTCGCCCATGGCGGCAGCCATTGTCATCGAGAGGTTCGAGTAGCGAAACCTCCCCCGAGCGCGCTCGGGAGGTTCGCCGAAGTGCTCCCTGAGGAACGCGTAGCGCCTGTCCGCAACATCCGAGATGCTCGCGTAGCGATAGTCGGTATGGTTCCTGGCATCCTTCTTCACCCCGCTCCGCATGCTAAGGAGTTCGAAGAGGGTGACCGTATGGTAATCCTCGTGGATGTCTTTGGTGAGATCGGGGAACACGTCCTGCATGGTCGTTTGCCACCCGCTGGGAAACGTGCCGTCTTGCACCAGGGTGGCCAGCATCATGGCCGTCATGGCCTTCGTGTTCGAGTTGATGCGCAGCAAGTCGTTGGTCGTTACTTTTGCCGAGAAGCCGCGGCGACGAACCCCGACGGCCTCGGCGTACGCGACACCTCCGCGATCTATGACCGCGGCGAACAGCGCCGGTGCCCTATCCTGTCCCACCAGCTCGGCCAGACGGTCTTGGAGTGCCGGTGATCGATCTGCGGCCAGTACCGGAGCGGTCAGGAGAAGAAGAGTCAGCGCGAACGTCGTTGCCAGGCAGCACCCTCTCGCGTTCTTGCTTTCCGTCATCATCCAAACCTCCGTGAAAAGGAATGAAGTGTGGGGAATGGTAGAGGCGGTATTTCCTCTTCCCATCCTGTTTTGGCGACTCGTCCGGGAGACTACACGTTCGCCAACTTGCTCGCGTCCCCAACCTTGGGGAGACTTGAGGATGATTCCCGACGGTATGGTGCGGTGCGTGAGTTCCCTGAGACCCTGTCCAAAGACCCCCGGACCTCCCCAATATTGGGGATGTACGGAGCGCTCGAACGTCCTACAATACAAACAACACCCGTCACGGCCACGAGAACGGGGCTCCTTGCAGGACTGCAACCGGGAATGGCGACACCAAGAAGGCTGCACGTCGCGGGAGACAGTGGGCAAGGGACACACCGAGCGTCCGAACACAGAGGATCGGTCATGGGCAAACGGGAGGCGTTCGACCGCATTCTGGCTTCGTTGCACGAGGCGGCACGCGACCCTGCCCTCTGGTTGCCCGCCTCCGCGCTGATAGACGAAGCCCTCGGCACGCACGGCAGCACCCTGGTGTGTGGTGACGGCCAGTCCCAAGAGGACCTCCGGATCTATTTTGCATGGACCTGCCTCCGTGGAGAACGGCACCCGGAGTTGGAGCGTCTCTACTTCGAAACCTACTATCCCCTGGACGAACGGATACCCCGCCTGCTGCGTTACCCCTTCAACCGGTTGTTTCACGTCACCGACCTCTACACCGAGGACGAGCTGAAGACCTCCGAGGCGTACAACGCGCTACGGACCCATGCCCATGCCGGGAATGCGCTCGAAGTGCGTCTACACTGGCCCAACGGCTCGCGCATCCTGTGGCAAGTCGACGACCCGGTGGATGGGGACGGCTGGTCGTCGGGGCAGGTCGACACGATCCGGCGTCTCCTGCCCCATATCCGTCAGACCGTGCGCGTGCAGCAGGCGCTGGCCGGGGCCAGCGCTCTGGGCGCGTCCCTGGCACAACTGCTCGACGCCACCGGGCTAGGCATCGTCCAGCTCGACGGGTGCGGGCGGATCGTGGCGGCGAACGACCGCGCCCGGGACTTGCTGCGTGCCGGCGACGGTCTCTTCGACGAGGGCGGATACCTTTACGCGCGCACGCGCCAGGACAATGCCGAACTCCAGGGGCTGTTGACGCGAGCGCAGCGGGCGTTGGGAGTTGAGGGCGCCGGCGGCTCGACGATGGTGAGGCGGGCGCCAGACCTCCCGCCGCTGTTGCTGCACGTCAACCCCGTGGGCCGGCAGGAGACGGCTTGGTGGGTCTCGCCGGTCGCGGTGCTCGTGCTGGTGGTCGACCCGGCAAGCCAACCCCGCATCGATCCGGCGGTGACTGCGGCGGCTCTCGGCCTCACGGAGATGGAGAGCCGGGTGGCGGTGCTGTTGGCCCAAGGCATGAGCGTCCGCCAGATCGCCGCGGCGACCGGCCGCAAGGAGAGCACGATCCGCTCTCACGTGAAGCACGCGTTCGCCAAGCACGGCCTCTCGCGGCAGGCGGAGTTGGTGCGGCTGGTGCTGTCTTTGGCCGGCGCTCCGGAATCCCGACGCTAAGGGTGCGGAACTGCCGCCGGTCGGCCCTGACTCGTCCTGTTCCACTCCACCCCTTGGGTTGGATCAGGGTGATGCAGCCACAGCGTCGTTCTAGTTCTCAGACTAACTCGGTCTTCGCGTACGTGAGTGGAACCTGACTCATGGCGTCCTCAACGGGTAGATTTCAAGACTGGTGCGGACCCAAGAGCACGGCCAGCTTTTCCAACACCTTGGCCATCACCTGCGGTGGAGCCTGTGCCTCGAAACGAGTTCCTCGTGCTCTCCAGTCCAAGCTCTTGACTTGGTCGGCCAGGACGACGCCGGTCACCGTGCCTCCTGATGGGAGGCCAACCTCGAAGGGATAGCCCTTGACCCTGGAAGTGATGTGGCAGAGCAACGCCAGGCCCGTCTTCCCGTTGTACCCTCGCGGGCTCAGGATCAGGGCGGGTCGGCGTCCGGCTTGTTCGTGTCCGGCCTGAGGACTAAGGGTGAGCCATACAATGTCCCCCGCACCGGGGACATACTGTCGCTCTACCGTTCTTCGTTGCCTTGTGGCGGGCCGGTGTCCGTTT
>Ga0209543_1002243_pt1 | contig 14458 bp, 12 predicted proteins | sample MesohylFT_FD_187296 | JGI IMG/M metagenome (GOLD analysis project Ga0209543, IMG submission 187296) | Host-associated microbial community of the marine sponge Aplysina aerophoba from Gulf of Piran - sponge mesohyl, lysed by freeze-thaw... | ecosystem: Host-associated > Porifera > Sponge >...
CGGGGAACTCGGGATCTCGCCCGTCACCCTCTACCGCTATGTCGATCCGCAGGGAAACCTGCGAGACCACGGAAAGCGCGTGCTCGGCGCTTAGAGTGTCATTTAGCACTCATCCGTAAACGACCCGTTGGTGCTCGATTACGAGGACGATCCGCAGGCCGGTCCACAACGCCGCCTCGCCGTCACAAAGGCCAACATGGGACCGGCCCGCATCCTGCGCCCCGCGATCCCGCGCCGGAAGGGCGCCGGAAGCGAGTGGATCATCGGATTCCAGGCGGCCCCGAACGGCGGGGAGCAACCGGGCGGAGAAGACACAACAGACGGATCGGGGCTGCCATGGTGAAAACAGACCAAGAGTTATCTCGGGCGCTCTCGGACGCCTGTGCACTCGCCGAAATCCTTGCCGCTATAGCCGCCGTGGAATACCGCCGCAACAACCCGGGCAAGGACTGCCCGCCCGATGCCATCCCGACCGAGGACGAGCTGCGCGACTGGCTTTCCGAGCGCCTGCCATACATGCACGACGAAGCGAGCCGACGCCTGATCGCGCTGGCCGACGCTATGCGAGGGCCATTCATGCTCGACATGAGCAAGAACGCCTCGCCTCTCCCCGAGAAGCTGCCCTGGTGGTGGACGGAACTATGGAGCGCGGTGGAAATCGAATGGCACCCGGATCTGCCGATCTTGCTGCGCTCGATGTTTCGGATTCCGTCCGTCCCCGGTCCCATAGCATTCGTTTACGACGAAGATAAGGGCGCATTCGCCTACGCCCGCCTCGAGGAAGTGCACGGGACCTGGCGCGAGCTCGAATCGCAGCCCGAGCGCCTCAGCCATCCGTTCGCACCCATCGTGCGGGCCTGGCAGGAGTGGAAGGCGAAGCAGCCGCAAGAGGTGACGCTCGACGAACGCCGGACCGCGATCATGCCCGGCGGGCTGTTCGATTGGGCCGGCCTCGCGCCGGCGATCCTGACCATGCCGCGCCATGACAACGAACTGCCGCTCCGGCCCGGCATGGTCGAGCCGGAGCGACAGTTGGCGCTGCCGACGCTGGAGCCGAAGAAGAGCGAGATTGTGCCGTCGCCCGCGCTTGTCCTGGCGGAACGGGCCGGCCTGGGCGCGCTCACCGGCAAGGCGGCGTCAGGCGCGCGCCTCGACAAGCGTTTGCTGGTTCATGCGCTGCTGGGAATCGAAGCCAAGGACCGATACCCCGGCGGGCGCTATACGCTGCGGCCGACGCTGCGCAAGATCGTCCATGAATGGGGCTGGCCGGCGCCAGCGTTGATCGGGACCGGAACGGGCAGCCGGAGCTCCTGGAAGCCGTCGAAACACGCGCCGTTCCTGCGCAGCTCCATGAACGCCGTGACGCTTGCGGGAGTGCTCCTGGAGGACGGGCGGGAAACCCGGCCCGTCATGTTCCGGACGCTCCCGGACTTCAACGATCTGAAGTCGTGCGCGCGGATCGAGATCGCATTGCCGGAAAGCGGCTCGATCGGTGGCCCGATGCTGGACCGGCTGGAGTTGATCGCCGCCGGCATAGACAGCGACATGGCGTTCGACGGCGAGCTCACCCTGCCGACGCTCTGGGACCGGGCCAAGCAGAAGAACGCCGGCCATCGCATCTACGCGACCCGGCCCAAGGCGCTGCGCGACGCGGACGGCTATCTGCTGGCGGTGCTGCGAGGCCCTGACGGCGCGCCTGTGCCAGACGCGGAGACGGGCGAACCGCAACCCGTCGGGCGCATCCTGGGCCATTCCGGCAACCCGTTCACCGGCAGGGACGGCAAGCTGCAATGGCGGCCGGGCGAGGCGCCGCAGCGCGACTGGCGCCACCCGGACGCCCTGCTGATCGGCGAAGAACGCCACCCGCACGCAGACCGCGTTCCCGTGCTGGATCGGAACGACCGGCGGCGGCTGTTCTACGGGCACAAGTCGGACGCGCGGACGGCGGCGGACAGGGGGCATGAAGCCGAGCGTGCAGAAGCTCGGCTGCGCAAGCTGGAGGCGGCCGGCCGCGTGGTGATCGAGGATGACGGCGCCGGCGGCTGGCGCATCCTCCAATCCTGGCGGCCGGACGGTTCCACGGATGCGGTCTGATGGTTCCACGGATGCGGTCTGATGGTTCCACGGATGCGGTCTGATGGTTCCACGGATGCGGTCTGATGGTTCCACGGGTTCAACCCGATGGTTCCACGGGTTCAACCCGATGGTTCCACGGGTTCAACCTGCCGCCCGCAAAGGCTTGCGTAGCAAGGGTTTCAAACGTCAGAACAGGAAGGATCAGGAGGATCAGCTTCCTGATCCTATCTGACGATCCGCTCGCGCGCTCAAGGCGCGGCGGGTCGTCAGGCGTCGCACGATGGACCGGCTGGCCCCTGCTGGCGACCCTGCCGCCTGGCCCCCGTCGCGTTCATGGACCGCGCCGCGCATCATGGGCATGGAATCACGGCAGAGATCGCCCCGCCCGTCCTTGGACCGAACGGCAAGCCGCTGCGGGGCAAGGACGGGAACGGGTCGATTCCGGTAGCGGCCGCGGTTCGGAGACCGGGCAGGCCTTAGCGTATGATTCTGCCCCCTACCGGAATCGACCCCGGAAAGGGAAAGGCTTCGCCTTTTGGCCTGTTTCCATCGTGCCCTGAACAGACATAGTAGATTGCCTTGCACACCGATGCCCCACGGCGGACTAGTTTCCCGAACAAACAACGACTTAGCGCCGATATTAGTGCCAGTACAATGGGCCTATTCGTGCCTCCGGCAGTCAGCCTCCCGGCGGGCTATTACGGGGAAGTGGGGCGAGGCGCACACGCCAGGCACCGAAAGCGGCCGGCAGGGCGCTCGGGCTGTCGCGGTCCGCGCTGCCGTTTTACCGGTCCGGCGGTGAGTCCGACGCATCAATCGGCGGCGGCGCGCACTCCGCACGGCGACACAAAAGCGCCATGCGGCGCTCCGGGTCCGGCTGCTTCCTGGCGGCGGCCTGGCTCGCGGCCTGCCGCGAGCGATAGGGCCTCGACAACCGGCTGAAAATCCATTTCCGGCGCATAAGCCAAACATGATAATGCGGCTCGCCGCTCTGCATTATCCACCTGTATTGACGATTGACTACTCGACAGTAGCGCGACTCTGTAGCAGACAGTCAACATGCCGCATGCATCGGTCCCTTGAGGGAGGCAAGGCGCATCGGTGACGTGCAGACAAAAATCGGCCCGGCATCAACGCGGCGGCAACCGCTCAGCCGGGCCTAGCGAAAGTAGCTCTGTGCACAAAGCCGAAGATTTGCCGGACCGTCAAGAGACGAATTCGGAAACGCTGCCAGACAATCGCCCCGCCGAGCGCATGAAGATCGCGCTGGGGCTGTCCGACCTGACGATAGGCGCGCGGAACGTGCTGGCGATGATCGCCTATCACGCCGGCACGCCGCGCGGCGCATGGGCGAGCGAGGCGACGTTGGCGGCCGAAACCGCGATGACGGAACGCTCAGTCATCCGCGCCATTCAACAGTGCGAAGCGGCCGGCTATCTGACTGTCCATCGGCGCGACGGCAAGGCGAACCTTTACCAGGTGTATCTGCCCGCGCCCGTGCCCGTGGAAGACCCGAAGCAGCGTCGAATTCCGCTCATGCGGAGCTTCGAGGCGGGCTATCGGGCGACGCCGGCGGAAGCGGCCGAGAGCGCGGCGGCGCGTCCCCCGACCCCTGACACAGAGTCAGGGGTACCCCTGACACAGAGTCACCCCACCCCTGACACAGAGTCAGGGGTACCCCTGACACAGAGTCACCCGAACCGGAAAGGGGGGAAAGAACCGGAAGGGGGAGGGCCGCGCGCGAGCTCGCGCGAGGCCGACGCCTCCCCCCTCCCCGATCCGGCTTTCCGGATTTGGAATGAAGTTGCCGCGCGGACCGGACTGCGGCCGGCGGCGGAGATGACAGCGGCGCGACACGCAGCCCTGGCGGCACGCGTCCGAGACGCCGGCGGCCTGGAAGGCTGGCGCGAGGCCGTCGAGCACGCCGGGCGAAGCGCGTTCCTGACCGGCCAGAAGCCCGGCGGCTACCCGATGACGCTGGACCAGGCGCTGAAACCCGAATTCTTCCTCAAACTCCGGGAGGGTAATTTCGACGATGCGCCGGACCGGACGGAAGCCGGGCCGTTCGCGCCGGACCCGGCGACGCTGCAAGCGGACGTGCTGGCCTCGCCGCTCGCCGGCGACGCGCCGGAATTCGTCGAGGCGCTGTGTGAACGGATCGGCGTCGGCCCGGTCCGGTCATGGTTCAAAGACTGTCGGCTTGAAGGACGCGGGCCGCATGATGGCGCGCTGATCTTCCCCGGCGGCTTCACGGCGGAGCGTGTCGAAAGGGACCACGGCGATACGATCCGGGACCTATGGCGGGAGTTGTGTGGCGGCAGGATTATCTTCGAGGCGCGCCGCGCCGCATAGGCATAGGGCGCCGTCCTGCATCGCGGATTGCCGCCGTGGCGGGACAGGGAACCGCCGCCAGCGTCCGCATGGGCCGATCCGGCAGGGTTTGCCGCCCGAAAGACCGTCATGCGCCTCTACGGCGGTTTTCGCGGGCTTCGCGGTCCTATCCTGCGCTCACACCGCCTTGCCGGCGCATGGACTTCCGGTCAGCCGTGCGCCAGTCTTCGCTCTCCAACTGTCAATGCGGCCCGCTATGTCGGGTCGCCCGCTGAATAGAACAGCCTGAACCCGGCAAGGGAGTAGCTACCCGAGCCCGGCGAATAGGCGGGACTCCATGCGTTTCCGCATTGGCAGTTGGAACGGCCCGGCACCCGGTCGGGCCTTCCGAGGTCCGTCATGCAGAGCGCCTTTCCGCCGATCTTCGTCATCTCTCTGGCACGGGAGCCGGAGCGCCGGGAGCGCATGCGCCGGGAGCTTGCCGGGTTCGACTTCGAAATCTTCGAAGGCGTGGACGGGAAGGCGCTGGACGCGGCCGACTACGCCCACCGCATGGATGCCGAGTGGTTTCGCATCATGCGGGGCCGCGAGCTGACGCCGGGAGAAATCGGCTGCTTCCTCTCGCACTACGGCCTGTGGGAGCGCCTGGTCGAGACCGGGATACCTTGCGCTCTCTTGCTCGAAGACGATGCCCGGCTTGAGGACGGGTTTCGGGAGATCGTCGCGGAGGCCATGACGATTCAGGACGAGTGGGATGTTGTCTATCTCGCCGCAATGAAGAGGCCGCTGCGCATGACCCGAATGGTCTCCTCGCTGGACGGCTGTCGGTGGCTCATCCAGTGCCGCCGGCGCACGGGCGGCGTTGGCTACCTCATCCGGCTGGAGGCGGCCGAGGCGCTGCTTCACTACTGCTGGCGCGTCCGCGCCCCTATCGACTACCTCTATACGGGTTGGTGGGACAACGGCCTGCGGGTCTATGCCGTCGATCCGGCAATCGTCCGCCATGCCGGTATGCCATCCACTATCAAGACGCGGGAGGGCAAATGGCCGAAGCTGAAGCGGAGGCCTCTCGAACGCGCGGCCGGCTACCTCTACCGGAAGGCCGATATGCTCCTTTCTCGAGCACGGTCGAAGGGATGAACCATGAAGAAACTTCTGGCCCGGCCATCGCACAAGCACGCAGGCATGGGGAGGGTCGAATTGCGGCCGCACAAAACGACCCCCTCTTTCGGGATGTTCGCCGCCTTTGCGTCGGACGCACGGATGAACGCCCTGAAGCCGTCCGCGGCGGGCGGGATCGCGCCCGAGCGGCTCCGGATCGGCGCTTTTGGAGCTGGCGATCGGGCGGTTTTCGTTGCAATCCGCGCAAAGGTGGAGGGCTACGGACCGGGGCAGGCCCTTAGCGTACTATCCTGCCCTCTACCGGAATCGACCCCCAGTCTGGTTGTTGCCCTGGTGGCTGGAGAGCGCGCCGACCGGGGCAGATGAGTGGCCGAGATTTTGCTTTTGCTTCAATAATTCTGAGGCTTTCGGGAGGCCGTCGCCACAAGGTGCCCGGGGCATGAATTGTGCTTTATAGCATTGAATTGAAGCCAATTCCGCGTGTTCGGGGAGCTTGGACGGTCAAGCAAGAGTGTAGCAGCAATGCAACTGCGTTCTCGAAATTTTGACGGATTCGGCCTTTTCTCTTCCCTCTTTCAGACAAGGCGGCGATGCTTGATGACTGCCCAATCCGGGCGGCAACTGCGGGAGAACAGCAGGATGAAACGAGTTCTTTTGGGGACTACGGCGCTTGCATTGGCGGGCGCGATGGGGGCCGGACAGGCATCGGCGGCCGACATGCTGAGCGTCGGCGTGCACGGCTACCTTGAGCAGTGGGTCGGCATGGCAGACTCGAACGGTCACATGATCGATCACGACAACAATGACGCCACGCCCATGGTCGAGAAGGAGGGCGCGTTCGAGGTTCAGGCGGACACCGAAATCCACTTCCGGGGCTCGCTCGAAGCCGACAACGGGCTGACCTTCACCGTCGATGTCCAGCTCGAAGGCACTAATGGCGGCCTTCAGGGTCACAATGACGACAATGACGGAACCACCAACCTGATCGACGAGTCCTTCCTCAAGATCACCGGCGACTTCGGCGATGTGCGCATCGGCTCTGAAGACCACGCTTCCAACCTGATGCATTACGGCCATCAGGATGTAGGCATCGGGCTCACCGCGGGCGACACCGGCAACTGGCTCGGCTTCGGCACGCCCAACACCTACGGCTCCTTCGCCGACATCCAGAGAGTGGTCTACTACACTCCGCGGATGGAAGGCGTGCAGCTCGGCGTGTCCTACACGCCGGATGTCAAGCTGCCGCAGGCGGTGCAGAACGGCGCGACGACGACCGCAAACAATGACCGCGACTCCGCGTCGGTCGGCCTCAACTACCAAGGCGCGATCGGCGAATCCAGTGTGGCGGTCTCGGGCGGATACCGCTCCATTTCCGCGGCCATGTCGGGCGATGACGACGTGACCTACACCAATTTCGGCCTCCAGGTCGGCATGGGCGCGTTCGGCTTCAACGCCGCTTATGCGGAGAACGACGACGGCAAGGACGGCGATTCGGCCAGTGACACGGAAACCGTGACCGTCGGCGCCATGTATTCAGACGGCCCGATGGCGTTCAGCGCCGGTTACGGAATGATGGATCGCGGCAGCGGGACGGACATGACCTCCGTCATGCTTTCGGCAAGCTACGCGCTGGCGCCCGGCGTCTCCTGGAGAAGCTCGCTGTTCCAGGCCGAAGACGGCGACAAGGACGGCAGCGGCTTCGTCACCGGCTTCAAGCTCGGCTTCTGATCGGCGCGGCGACACACACACACACACGAAATTCCCGGCCGGCGTGGCCGGGGTTGAAAGGAAAGGGTTCAGATGAGAACCATGAAACACTTGATGCTGGCGACGGCGGCCGCTGCGGCCCTGACGCTTGCAGGATGCGGAGGCGGGGGTAGTAGCCCGGTTTCGATGACTGAGCAGCAGCCCACGCCGTATGAGACGGCGAAAGCTGCAATCGCGAAAGCCGGTACGGCGGCAGAGGCCCAGGCGGCTGTCGATGCGGCTGAGGCCAACGTGAGCGGCGGGGAACTCGCAAAGCTGCAGGAGGCAGCCGATGCTCGCCAGGTGGAGCTGGTGACAGCGGCCATCGACGGCGCTACTACGGCAGGGGATGCTCAGAAAGCTGTCGATGATGCCGAACGATACGTGAGCGGCGCGGAACTCGCACAGCTGCAAGCGGCAGCCGATGCTCGCAAGGACGAGCTGGCGACGATGGCCAGTGAAGCCGATCAGAAAGCGGCGCTGATGGCAGCCGCCGGCATGATCGACACGTCCGGTCTGGAGACGGCGGCAGACATCGCGGCCGCGAACGCAGACATCGCCGCACTCAAGGCGGCCCTGGCGGTAGCGACCGACGTGAGCGACGCCGACAAGGCGATGTATCAGGCGCGGGTAACGGCCGCTGAGACAGCCGTGGCATCGGCGCAGAGCGCTCTCGACCACGCGGCCCAGACGATGGTTCTGGCGGATGCGGTCAGCGCCCTTCAGGCAATCGACCTTGGCGACCTGTCGGATGAGGCGAAGATCGACGCGGCCGAGGCCGCCGTTGCCGCGCTTCAGGCGGCACTGGACGGGGCGACCGAACTGAGCGATACCGAGAAGGCGGTAGCCACGGCCTTGAGGATGACGGCCAATCAGACCGTGATGGCCGCGCAGGGCAGAATGGACGTCGCGGGCCAGATGATGGCGCTTGCGGAGGCCAAGACCGCACTTGACGCGATCAACTTCGACAACCTGATGACGCAGGCACAGATCGACGCCGCCAACGCTGCCATCGTCGCGCTCGATTTGGCGCTGGCCGCGGCGACCGGTCTGACCGACGCCCAGACGCTCGACGCCACCGTCAACGTGACGGTAGCCAGGCGGAAGGTGGAGGCTGCGGAGACGGTTCTCGCCGAAAATGTCGGCGATCAGCGCAAGGCGCTGACCGAGGCCGGCACCGTCCTTGCCGCAATCGACCTTGCCGATCTGGACACGGCGGACAAGATCGCCGCCGCCCAGACTGCCGTCGATGCGCTCAAGATGGCGCTGGAAGGTGCGACGCATCTGAGCGATGGCGACAAGGCCATGTACCAGAGGCAACTGGACGCGGCCGCGGAGACCGTGACAGTGGCGGAGACCGGCATGGAGCGCGACGAGCGCATGGCGGCTCAGCGCATGGCGGTCACGGATGCCGTTACGGCGGTCACGGCTGCGGTTGCTGCCGTGAATGACACCGCCACCGATGATCAGGTAATGGCTGCCGACAATGCGATTGCCGACCTCAAGATGGCGATCGACGATGCGGAAGCCCTTCCCGAAGGCGACATCGACGTTGCCGCCGCCGAGAGAACGCTGACCTCGCTCATGACTGTGCTCGAGTCCGCCAAGACTTCCCGCACGGCCGCGATGGAAGCCGCCGAGGAAGAGCGGCGCATGGCCGAGGCAGAAGAGGAGAGGAAGGCAAACGAGGCCAGAGCGGCCACGGCCGCGAAGCTGCATGCCGGCATCAGCATGCCGACTGTCGCGGACGCCGGCCTGGCTGACACCGCCACCACCACTGGCACCCGGTTCGCTCAGCATGCCGCTGCCGGTGGTGCTAACGCCGGTGACATCGAAGTGGCGATCGGTGATGCAGCCAATGTCTTTCTGTCGGAAGACAAGGATGCGTCGATTGCCGACAACGCTGGCTGGGAAGGCAAGAGGTACACGCGTACGTCGCCTGCCACTGAAGGCATGTACGAAGCTATCGTCTACTCGAAGATTCCTGATCCCATCGAAGGCAGTGCGTTCAATGTGCAGTACAGCAACGAGCTTGCAACAAATACTGCCAACCCGGGCGAAGTGATCATCGATACGTCGACTGCAACCGTTCAAATGAACGTCGCCAGTTCGCAGTTCGACCAGCTCGCCGGACTCAAGACCTTCAAGAAGCCGGAAAATACGGAACGGGTGATGATTCCCGGCAGCTACCATGGAGTGTCGGGCACCTACTATTGTGCGGCCACTGGCACGACTATATGCGCCTCCCGGTTAGCCATTGGAGGCTTTGAGCTTGGCACCGTGGCTTCTCCGACTGACAACACATTTACTGTCAGCACTACGGGTTGGAACTTCAAGCCCGACAACCTGACTGCCAAGGTCATGGGTGCGCCGGTCAACGACTACGCCTCCTACGGCTGGTGGCTGCACACGGCTGAAGATGGCGGTCTCACCGCGAGCGCATTCGTGGATGACAGGGGCACCGTCGCCGATGCCGCTGGCATCGTGGTTCTGCGTGGATCCGCGACCTACATGGGCGGCGCAGCCGGCAAGTACGCGCTCTCCAGTTCCACGGGCGGCACGAACGACGCCGGCCACTTCACCGCGAGGGCAATGCTTGAGGCCGACTTCAACGACGACACGATCACGGGCACCATCGACAACTTCATGGGTGTCGGCGGGGCGAAGGACTGGTCGGTCGAGTTGAAGAAGTCCGCCCTCTTCGATAACGGGGATATGGTTGGTGATCCCGGCCGTGTAGCGATTGACCGAGCATCTCCCCCCGTGACGGCAGACGAGGCCCAAAAAACAGTCTGGACCATCGACGGCACGGCCGCTACGCCCTCCGGCGCGTGGTCCGGCGCTCTCAAGGACAACGGAGACGACGGCGTTCCGTCGATCGCGACCGGCACGTTCTACTCGACGTACGGCAACGGCGGGAAAATGGTCGGCGCGTTCGGCACGGACAAGCAGTAGCCGGGACACCGGCGGGGGCGCTCCGGCGCCCTTGCCGTCAGGCAACTCAAGGGCGGCGGCTCCGGTCGCCGCCCCTTTTTTTGAACGAACGGACGATTCATGCGCCTCCTGATTGCCAACCTCGTCATCGGCCTCGTGCTGCTTCTCGCCGCGACACTTGCCTACGGGCAGGACCGCAACGAGGCGCTGTTCCGCGCCGGGATGCAGGCGATGGAGGACGGCGCGCATCTGCCCGAGGGGCCGCGCGAGGAGAAATTCGACGAGGCCATTGCCGCCTTCCGCGCCATCCTGGTGGCCGATCCCTCGCTGGTGCGCGTGCGCCTCGAACTCGCCCGCGCCTTCTTTCTCAAGGGCGAGGACACGCTGGCGCGCCGCCATTTCGAGCAGGTGCTGGCGGGCGACGTGCCGCAGGGGGTCGCCGCCAACATCACCCGCTTCCTGCGCATCATGCGCGCGCGCCGGCGCTGGGAGGCGCATTTCGGCGCGGCCATCGCCCCGGACAGCAATCTCAACGCCGCCTCGGGCGCGCGCACCATCTGGCTCGACGCCTTCGGGCAGCGCCTGCCTTTCACGCGCCAGGGCGACATCGCGCCCGAATCCGGCCTTGGCCTCTCGCTCTGGGGCGGGGGCGAACACCAGTATCCGCTTTCGCAGGCTCTCCGGCTGCGCTCCGGGGCCAATGCCAGCGTCCGCGAATACAAGGGCAGGGATTTCGACCGGCAGTCGCTCTCGGCCCATCTCGGCCCGCGCCGGCTGCTCGGCGCAAGGACGGAGGCGAGCCTGCTGGCGACCGTGGACCGGCAATGGACCGCCGGCATGCCCGAGACGGACCGCTTCGGCCTGCGCCTGGAAGGCGCGCACCGCCTGACGCCGCGTCTGGCGCTCAACGCCCGCGCGAGCGCCGCGCGGCGCAACTGCCGCGACTGCAACCATATCGACGGCCCTGTTGCGGACGCCTCGCTGGCTGCGAGCTGGGTCGCGCTGCCGATCCTGCGCGTCGGCGGCCATGCCGGCTGGAGCCGGGAGCGCGCCAATACCGAACACTGGCGCACGCGCGGCCACCGCGCCGGCCTCAATGCCAGCCTGGCGCTGCCGGCGGGCTTCACGCTCGGCCTCGGCGCCACCGTGCAGCGCACGAAATATGGCGGGCGCGGCGCCGGCCACCACACCATCGACCGCAGGCCGCGCCGCGACGAGACGCACACGCTCTCGGTCTCGGTCCACAACCGCGCCGTGACGGTGCTGGGCTTCAGCCCGCGTCTCAGCCTGGTCCGCGAGGAGCGCGACACCAACGCACAGACGCTCGACTATGAGCGCAACCGCGCGGAGCTCAGCTTCGTGCGGCAATTCTGACGGGAGGCTCTGGCGACATGCACACATGCAGAAATCCGATGATCGTCTGGACGGCGGTCCTGGTTCTGGCATTGGGACTGGCGGCCTGCGGCGGGGGCGGTAGCGGTGGCTCGCCGTCGTCGGCGGTCAAGGCGGCCGACCCGCAACCGGACCCACAGGCAGAGGTCAAGGACCTCATCGAGGCCGCGCGGGAAGAGGTTCTGAAGCTGGGCGGCAGCACTGCCGACCCGGACTTCAAGCCCGCCGAGGACGCTGTCGCGGCGGCGCGGCAGGCGCTGGAGGCCGCCGACGCCCTGTCGGAAACCGACAGGGACGAGCTGACCGCCAGTATCGAGTTGCTCGAAGCCAACCTTGCGAAGGAGCGGAAGGACGTAGCCGATGCGCTCAAGGCGCAGCAGCTGCGGACGGCGGCAGAAGCCAGGAAGCTGACGGCGGCGCTCTCCGGAGACCCGATTACCGCCATCGGGGCCGCGCTGGCGCATGGCGAGGCCCCGCGCATGTCGGGGACCGTGCCGGGCAGCCCGGCGACAGTGGTCAGCGGGCTGGAGACTGCCGCCGCCGGCGGCGCCTCGACGGCGGACGGCTGGCAACGGGGCCGCTACACGGCAAGCGGGGAGGGTACCACGGACACGGTGACGCTCTACACCAACATCGCCCCTCCGGGCAGCCGCCCGTTCAGCGGCGAGAACGGCAAATACGGCGCAGACAACGGGCTGGATGCTGACGGCAACCTGCCGATCGTGACCGGGACCGACACGACGCTGATCGTCTCTTCCGGATTCCCCGCCGGGCCGGGGCTGCGGACGCACGAGCCCGGCCCGGGCGGCACGGTAGAGGTGTCGGGCAGCTTCGACCGCGCTCCGGGCGCCTTCATCTGCACGCCGGCGGAGAGCGCCTGCATGTCCTCGATAAGGGTCGGCGGCGGCTACACGCTGACCGGCGGCGGCGGGTGGAAGTTCGTGCCAACGGCGGGTGCGCTGGTGCCGGAGCCGGACGCGGAATACCAGTATTTCGGGTGGTGGCTGAGAGAGGCGGCCGGCGTCTATGCGATAGGGGTCTTACACGGCGGCGAGGGCGGCGCGACCGACGAGCTCGCCGATCTCGCGGCGCTCCAGGGTTCGGCGACCTACAGCGGCCCGGCGGTCGGCAAGTTCGCCATCCAGCGCCCGCTCGGCGAGGCCGAGGCCGGCGACTTCACCGCCACGGCGGTGCTGGAGGTCGATTTCGGGGACGCGACCGCGCCCGGCACCGTCGAAGGCGAGGTCAACGGTTTCATGGTGGAGGGCCAGGCGAAGGACTGGTCGGTTGCGCTGGAGACCGCCCAGATCGGCACTCACGGCACGATCTCCCTGGGCGGCGTCAATACGGCGTTTACCCGGTGGACCATCGGAGGGGTCGAGGCCGAGCCGGCGGCCAACTGGAGGGGCCAGTTCCACGACGTGGACCTGGACAGCACCCCGACCGTGGCGACCGGCAGGTTCGATGCCGCCCACGGCGACACCGCCCGCATCTCCGGCGCGTTCGGAACCGCCAGGCAGTAGAGAGCCCGGATATGCCTGAACGCCCCGGCCCTCGACTGCAGGCGCAACTGCGCGCCACTGAGCTTCGTGCGGCAGTTCTGACAATCGCGTCGAGACGGCCGGCGGGAGGCAACGGGTGCAATCCCTACCCTCCTACCTTCTCGTCGGCCAGCCGGAGGGGCTTGTCGCCAGGCCCCTCCGGCATCTTCTGCAATTCCGTCGTCGTCGGCTTCGCCCGCATATGGCGATGACGGAACGGGCGACGATGCCGACAGACATACACCCGAAGCTCTTTCGCGCCTTCGTCGCCGTGGCGGGCGAGCGGAGTTTCTTCAAGGCGGCCGGGCGGCTGTCCGTTTCGCAGGGAACTGTTTCCACGCGCGTTGCCCAGCTGGAAGGAATACTCGGGGCGCAGCTTCTCGAACGCCGCCGAGGACGCCATGGCGGTATAGCGTTGACGAGGGAGGGCTGCGAAACGCTGGCCGATGCGAAGAAGCTGCTGGCCCTGCAAGACAGGATCGTGCTGCGCTCGCGGAGCAGGAACAAGCCCTATTGGTAGCACGGGAAGCGAAAGGGTCCTCACATGCGCAATCCGCCCCGATTGAACCTGTTCGACCGGCGCCGGGACATGAGGCGCGTCCTGGCGGTGGTCGAGGCCGGAACGATCACCCGCGCTGCCGGGTTGTTGAACGTGACCCGGCCGGCCCTGACACGAACGATCCGCCGGTTCGAGAAGTCGCTCGGCACGCCGATATTCGAGCGGCACGCTCGCGGCGTGGCGCTGACCGGCTTGGGCAGGGTCGTTGTCGAGGAATTCCGCCAGGTCCTGCGGCAGATCGAAGATGCCGAAGCTTATATCGTCCAGACGCGCGATCTTGTCCTGCGGCAGGCGGGCGAGGGTCCCACCGCCCTTTGCGCGGAAGCCCGGGACGGCGACGCTCCGCAGCAGCGGGCCGGGCGGTATTGATGGGCAGGGCCGCACGGAATGGCCGGACCGGGTGTGCAGGCAGCCCCCTGGCGCAGCGGGGCGGCGCGCCTCTGGACAGGAACGGCGCCCGCGCCCGATATGGAAAGAACGAGCATTGACGGAGACCGGCACATGCCAGACCTGAACATGAAGTATTTGCGGACCTTCCTTGTGTTCGTCGAGGAAAAAAGCACCGCGAAAACCGGTCATCGCTTGGGAATTCACCAAAACAATGTCTTGGGCCACATCTCGAAAGTGGAGCGGGTCGATTACGGATGAGTGCTAAATGACACTCTAAGGATTCCCGGGGGCGTTTCTGGGCCAGCGATATTCGCCTGTGAGCAGGATATGGGCCCATCCGAGCGGCGAGATATGGGCGAGGAGTTCA
>Ga0209543_1002249_pt1 | contig 14360 bp, 13 predicted proteins | sample MesohylFT_FD_187296 | JGI IMG/M metagenome (GOLD analysis project Ga0209543, IMG submission 187296) | Host-associated microbial community of the marine sponge Aplysina aerophoba from Gulf of Piran - sponge mesohyl, lysed by freeze-thaw... | ecosystem: Host-associated > Porifera > Sponge >...
ACAGCTGCTTCAGGATCCCGCACCGAAGGATCACTTCGCAGGGCAGCCCCGCCCGGCCTCTCCTCGACCGGCGCCCGCGGTCGACATCGGCCGAGATCCAGTCCAGGAACTCCGGATGACTGTCCAGCAGCGTCGAGATCCGCTCCAGAACACGGCCCATCTCATGGTTGGGGTATCCCACGTCGACGAAACTGCGCTGGGAAGCACGTTTTGCGCGCATCCGCGGCCTCCGGGGGCTTCTAGAACAGCATTTTCACCCCAAAATAACCCCTTGACCCCCGATTTGCAGCAAAACTAGCCTTCTCGTAGTTCCATTACGTCATTGATGACAACTACTTACGATATTGTGGACGAGAACTAGCTAGCTAGCGCGAGAGTTACGCTTGCGCAACGCTAGAACAGCGCGCGGCTCGCAATCCACCGCGCTAGCGGCACCCCTCCAGCCGCAGCCCGCTTTCTAGTCGCAGTAGTGGCCCTCGGGGCAGGGCGTGGAACCCCACAGCGCCAGCCAGAGCGCCTCTTCTTCGTAGTTGCGCGCGCTCGCGTCAATTTCGAAGCGCCAGTATTCCCGGCATCCCCGCCAAGCGCAAGGCACTGCCGGTTCACCGGGAGGCATGGGCATGTACGAGATCGGAGGCCATGGCGCACGATCGAAACGAAGAGTCCAGAGCTTGTTCAGTTCGAGATCCCAAGCCACCTGCCCTGTCGCAATTGAACCAACGATGTTCGGGCCACCGGCTAGGGATACGCCGACGAAGACCCGACCATCATCCGGCACGGAGAAGGGCTCGACCGGGAAATCCTCGGCCGTGAAGACGCGCTCGACGGCTCCGGTGAGCTCGACCCGCAGGCCGGCGAGACCCCGGTACTCGTCGAAAGAGTTGTATTTGCGGCGATGTTCACCGGGCGCGGGCAACCACAACGTCGAGCTCGAACCGATACCGAGGATGTCGCGGATGCTCTCGCACCCCGAGCACGCGAGGCAGAGCGCGAGCAGAAGGAGTCGCAGGAACACGGGAAACGCCTCCGGCTTTGAGGAAGTCCCCACAAGTTAAACGGGCGGGATTGCCGTCGCCAAGGTTGTCAGAGCTTGGCGGCCGTCTGTTGTTGTTGGAAGCGCAGGGGAGGGGATGGATGAGATGTTGAAGGATGGCGTATCACGGTCTCCAAGCGCGCGGAGATGGTTCCCGACGAGAATGGCCACCGAGTGTTACCGGGCATGCAAATTGCCAGATCGTGGGCATTGAAAATGTCAGGGTTGAGCCTCCTTGAGGAGGGTCGGCCGAGGGGGGTTGGCGTAAGCGGAGACCACTTCCCCGGCATCACGGCTCCTTCCGATGTGCGCGCGACTCGGGGAAGCGGGTGGAGCGTCCGCGTCGCGAACGCCCGAATCTCTTTCGGATTCGTGTCGGTTGGGCTCCCTCGATTTCCCGTCAAACAACTCCGGTTTTCTGGTCATTCGGGTAAGGTCCAGCAAGGTCCAGCCCAACGGCAGGAACGGCGGATCGTGCAGCCCTGTATGACTTTAGATGATTCCCTGCCGTGATTCGAGCCTCTTGTGTTCCGACTACCCCGTACTACATCTTGGACGTATTCAAGTCCTGCGAGGTAAAGGTGAAGAAGCTCGGGGTTACCCCTCACCCACGATCGAGACGATGTCTCAGATTACGTCTGGTGCCTCGAAAACCGGGTGGTCAAGAGCGTTCATGACCAGAAGTTCCCAAGCGGTCCCACGGCTCCCGAGAGCGCGCAGGAATCGGCTTCAGAGCCGTCTGATTGGGATGCCGACGACATCCGCACCACTTGGACCAACAGGGTAGGGTAAGACGCCATGAAAGCGACCGTCGCGCTCCTCGTCCTAGCCGTCTTCTCTTCCTGTTCCATTAGCGAGAGCGATAGCGCTTCGCTCGAAGTGCAGGTGCGGGAAGGAATATACGGCGGGATCCCGTGGCCGGGCAGGCCGGGCGAATTCCTCACAATCGACAACTCGCTCTACGATGCCACCGACATGGCGGGCATCGAATCCGAGATCACGGGGGTCGGCATAGGAATCGCCTTCGATGCCGAAGACTTCAAGGCCGCGCCCCCGCCCTTCGGGGTGCCGGATTCCGGCTGGATCAGCATCATCACGCAGCTAAGCCAGGACGGGGAGATCGTGGCGCAAGGCGTTAGCCGATGGCGGCTCGAACCGGAAGTTCGATGGAGAGCCGAGTACGAGCGCCGTCCCCACCCATTGGACTCGGGTCCCCTCGTTGGCGACCGTGGCGGTCCAGACGAAGGCCAGATTTGCGGTGCGAACTGGTGCCACAGCGTCTGGCGCTTTGCGATCAGGGAAGATGCCCGCAATTACGAGGCCGAGGCGCTCTGGCTGACCTTGTGGCGAGTACACCCTGACGAGTGCCTAGACGTTTGCAGCATCGGAGGCTGAGCAAAGCCCCCCGCCGGGTCAAGCTCGCGGGGGGCACTGCCCTCTACCCGGCTCAGTTAGTCCCACGTCAGCCGCTTCTTGAAAGGCTGGGTCCACGACGTAGCCCACACTCTGCATCGTGGTCAGTCCTCGGATGTTGTGATAGCCCGGATGTGCTTCCTGCTCCACGAGTGGAAGGTGCCCTGATCGATGCCTAACACTCTCGACCCCGTTCGTGTGCGCGTCTCCTTCGACGTGGTGGCCCCCGGCCCTGGCTGACGGCCTTGTGGTCGACAGCCCGACGTAGCTGCTGGCGGCGGCCTTCCTCGGCTTCGTACATTACTTGGTGAACCGGGACTTTTCGGCCAAGGGCCCCGACCAACTGTGGGTGGCCGACAATCACGCAGGTGCGCACCTGGGCGGGATGGCTGTACCTCGCCGTGGTGCTCGACGTGTGGAGTCGGCGGATCGTCGGTTGGGCGATGGCGCTGCGGATGCCGGCCGACCTGGTCGGCGATGCGCTGACGATGGCGATCTCCTGCCGCCAGCCGACGGGCCCGGTGATCCATCATAGCGACCAGGGCTCGCAGTACACGTCGCTGGCCTTCGGGAAGCGGTGCCGGGAGGCGGGCATCGTGCAATCGATGGGCTCGGTCGGCGACGCGTACGACAACGCGATGTGCGAGAGCTTCTTCGCGAACGCTCGAGTGCGAACTCCTCGACAGGCGGAGCTTCCGGACCGTAGCGGAGGCACGGCGCGAAGTCTTCAGCTTCATCGAGGGCTTCTACAACACCCGCCGGCTCCACTCGGCGCTCGGCTACAAGTCGCCGGCGATCTTTGAGAAACTCAACCATGCGGCCTGAAGCGAACCTGCAGCGCTGGAGCGGCCGAAGCTCTCAGGGCTTCTCCGGCCTGCTCGCTTCGTCCCGGTCGCTCGTTGCCTCTCTCCAGCCTTGGAGGGGGCACAGAAGAAATCATATCAGACACCATCAACCCCAAAAACGAATCGTCCGTGAAAGCGGGGCAGGTCCAGTTGACGTGTGCCGTTGGGCGTTGGCGGGTCTGGCGATCTGCGGATCCTTGGTAGTTGGAGCAGGGTGCGATTGGGGTCCGTTCGATGTGTCGCCTGAGCCGGTTATCGTGACCGTGACGGGCCACGAGTTTCAGGTTAGCGAGGACTACGTCCACGGGCAGCTTGCGATCTCGATCGAGAATCAGACCCAAGAGTTGCTTTGGTACGCCGGTTGCGGGAATTATCTTGATCGACTTGGATCGCCGGGCCAATGGCAGGAGGTCTGGCACACCTTCTGCCCCCTCCTGCCCGAGGAGGTGTCGATCAGTCCCGGCGAGGTGCTTGAGACCTCCCAGTTCATCTCCGCATCCATTGCGGAAGACGCGACCGGCTGGACCGCTCCGGTCGACGGAACCTATCGACTTCGGGCTTACGTCCGCAGCGCTCATGAGGTCCTGTCCACGGATGGATGGCTTGGTGTTGCGTCCAAGGCGTTCTTAGTCGTGACCGAGCATCCGTGAGGTGCGTAGAGGCCGCCGGGACCGCGAGCGCCGCCTCCGGAAAGGGAAGGGCGCGGGCGAGGGGAGCAAGCAAATGGTCGCCGTCGTTGCTGCCGTGGGATGCGGGCAAGACCCTGTGCTTGTGTGCGAGGACGCCTCTATTCCAGCGGTTACGGTCGTCGTCCGGGACTCGGTCACCAACGCGCCGATTCCGCAGGGGTTGGAGATGGTTGGGATTCTCAGAGACGGCGCCTTCACGGAGCCCATGGGGCGTGCTGGCTCTCCCGCATTAGCGGGCAAAACCGTCCGCCTGAGCGCGGAATCTCGGGCTGTCGGAATCGCCATGACGTACAGTAGGCGAACGTTTTCGGGCGGTGTCAACAGCCGTCGAAATGGCGATGTCCAACGGGTTCCAGCACCGTCCGGGACGCGGATCGGCCAGCGCCAGCCGCGCCTCCACGCCACCTGCGGGGCCTCGATCCCGAACTGGACAAGTTGCGGTTGATCGGGGCAGGTTCAGGGAGCTTGCCACCTGCCGAAGGAGGGCCAGATGCGCAGAATCGTGCTTGCCTTGATCCTACTCCCGACTGCGCTGCCCGCTGCCGCGCAGACCGTCGGCGTTCGGGCGGGGTTGGGAAGTGCGAAGACGGTCTTGGCCGGCGGTATCGCCTTTGAACCATGTATGCCGGACAGGGATTGCCCCGGCTTCCCAACCGGCTCGGCGCGTAGCGTGACGGTAGGTGCCGACCTGAGCATCTCTCTCGTCGGCGAAGGTCTCCAAATCCGGGTCGGCGCCGCCTACGCGCGGAAAGGGGGCGCCGCATCCGGACGTTACGCCGACGGCGAGCCGCTGAACGGCAAGCTCTCCTTGGGCTACCTTCAGATCTCGTCGCTTCTATTGCTCCGCGGCCCCGTTCGGCCCTCTAGCCGACTGTCGGGAGGCTTACTCTTCGGTCCGTGGTTTGCGATACCGTTGGGGTGCCGCGTGCATCGTCAGGTGGCACGCAGTTGTTCCGGCTTTGACAGCGAGGGGCCGGACCGCGGGTTGGCCGTCGGTGGAGGCGTGGAGCTCAAGCTCCTCAGCGGTTCGAGCCTCGGCTTGGACGCGGTCTACTACCGCGGACTGGAGGAGGTTGGGACTCTCGGCGAGACGACGAGGTTCGTGGCGATCCAGGCGGGCGTCGTCTTCCCGATCGACTGACGGCTACAGCGTGCGAGGGCTTGCTGTCACGGCGCTGGCTGGTGGGCGTGCCCCGGTGCCCTGAGAGTCCCCGGGTCGATCTCTCCCGCCCGAAGCCGGTCGAGATAGTCGGCCCAGACCTGCATCATGTGCCTCCGCTCGGGCAGAAACGCCGTTCGGTTGTAGGCCCGTCCGTTGGGATCCTTCAACGCGTGGGCCAGTTGGTGCGACCCCCACAAAGGCAACCGCGCGCCGTGAGCGCCGGACGGGCCGTTTGGCTGAAGGTCCGCGTCAGCGAGGCGGACGACAAATCGGCACGGCGTTCAGAACCTGCGATGTCAGGCACAACGGCGTGTGGGAAGACCGAGACGATGTGTCGGACTTCGTGTGGTGCCTGGAGAACCAGATCGTGGAGAGCGTGGGACCAGCACTTCCCGGGGATCGACGCTCCAGACGCTCAGAGAGCGACGCGTGGTAGCGGATGGAACGCCAGCGATACTCGGAGCACTTCGATTCAGAACCTGAGCGGGTAGAACCGAGCTGCGGGCTCCCCGGGGATGTCCTCGGGGAGCCCCCAGTGCGTCCACTCGCAGGGGCGGGCCAAAACCAGATACCCTACCGACGTCCCGGCGTGAGCGAGTCCCTATGGTCAATGGCGAGAATCCCCCCGGGGGAGACAACCTGGCAGGTTGAGAAATCGCGACCCGGGGGCACCTTGGGCGCGTACGCTTACGCAACGGACAACACCTCCGCAAACAGTGCGCCCCAGCCAATGGCACGAGGCCGACCCGCGCAGTCTACCAGCAGATGTCCGCGCACGAGTCGTCGTCGAACTTCCAGAGCACCAGCCAGAGAGCTTCATCATCGTAGTTGCGCGCATCCTCGTCAATCTCGACGCGCCATACCCTGTGACACCAAAACCAGCCGCAACGCGGGTCCGGGTTTCTGCTCTCCAAGTCGGCACCATCGACCATCGCGTTCCTTGGGGACGGCGTGCGTGAGACCTGAAGCTCCCATCTGGTGGCATCCGATCTGAGCGTCCAATCAACCTCGCGGTGCGCGACGGGCTCAGAGCCTTGGCGCAGGGATACGGCGATGTGGATGGTGCCGGATAGCGGCACGGAGAAGGGTGCAACCGGAAACTCGTTCGCAACGAAGCTGTCCGAGACAGTCCCGCTCAACTGGATCTTGAGACCCGCGAGTCCGTTCGGGTCGTCGGTGGCGGTATGCCATTCCTCTCGGGATGTCGATGGAATCGTCAGTTCCAGTGTTGCGACGCGCGTCTCGGTGAGCAGGTCGCACGCGGCACACGCGAGGGAGAGCGCGAGCACGAGAAAGCAACGAATGAGCATGGGGGATACCGGCGTTCTTCGAGGTTGCCTCGATTATCCTAAGCCAGAACGCTCACCGCCGCCAAGTGATCGGCAATGTTAGGACCCGCCCGCCGCCATACGCAGGACTTGGCTCCAGAATCTGACATCGTAACCGCCTGAGTTGGCGGGCTCCCCGGGCCGTTCCCCCGCGGAGCCCGCTCAGGGGTTAGAAGCACACTACGTCGTCCTTGCACTCCGCTGGGTCGTACCCCCAAAGCGCCAACCAGAGCGCCTCTTCTTCATAGTTGCGGGCTCGGGGAGCGATGTCGAAGCGCCAGTACTCCTTGCACCCCGGCCAACTGCAAGGCACTTCCGTTTCGCCGGGGGGCACGGGCAGGGAGGAAATCGGCGGCCACGGCGCGCGGTCAAAGCGGAGCCTCCACTCCATGTTCGGCTCCAGAGCCCAATCGGCCAGGCCCCGCGCAATGGGGCCGGGGGTGCCCGGGCCACCGCTCAGGGACACTTCGACGAAGACCCGGCCTTCCTCCGGCACGGAGAAGGGTTCGACCGGGAAGTCGTCCGCCTCGAAGGTGCGGTCCACGGCTCCACTGAGGGTGACATGGAGACCGGCAAGGCCCTGAAGATCCTCGAAGGAGTTGTAGCTGCGACGGTTGTTGCTCGGCAGGGGGACCTCCAGAGTCGCGGTCGAGCCGATGCCGAGGATGCTGTCGCATCCGATGTTCGCGAGGAAGAGCGCGAGCACGAGAACGTAACGCACGAACATGGGGATAGCCTCCGTTCTTCGAGAAGCGCTTCGCTAATCTTAGGCCGTAAGAATCACCGTCGCCATGCGGCTGTTTCGCCGTAGAAGTGGAACGGGTGGCAGCGGGCGAGTGCAGCGTTGCCTTCGGGGGGGTACCAAATCCCGCAGGACGGAGAAACAGTCTCGGCCCGCGAACTGGGAGATGTGTTTCCGGACGAGGCGACAGCCGCGAGTGGTTGGGGGAGGCCATGTCCAACACGAGCAGTGCTTGGGGGGACTGCTGGCGTGAGCGGAACCGCCAAACGGCACGCCGGGCAACGAAGTGGAACCCGCCCGCCGTCGGATGACCAGATGTCCGCAGCGGAGCGCGGACCTGCTAGGGGATCTCAGGACCGGTAACGGCTCCCGACCATTGGCCCGCAACGGATCCCGAGTCGCTCCTTTGCGACCCCGGCGCTCTCTGCCCGCACGGCCTGATTCCGCCGTGCCTTTAGCCCGTGTAATGCACCGGGGCTGGCGAGGGACTCCGCCCCTTCGAACCCTGGAAGCCCCGCGCTCCAGTGGATTGCGCGGGCGGGGGCGTCGCCCCCCGTCCCCCCGTGGCGGCCCATCCCGATCGGGTAGCCGCCCGCACGACCATGGTTGCCGTCCGCTTGACGGGAACCGGGTTCGCCACCGTTCGCGTGCCGCACCCGACGCTCGATTTGCCGGGCGCTGTCGGTGCCCGCCTTGCCCAGCGCGGCCCTCTCGCCCTTTTGGTTTCGGTCGAGATCCTCGCGCCGGCCCTCGACCAGAACCTCCCGGCCCCGGACCGAGCTGCCGCGCTTCGCTTGCCCACCCTCGTTCGGACGCCGGGAGACCCGCCGTCCGAACGAGGGTCCGATCCGACCGCCCCTCTCCGCCAGGGAGAGGCAGACCACTCAGACGCCATCGACCCTAGGAACCAACCGTTCGTGAAAGCGGGGCAGGTCCAGTCAGCAGGGCGTTGCGAGTGGTGCGCAACCGGCGTTCTTCCATGCTCGGCTCAGAGGTCGTTTCCGCGGGTTCCGGAGCGTTCTCGGGACAACCTGCGAGCTGCGGGATCGCCCAGAACCGACATCCATTCGGCACGGCGTTCGCGCCGCCTTTCCGGAGTCCGGATTTGAGCGCCGTTCGGCGGAGCCCGTTGCCGATCCGTTTCTCCGGGCCGTGGACGGGCGCGTCCGTCGCGGACAATCGGGCTATGCTGGGTTGGGAAGGGGCTCGACCCCGGCTGGAGGGACGGGCGGAGTCCCGTCCCGGAGGCCGGGGGGACCGGCGCCGCAGCGGTGGGAACGCCGACCACGCTGACCGCCGGTCACGCCGGAGACTCGCCCGCGAAGATCGACGGCCTCGACCGGTGGTCGTCGGGAGTGCCTGGCCGATTGGACGTGGCCAGGCGAAAGCGGGCGAACGCTCTAACCGCGAACGCTGCCGGAGTGGGGGTTTTGCCGGGGGGATCGACAGGGGGTGCTTCGCCCCCTCGACCCCCAACCCGGCGGCATCGCGCTTCCGGTCTCGACGGCCCGGTCGACTGGGTTGCCCGGCCGGTAGTTTCGGCCGATGGCGCCGGCGGAAGACCGCCCGGTGATCCGGAGCCGGCTCGCTTCTGCGGCGGACCCGGGCCGCCTCGGAGCATCGGACCGGGCTGCCGGCGTCTGGCATCGCGTCGACCGGCTATAGTCCCAGCCACTCCTTCAGATACCGACCGGTGTGACTGATCCGGTGCTGCGTGGCAACGGTCTCCGGAGTGCCTGCGGCGACAATCGTGCCGCCGTTCTTGCCGCCCTCGGGGCCGAGATCGACGATCCAGTCGGCGGCGGCGATGACATCCAGATTGTGCTCGATGACGACGACGCTGTTGCCGGAGGTAATCAACCGGTCGACAATGGCGAGCAGTCGGTCGATGTCGGTCGGATGGAGTCCCGTGGTCGGCTCGTCCATGACGTAGACGTTGCCGCTCTTCGTCAGCTCGGATGCCAGCTTGATCCGTTGCGCCTCCCCGCCGGACAGCGTCGAGAGCGACTGTCCCAGCCGCAGATAGCCCACGCCGACATCCAGAAAGAGCTGGAGGCCGCGGATGATCCTGGCCGGACGTCTCCCGCCGTCATCGGTCGAAATGAAGAAATCCAAGGCGTCGGAGACGGTCATTTCCAGGACATCGTGAATCGACCGGCCGTTGTAGGTTAGCGCGAGGACTTCGTCTCGATACCTCTTGCCCTCGCAGGCCCTGCAAGCGACGCGCACGTCGTCCAGGAAGGAGAGATCGATGTCGATGGAGCCCCGGCCCTTGCACTCCGGACACGCACCCTTTGCGTTGAAGCTGAACACTGACGGGGAGACGCCGTTGGCCTTTCCGAAGGCGCGTCGGATGGGGTCCAAGATGCCCGCGTAGGTGGCAGGGTTGGAGCGTGGGGAGCGGCCGACCGGCCGCTGGTCGATGATCACTGCCTCGGGTTGGCCCGGACGCCGAAGGGCCGCGATGAACTCCGCGACAAGGGAACTCTTGCCCGATCCCGCGACGCCGGTGAAGCACGTGAGTACGCCGAGGGGAACGGCGGCGGACACGTTGCGGAGGTTGTTGGTGGTGGCTCCCGTGATTTGGAACGTGGTGTCGAACGGCCGGCGGCGCGGCGCCTTGGCGGCGGTGCGACGCAGCGCGTCGGCCGTCGCCGTGTCGGTACGGACCAGGTCGTCGACACGGCCCGAGAACATCAGCCTGCCTCCACCCTCTCCCGCGCCCGGTCCGATGTCTATGATCCAGTCGACCGCGCGCATCACCGCCGTGTCGTGTTCCACCACGAGGACGGTGTTGCCCTTGTCGCGCAGCTGCCGGAGCATGTCGATGAGGTGATCGATGTCGCGAGGATGAAGGCCAACCGAGGGTTCGTCGAGGATGTAGACGAGATCGACGAGGTCGCAGTCGAGCTGGCGGGCCATTTTGACGCGCTGGCTTTCCCCGCCCGACAGCGTGGGCACGCTCCGATTCAGCGACAGGTAGCCGACCCCGATGTCGATGAGGTGACCCAGCGCGCGGCGCATCTTGGTGGCCAACGTCACGACGACCTGCCTGATCTGCTGGTAGTCGTCCCCCTCGACGAGGTCCTTGAGCACCTGGTCGAGGTCGGTGAGCTCCATCTCGACGAGCTGATCGATCGTCCAGCCGCCGGCCAGCTTGACGGAGAGGGCCTCGGCGTTCAGCCGGGTGCCGCCGCAGTCCCGGCAGAGACCGGCGGAGAACAGCCGCTTGTACGCCTGCCGACGCGGGGCCGAGAGCTGGTCTTCGTCCTTCTCGACATGCAACTGTTCGAGCTTCCGGGCGACACCGTCGAACTTGCGCTTGTATTTCTTGCCCCGGAAGTCGTACTCGATCGGCACGCCGTCCGCCCAGAGGAGGCGTTCCATTTCGGCTTCCGTGAACCCGTGCAGCGGCTTGTCGGCGGGCAGCACGCCGGTATGGACGAGTTCACGCCAGTACCACTTGCCCACATCGTAGTCCGGGTGGAGGATCGCCCCCTCCTCGATGCTCCTGCCACGGTCGAGCAGCTTGCCGATGTCGACGGTGATTCGCTTGCCGAGCCCCTTGCACGAGGGACACATGCCTTCGGGATGATTGAACGAGTAGCGGTGCGACCAGCCGATGAACGGCGCGCCGCATCGCGCGTACATCATCCGCAGATAGGTGTAGATCTCCGTAACCGTTCCGACGGTGCTGCGGCTGGTGCGGCCGAGGCGTTTCTGGTCGATCACGATGCACGGCGAGATGCCTCGGATTTCGTCGACCGGGGGCCGAGAGAGCTTCGGCAGCCGGCGGCGCGCATAGGTGCTGAAGGTCTCGACCAGCTGACGCTGCGCCTCGGTGCAGATGGTGTCGAAAACGAGGGACGACTTGCCGCTCCCGCTGACACCCGTGAAGCAGACGAGCCGGTGCTTCGGGACGTCCACATCCAGGCTCCTGAGGTTGTGGGTCCGAGCGCCGCGGATCTCGATTCGAGCTATGCGTGTCCTCCCAAGGTCTGCGTGTCCCCCCAAAGGTCTACCGCGTCGTCCGCTCGTCCAGGAACCTCCGAACCAGCGGGGCCAGTTCTTCACCGTGCGTATAGTGAGGGAAATGCCCCGCATCCTGAATGGTCACGACTTCGCTGCCGGCAATCCAGCCGCCGTAGTCTTCAGCCACCTCGATGGGCTGAAGATCGTTGCCGCCGTGAACGATGAGCGTCGGGGCGGTGATCGCACCCAGTGCGTCCGAGAAGTCGTGACGCCGGCCCATCGAGAAGTACTGGGCACGAGCGTGCCAGGCGCCCATGAGGCGTGGAGGCGGCGAGACCGCGGCCGGGGCGTTGCCCCCGGCCGCTTCGAAGAACGGGAACAGTTCGGCGTCCCGGGCCGCGAGTTCGGCTTCGGTGCGGGCGAAGATGCCACCAAGGTCGAAGTACTCGGCGACCCACGCGTCGTAGGCCGGCATCTCGTCGGCCGACAACCGCTCGCGCAGGTTGTCGAACAGTCCGCCGCGCGGCGATGGGAAAACCACGAGGTTGGCCGGTGCGATGAGCACGAGGCCCCGTACCCGGTCCGGCATTTCGGCGGCGTAAAGAGATGCGAGGAAGGCGCCGTAGGAGTGGCCGACGAGCAGTAGTCGGTCTTCACCGAGCAGTCGGCGAATTCGGTCGATGTCGGCCAGTTGCTGCGCGATGCCGAGCGCTCCCTCGAGCGCCTGGATGTTCTCCCACTGACCGCCGGAAAAGTCGAAAGCCGGACGGAACGATTCACCGGACCCGCGCTGCGCATAGTAGTGGAAGCGATACGCTTCGGCGAGCGAGTCGAACGCGGGTGCCGACGCCGTCTGCGGCATGCCGGGCCCCCCGTGTACGACGAGGACGCTTTCACCGTCTCCGACCGAGAAGAAGGCCAGCTCGACGCCTGGCTCAACCTCCCACCGGCCCCGCGACACGGATCCGGTGTCGCTGCCGGGTTCGGTGGACACGCCCACCGGATCGTTCACATCCATCCCGGCAAGGGTGCCTGGCCGGTACATCGGCTGCTGCATCGCCCACCACACGCCAAAGCCGAACAATGCGACGAGCAACACAACGCCCGGCAGGATCCATCGAACTAGCTTCTTCCTGGCCACTTTCTCGTCAGTCCTTTTCAACCCTGAGGGATCTCCCTGCTCACCGGAAATATAGCCGGTCCATCGGCTCGGTCGAGGAGATGCCGAGAGTGTTGTCTTTCTGCCGGCCGGGGCGACCCGGGCTATTGAGGCCGCGCCCGCCGCCCCTCCATGTTGGAGGGCAGAGGGCGGCCACGAGCGACACGGCGACGATGTCCTTGGCGTAGCGCCTCACCGTCTTCGGCTGCCACAGCGGGCGTGGAAGGCTGGGGGTTCAAGGGGGGTGCCGCGCCCCCTTGCCAGGTCGCAGTGTTCAACACTGCGTCGGCTGGCTGGCTGGCTGGCTGGCTGGCTGGCTGGCTGGCTGACTCCCTGCGGGCGGTCCTCGAAGGCGAGGCGCGGGTCTGCGTCGATGGGTTCACGCCGGCGGCCTGGAGACCGTTGAAACTCGATCGCCACCGACGCCGTAGTACACGCTGTGAATCGTTCGACCGAATGGCCGACCAGCCGTTGGAGACACTTCGGCTCACCCTCAGTGGTCCGAGCCGCGAAGCACCGTTTCGTCTTGGAAGCCGGTATGTATCCCCACGGCGGGCGGGCGGAACACGGTCGTGGCGCCGGGCAGGAGGTTCGATTCGCCGGAGTTGGGTTGGAGCGTAGGGCGAACCCCGACTTGGAGCCGTGCTGAAACGCGCAAACGACATGGGGGTCCGATGCGCACTTTGGCCTTTCGGCGATGCGCACCGGCCTTCCCGTTTATCCGCTGGCGCGGCAAAGTCTTTCGGCCTCCCCGCCCCGTTCGCTCGTGGCGTACGGGGCACGAAGGCCGTGACGCTAGCGACCCCCCAGTCCGAGGGCCTGGTACGGGTTCGGGGCCGGGTGTGCTTGCGCACCTTCCGTCCCCGCCCCCTTGGGGTCGCTAGCGTACCAGCGATCCGTCCCGGAAGAGTTGTTGAGCGCGGCTTCGAGACGGCGGAGTATCCGTTCGCTCGAACGTCGGTTCGTTTGACCGGCGGGCATCGCCCGGCGAGCCGAGGTCGCGGTGGCTCTCGGCCACAATCCTCCCAGGCCGCGCGGCCGTCCATGGTGGGAAACGACCTTCTAAGCCATCGCCAACGAACTCAAGAAAGGGGAAGTCTCCACCGGTCAAGGTACTGGTCGTAGGGGAATCGTGAGGCCATTTCACCTCTCCCCCATCCTGTACTCCTTCGGCGGCTCAGCACCGAGCAGGTGCCTCACGAAGTAGTCCCACCTCCTCCGAGTCATGTAGTTGGAGGCGACGCCAAACAACCCATGGCCAGCGTTCGGGTAGAGAATCAGATCGAAGTCCTTGTTCGCGGCGATCAGGGCGTCCACCAGAAGCAGGGTTCCGTAGGGCGGGACGTTGTCGTCCTGCATGCCGTGCGTGATCAGCAACTTGCCTTTGAGGTTCTCGGCCAGTAACTGGTTCGCCTGGTTGTCGTAGTTCGTAGTGCCGTCCGGGTACTCCTCCAGCAGTCCCTGCCATTTCTCCCCCCAGTCGTCCTCATAGCTGCGGTTGTCGTGATTGCCCGATTGGGCCACCGCGACCCTGAAGAAGTCCGGATACCGAAGGATGGCGTCCGCCGCCGCGTATCCCCCACCGGAACCGCCATAGACGCCTACGCGGTCGATGTCGATCCATGGATGCCGTTCCGCCAGCTGCTTCATGCCGGCGATATGATCGGGGAGCCCGTTGTCCTCCCATGTTCCCGTAGTATGCCTCATGAAAGGACTTCGAGCGCTTCGGCGTCCCCATGGCATCGAGTGCCACCACGATGAACCCCAGTGCCGCAAGCGCCCGCTCGGACTTTTGAGGCCAGAACTGCCGACTCCCGACACTCCCCGTCGATGGCCCGGGGTAGATGTGGTTGATGATGGGATACCGCTTCGAGGGATCGAAGTGGCTCGGCCGCCACATCAGTCCGTAGAGATCCGTCTCGCCGTCCCGGGCCTTGACCGAGAACGGGACCGGGGGCTGCCACCCGACCTCCAGGATCCCGGATATGTCGGCTTCTTCGAGCGGCATCACCAGGTC
>Ga0209543_1002257_pt1 | contig 14322 bp, 12 predicted proteins | sample MesohylFT_FD_187296 | JGI IMG/M metagenome (GOLD analysis project Ga0209543, IMG submission 187296) | Host-associated microbial community of the marine sponge Aplysina aerophoba from Gulf of Piran - sponge mesohyl, lysed by freeze-thaw... | ecosystem: Host-associated > Porifera > Sponge >...
GCCCTTTTCACCGAGTGCTTCAACCCATGTCGTTACCTCCATGAACCGCTCGGCTGCTACCAGCTGGAGCGACAGTTGCTGCGCGGGATTCGCACCCGCTTGAAGAAAGCGCCTTTCCACGGCGCACTAATAACAATGACTTATGATTCAAACTCTAAGGCAATGCCATTGGCCGGAGCGTCGCCCCGGGAAGCAAGGTCTACAGCGACGGCCTGCACTGCTTCGGCGCGGTTGCCACCGCCGGTTGCGTGCACGCCCCGGTCGTCACCGGCGGCGGGAAGGCTTCCGTTCGCGTCAAGGAATTCGTCTGGCTGAACACCGTCATCGGCAACGTCAAGACGGCGCTGCGGAGCACCCACCATTCCATGAAGGGCAAGTTCGCGCAGCGATACCTGAGCGAGTTCGAGTACCGGTTCAACCGCCGCTACGACCTGCCGAGCATGGTGCCGCGCCTCGCCTGGGCGGCGGCCCGCACGCCGCCGATCCCGGAGAAGCTGCTCCGCAAGGGGACCGCCGGGCGGCTTGAAGGCTAGCGGCGCGCTACAGCCGCTGAATCCGGGGCGCCTCGGCGGGACCGGCCCGCCAACTCACTCCTGAAGGCCGTGAATCCGCCCGGACGATGCGCCCGGCCATGCGCCCGGCGCCGTATTGGCGGATCCGGTCTCGAAAAAGCTTTCCGTACTATGCTATCCAGGATTTCAGGCGGTGAATCCGCGAGCGGCGCGGCCAAAATTCAACTTACTCAGAATAGTAATCAGGTTAAAGTAAGACCGTTGGGAATTAAGGCTAGTCGATTTCGGGCTGATTTCGACTTCATTCCGGCGGTTCAGTGAAACCGGGCGTCATTCAGCACCCAGTAAGCCTTGGTGTCTCCAAGCCCGCCGTTCTCCTGAGCGAGATCGGGAGGGGGGGCGGCCATCCTTGAGGCGGGCTTTGGGGTCGGCCCCACCGTTTATCAGGGCCTTCATGGCCCCGGCGGTGCCAACCGGGGCCGCGCAGTAGCTTTCGTGTATGGATGTGCAGCGCCCGAAGCGGCATGCAAGACGCCGCATCCGACAGATGCAGCGCATTGGGTATCGCGTCGTGGCAAATTGCGGTGTATGAAATCTGCAAGATGCGGCTACATGCCGAGAAATTGGATCAAGGTTGCCGTGATCATTGGTCTGGGAGGAATCTAGGAAAGCAAAGATGCTTCAGCAGACAGTTGAGCGTGATCCACAAATGGAGGGCACTTTCCGGCATGGTGGCCAGCCATTCTATACGATGATTGACCTGTTTGCGGGGTGCGGTGGCCTGTCCCTCGGTTTCGAATGTGCGGGCTTCACGCCTGTTTTCGTCAACGAACTCGATAAGGACGCAATGACAACGTACCTGCAGAATCGACGCCATATGCTAGGCGGCCTTGCATTCGCAGAAAACGAAGCCCTTCGATGTTACGATATCCAAAACCTGAAGGGTGGACGCCTCGACGCGTTGATCTCAGACTTGCAAAACATTCCCGAGGCGAATTTCATCCCGTATGACACGGCAAACGCAGGGGCTGGTGGCGGAAGTTCACTCGACGTGCTTGCGGGCGGACCGCCCTGTCAAGGCTTTTCGGGCATTGGGATCAGGCGCTCGTACCCGGTCGATCGGAAGGAAATTCCGTCCAACCGCCTCTTTAGTCGCATGGCGCAGGTCATCAAACGACTGCGTCCACGAATTTTCCTCTTCGAAAATGTGCGTGGCTTGCTCAATGCCAAGTGGACCCGCTACGGTGATGAGTTTGTCTTTCAAGAAGTCAAGGCAGAGTTTGACAAGATACCCGGATACGAGGTGCGCTGGTCTCTGGTATTTGCCAAGAACTATGGTGTACCACAGAACAGGCCGCGCGTGCTTCTTGTTGGCATTCGCAAGGACTTGGTGGCAGCAAGTGCATTGCTTGACCCCGCCAACGATCCCGAGGACGCGGTCGCCTGCAGGTTCCTTCCAACGGGGAAAGCCGGGGCCTTCCCGCACTTATCCGACCTCTTGGGAGACTTGATCGATCCGAAAACAGTCGAAGTCTTGCGTTCGGGTGATTTCCCGTCCGGGGCGTTCGAGACGACATCTTATCCGAAATCCGCTCGGACAGCGATCCAAAAACGCTTTCGGCGTCCTCCGCCGTGGAATTTGACCGGGCGCACCAAGTTGACTGAGCAGCAATACTCGAAGCACAGTCGCGCCGTGGTCGAGAAATTCGACTACATGATTTCCAACAACGGAGAAATTCCGGAACGTTTCAAAACCAAGAAATTTTCGCAGAGAGTGCTGAAGGCCAAGTGGGGCAATGAAGAGCCGAACTTTACGGCAGCATGTTTGGCGGATGACTACGTACACTATGCGCAGCCGCGCAGTTTAACAGTGCGTGAATGGGCAAGGATCCAAATGTTTCCTGACTGGTACCGCTTTGCCGGCAAGCGGACGACGGGCGGGCTGAGGCGAGCAGGGAATCCCAGAGAAAGGCTCTTTGACCGCGAGGTGCCGAAATACACTCAGATAGGAAATGCGGTCCCCGTGGGTCTTGCTGAGGCAGTTGCTGAGCATTTCAAGATGCTATTGGACGACGCGCTAGGTAAGAGGTAAAGAAATGCCATTCTGCAATTGCAAGGACGTGGTCGATATACGCAGGCAATTCACCTCCCAGTTCGATGTCCTAATCGTGTCAGGCGAAATCAAGATGGATCATAAAATAGGGCGCATGCTATCAGGACGAGCGCACGAATGTGGACTGTCATTCAAGATCGGGGTAAGTTTAGCGAATCTATTATTCCTTCCCAGAAAAACCTATGTACTCGCGTAATCTCGATCCCCTTACGAGAAGTCAAAAAGTGAAACTTACGCGACTTCGGAGAAATTTGCTTTCCTGGTTTACCCAGAATGGCAGAGACTTTCCGTGGCGTGCACCGACTGCCAGCACCTTCGAAAGAATATGCGTTGAGGTTCTCTTGCAGCGGACGCGTGCCGAAACCGTGGCTGGAGTTTATCACCCCTTCTTTGATCGCTTTACGTCTTGGTCTCATATCGCGTCAGCGTCCATCGAAGAGTTGGAGGACCATTTCAAGCCGATTGGTCTATGGAAACGCCGTGCACGCGCCGTGCGTGCCATGGCCAAGTACGCCGCCGCGCATGATGGTCGCTTTCCAGATGACATGAGGGAACTTGCAAAGATCCCGGCGGTAGGCCAGTACATAGGGAACGCAATTCTCTTGTTCCAATTTGGCGAGCCCCGACCTCTTCTTGATGTAAACATGGCGCGCGTCATTGAGCGATTTGTGCGCCCACGCCGGATGGCTGACATTCGACATGATCCCTGGCTCCAAGCAGCAGCACATTGGCTTGTCAAAGATGACCGAACAATCGAAGTGAACTGGGCGGCCCTTGATTTCGGAAGCAAGATCTGCTTGGCGAGAAGCCCAAGATGCACTACCTGTCCCATCTGCATTCGCTGCCGCTCAAAGGGGATTGAAATACAGTCAGGCATCTTGTTTGAGTCTGAACAGGGCAACGCCCTGCCCTAGCGAGGCGGTGTGCACGTTCTGTTAATGTGAACATGGACGCTCTGTCTTCGCATCTCTGATCGTCATGACGCAATGAATTACTATCATCACCCGAGGAAACGAATATGCCTTCTGTAGACATCACCCCATCCCCGAGAGTCCTTCGGATGCTTGGGCAAATCGACTTCGCACCGTGGCAGTGTCTTGCGGAACTCGTTGATAACTCCATCGATGCATTCATTGATCAGGACCGCGGAGAAACGCCAGCAACTGATCCCAGAATTTGGATCAGGCTGCCAAATGACAACGAGTTGAAGGATGGAACCGGAGAGATTTCCGTTCTCGACAACGGGATGGGCATGTCTCTCGAAACTCTTCAGGAAGCAGTTAGGGCAGGTTACTCCGGAAATGACCCAGTGGAGAAGATGGGCCTGTTTGGCATGGGATTCAACATTTCCACAGCGCGAATGGGGAGGCGCACCGAGGTCTGGACAACCCGTCAGGACGATCCAGACTGGACGGGTCTCATAATCGATTTTGGCCAGTTGGAAAAGCAAAAGACTTTCACTGCTCCGGTTGAAAGACGTGCTAAGTCGGAAAAGGAGATTGAGGACGGAGCTCATGGCACTGAAATCAGGATTTCGCGATTAGAGTCTGACCGGGTTCGGCCATTGATTTGGGGCATAGGCAAGAGAAAGACGCGCGATCGCTTGGGGAAGGTTTACGGGCGCGTCATGCAGAGACTCGATATCAAGCTGAACTACGGGGGCGACATCGTAAGACCAGTGAAGCACTGTGTGTGGAGCAAGACGCGCTCTGTTGACACAAAGGCGTTTGGGAGAGTGCCTGCGCGCATCGAGATCGACGAGTCACTTGATTCCCGGACATTTTGCTCGACCTGTTGGGTCTGGCTCTTGGAAGACGAGAAAACTTGTTCGGCATGTGGGCACGATGAGCACGTAGTCAAGCGTTCCAGAAGGCTGAAAGGCTGGATTGGCATTCAACGTTATTTCGACAAGGAGAAATTCGGAATCGACCTGATACGGAACGGTCGGGTAATTGAAGAGTTGGACAAGTCCTTGTTCAGATATCTCGGTGCAGATGGAGACCCTCTACACGAATACCCGATCGATGCGATACATTGGGGAGGAAGGATCGTTGGGGAACTCGAAATCGACTTTGTTCGGGTCTCGCACCAAAAGGACTCGTTCGACAAACTTGATCCAGAATGGAAAAAGGTCGTGGAGCTTGTCCGTGGAACTTCGCCTCTGCAGCCGCAGATCGCGGCGCGCATGGGACTCCAAAAAAATGGTAGCCCGCTGGCACGGCTGTTCTCCGCCTACAGGAAGAGCACGGCTGGGCTCGCTGCTCTGGTTCCCGGGAATGCTGAAGGCAGGGGTCTCAATACCGGACTTGTCAAGGAATACGTGGACAAGTTTTACGAAGGTGATCCTGACTACCAAGACGACGACAAATGGTATGAACTGGTCCTGCAAGCGGAGAGAGCGAAGCGCGGTGGTGGACGTGGTGCCGCCGAACTTGCAGGTGATTTTCCAATTAGTGGTTCAAAGAAACTCAATTCAGGGGACACTTCGACCATACAAGGTTCTGGCGACAGCGAAGAAGCATCGGAAGAGAGCGGAGTTACAATTGCCTCGCGGGGCGAAATCGATAGGTCACTTTCAGGGGACTACGAGCTTCCTGAGCTTCTGGGAGACATCGTTATCAAGGTTTCGGCATTCCGTCACAGGTCAAATATTGACGACCAGCCATTTCGGATCTTGCCTAACGGGTTCACATTTAAGTTCGACTACAACTCTGATGCTCAGTTTTTTGAAGACAGCGTAACTACGCCGCTGGATTACCTGCTCGTCGACCTCGCTCATTATTTCCTCATTTTGTCCTCAAAGTCACCCAGGGAAATGCCGATCTCTCGGATCAGTAGAATGCTGCGCGAAAAGTACTTTTCGACCGAAGCTGGGAACGTTCAAGATGCGGCAATTGCAGCATCCAACATATTGAACGATTTGAAACACCATTTCGACGATGTGCTTCCACGAACTGCACCGATTGATCTCGAGAGAATATCCGATCATGAATTAGAGAACATACGCCGCTCGGCATTTAGTTCTGCGTCCCTATCACCTTCTCAAGCAGAAGATCTCGTTCGAAATGGAGAATTTGCATCACACGTTTCCGACGAATACCTCGCGGAGTTAATTGGGATTTGGCCCGGGCTAGTATTGGACGGAGCGTTCTTCGACAGACCTTACGCACAACTTGCCGAAGAGCAGAAAAAAGATTCGGTTTCGCAGGTGATCGAGGGCCTGAGGGATGTGTGTTGGTTGGCTGAGGGCGGGGCTACAGCCTTGAACAAGGGCCTTGATTGGCGCCTCCGTTTCACTAGAGCGCTGGCTTCGGTCAAATTGCTTGAATCCTGGAAGACATAAATGTCTGGCTTTGTGAGTGTCGAAAGGCTCGCCTTTGGGCCGTGGCAGGCGCTGGAACGTATGGTAGCTCGTCTTGTCCAACACACCGGTTTCGTAGATGTTGCACTCGTTGGGGGGGCAGGTGACCACGGTGCCGACGTCGTAGGTGCTTTGGATGGTCAAAGATGGGTCCTTCAAGCAAAGTTTCGAAATCACGGTGGCGTTGATGATGCAGGTGCAAGGGAAGCTTTGCGGGCGTTGAGCCGGTACGGCGCGACCACAGCGATTGTAGCCACGAACCAGAGATTCAACCCGAGCGCTCACGATTTCATCAACACCCAAAAGGGTATTGGTTTCGACATTCGCGCTTGGGACGGCGACTACCTGCTGAGGTTTTACGATTACCTTCCTGGATCTTCCAAGGCACGAAGGGAGTTGCGAGGTTATCAGGAGCAAGCGGTTTCGGTTGTTGAGGCCCAGCGAAGCAGTGGCGAATGTCGCGCGCTTGTCCTGATGGCAACAGGCCTCGGAAAGTCAATGGTCGCCAACCAGCTCATTGCCAACGAATTTGGGCGCAATCCTGACCAGGAAATCTTGGTTCTGGCGCATATGAGCGAACTAGTGCGACAACTTGATCTTTCGAGTTGGCCGCAGTTGCCAAAGGAGTGTTCAACGCACCTTTGGACGGATGGCGAGAAACCACAATATCCGGGCGGTGTCGTTTTCGCGACATGGCAGTCGGTCAATGCTGCCATTGAAAAAGGCGAAGACCTTGCGGGGAGGTTCGGTCTCGTGGTTGTCGATGAAGCGCACCATGCACCGTCCGAGAGCTTCAGCAAGCTACTCTCTCACCTTGAACCAAATTTTCTGGTCGGCCTCACCGCGACACCTTGGCGTGGCGATGAACGCGACATTTCAGAGATCTTTGGCAATCCGGTGTTCACGATGGATATCGTTGACGGCATGCGGCAGGGCTACTTAGCAGAAGTGGACTACAGGATGATGACCGACGGCATCGATTGGGAGGAAATTGCCAGGGCATCGCGGCAAGGCCTGACGGTCAAGAATCTCAATAAGAAGCTGTTGGTTCCAGAGCGGGACTTGGCAATGGTTCAGGAAATTTGCCAGAAAGCGACCAATTTGCCTAATCCGCGCGCACTGGCCTTTTGTCGATCCATTGAACATGCAGAGCGACTTAGGCCACTTTTCTCCGCTCAGGGTATGAAAGCTGCTCTCATGCACAGCGAACTGCCGCGCGATCAGAGATTCAGGAATTTGACCGCGTTTCGAAGAGGTGAAGTAAATTTGCTGATCTCGATCGAAATGCTTAATGAGGGTATCGACGTGCCGGATGTCAACGTCGTCGCCTTCATGCGCGTGACGCACAGTCGACGCATCTTCCTGCAACAACTCGGCAGAGGATTGCGGGTCAGCGATTCCAAGGAACGTGTCTTGGTCCTCGATTTCGTCGCGGACATTCGTCGCGTCGCCGCAGGCGTTTCGATTAATCGTCAAGCCCGTGAAAGAGACTATGATGTGGAGATCATTAGGTATCAAGACGGTGCAATCGTCAAGTTTGACAACGATGAACCAGCGGAGTTCTTCGGAAAATACCTCGCCGATGTTGCAGCTTTTGAGGACTTGAATGACGGAACCCGCCTGCGATTTCCAGACGGAGAAAAATTTTGATGGACCATTCGCGGACACTTGGCCCGGACGCTCAAAATTTGCTCGACAAGCTCAGATTACTGGCAAGCATGGGACCTATTCCAGCGATAGGTCACGGTGATGCTGCAGTAGGAAAGACCTTGCTTCATTACCTTGACATTCCAATGACCTCTCTCTCGAAGGCAAGCAGTGAAGGAATCGTGATATCCGCTCGCCGAGGCTGCAAGGCAAAGGACCTTAACCGCGTCAACCTCTTCGCAAAGGTACCAGACTGGAACATTAGCGCCTGCAAAAGCACCAAAGAAATTCTCGACCTCTGTGGCTATTTTCGAGATGGTGAGCACCGACTTAACTGTACCGTCAAGTCAAGCCATCCAAACAGCCAAGGATTGTATTTGGAGGTGGATAGAGCGACGGGATACCTTCTCGAGAAGCAGGCATTACCTGATGCTGGCTCATGTGATATTGTTGCCTGGAGAATTTCCGACCTTGAGCGTCGTTTGATTGAACGACAGCCAAGATCAGCATGGGTTGTCGCAGTACCAAGTAACGAGGGCGAGATAGAACACTTTCACTTCCGGTACGTGACGTTCACGTCCGCACCACGCAGCAATGAAATTGCTTGGTTGCTAGAGATCGGAACAGTGACTGTTGATCACCTAATCTGCAATCGCCGCGGGAGAATTGTAGAAAAGGGGCCTCTATTCAAGATCAAGCCACGGAACGTGGATGCACTCTTCCCAACGTCACCCAAATTCGATCTATTGCGCTAACTTTGGGGATCAAATATCACGGTTAGTGACGGCTTAGACGCCGACACTAACCGTGATATTGGGCGAAATGGAATTCCCTATGGCGGATTCGGTTCCTTTGTTGGTTTGGGGCCACCTTTCCTCAGCGCGCAAATCTGGCACCGTTCTTCTTGGGTCAGGTGGTGGTAGCCCTTTGGCTAGGCGGGCTCCTAAGTTTCACAACCGGGACTGTCGCCGCCATCTGGCCGGCATGCAACATCCTGTGCTAAGAACACAGAAACCCACTGCCTCTGGTGTCGCACTTCCGAGTGGAACGGGGGATATGGTACTAGCGTACAGGCAAGTTTAATATAGCTAACCCGGCACGTAGCGCGGAATTTAGCATACGATTATGGAAGTGGCGTGTGATGCAGATCGACGATAGCGACCGGATGATTCAGGAGATCCTTTCTGAACTCGGATATCATGAAGAACTCAAGACATTCGCGAACAAGATCAAGCGCCAACACCTGACTCGGCAACACGCCCTAGCGCTCTGAAGGACTACTCGAACCATGCAACTCGACACACTGATCATCAAGAATTTCCAGTGCTTTGGCTCCGAGGGAATTGCGCTAGATATGATCGATCCGGTGACAACGCTGATTGGCGCAAATGGCTCAGGGAAAACCGCTGTCTTTCAAGCACTCAACCGGATGTTCGGACTTGGCGGCTCGGCTCGGAAGATCGAAAAATCCGATTTCCACCTCCCTGTCGACGCTGACGATGTTGCGAACGAGTGCGAACTTCATATCGAGGCGATCTTCTCTTTCCCAGAACTTGACAATGATGAGGCTGGCGCTGCTGTTGCTGAGTTCTGGACGCAGATGTCAGCTAGCGGACCCGATGATCCGCTTAAGGCAAGGGTTATTTTGAAAGCCGTTTGGATCGACGACGGGACGCCGGACGGCGTTGTCGAGTCCAGCATTCGGTGGATCACGCGAACGGACGACGAATATGAGTGGGAAGCTTGCAAGCCGCTGACTGCGGCTCAACGGTCTGCAATCCAGGTTGTCTATGTGCCAGCCAATCGCGGCTCAGTCTCTCAGGTCAAGGCGCTACTCCGGGGACGCCTTTGGCGCGCCGCCCGCTGGTCCGAGGCGCTGCAAGAGAAGACTGAAGAACACGCAGAAACCCTGCAGAACGTCTTTCGAAAAGAACGTCCAATAAAATTCATCAGTAAACGCCTGTCCCATCGATGGCAGCAGGTCAACGAAGCGGGGACACATTCCCAACCGATTCTGAAACTCACAGAAAATCGCTTTGAGGCGATTATTCGACATTCAGACGTTAGGTTTTCGCCGAATGCGTCCGGCGCAGATCGTCCGCCCGAACGACTAAGTGATGGACAGAAATCTCTGTTCCAGATCGCACTGACGGCAGCTCTGTTGGAGATCGAACAGGACGCACAGGCCCTAGGTGATGACAAATCGCCCTTTGAGGCCACGCACCTCAAGAATGTTCCGCTGACGCTGCTTCTGATCGAGGAACCGGAGAATTCGCTCTCGCCATTCTTCCTGTCCCGTGTCATGGACCTTTGCGAGGACGTTGCTGAGATGGATACGGCGCAAGTCATGCTGTCTAGCCACAGCGCATCGATCCTTTCCCGAGTAAAGCCGGAATCGCTTCGATATTGCCGCCTCGACGCCGAAACCGGACACAGCACGATCAGAGCTCTCACCCTGCCGCCGGCGATCGAAGAGGCTGGCAAATATATTCGACAAGCCGTGCGGGCATATCCGGAGCTCTATTTCGCGAAACTCGTCGTACTTGCTGAAGGTGACTCCGAGCAGATCGTATTGCCGAGGCTTGCAAGTGCGCGCGACCTTCATCTCGACAAGGCTTTTTGTCCGATTGTTCCGCTCGGAGGGCGCCATGTCGAGCACTTCTGGACGTTGCTCAGAGGTCTGTCGATCCCACACATCACCTTGCTCGATCTTGATTACGGCCGACAGCATGGCGGCGCTGCCGCGATCCGTAGCATCGTCGAGAATCTGTTGGCGTTCGGGGTCGGGTTTGATGACTGCAAGCATGTTGCGAGCGGAAAGATCGATCCTGACGACATCGATGCGCTATCAGACGAGGACATCGACGTCGAGTACGACGGCAAGGCCGATAAGACCCTAGGCACGTACTGGCTGGAAACGCTCAGAGAACGCGACGTCTTCTTCTCCGAACCGATCGACATCGATTTTTCGATGCTTTGGAATTTTCATGAGGCCTATGCGCAGCCCACTCCTGGTGGCCACGGACCCGGAAATTCCGCAAAAGTTGCTCTCAAGCGAAAGAAGACTACGCTTAAGAAAACTGGCCACCCCGACTACTACGACGAAATTTGGAATGATCTATTTCGTTGGTATCCTTATGTCTTCCTGTCTAAGAGCAAGCCGTCCGCGCATCTCACGGCAATGAGCCGCATCAAGAGGAAGGATCTAAAATCGCCACCCGAAGAATTGGACGCAGTGCTTGAGCGGATCAAGCGACACCTCGGCTAAAGCGTGGCGATCGTCAAACCAGAGCAATGGCAACCCAAGGGCGTCGCTTCCCTTGAACCTGCGGCGTTGCAGGCTATTAACGAGAACAACCACAATCTGTGCGTCGTAGCCAGCGCAGGCGCAGGGAAAACCGAGTTTCTCGCGCAGAAAGCCGACCACCTCCTCTCCACAGGCATTTGCCGCGCGCCACACAGAATTCTGGCCATCAGCTTCAAAAGCGATGCCGCCAAGAACTTGAAAGATCGCGTGAGGCAGCGCTGTGGACCAGATCTATCGGGCCGGTTCGACTCCTTGACGTTCGACGCATTTTCGAAAGGCCTCATTGATCGCTTCGGTGCCCTGATCCCGGCACCCTACACTCCGTCACCTGATTACGAAATTGCATTTCCGGGTTTTCGCGATTGGGACGATTTCCTTTCGCGTCATGGCTATCGTCATCTGTCCGGTAAAACACTCGAAAAGGCCGTCGCTCGATGCCGCCTTCCAATTGCAACCCTGAACCTAAAAAATCCAGAATGGAAAGACGTCCTTACCCGCTTTTGGACTGAGTATTATCAGGATGGGGACGTGACGCGGTTGACCTTCCCGATGATCAACCGACTAGTCAACTATGTTCTATCGCACGATCCGCGCCTGGTTGCCGGACTGCAAGCCACATACCCGTTCGTCTTTCTCGACGAATTTCAAGACACCACCTTCGGTCAGTATGATCTGCTCAAGCGTCTCTTCTTGAACAGTGGCGCGCGCCTTACAGCTGTCGGAGACAACAAGCAGCGGATCATGGTGTGGGCAGGTGCCATGCCAGACGCGTTCACGACCTTTACTGCCGACTTCAATGCCAAGCAGGAAGCGCTGATTTCCAATTGGCGCTCTCATCCAGAACTGGTCGAGATTCAACATGCGATCGCTGTATCGCTCGAAACAGCCTCCGCAAAACCCGAAGCCAAGCGCGTTAAGGATGTCGATGGCGATGTGTGCGCGATATGGGCATATGATGATCGAGCATCAGAATGCGAAGGTGTCGCGAACTGGATCGCCGCCGCAATCAATTCTGGCGAGATGACCCCAGAACACTTAGCTATCCTTGTCCGTTTCAAACCCTATGAATTTGAGGACGAACTGGGACCGGCACTCGCGTCACGTGGCGTGCGTCTTCGAAACATCGCTCGCAATCCCGAGGGCGCCAACATTGCAATCCAAGACGTTCTAACTGAAGATGTCACACAATGCGCCATGGCGCTAATCCGTCTTGGCGCGTTTCAAAAAGCCCCGGATGATTGGCACACAATCATTGAGCGACTGTCCCTCATTTGGGGTTTGGACCCGGACAACGAAGCTGACCAGGAAGCCTTGCAAAACCAACTTGGATCCAAACTCACTGAATTGCGGACCCATATGGAAGCCAACGCCCCGTCAGATGCCTTATGTGCAGCCCTCGTCCAATCAGTCCTGGAGTTCATCGGCGAGAGAGAGCTGCGAGCAGCCGTCCGGTCCTATCGTCGCGACAATGACTATATTCGCGCTCGCGACGGGTTGACCTGCCTATTGAAAGAATCCGCCGAAGGCGAAACGGATTGGGTGACCGTCGTCAACAACTTTGAAGGCATTGGTCAGGTCCCGCTTATGAGCATTCATAAGAGCAAGGGTCTGGAGTTCCACACCGTCATTTTTTTTGGTCTCGACAGCAGAACCTGGTGGACGTTCGAGCCGGAGGACAGCGAAGAGATGCGCGCTTTCTTTGTTGCTTTTACGCGAGCCATGCAGCGCGTCTTTCTTACATCGTGCCGGGGTCGGGGGAATCGCCTTGCCTATGTCGATGATTTGATCGGAGATGTGGGAGTAGATCGGGTCCCAGGTCCGAACGCAGCGTAGCTACAGGAGCGATCAGAAACTCCGTCAGCATAGCGCATTCGCGGCGGCCGACGAACGTCCGTGACCTTTGTTGCCGTATTCTCGATCGGACCTCACTGCTTGACAACGATCAGAATATCACCTATGTCACTGACATCAGTGAGAAGGATGAGTCGTGAAGCTATCAATTCTCCCGTACGCGGTTGACGGCGTGCTCGCGGGTGCAACCACCGGTCAGAAAGTTTTCTTGTCGTTGCTAAATGATTGCAAGACAGCGCCTTCAACGCCTTCTGTTTTGATCATCGACTTTACGGGTATCCAACTCGCGACTGCAAGTTTCCTTCGCGAAGGTGTCTTTGCACTCAAGGATCACATGCGATCGCGGGGGTCCAACTGGTACCCTGTCTTTGCAAACGTCTTACCCGAGATCGAGGAAGAATTCGCAATTCTCACGCACGCAAGACGTGATGCTGTGATTCTCTGCACATGCGATGAAGCTGGCGCAATTGTGGACCACCGCCTCTTTGGGGACCTAGATCCCAAACATACGAGGACATTCGAACTTGTGGCCCGTGAGGGCAAGGCGGACGCTGGAAGCCTTGCAGAAACCTACGGCGCTCAAGAAGAACTGCAGAAACCAACGGCGTGGAACAATCGACTAAAGTCACTGGTCGAACGCGGCGTTTTAATGGAAATTTCAAAGGGGCGGGCAAAAACGTATCGCCCTGCATGGTGATATCAATGGGTACGAATCTTCAAGAAAAGGCTCAAAAAAGCTTTGAAAAGCATATCGACAGCGCGCTGAAGGAAGTCTCCACCGGTGACCTTTTCGACGAAACGCCAGAATCCTGTCCCCGGCAGTTTGTCGCAGAGCCCACTCAAAAGACTGCTCTAAAACCTTCATGATTTTCTGCGTTTACTTACCCCGGAGCATGAAACTCGCGTGTGGCTGACGGTTTCCGGGACGATGTCGCGTGGTGGCGCTGTTGTCGGGACCGGAGCATACTGTGGCCCATGGATCGGGTGGCGGCAGAACAGGACGTTTATTTTTGAGGCTCTGGAGCCCGTTCTAAAACTGTCCATTCGTCTTGGGGTTCGCGCCCCGGAGTGTTTCCAGCAGGCATGACGCCTGCCGAGAACGTGGAGAAAATCGAGACGCTGCAGACGGCCTCCGGCCGCGTGCAAGCCAATTGCAGACTCCACAGGCGTGCTTGCCGCCACCCGTCTCCTGTCAACAACAATTCAACAGGAGTTGGATCATGACCGATACACCGAAACATGATGACATGGAAGTCCGGCATGCCGCCGCCGCGGGCCTCGATGTCCACAAGATGCAGGTCACGGCGACCGTGCGCACCCACGCGGGTAGGGAAGTCCCCCTTGTCGAGACCCCCGCGAGTTCAGTGCGCTGGCGAGCGGCCTCGCCCTTCTGGTGCAGTGGCTGCCCGGCCTGCGGGTGAGCGGCGCCGTCATGGAGGCGACGGGCGTCTACTGGGAGAAGGTCTACGACATTCTGTCCGACGCCGGTCTCGATGTCATGGTGGTCAATGTCCAGCACGTCAAGCAGATC
>Ga0209543_1002264_pt1 | contig 14268 bp, 9 predicted proteins | sample MesohylFT_FD_187296 | JGI IMG/M metagenome (GOLD analysis project Ga0209543, IMG submission 187296) | Host-associated microbial community of the marine sponge Aplysina aerophoba from Gulf of Piran - sponge mesohyl, lysed by freeze-thaw... | ecosystem: Host-associated > Porifera > Sponge >...
TGGCTGAATAGATGCGAAACATATTCCGATCAGCGTGGATATTCAGAAATTCCAGACGTCCCTCCACTGTACCGATTGATTTAGTCTCTGATAAAGTGACGGCCTCTATGGCGGCTTTCACGTTTTCGTTAACCTTAACTGTGTCTGTTCCGCTCTTTAAGCTGACCCTGAGAATGCCTTTTTGAACTTTGTCGCTGAAGTGCTTGTAATGCCCGAGCAACTGTTGGCTCATTTCAGTTGGCGGAGGGGCATTCTCTGAGAGCGTTTTTAGAGAACTGATAACCTTGTTTACCGTTTCAAAGGCTATATCTTCTTTGTCCGTGTCGATACGGGTATCAACAGGCCGAAGAACAATTTCCGCCGGGCTGGAGTGTTTTAAATCCACAATTTGCCAGTCGATTTCAGCCTGTTCTCCCGAAAGCGAAGACTCGGTATTAGACAGAACCTTCCTCAGTGCCTCAAGCTGAAATGAGAAATCATTAAGGCTTACGTGTTCCCGATCAGACTCGGCAGATTCTATAGTTATGATTATGCCAGTGCGCATAGACGCAACCTCACCCTGTGGGAAACTGTATCATGAGAGAATTTCGTATTCAATCAGCCCTGAGGCTATGATCAAGTGAGCGATGTTCGCTGTTTAAGCGGAATTCTCAAAATATTCAATCGGCATTCGATTCCATTTGTAAAATGCTCCGACAACGTGACGAAATACCTCGTAGTCAATTTCGCCGTCAACGCGAAATATCTTGGCTTTGTAATAGCTTTTATTGCAATTCTTGAGATTCTGGCAGCAAATTCGGTCCTCGTAGTCGGGTTTGTCGTATATACGCACAGCTCCGTCAAGGTGAGTGAAAATCTCTTTTGCCGGATCAAATATTGCGTGAACAAATCTTGTAAATATTCTTTTATCCGCCTGTTCCAAGTTCCCTTCAGCCTTATGGGGCAGCTCCTCCATGCTGAGCTGCACCGTTGCATCTTTTTTTGAAGACCAGAGGAACTGAGTGCAGTGTCCATCCAGGAAAGAATTGTCGGGACCATGCTCCGCCGGTTCTTCGCCCCGCAGTTCCCTAACCCACTCTAAATTGAATGGCCTGCCATACCAGTGCGCAAGCTCAGAACGCGGGAAAACATCCGAAACCGGCTGCTTTCTGAAACAGTCAGGCCTTATTTTAAGTTTTATTTTTGGATTCTTGATCAGGAAAAGCAAGCTTTCCGAGAGCTCGAGAGTCCCGTTGGAAGCACCCGGCAGCGATCTAGAGATAAAAAAAGCATTCCCCTTGAACTCAAGCCACTGAACAAACGGATAGCCCCTGTCGGGAAGAAATTCTTCTCCGACGCTTAAAAGTCCCCGGTCACGGCCAGTTCTTTCCACTTCATCGGCCAGTTCGGGGAAATTGTCACTGAAACTTTCAATGAACCGGTCAAATTCCAAGAAAGATTCCACATATTTTTCCTCTATGGATTTTTTAAGAGTTTCAATAATGAACCAAAGTTCCGGCTGACTTGGGAGATGGGCATATTTTTCAATATCAAACCTGTCTCCTGATTTTTTTACTTCATCAACCAGAGAATTTTTCACGTCATCCAGTTCTTCAGGAAGTCTGAACAACCCAAAAAAGGGCTCCGTCCCTGTGGCTAAACAGTGGGATGTAATTTTATCAACACTATCAGAGTTCATTTCAGTCTATACGCTTAAAGCCTGATTCTTCATTCTTAAACACGACACAAAAAAAATCCAGATGTTCAGACAAGTTCACGCTCACAAGGCATGTTCCGGGCACGCTCAAGTCCGAACAGCATTTTCGGTATTAGACAGAACCTTTCTCAGTGTCTCAAGCTGAAATGAGAAATCATTAAGGCTCACGTGTTCCCGATCAGACTTGGCAGATTCTATAGTTATGATTATGCCAGTGCGCATAGACGCACCTCACCCTGTGGGAAACTATATCATGAGAGAATTTCGTATTCAATCAGCTCCGAGGCTATGACCAAGTGAGCGACATTCGCCGTTTAAGCAAAACTATCAAGATATTGCCGTAATCAAGATTTTCCCCGCGAAAAAGATATCTCCTCAGGATGCGTATGCGTTGTAGGCTTTTTCGTCGGTTATAAGACCGTAAGCAACTTTGACCGCGGTTTCCGACACTCCCGGCAGACCTATCGGCAATGGAATTAGCCACGGCAAAACTTCTTATTACAATAAACATGGCAGAATGGCGAATTCCGCGCAAACCTCCCCCCACTCCCCTCTCCTCAGCTTCTAAATCCCCGGTTCTTTGCTGAAACTTAAAGTCAACCCGTATCGAGGAAATTCGCTTCACTGACCAGAGAACGCCTCTATCGAGATTTCGAGGAAGAGGAAACTGGTACTGGAAGAAGTCGAGGATGAAGTACTTGGGATTTTTACGGAGGGACATGACGTTTGTTTTCGGTCAGGCTAAGCCCTCCCTTTGGCAAACGCCATCCAGTCTCTTGATAATCCAGTGTTCAGGAATATAATCTTTTCCATAAACGAACAGAGATATTCATCTTGTTGCTAAAAGTCTGGCTTTAAAGTTGATGTGGTATCTCAAAAAAGAGATGGTTTTTGTATGGCATACCGGTTTGTTCACACTGCAGATATTCATCTTGATTCCCCGCTCCGATCATTGGCATTAAGGGATCCCGACCTAGCAGAACTGATCGGAAATGCGTCACGTCATGCATTCAGAAATATTATCGATCTTTGCATTAATGAGCAGGTTGACGCCCTTCTTCTGGCAGGCGACCTATATGACGGCGATCAAACCTCGATGAAAACCGCGCGCTTCTTGGCGACGCAAGTTCAGAAGCTGCACGAAGCCGGGATCCGCGTCTTTATCATACGCGGGAACCACGACGCACTTTCTAGAATTACTCGTGAACTCGTTTATCCAGAAACGGTAAAAGTATTTGGCGGGCGAGCCGAGGCCGTCGCCATCGATCGCCCAAGCAACGAGATTCCTGTGGTGATCCACGGACTGAGCTTTGCGGAACCTCGCGCGCCGGAAAGCTTGATTCACAAATACAAGCCACCTGTCGAAGGCGCTGTAAATATCGGAATGATGCACACAAGCCTGGCCGGTGCATCCGGGCATGATCCCTACGCACCTTGCAGTCTCGACGATCTCCGAGCAAAAAATTTTCAATATTGGGCTCTCGGACATATTCATAAGCGCTCCGTTATGGAAGGGGACTGCGCGATTGTAATGCCCGGCACACCTCAAGGACGTGATATTAACGAGTCGGGAATCAAATCCGTCTCACTGGTTACGGTATCCGATGATGGTTCCATTCAGATCCAAGAACGCATCACCAGCGTTGCTCAGTTTGAACGTATCCAAGTTGACGTGACAGATATAGATGATTGGCGGGATATTGTGAAGGCCCTCGGACAAGAGCTTGAACGGGAACGTAACCGCACATCGGTCGAACATCTTATAGTGCGCTTGAGCGTAATCGGCGAGACATCACTTGCATGGCACATCCGCCGCGACCGCGACCTACTCAAGACAGAAGCCGACAACCACGCTGCCTCCATTGGATACTGCTGGGTGGAAAAACTGGAGATCGATTGCCGCGTTTCAGGCATTAAAAAAGAAACCAGAGGTGACCCGGTCGCGGAGTTGCGACACCTAATCACGTCGAATGTCGCGCAATCCGAAAGTTATCGCCAGGAAGCAACCAGAATCGCGGAGGAACTGATAAATCAATTGCCGCCGGAATGTAGGGATTTTCTCGGCTCGGATGAGAACGCTTTTCGGCAAGTCTTAGACATGCTGGTGGCGGAGGGGGCTGATGATGTCATCGCAAGTTTATACGCCGCCGCGCAAGCGGGAGAAACTTGATGCGCATTAATCGCCTGGACCTGACGCGCTACGGCATTTTTTCAGACTATTCCATTGACTTCCGCGAACGGAAAGACGGAACGCCAGACTTGCATGTCATCTACGGGCTTAATGAAACGGGGAAATCAACTGCCCTCGCCGCATTTCTAGATCTCCTTTTCGGGATCGAAACACGCAGTCCCTACAACTTCCTGCATCCATACCAAACAATGCGAATTGGCGGGATATTGGAAATCGGCGGCCGTTCACGCAGATTCTCGCGAATAAAACGGCCACAGAACAGTCTTTTGGATGAAAATGATAAACCAGTCGCCGACAATATTATTCTGAGCGACCTCGGAGGCATTGAACGAAAATCTTACACGACGATGTTCTCGCTTAACGATGATACCCTTGAAGAGGGCGGCGAAAGCATTCTCGCGAGCGAAGGCGACCTGGGCCAGCTTCTGTTTTCCGCAAGTTCCGGGCTTTCCGATCTCGGTCGTACGCTTGCCAGTCTCCAGACGGAGGCAGAGCAGTTCTACAAGTTTCGCGCGCGGAAAAGCCAATTGTCAAACCTGAAAACTCGCCTTCGCGAACTGAAAAAAGAACGTGCAGACATCGATACGGTCGCATCAGAATATACAAGGCTGATCACGGCCCGGGATCAATTCGCCGATCAATATGAAAAAGCAATGGCCGAGCGCCGTCAGATTCAGACGAAAATGGATGAACTTGAGGGTCAGTTAAGAGCCCTGCCTAAGCTGGCTGAATTGCGGAAGGTCAGGGAACATCTCAAACCTCTTTCGGGAATCCCGGAAACACCACCTGATTGGTCTGATGAACTGCCCAAACTGAAAGAGGACGACGACAGGCTTGAATTTCAGGCAGAAGACAATGAACGCGACATAAAAACTCTATCCGCTGAGCTTGACGGGATAGTTCTTGATGAATCGGCGCTAAAACTCGCTAGTGATATTGACCTTCTGGAGAACTCTCACGCACGCTACCTGACAGCCGACAGGGATCTTCCCGACCGCCGTCTTCAGCAGAAAGAAGCCGACTTCGCCATCTCGGGAATTCTCAGGCGAATAGAATGCGAAACGGTTTCAGATCCCAACAGCTTGCTGCTCAGCGTGTCCGTAACGGGCACCCTCCGTAATCTGATGGAAAAGCGGTCTGGAGTCGACGCGGCTATGGAAACAGCTGAAAAAGAGTGGGATGACGCTCGCAGACGCTTAGATCAAGCTAAAAAAAAGTTGAAAACGGGAGCGGGGGACGGGCAAAAATCGGGGGGTGGAGTTTTCGCATACATGCAAACGCTTGAATCCGCTGTGTCGATTGCTCGGGGCGATGATCACGCCTTGCGTCGCCGCCACGCGGAAGAATCCCGCAAAGAACATATGGAGGCAGTCGCCAAACGCATGCTTGCGCTTCGTCCATGGATTGGGAACGCGGAAGATCTTCGGAAACTCTCCATACCTGAAACCGGAGATATCGAGTTTTGGAAAAATTCCACATCCGAAATTCGCAAACGCATTGAAGGTCATGAGGGTGAGATTGAGAAACTTACAGCGGACCAGCGGCGGCTGAAAGCCGAGATCGAAGCGATCAGTCAGGTGGCCGGGGTAGTCAGTGATCAGGAAGCAACAAAAGCGCGCACCGTGCGAGAAGAGACCTGGGCCAGCCACAAGCGTATACTCGACGAGGAGTCCGCCGGGGTTTTCGAAGCGGCACTCCGGCACGATGATATCGTGACCAACAGTCGAATAGGCCATGCCGCTGAAGCGGCGAAACTCAATCAAAACAGCCAGACGCTCGCAGTTGTGGAAGCGGATATTGAGACGGCGCGCAAAGGCTTGGATGCAGCCGCCAAGGAGTTAAAAACCGTTCAGAGCAAGATTGCGGCGGCAATTCGCATGATGGCACCGTCCTTGCCGGAGGACATGAACTTGTCACAGCTTGAGGCTTGGCTTGATCGACGGGAAAAAACTCTTGAAAGCTTCAATGAAGCAGAGAAGGCGGACCGAAAAACAGAAGCGGCTGAAAAAGATGGCGAGCGAATCAGAAGCAAGCTGATCGAGGCAGCCTCCGCCGCCGGTATAAATTTTGAACCAGACGCAAGCATCGATACGCTCATATCGCTTGCGCAAGAAACGCTCAACCGAGAAACGGAACTTGAGGCGTTACGCTCAGAAGTTACCGAACGCGCGAATGATGCAGACGCGCGCGCGCATAAAGTTGAGAAAGAAAAGAAAGCTGAAAAAGACTGGGACCGCCGCTGGGCAGAACTGTGCGCCGGCTGCTGGCTGGGAAACGGGGGCTCAATACCGACAATCCCGACGGTTCGGGAAATACTGAACGCACTGGACGAACTTGCCCCCGTCGTCAAAGAACGTAACAGCCTTGCCGGGCGGATTAAGAAAATGGAAGACGATCAACGCCGGTTTACGGAAGAAGTTGAGGCGCTGGCGAAGAAGTTGCGAATAGATACGATGTCGCCTCCGCTCGAACTGGATGCGCGGCTAAAGAAAACAATTGATGAAGCGAAATCGGCTCAGGAAAAGCACGAGGATATCTCGGAGCGCTTAGAGGAGGCCAAAGAACGCAAGCGGACCATTGACGAAGAACGGAAAATACATAGTCGTCGCAAGACGGAGATGCTTGAACACTTCAAGGTTGGCTCTCTTCTGGAAGTGGGCGCCAAATTACGCCAAGTCGAGAAAAAGGAGGGGTTCCGGGACCAGCAAGAAAAGGTCGAGCAGGAAATACTAGATGCTCTTGGCACGCAGTCCATAGACGCGGCGGAAAGCTTGCTCGGCAATGTGGATCGGAACGCAGTCAACTCCGAGATCGAAGAATTGAAAGGCCGTTTTGAAAATCAGGATCAGCTTACGCACGAGCTTTTCAGTAAATACAAACAAGCGTCACAGCAGGTTGAAGCTGTCGGCGGCGATGACGCTGCGGCAAAGATTGAGGAAAAGCGCAGATTGGTAATGCTTGAGGTTGAAGATGGAGCCTTTCGCTATCTGCGTTTGAAGCTCGGCATCGTAGCGGCGGAGCAGGCGTTGCAAATCTACCGTGATCGACATAGAAGCTCAATGATGGACCGTACCTCTGAAGCTTTTCAGACGATAAGCCGAGGAGCATATAAAGGATTGAGAACCCAGCCCGAAAAAGATAGCGAGATTCTCATTGCGGTCGGCACAGACGACGGTTCGAAGATTGTATCGGACTTGTCAAAAGGGACGCGCTTTCAACTGTACCTCGCACTCCGAGTAGCAGGTTATCTCGAATTCGTTCAATCGAGACAGCCGGTTCCTTTCATTGCCGATGATATTATGGAAACCTTCGATGATTTTCGAGCGGAGGAAGCCTTCAGGCTATTTGCGGAAATGGCCGAAGCAGGCCAAGTCATCTATCTGACACACCATAAGCATCTTTGTGATATCGCACGACGCGTCTGCCCTGAAGTTCAAGTTCATGAACTTGCAATCTCTTCCTCTTGATCTAAAGAGTTTCCTAGACTGAACTTCATTTAGCAAAAAGGCATATCAACCGGCAGTGACGGGAGGATTCGTAAATTCAACCTGTACCTTTACTAGCCCGCATTTCTTCGGTGACTCGCATGGCGTAGACAAGGCGGTTCCGAAGACCCCTCAGTTATGTGATCTGTGATATCTACTGAACAGCCTGAAGTCTCTTCTTGGGGCGACGGGCTTTCCCCCTACCACATAAACTATCCCCTTTGATTTCCCCTATGAACCGGGACTCGGCCTGTTTTTGTTCCTTTCCCCAAGGCATTGTCCGCTTCTCGGGATAAGTTATATACAGCCAGCGTCTAGCACGAGTTACGGCAACAAACGCATTGTTACGCTCCTCATCCATTTCCTTGCCTAGCTTCGCGCGATAGTCGGGGAAAACTCCCTCGCACATGGCCATTACAAATACGATATCTTTCTCAAGACCCTTCATAGTATGGACGGTGCTTAACGTAAGACGACCATCTGTCAACTCTTCTTCCGCCAACTGACCGAGAGCCAGTGCGTTTCGAAAGGATTGCAAGGAAACACCAAGACCTTTTTTCTTGAACCCGGTCCAGTTTTTATGGAACTCTTCAAGCTCTTCCATACTTCTTTCTATCTCGGGGGTATAATCGATCTTCGACTTGGCCAGTACAGTCAGTTTTTTATCGAATGATCTTTTAAATTTATTGATATTAGGTTCATGCGAATCCAGTTGGTGAATGTCGAGCAGCAAATGGGAATACAAGCCTGCAAGAGGAATATCCGAAGCAAGGACTTTTCGAGACCAGTCTTTAAGAATGTCTTCGTCCCTCCATTTTTCCGGAGGAGTAAGGCCGAGCAGGCCGCATAGTTTCTTTCCGTCAACCCAGTCTCTGGGATTCAATTTGACCCTGATTCCGTAGTCCAGAATTTTTCCGAAAAGCGAAACCGGTTCCGGCATCCGCTCCGTTTTCCTTAAAAAGGAAGGAATGGAATTTTCATCCAACGCCTTTTGTAAGCTTGAAAAAACAAATCGATTCCTCGCGATTACCACCATGTGATCAAGAGAAATATCACCTTCAATCTCTTCGTGTCGCCCAAGGTCAATCAGTTTCTTTATTGAAGATACGATCCAATTCGCTTCTTCGGCCTCATCGGACAGCGATTTAACGTAAACTCTACCTTTTAACGCAAACTTCCGCTCCTCCTGAGACCCAGGTTTTAATTTATTAGCGGCATTTATTACCTGCCTACTGCTTCGGTAGTTTTCTTTTAATTCGTACCTAGTCGCAGAAAAATCCCGTACAAAATGTTTGCAGAGATAATCCGATGAAGATCCGTTAAATCCGTAAATCATCTGATCAGGATCACCCACCATCATTACGCTCGTTATGGAATCGCCGCACAGTGCTTTGATGAATTCATATTGAAGTAGATTCAGATCCTGTGCCTCGTCAACACATAAATGCTTATACTTGGCCCTGTAAATATCGGCTATCCAGTCGTGGTTGAGAAGCAATCTGTGCGCGTATACCAAGATGTCATCATAGTCTATGCCTCCGCTGTCAAGCAACGCGTTCTGGTAGTCTTGAAATATCTCCCAGAAACTCGGTTCACTTGGAAACCTCCCCTCAACATCTTCTTCGGTCAACAGTTCCCTTTTTATGATAGAAAAAGTATTCATATGCTCTCGCAGTATGCGCTCTCGATTTTTTTTCCCTTCGTCATCAATATTCAGATACTCATCCATATTGACCCAATCATCCCTAAGAGACTGAATAAATACCTCCATGCGGTCTTTATCTCTTTCATAAATATGAAGTTCCCTCGGCAATCCTATGGTATGACCATATTGCCGAAGAATGCGCTCCGCGACCGAGTGTATGGTTGCCACCCAAGCCCTGTCCACAGTTTCATCATAATCCGACAGACGGTTTTGCATTTCTTCCGCAGCTTTGTTAGTGAAAGTCAAGGCGATAACCCCTTCTTTTTTCGTATTTTCAAGTATAAATCTCACCCTCTCAGTTAGCACTCGAGTTTTTCCAGATCCGGCGGATGCAAGAACCTGAATGGCCTCAGAGAGAGGAGCTTTAACTATTCGTTCTTGATGCGAAGATAGCTTAATCATGTCCCAAGCCACTTTTCAATCTGTTCGAATGCCTTTATCAAGGCATCGGGAATCATTTTGTCTTTCTCCTTCCCATTTGGATTTTCAATTATTATGTCTGATAAAAAGCTAGCGTAAGCAGGCTTTGAACTCTCTATTTCATTTAACAAATCTTCATCACTCATACTTTCTAACTCTTTTCTCTTCGCCTTATCATAATGTGGGTTTCCTCTGGTTTTCATGGCCATCAGTGCTTCAATAATCTCTTCCCTCAATTGAAGAACTTTCACCAACTCAAGTTCCATATCGTTTCCCTCGCTTAAAAACTGAAGTGAAAAAACTTCTTCGTCAAGACAAAGAGTCTGCTCTTTCTCGATTTTTTCTATTATGGATTCTATATCCTCTTTCGTCCGGTCATCGTTATCGCTAACTATACAGACAGGTATGTCGAAACTACGAGCAAACATTACGAAGGGTTTGTAAGCTTTACCTTCAACGCTTACACAATTCACCCCTTTCTCAAAAGCAGAATAGCCGTGATATTGTTCAAACATGGCCGGAACCAGTTGTTCTTCAGTAACTCCTTCAAACAGAAGCAAGGCTTTGGCGAAAAGTATATCTCCCCGGAACCTCATTATTTGGCGACGGAGTGTGTTGATATCTCCGGAATCTAAATCAGGTAAAAGGGATGTGACATGAACACCGTCCGCTGTCTTTTTCAGTCCACGTATTTCATGAAGAGATGAAATTGCGGGGAGATATGGTGAGTGAGTGCTGATGATCACCTGACCGCGGGAGTCTTTTGTTAATTGCTGATATAACGTCCGCTGCGCATTGGGATGCAGGTGAGATTCCGGTTCTTCTACCGCGATAATAGGGAAAAAGGGCCTTGCCTCTTCTTTATGATTGTTGGCTATTAACTCCGTAAACGCTTTGACAGTGAGCATGGAAGCCCAGCTGCGCGTTCCCATGCCATGATATTCCATAGAAAATGAATTTTTATTCGACTCCCCGAAATGTACGCTGAACCTTTTGGAAAGATCTCTTATTTTTTTAGGAAAAGGCGTTAATTCGACTTGGCCCGAACCCTCAAAAGGCTGGTTTAAAGCGTTCAGTTGTTTTTTCAACCCTTTCAGGGACTCGCTTTTTTCCACAGCCTCCTGGTTGATTTCAGAAATGATTTCCTCCAGTTGGTGAATTTCAGATTCGTCATACGTAACGCTGGATAAAACCTTGCCCACAAAAGATGTCTTGTCTCTCAATTCTTGATGAATGTCCCGCTGCGCATCCACGGATATAAACGGCAATGCATCGTACCATCTTCTTATCTGGTTGTTTTTTCTGATTTTTTCATCCTTCCAGGATGAAACAGGCCATTGATCGAGAGCGTAACGCTCAACAGTAAAACCACCTTTTACCTTGTCGGGGTTGGCGATCGTTCTCAAAGCCAGAAATTGGTCGCCATCGGCTTCGGCTCGTATCCTGTCCCCGAACTCCTGAGTCCAGTCATCACTGAAGGACTGGTTCCGCTTGCCATCTTCATCAACTGGAACAATGCGAATATCTACAATAATTTCTTCGCATCTGGCGTCATTGGAATCAATGTGGAAGTCCTCGTCAGTCAGGTACCGTGAATAATCGCCAAGTGCAAGTTGCAATGCTTTTATAACTGAAGTCTTGCCCGAGTTGTTCGTCCCGATAAATAAAGCAACCCTCGACAGGTTTATTTCGATATCCTTAATTCCCCGAAAACCTGAAATTCTCAACTTGTCAACCAAGATATCCATAATGATCTCCCTCAGCGGGCAAGCAGTTTCCGCTAGCAATCCATAGATTCTGCTTTATCTGATAGCTTTGTGCGGAATAAGAATCATGCGCATGCCAAGATAAAATTCTCTCGCATATTACTATAGTAACACATTTGATGCCTGATTGTTGTGGTAAAAAATATCAAAAAAATACACTTAAGACGCTGTCTAAATTTTGGGTACACTTCTACCGTACCAATGTCCGTCCTATGGACACTATGGATCAAATAAACGCCACTATAAACGGACTTGTGGGGAAAAGGCTTACTTATCAAGATCTGATTCGGTAGATTAGATAGTACATCATTTAGAAAAAAAGATGGGTGTCTACCCCAAACTTGTTTGCGGCTCTTAAGACAAACTTCCTGTTTATGAAACCATCTTCAAAAGAGTAAATGTCCTTTACGATAGAATCTTTGCGAACAATTACATCATTAGCCTTCAATATCTACTCTGACTAAGTGGGCATTTTGTCTAGGAATCGGTGTTCATTGTCCCTGGCACATGCGGGATGATCTTCGGCTTGCACCCCATGCTAATTTCCCTTCATTTTGAAGATTTCCTTCTGTTGTCCTCTTTACATAATAATTGACAATTCTCCTCGTTGGTCTTGCCGCCTTCCACCCACGGCTTAATGTGGTCCGCATCCATATTTCCTATGTCGAAACTCTCGCCACATCGTACACATTTCCCGTTCTGCCTCTCGTAAACCTTTTGCTTCATGCTATCAGAGAACTTACGGATGTTCAGGTGCTTTTCTTCTCTGGTAAGGATATAGGGATATATTCCTGATTGCTTCGTTACATCATAATCAAGGATAAGTTTTTTAGTTTCTTCCTCAATTTTCGCAGGGTCAAGAGTTTCGTCTTTGTATGAATCATATAGAATCCCCCAGTCCACAACTTTCATTATTTTTGGCCTTTTCTCCGTGAAGTTCCGCTCAACCCACTCGATTACGGATTGATAATACTCCCATAAGTCTTTAGCGTTCTCTTTGTGTTGATGCCGTCCCATGTAATCGTCAATGTTGCCCTCGCTTATCCACTTGATGGCCGTTTCGAGATATTCCTGCCTGATAGGACTTCCCTTAAGGTAATCGTGCCCAATCTCGTAGGCGGGGCATCCAGTCCTGCTGAAATACCGCTTGGCATCGGAAACCCATGTTCCGGCATATACAGCGTTCCGAAGCTCTTGGTCGGTCAGCTTTACTCCCGCAATGTTGATTATCCTGAACCATTCCAGTTTTTCACTTTCCGTTCCGCTACAAAGATAGACCATAAGTTTGTAATCACGGAATTTTGTCTTTTTGTCTTCTGGCAAGTTGTCGAAATACTGTTCATCCAATGAAAAATCCCCTTCGGCATACTGTGCTATGGAAATCGTGCGTTGCTGTCCGTCTATAATCTCATACGTTCCATCATCACGTACAGACCAATACATGACATTCAACGGGAAGCCCTTCATGATGGTATCAATCACAGCATTCCGTTGCCTGTCCTTGTAGATGAACTCTCGCTGGTAAGGCGGACGTATATCCAGCTGGCCGGAATACCCCCTGACGCCACCCTCGCCATCGTCAACATAACCCGCAACAAGCTCACGAATCCTAACTTCTCTCAATTCAATTTTCATGCCTGTACCCCCTTGTTGCGGATGAAGATTCTCTTGAATTTTGCTTTTCCCGAAACTAGGCAGGATTTTGAGCCACCATTCCACACCCCTCCCGAATGTCCTGTGCCGTTGTCTTCCCCCATGCCAACGATCTCGAATTGGTCTGGGTTGTGCTTGTCCAGAAAAGTAATCGGAACCCCCATTACCCCGTCATAATCAATCGGTATATCTTTGACCTTACTTACTTCAATCGCATCATAATTATCATACTTGGGGTATTCCTCCGGCGAGTATTTCCTGTACAGTATCAATTCTTCATGTTTTTTCTTGTGGTCAAGATTTGTGAACCAGGCCGCATTACCCAACCTTCCTTTGACAACCCCCTCAATAAGCTTGTAGGCGCTACCTTCTTTCTTGGTCGCAAGCAATTCCTCCGCATAATTTTCCGGTACATCGAACAGCATATCTTGACCCTTCGGTGTGATGCCAAGCCACACACGGTTCTCTTTGATTAGCGGAAAAATCTCTTTATAGGTTATGGCATTTTGGTTCCCGATAATAAGGAATTCCTTCTCATGCTCCATGAGCTGGGCGACATATTCACGGAACAGGGAGAACGGCGGATTCGTAACCACAATATCGGACTGCTTCAGCAGTTCGACACATTCTCGGCTTCTGAAATCACCATCCCCCTTCAAATAGAATACTTCTATATCCTGTTCATTAAGGGTTGTATTTCTCTCTCTCTCTCTCTCTCTCTCTCTCTCTCTTCAAAAATCAGGCCAACAGATTTCTCAGCTTTGTGTTGACTGAACAAATCAAAATCTTGATTCTTGTAACAGGTCGTTATGAGTTTTTTCAAACCAAGAGATTTGAAATTGAGAAAGAAGTACTTGAAGAAATTACTAACCTTCGGGTCATCGCAGTTGCAATACACAACCTTGTTGAGAAAATGATCTTTGTAATGTTTCAGTTCGTTTTCAATATCCGAAAGTTGCGTGTAGAACTCATCGTTCTTTGCCGATTTAGCGGCATCTAGGCTTCTAGTGGTTGACATAACGGGTCCCGCCTAAGAGATAAGTTCCTTATACTTTAGCCTTTTCCCCATCATGCCGTCAACTGTCCTGCATATCGTCCGCGGTTGGTCGGGACTGGCGATTCCGGGGGAAATCGTCGGCGCGTTCCGCCTGAATCGGGCAATATGGCTTTGGGATTTCCAACAAGGAACCGTCCGCTTATCTGCTTGAAATCCAGAATAAATATGCCGAAGCTCTGGAACAGCAGTTCATCCCGTCGGACAGTTCGCTTTGGGAAGTCGGAGAATATGATAATTTCCTGACGAAAAGGCGAGAGAGGATTGCCGAGGCAATAAACATTTTCCTTGAGCAATT
>Ga0209543_1002274_pt1 | contig 14227 bp, 8 predicted proteins | sample MesohylFT_FD_187296 | JGI IMG/M metagenome (GOLD analysis project Ga0209543, IMG submission 187296) | Host-associated microbial community of the marine sponge Aplysina aerophoba from Gulf of Piran - sponge mesohyl, lysed by freeze-thaw... | ecosystem: Host-associated > Porifera > Sponge >...
CCCGGCTGACGAGCGCAGCCCTCGGCCATGACATCGGACGTGAAGCCGGGTTTCGGGACGGCCAGAGGCATGCGCTGAGAGACAGAAAGTAGCGCTTTGTCACGCAACTTTATGTGTACTCGGTAGGGCTAGGCGGCGGCGGGTTCAGCCGCCCCCGGCGGCCGCATCCGCACCGTCCGTTTCCTGTTCGACCCTGCTGGCCGTGGTCACCAGGGGAATGTAGACGGTCATTTCGGTAAACGACCCGGCCTCGGTGTCCACCTCGATCCTGCCCCCGTGCTCCCGGACGATGTCGTTCGACAGCGCGAGCCCGAGCCCGGTTCCCTTGTCCGTGGGCTTGGTGGTGAAGAACGGGTTGAAAATCTTGTCGAGGACCTCGGGGGGAATACCGACGCCGTTGTCACGCATGCGCACTTCCACCTCGTCGTCGAGCTTGCGCGTCGAGATGCGCAGGAGCGGCTGGTACGCCTCGGTCTCCTCGCCGGCCTTGCGTGCTTCCTGGACGCGGCGCCGTTTCTCGTTCGTCGCGTAGCAGGCATTGCTGACCATGTTCAGGAACACCCGTCCGAGATCCTGCGGCACCACCTCGACCTCGACCATGTCGGGGTCGAGATCCTGGCTGATTTCCATCTGGAAATCGGTGTCGGTCGCACGCGCGCTGTGATAGGCGAGCCGGGCGTGCTCGTCGAGCAGCGTGTTGACGTTGGTCGGGAACCTGTCACCCGACCCGCGGCCCATGAGCAGCATGCTCTGGACGATGCTGTCGGCCCGCTGGCCATGATGGCGGATGATGTCGAGGTTGCCCTTCAGATCCTCGCGAATGTCCTGGATCATCTCCAGGCCTTCCTTCTGCTCTTCGTTGTCATTGTCCGGCTCACCGACAACCGCCTGGAATTCCTCCATCATTTCATCCATGAGTTCTTGCGAGCTCTCGGCATAGTTCTTGATGAAGTTCAGCGGGTTGCGGATTTCGTGCGCGACCCCGGCGGTGAGTTCGCCGAGTGCTGCCAGCTTCTCCCGCATCACGATCTGGTCCTGGGCCGCCTCGAGGTTGCCCATGGTGTCCTCGAGTTGCTGGTTCTTGCTCTGGAGTTCCTCCGCCAGCTTCTCGACCAGGTTGAGTCGCTGCACCTCGAGCGCGTGTCGGCGGAACACCTCGAGCGCGGATGACATTTCGGAGATCTCGTCGCGTCCGGAGACCTCGACCGCCTCCTCAAGGTCGCCATCCGCCATGCGGCGCATACGCGACGACAGCAGCGCGATACGGCGCACCAACACCCGCCCGATGAACAGCCAGCCGATCAGCACCGCGCCGATAACGCTGAGCAGGCTGAGCACCAGAAGGATGCGCTGCCCGATGGTAATGGCCTCCGAAGACGCCCTGGTCGCGTCCCGGGCGCTCGACTGTGCGGTGTCGACCAGTCGGCCGGTCTCGAACAGCAGTTCGTTGGCAAGGGCCCGGTTCTGGAGCAGCAACGCCCTCTGACGCTTCAGGACCCCGAATTCCTGGGCCCGAAGCACGAGGCTGCCCCGCTCGCCGGTGCCCAGTTCCCGCAACCCCCGGTAGGACTTGACCAGATTGTCCTTGAGCTGGCCCTCCCCGAGGTTGTCGAGCCGGCGGCGGACGTCGCGCTCGACGGCGTCAAGGCGTTCTCGCAGCGGCTCGAGCCGTGTCTCGTCCCGGACATTGAAGACGTTGCTGACGATCTGGTTGTACACCGCCGCCATGGAGTGGAGTTCCTCAAGGATACGGTATCGCGTGAATACTTCCTCGGACAGGTGTTCATCGGACGGAGCCGGCGGTTCTCCAAGGGTGTGGTATCCGGTGACGGCATAGAACAGCTGGTCGTCAATCGCCGGCACGAGCAGTCCGGTCAACTTCCGGTACGCGACGGCGATCTCGTCCCGCAGCTGGTCGCGCTCCGCCTCCAGGGCAAACCGGGCACGGACCGCATACTGGACCGCCGCGATGTTGTCATCGAGCGCCCTGCCCCAGGCAGTGACGCGCCGGGCCTGCGGATCGTCGACTGAAAGCGCGTCCAGCCGGTCGCTGAAAGTCTTGCGGTCCTGCAACACGGTGCCAGAGACCCGGTCGAACTCGGCATCCGATGGCGCGCTGACCAGCCGCGGCGCCGCGGTTGCCAGCGCAGTGCCGCCCTGGGCAATGGCAAAGGCGGTGGCAAGCGCCGGCACACTCTCGTTGGTGACCCGCGACTGCACCTCGCCGACCCTGCTGAAGAACACCCAGCCGACCAGACTCGCCGCAACGGTCAGAACGACGGCAGCACCGATACCCAGGTAGAGCTGGGTCGAGATCCGGGACCACGTGTCCACGATCCGTTGCAGCCAGGGTTTCACTGCGACGCACCCGTGAACAGCGTATCGACCTGGCGGTACTCCCCGGCCTCGTCGATCCGGGTCAGGAACACCGCGTCGGATCCCTGGTTGTCACCTTCACCGAAACGCATCCGGAATCCGCTCATGTCAATGTCCCCGGCCTCGTACAGGCTGTTGACGAAACACTCCCGGTTGAGTCGCCGTCCGCAGGCCTCCAGCGCCATGACGGCCATGCGGCCGGCCAGATACCCCTCGAATGACACGAAGTCGGGAACCGCGTCCGGTTCGTAGGTCGCAAGTGCCTGCCGGTATTCGGCCGCAATTCGCGGCTTGTCGGCAACCGGTGACGAGACCACCTGGGTTACGTACACGCCGACACCATCAGACCCGAGTTCGCGGACCAGCGCGCTGGTACCGACAAAGGAAATGGTCAGGAACAGTGGCGAGAACCCGATGTGGTGCGACCAGGCAATCATGCGCGCCACCGGTTCGTAGGCACCGACCAGAACCACCGCCTCCGGCTTCCCGGTCCGCAACTGCAGGATCGCCGACTTCACCGCCGTGCTGTTGCGCGGATACACACCGGTCGAGACGAGCGCCATTCCGCGCCGTTCCAGCGCACGCTGAACACCGTGGAGTCCTGCCCGGCCGAAGGAATCGTTCTGGTAGAACACACCGATCCGGGACACCTCCAGATCCCGCACCAGGCGTTCCACGATCTCCTCCGTTTCCTGGTAGTAGGATGCGCGCAGGTTGATCACGTTCTCGAGTGCCGGATCGCGCAGGAACTGCGCTCCTGTGAAGGGCGCGACATAGGGAACACCGGCTGCGGAAGCGATGGGGACCGCGGACCGCGACGTCGGCGTTCCCACGGCGCCGATCAGCGCAAACACCCTGTCCCGGCTGATCAGGCGGCGCGTGTTGGTGATGGCGGCTTCGGGCTCGTACGCGTCGTCATGCGAGATGAGTTCGATCCGGCGCCGGTGGACTCCGCCGGCCTGGTTTGCCTCGTGGAACGCAGCCTGGATGCCGAGACGCATCGACTGTCCCAGATCCTGGGCCGGGCCGCTGAAGGCCGCGGACTGTCCGAACCGCACCCGGCCCGGGTAGACTCCGGTCTCGAGTGCCTGCACGGCGGGAAGCCCGGCGACGCCCGTGGCCAGCACAAGCACGACCAGAAACGCCCGGTTCAGGCTTCTCGCCATCGGTCATCTCCGTTTGATCAGGCGGGCCCGGTTGTAGTTGCCATCCCGCGTGTACGTGGCCTCGTCCACCAGTGTCTGGACAAGGTGGACACCCAGCCCGCCGATCGCCCGGTCTTCGAGCGCCGAGGTCACGTCCTCGGTCGGTGCCTCCGTGAACGGGTCGAACGGTTGGCCCTGGTCGACGATCTCGATGACAAGACGCTCCGGCGTCGAGTCAAGCCTGACCTCGATGTCATGCCTGTCCATGCCCTCGGGGAACCCGTAGTTCATCACGTTGATGACCAGCTCCTCGAGGATCAGCTTCACCTGAAAGGACAGCTTGGCGGACCAGTCCTGCTCGGCTGCAAGCTGTTCGACCGCATCGTCCATTCGGCGCAGTTCCTGCAGGTCAGGATGCAGAAACAGCTCCACTCGCCCGGTCACGAGCCGTCCCTTGAGCGGTACAGTGTCAGACACGTGATGTCGTCGAACTGCGGTGCTGCGCCGGTAAACTCGCGAACCGCATCGAACACGTTCCGGTTTGTCTGCTCCGCGTCCGTCGGCGGCGAACCCAGGAACAGCGCGATCAGCCGCTCGAGCCCGAACTGGTGCTGGTCCTCATCCTCCGCCTCGGTCACGCCGTCGGTGTAGAGAACCAGGGATTCCCCGGGTTCGAGCCGGATCCTGCTGGCCGAATAGTCGGCTTCGGGCAGCACGCCCAGCGCGATCCCCTCTTCCGTCCGATCAAGCGTCGTGGCGCTTCCGTCGGCATGAACCAGGAGCGGCAGGTTGTGGCCTCCGTTCGCGTAGACGAAATCACCTGTCCCCGGATTATACACGCCGAAGAACAGGGTGACGAACATCGCCGTCTCGTTGTTGTTGCAAAGCAGCTGGTTGACTTCCTTCAGCACATCGGCGGGACCGCCGGAAAACCCGATGGTCGCTCCCTTCAGGAGCGTGCGGCTGGACATCATGAACAGGGCTGCCGGAACCCCCTTGCCCGATACGTCCGCCACCGCGATGCCCACCCGGCCGTCTGGCAGCGTGAGGACGTCGTAGAAGTCGCCGCCAACGCTTTGCGCCGGCTCCATGTTCGCCGAGATCTGGCAATTCGGAAAAACGGGAAACTCGGTCCGCAGCACGGTCTGCTGCATGCTGCGGGCCACCTCGAGCTCGTTGTTCAGCACCACCAGCTTGTCACGCGACTCGAGCGCGTCACGAATCATCTCGAGGTGGCGCAACGTCCGCTTGATGGTGACCTTGAGGTCCTCGAAATCGAGAGGTTTGGTCACGAAGTCGAACGCGCCGCGGTTCATCGCGGTGCGGATGTTCTTCATGTCCCCGTAGGCCGAGATGATCACGGAACGGATGTTGGGATCGATCTTGGGGATCTGCTCAAGCAGGGTCAGTCCGTCCATTTCCGGCATGTTGATGTCGGACAGGACCATCTCGATCTCGTTGTCCTCGTTCAGGCGCTTGATCGCCTCGATCCCGTTGGATGCGAAGACGAACCTGTAGGTCCCGGACCTGATCTCCCGGCGCATCCGCTGCAGCATCAGACGTTCCAGGTCCGGCTCGTCATCAACCACGAGAATCTTGCGGCCTTCCCTGCTCATGACTGCTCCCACGCTCCACACTCTTGCGACGTCGTCCGGCGCGGCAGCGACAGCATTTCGCAATGCTTCCGTGCCCTGTTTCCTGGGTGATACTCGGACCATGGGTAACAGCGCCGCGAACCGCAGACAAGATGTTCACGCAGGCTCGGGCGAACCCAGCAGTTCCGCATAGTACCCGTCAGCCCTTTCCCCGGTCTCCCGGATCGACTCGACCAGCACGTTGAACACCTCGGCGCCGCAGGACCGCCCGATCACGTTGCGCGACGCCACCGTCGCCGTGTCCTGGTCAAAATCACCCTCGGCGGCAAGTCTCAGGATGCCCTGAAGGTTGTGCCACAACCGCGCTGCATCGGCGAGGTCTCCCGCGGCTTCCGGGGAAATCACGCCGATCGTTCCCGCCGTCTCGAAGATGGCGACCAGGTCACCGGCGAGGATCTCGGGGTGGCTCGAGGCATGTGCCAGCTGCAGGTACTGGGCGATGAACTCGACATCGAGCAGACCGCCCGGCTTGTGCTTGATCGACCAGGTGTCGCTCCTGCCCTGCGCCTTGCGGATCCGGTCGCGCATGTCCCGGATGTCGCGGGCCAGGACATCCGGGTCACGCTTGCGGGCGAGGACCCCCGTCCTCACCTGCTCGAACCCGTCGTCAAGTCCGCCGTCAGCGTAGATCACGCGCGCCCGGGTCAGCGCCTGGTGTTCCCAGGTCCATGCCTGTTCGTTCTGATAGCTCTCGAAAGTCGTCAGCGAACAGGCAATCGGTCCCTTGTTGCCCGACGGTCGCAGCCGCATGTCGACATCGTAGAGCTTGCCCTCCGCGGTCGGGGCGGTGACCGCGGCGATCAGCCGGCGGCACAGCCGGGCGTAGTACGCGTTAGCGACAAGAGGCCTTCTGCCATCCGACAAGGGCTGGCCCGGTTCATGATCGTACAGGAACAGCAGGTCGAGATCCGAACTCACGGTCATTTCCCTGCTGCCGAGCTTGCCGAACGCCACCACGGCAATGCGCCCGCCGGGCACCTCGCCGTGATCCGCGCGGAACTCTGCAAGCAGCCGGGGGATCAGCAGATTGAGGCTGGCGTCGGCAATGCCGGAAAGCGGGCGCGCGGCCTCCAGCGGTGTGAGCAGACCACGCAGCATGTGCAGGCCGACCTGGAAGATCTTCTCGTGCGCCCACCGGCGCACGACGTCGAGCAGGTCCTGGAAATCCGCCGCCCGGGTTGCCGCCTCCTCCAGCTGCTCCCGCATCGCGCCCGGACCGAGCTCGTGCAGGTAGAACAGCCTGACCAGGCCGCGGCGCGCCACTTCGGCGAGATCGGGATCAGGGCTGATGTCATCGGGCAGCGCCAGGTCGGTGAACTCGCGGCTGAGCACGCTGTCGAACAGTGTCGGATGGCGCGTGAGCCACTCGGCAAGACGCGGCGCCGAACCCATGATCTGGACCAGCAGGCCGAGCAGTTCCGGGCGCGCCGAGAGCAGCGACAGCAACTGCACTCCCGCGGGTAACCGCGAAAGGAAACCATCGAATCGGCGCAGCGAGGCGTCCGCGTCGGGCGCGGCCGCAAACGCGGCCAGAATCGCCGGCGCCAGCCTGGCAATCAGGTCGCGACTGCGCGGGGTCCTCAGCGCCGGCACCGTGCCTGCCTGCCAGCGCAAGATCGTGTCATAGACCCGATCGGGCTCCTCGTATCCCATCTGCCCGACGGCCTCGACCGTGGCAGTGCGCGTCTCCTCACCCGAAAATTCCAGCGGGCGCCCAGGCGTTGCGGCCAGCCGGTCCTCGAACAGGGCACCGAAGTGCCGTTCCACGGCCTCGCTGTGGCCACGCATCAGGGCCTCGAATTCACCGGTGGAACCGAAGCCCATGAAGGCGGCGAACTCTTCCAGCTTTTCGTCGCTGTCGGGCAGGGTGTGGGTCTGCTGGTCCTGTACCATCTGCAGCCGGTGCTCGACCTGCCGCAGGAACCCGTACGCCCGGCGCAGGTCGTGGACGGCTTCGGAGGATACCCGTCCCTGCTGGGACAGCAGATCAAGGGACTGCAGCGTGCCGCGGGTCCTCAGACCGGGTGACCGCCCTCCCCAGAGCAGCTGCTGGGCCTGGACGAAGAACTCGATCTCGCGAATGCCGCCCCGCCCGAGCTTGACATTGTGGCGATGCAGCGTTCCGTCGGTATCCGCGTGCGCGGCGTCGATCTGCTGCTTCATCGCCCTGATGTCCTGTGCGCCGGCAAAGTCCAGGTGCCGCCGCCAGATGAACGGATGCAGCTGTTCGAGGAAGTCCCGGCCCGCGGCGGCGTCGCCGCCGATGGCCCGCGCCTTGATCATCGCGGCGCGTTCCCAGTTCCGGCCCGACTCGCGGTAATACTTGAGCGCGAACCCGGTTGCGACCGCAGGCGGAGTGGAACCAGGGTCCGGGCGCAGCCTGAGGTCGGTGCGGAACACGTAGCCCTGGGGCGTCGCCGACCCGATGATGCGGACCAGGCCCTGGGCGATCCGCACGAACATGCGGCGCGTGTCGGTGCGACCGGTGGCCGGAACCCGGTCCTGGTCGTAGAGCACGATGAGATCGATGTCGCTGGAGTAGTTGAGTTCCCGGGCCCCGAGCTTGCCCATGCCGAGCACGACCAGTCCCGAACCGGTCTCGGCCTGGGCCGGGTTGGGCAGCGCCAGGTTTCCCGCCCGGTCAAGGTCGAGCAGCAGGGAGCGGCAGGCGGCCCGCACCACCGCCTCCGCAAAGTCCGACAGGGTCCCGGTAACGGCCTCGAGTGGCCAGGCGAGGGCAATGTCGGCGAGCGCGACGGCAAGCGCGATCCGCCGCTTGGCCGCGCGAAGACGGACCATCAGGTCGGCCTCGGACAGCGGTTCGGAACCGGCAAGCCTGCCGATGCCGGCCACCACCCCGGCGCAGGCCGTATCCGGTCCCTCGATCAGCAGCCGGCAGGAAAAGTCCTGTTCGCCGATCAGGCAGCGCGTCAGGTACGGACTGTAAGAAAATACCGTGGTCAGAAGCGGGGCCACGGCATCGTTGTCCCGGGCCTGTCCGGCCACGGTGCGGACCTCCGGGTCCGGGTTCTGTTCGGCCGCCTCCCGCCAGCGGTCCCAGGAGATCTCGATCGTCTTCGGATCACCGGGAACGAACCGCGCACCGTGCCGGAGCCAGTCTTGTGCAAGTGCTGCCATGTCCCGCCAGTCCGTGCTAAAGGTCCTGCCGAAAGATGTGGGTGTCCCGCAAGCGGCGTCAAGCACGGCGCACTGCCGGTTCCGGCGGGCCGCCCCGTTCGTTCGGGAGAACACCTGATGGACAGGCAGTTCAGGGTCGTCGTGATCGGCGGCGGGGTTGTCGGCGCCTCTGTCCTCTACCATCTTGCCAGGTTCGGCTGGACCGACGTTGCCCTCGTCGAACGGTCGATCCTGACCGCGGGTTCGTCGTGGCACGCTGCCGGAGGCGTGCATGCGCTCAACGCCGATCCGAACATGGCGGCGGTCCAAGCCTACACCATCCGGCTGCTGTCGGAAATCGAGCAGGAAAGCGGGCAGGACATCGGAATGCACCTGACCGGCGGGTTGTCGGTGGCCCGTGCACCCGAACGGTGGGAATGGCTGCAGTCGGCGTACCGAACATTCCAGACCATCGGCATAGAGGACTGCCGGCTGATGTCGCCGCAGGAAGTGCGCGAGGTCTGCCCGATCATGGAGACCGGCGACCTGCTCGGCGGACTGTGGGCCGATCGCGAGGGCTACGTCGACACCACCGGAACAGTTCACGCGTACGCCCGGGCAGCGCGCAGGCGCGGAGCCACCGTCATCGAGCACACCCGGGTGACAGACCTGGTGCAGCGCCCGGACCTGTCATGGGACGTCGTGACCGAGGCGGGAACCATCCGCGCCGAACACGTGGTGAACGCGGCGGGTTTGTGGGCCAAGCAGGTCGGGCGCATGGTCGGGCTCGAGTTGCCGGTCGCACCGCTGTCGCACCATTACTTCGTGACCGAGACCATTCCCGAGCTCGAGACCCTCGGGCGCGAGCTGCCCATGTCGGTCGACCTTGAGGGGTTCACCTACATGCGCCAGGACCAGCACGGCATCCTGATCGGCATCTATGAGACCGATCATGCGCACTGGAACGTTGATGGCGCGCCCTGGGACTACGGGTTCGACCTGATCGAACCGGACATCGACCGGATCTCCGACGAGCTCACCATGGCCTTCCACCGCTACCCCGTGCTGCAGACCGCCGGGGTGAAGCGCTGGGTCCACGGCGCCTTCACCTTCTCGCCGGACGGCAATCCGCTGGTGGGGCCGGTGGCGGGGGTCCCGAACTACTGGCTCGCATGCGGAGTGATGGCCGGGTTCCTGCAGGGCGGGCTCGGCAAGTCGCTCGCGGAATGGATGATCCACGGGGAGGCCGAGACCGATACGTGGTCAATGGACATTGCGCGCTACGGCGCATTCGCCTCGAACAGCTCGTACATCCGCCAGACCACCGGCCAGTTCTATTCGCGCCGGTTCGTGATGAACTACCCGAACGAGCAGCTGCCGGCAGGCCGGCCGCTCAACCGCGCACCGGCCTACGAGGCCATGGACCGGGCCGGAGCGCTGTGGGGCGCGAGCTGGGGACTCGAGGTTCCGTTGCTGTTCGGACCGTCGGGGTTCACCGAGACCCCGTCGCTGCGCCGGTCGAACGCGTTTTCGATCGTTGCCGACGAGTGCCGGGCCGTGCGCGAGCAGGTCGGACTGCTGGACATCACCGGGTTTTCGCGCTTCGAGGTCACCGGACCGGATGCCGAATCCTGGCTGGACCGGCTGCTTGCCGCCAGACTGCCCGGGCCGGGCCGGGTCAGGCTCGCCCCGATGCTGTCCCCGTCGGGGCGCCTGAAGGGCGACCTTACCGTCTTCAACTGGGGTGACGGCACCTGGTGGCTGATGGGATCGTACTACCTGCGTGCCTGGCACATGCGCTGGTTTTCCGACCGGACCGACCCGGCGGTCGACCGGGTTGCGGTGAACGACATCTCCGACGGCATGGTCGGCTTCTCGCTTTCGGGTCCGAACTCCGCGGCGGTGCTCGAGCGGCTGGTCGAGCGGGCAAACGGTGACACCCTGCCCGCGTTCATGGGCTGCTGCAGCCTCGATGTCGGACTGATCCGCGCCCGGGTCGGCCGGCTGTCGGTCACCGGGGAGCACGGCTACGAGATCAACTGTCCCGCCGGGGCCCATCACACCCTGCGCGAGATCCTGCTCGAGGCCGGGTCCGATCTCGGGCTGCGGGAGTACGGATACTACGCGCTCAACTCCCTCAGGCTGGAGAAGAGCTTCGGTATCTGGTCGGCCGAGTACACCCAGGGCTACACCCCCGGGATGACCGGCCTGGATCGCTGGATCGACTTTTCAAAGCCGTTCATCGGGCGGGACGCGGCGCTGCGCGAGCGTGAGCAGAACACGGCGTCGCATCGTCTGGTCACGCTGGCGCTGGACACCCGGGACGCCGACGCCACCGGGTACGAACCGGTCTGGGCCGGCGACCGGCGGGTCGGGTTCGTCACCTCCGGCGGATACGGCCACACGGTCGGACTGAGCCTCGCCATGGCCCTGGTGGAGCCGGAGTTCAGCGAAACCGGACAGGACCTTGTCGTTCACGTGGTCGGAGAGGCCTGCGGCGCCCGGGTCATCCGGCCGTCGCCGCGTGACCCGGCGGGGACCTCCATGCGCAGGTAGGTGTTCGATCGATGCTCCTTCGACCATGCCCGGGCCGTGACGCCGCGGTGACGCCTGCCCCGCATCCGGCCGGCCGATGCCGCCCGCCGCCGTGCCGCCTCGGTTCGAGGCCGGCTGTATCAGGCGAGGTCCGCGATGGCGAGTGACGCCGGCAGTCCCGTCCGCTACCAGGTCGACGAGCGCCCGCCGCGGCTGCTCGTGCTCGGGCTCGGACTGCAGCTCGCGATCCTCTCCGTTGCCGGCATCGTGCTCACGCCCGCGATCGTCATCAGGGCCGGGGGCGGCAGCGAGCAGTACATCGTCTGGGCGGTGTTCGGGGCGGTACTGGTCAGTGGCATCACCACGATCGTGCAGGCTGTGCGCGTCGGGCGGATCGGCGCCGGGTACGTCCTGCTCATGGGAACTTCCGGCGCCTTCATCGCGATCTCGGTCACCGCCGTCGCCGAGGGAGGGCCGGCCCTGCTGGCAACCCTGGTGGTCATTTCCTCGCTGTTCCAGTTCGTCTTCGCGGCCCGGCTGACCTGGTTCAGGCGGGTGCTGACCCCGAGCGTGACGGGAACCGTGATCATGCTGATCCCGGTGACGGTGCTGCCGATCATCTTCGAAATGTTCGACAAGGTGCCCGAGGGAACCCACGCCGCAGCCGCGCCGGTCTGCGCCGTCGCGACCTTCGCCATCATTACCGGGATCTCGCTGCGGGCGCGGGGCGTGCTGCGACTGTGGGGCCCGGTGATCGGTGTCGTCGGCGGCTCGCTGATCGCCGCCCTGTTCGGCCTGTACGACTTCGATCGGATCGCCCAGGCCGGCTGGATCGGACTGCCGGACCTGGTGTGGCCCGGTTTCGATCTCGGGTTCGGGCCGGCGTTCTGGGGTCTGATGCCGGCGATCGTCCTCGTCACCCTGGTCGGCGCCATCGAGACCGTCAGCGACTCGGTCGCGATCCAGAAGGTTTCCTGGCGCCGGCCACGCGCGGTCGACTTCCGGGCGGTCCAGGGTGCGGTGGCCGCCGACGGCGTCGGCAACCTGTTGTCCGGCCTCGTGGGCACGGTTCCGAACACCACCTACTCGACCAGCATCTCGGTCACCGAGATGACCGGCGTCGCGGCCCGCAGCGTCGGTGTTGCCATCGGTATCATCTTCCTGCTGCTTGCCGTCTTCCCGAAGGGAATGGCGGTGGTGCTTGCCATCCCGGGACCGGTCGCGGGCGCCTATCTCACGGTGCTGCTGGCACTGCTGTTCGTCATCGGTGTGCGCATCGTCGTCAACGACGACCTCGACGTGCGCAAGGGCGTGGTCATCGGCGTGTCGTTCTGGGTCGGCACCGGATTCCAGCACGGGCTGATCTTCCCGGAGCTCACGGCAGACTTCGCCGGCGGCCTTCTGCAGAACGGCATGACAGCGGGAGGCCTGTGCGCACTGCTGCTCAGCCTGGCGCAAACGGTGACCCTGGTCCGGCCCCGGCGCATCGAGACCGTGCTGAACATGGCGGCGCTTCACGAACTGCAGGCGTTCGGCCGGGACTTCGCCCGCCGGTCCGGCCGGGACGACCGGCTGGCCCACCGGCTCGACGCCGCGATCGAGGAGACGGTTCACCTGCTGATCGAACTGCCCGGGCAGGTGCCGCGTCGCCTGAGCCTGACACTGCGCGCCGAGAACAGTGGTGCGGTGCTCGAATTCATCGCCGCCCCGGGCGAACGGAACCTCGAGGACCTGATGACGGTGCTCGGGGAGAAACGGGCCGACCCGACCGACGCGGGTGAGGTGTCGCTCAGGCTCCTGCGGAACGTCTCCTCCTCGGTCAGGCACCAGCAGTACCACGACGCCGACGTGGTCACGGTCAGGGTCAGCGGACGGCCCGGCACGTCCGGGCATGCTTGACCCGGCGCTTGCGGGCGGGACACTGTGACGCTCGCTGGCAAGACAGGGGATGAGCAAAGGCGATGTCGCACGACCGGACACTGACCTTCGGGTTCACCGCCGCGGCCGCAGCCGACGATGTGCCAACGCGGCGCGACGCGGACCGCTACGCCCGGATGGTGCGGGAGTGCCGGCTTGGCCATTCGCTGGGCTACGACTGCGCGTGGGTGCTGGAGCACCACTTCACCGACTACTTTCCGACCCCGAGCCCGCTGCTGGTCATGGCGCATCTCGCCGCTGCCTGTCCCGGGCTGTCGCTGGGTTCCAGCGTCATCGTGGTTCCGTGGTATTCACCGCTGCGGCTTGCCGAGGAAATCGCGATGATGAGCCATTTCTGTACCGGAGAGCTGCACCTGGCCGTGGGCCGCGGGACCGCGAAGCTCGAATACGATGCCTACGACATCGACATGACGTCGGCACGCTCGCGCCTCGGCGAGGCCATGCAGGTGATCCGCACGGCACTTGAGGGCGAACCGTTCGATCACGACGGCGAACACTACCGGATCGGGCGCACGGTCAGGCTGCGCCCGGAACCAGTGCGGGACAGGATCTACTTCTACGGCGCCGTCGGCAGCCGCGAGAGTGCTGCCGGCAATGCGGACATGGGACTTCCTGTCCTGCTCAACACCCAGTTTCCGCCGCAGGCGCTGCAGTCCATCATCGATGCCTGGCAGGAACGCGCCGACGGGCTGGGCCTCGATCCGGGTGGATACCGGCCGTTGTCGACCAACTGTGTCATCGCCGACAGCGACGACGAGGCGCGCGAGGGTGCGCGGCACTACCTTGCGGCGTTCTTCGCGCTGCAGGCGGACCACTACGAGGCCGATGCCGACCACTGGAAGGACATCGAGGGGTACCGGCAGTTTTCCCGGAGCTTCGGAATGCTGCGGACCCTGTCCGACCCCGCCAACCTTGACCCGTTCCTCGACAACCAGCTGATAGGCTCGCCCCGGACGGTTTCCGGGCGGCTGGAACAGTACCGGGACATGGGGTTCGACCATGTCATCATGAACTTCGCGCGGGAAGGCTGGCCGGCGGCGATGCGCGAGACCAGCATGCGCCGCTTCGCCACCGAGGTCGCACCGGCATTCAGGACCGGGCCGGGACTGGCGGTCCGATGAGACACGGTCCCGGGCGGGACTGAAGGCGGGAACCCGCCAGGCAGCAGGGATCGGGCAGGACAGGACGGGGGGCGCGGAAACCATGGAGAGTACGGCGCGGCTGGACCACGTGGTCATCAACGTGCGGCAGGACATGGATGCGGCGGAGCGGCTGTGTCGCTCGCTCGGCTTTACGGTCACGCCACGGGGGTACCACACGCTCGGCTCGATCAATCACCTGATGATGTTCGAGACCAACTACTTCGAGCTCATCGGCATCCCCGAGGACGGAGCCACCCAGCGGGCGGACCTGATGGCGGCCGCTCCCGGCATCAACGGCCTGGTATTCAAGACCTCGAAC
>Ga0209543_1002285_pt1 | contig 14189 bp, 11 predicted proteins | sample MesohylFT_FD_187296 | JGI IMG/M metagenome (GOLD analysis project Ga0209543, IMG submission 187296) | Host-associated microbial community of the marine sponge Aplysina aerophoba from Gulf of Piran - sponge mesohyl, lysed by freeze-thaw... | ecosystem: Host-associated > Porifera > Sponge >...
CGGGACCCAGGGCATCGGTGGCGACGGTCGCGACGAGCGAGGAGTCCACGCCACCGGACAAACCCACACAGACATCGCCGAAGCCGTTCTTCGTCACGTAGTCCCTCGTCGCCAACACGAGGGCCGCGTAGATCTCGTCGAGGGGATCCAGCGGCGCAGCCGGCGGTGCCACCGGCAGCGGGGCGGGCACCACCGCCGGCGGGGAACTGACGGGAATGCGCCGCAGGGCCGGCCCTCCGAGTCGCGCCGAGCCACCCGTGCGGCCGGTCTCGGTGTCGGCGAGGAGGACCTCGGGGGCGAACGCGCCGGCCTGCGCCACGACCGTGCCGCCGGCGTCGATCACCAGCGACCGGCCGTCGAAGACCAACTCGTCCTGCCCGCCGACCAGGTTCACGTACACCACCGGGCAGCCGCTGCGGTCGATGCGCCGGCGCAGGACGTCGAGCCGTTCGTCGAGCTTGCCGGTGTTGTACGGCGAGGCGTTGACGTTGACGATCAGCTCCGCGCCACCGGCGACCAGCTGCTCGACAGCACCGCCGTCGATCCAGATGTCCTCACAGATGGAGACCCCGACCGCAACGCCGGCGATCTCGAACAGTGCCTCCGGTGTGCCCGCGCTGAAGTGGCGCTGCTCGTCGAAGACGCCGTAGTTCGGCAGTTGGGCCTTGCGCTCCATGCCGACCACGGTGCCGTTGGCGCACACCGCGGCGGCGTTGAACAGCGCTCCCCCGTCGCCGGCGACGGGCAGCCCCACGATCGCCGCGCAGCGGCCCGTTGCCGCGGCGATCTTCTCCAGCGCGGCCCCGCAGTCCAGTGCGAACCGCGGCTTGGCCAGCAGGTCCTCCGGCGGGTAGCCGCTGACGGCCAACTCCGGGAAGACCGCCACGTCGCCGCCGCGGTCGGACACCTCCGCCAGCGCCGCGAGCATCCGCTCGACGTTGCCGTCGAGGTCGCCGACGGTGAGGTTCAGCTGGCAGATGCCAACCCGGAGCATCACGTCAGGCTACCGAGGGGCTCCGTAGCCGGATTCCCCGGAGGTGGCCGGTCCACCGCGGCCTGCGGCACCGGGCGCGCTCAGATCGAGTAGTACAACTCGTACTCCATGGGGTGCGGGCGCAGGCGGACGGTGTCGATCTCCTCCCGCTTCGCCTCGATGTACGACGCCAGCAACGACTCGCCGAACACGCCGCCCACACGCAGGAAGTCGTGGTCGGCCTCCAGGGCATCGAGCGCCCGACCCAGCGATCCCGGTACCTGCGCCACGCCCGCGGCGTCCTCGGCCGACAGCGAGTAGATGTCCACGTCGAGCGGGTCGCCGGGATCGATCCGGTTCAGGACGCCGTCGAGGCCTGCCAGCAGGATTGCCGCGAAGGCCAGGTAGGGGTTCGCCGAGGGGTCCGGGCAACGGAACTCCAGGCGCTTGGCGGCCGGGTTGTCCGACACCATCGGCACCCGGATGGCCGCGGAACGGTTCCGTTCGGAATAGGCCAGGTTCACCGGCGCCTCGTAGCCCGGAACCAGGCGCTTGTAGGAGTTCACCGTCGGCGCCGCGAAGGCGAGGATGGACGCGGCGTGCGCCAGCAGCCCGCCGGCGAAGTAGCGCGCCATCTCCGACAGGCCGGCGTAGCCGTCGCGGTCGTAGAACAGCGTCTCGCCGTCCTTCCACAGCGACACGTGGGTGTGCATCCCCGACCCGTTGTCGCCGTAGATGGGCTTGGGCATGAACGTCACGGTCTTCTGGGCACGGTGCGCCACGTTCTTGCACACGTACTTGTAGAGCTGGACCTTGTCGGCCATGGTCACCAACTCGTCGTAGCGCATGTCGATCTCCGCTTGGCCGGCGGTCCCGACCTCGTGGTGGTGGAGTTCGATCGGCACGCCGCAGGCCTCCAGCACCGAGACCATCTCGGCGCGCAGGTCCTGGTGGCGGTCCAGCGGCGGCAGGGGGAAGTAGCCGGACTTGTAGCGAATCCTGTGGCCCAGGTTCGGATCCTCGCGGGCGTCGAGGGTGTCGCCGCTGGTCCAGACGCCCTCCACGGATCGCACCTCGAAGGCGGCCCCGTAGGGCTCGTTGTGGTAGTTGACGCCGTCGAAGATGAAGAACTCGGCCTCGGGACCGATGTAGCACGTGTCGGCCAACCCCGTGCCGCGCAGGTAGCGCACCGCCTTCTTGGCGATCACCCGCGGGTCCTTGAAGTACTCGTAGCCGGTGACCGGGTCGTAGACGGTGCAGTGCAGGATGAGCGTCTTGTGCTTGTAGAACGGATCGATGAACCCGGCCTCGACGTCGGGGACCAGCAGCATGTCCGAGCGGTCGATTGTCTGGAAGCCGCGAATCGACGAACCGTCGAATCCAAGTCCCTCCGCGAAGACTCCTTCGTTGAGCTCGTGGGAGGGGAGCGTGTAGTGATGCTGGAGACCGGGCACGTCGGTGAAGCGGAACTCGACGAACTCGATGTCCTCGTCGGCGAGTCGCGCGACGACTTCGGCGGGGGTTGTCATGAGGGACACCTCCAGGCGGATCGGAGATTGCTGGTGCCACGTCCCCCGGCGCCTTTGACCGGAGACGCATTCGAGGGGCGACGGTACGGCTCCGTAGCCGTCAGCCCTGCGATGTCCCCCGACGGCGTTGGCTGGAGACAGCAAGAGTCTACGAGCGACTCCGCGCGAACCGGGCGCGCAACAAACCTCGATCTTCCCTCGAGTATGACGAAATTTCAGCACAGGCCTCCGAAGGCAGCCCGCTGAGTCAGGATCGGTGGTCGGTGGGCCAGATCGGCGCGCGGCCCCGCGCCAGCCAGGTGGCGGCCGCGGTGGCCACGAAGACCGAGTCCGAGCCGTTGGTGGGCTCCCCGTCGCCCCCCACGATGGTCACCTCGACCGGCGGGGTGCGCGACGCGGGCACAACGCCGAAGGACCGCACTGTCAGATCCACCACGGCCCCATCGTCGTCGGTGGCCACCGCCTCGGAGGTCACGAGGCTGTAGGCCATGTGGGCGGCACCGATGCAATAGGACCGCAGCACCACCTCGTCCAGCGGGCGCCCGCAGTCGACCTCCACGGCGATGACGTCTCCGACGTGCGCGGTCGCCGTCCCGCCGCCGGGCAACCGGACCGGGTCCGTCCGGCCTCGCGCACCGGCCAGCAGGGCCAGCGCCTCGAGCACTCCCGCGGCGCGCAGATCCGCCGAGGTGGGCGGTCCGTCAATATCGATCTCGGTGACCTCCAGGCGAGGCGCAACCGCGGCGATGGCCTCAGCGATTCCCGGCGTCCGCGCCACGGCCAGCCGCCCGGAGCCGTCGGCGTTGGCTCCGCCGGCGACCGGGGGACGTTTGGGCCCCAGGCGGGTGGCGTCGGGGCGTGAGTACAGCACCCGTACCGGCCGGCCCGTCTCATCCGCGAGGCGACGCGCCACCGCCGGCGCGGGCGATCGGGCCTTTGCGCCGAAGGCCCCGCCGTTGGCCAGCGGATCAGCCGGCTCACCGCCCGGGACACACCACGAGGAGTCGGGTTCGAGATAGGCCGGCTCGCTCCAGCAGGTGCGCAGCGTGCAGTCCCAGTCACCCGGCGGCACGTCCAGAGGCGGCTCGGCGCGCAGCGTGCTGCGCCGACCCTCCGGCGCCCCCGCGGCCCGGCGCGCCTCGTCGGGCGTCTCCCCCAGGGCCCAGCCGCCGCCCGGCGCCGGGACCGCCACGAGGGCGCCGGCCGGCGCCGAATCGTCGGCGAAGCCTCCCTCGCCGCACGCCACGTGTGGGCCGGCGACCTGCGGCCGGCCGCCTTCGAGGGTCGCCCGGCGGGCGGCGGCCGCGTAGTCGCGAGGCTCACCGGGGGCGATGGTTCCCTCGGCGACCGACCTGGCGGCCTCCAGGATTGTCTGCCAGCCGGTGCAGCGACACAGGTGGGCTGCCAATGGGCCGGTCGGATCGGCACCCGAGCGCCGGGCCAGGCTCTCGAGGCGCAGGATGATGCCCGGGGTGCAGAACCCGCACTGGCTGGCGCCGGTGGCGCAGAAGGCGTCCGCCCACGCCGCCCGCCGGGCAGGTTCCAGCCCCGCAAGCGTCGTGACCTCGCGGCCCGCCACGCGCCGCGCCGGTGTCACGCAGGCCACGCGGGCGGCGCCGTCCACCAGCACCGTGCACGCACCGCACTGGCCCTGCGGGCTGCAGCCGTCCTTCACCGCACGGATGGCGAGGTGCTCCCGCAGGAGCGTCAGCAGCGAGAAGTCGCCGGCGGGCGCGCTGAGGGGACGACCGTCGACGGTGAGGGTGATGTGGTCGCCGGCGGGCGCCGGCCCAGAGGTCAGCTGAACGACTGGCCGCAGCCGCAGGTGCGCTGGGCGTTGGGGTTGTCGATGGAGAAGCCCGCGTCCTGCAGGCTGTCGCTGAAGTCGAGGGTGGCGCCCTGCAGCAGCATTGCGCTGGAGTGATCCACGATGACGGCCACGCCTTCGAAGTCGGCGCTCTGGTCGTTGTCATTCACCTCGGTGTCGAAGTACATCTCGTAGCTGAACCCCGAGCAGCCGCCCGGGCGGACCGCCACGCGCAGCGCCAAACCCTCTTCGCCCTCTTGGGTGAGCAGTTCGCCGACCTTGCTCGCCGCGGCGGGAGTGAGCGTGATCATGGGGCACTCCTTGGTCGTCTCGGTGACCTGGCCGCTTGCCGGCCGGGCCGGGCCCCAGCCAGCCGTTCCGGCGGGGACCGCCGGTCCGCAACCCTGGCCGCGGACCGCTCCGGTCAGTGTAACCGAGGTACTCGCCCCACCGGCAGGGGCCGTCGCTGCGGACCGCCCCCGTAGACTCCGCTGCGTGGCCACCTCCGTCCAACAGGACCCGGTGCCGCCGGCCGGCACCCCAGCGGCCGCCGGGACGCCTTCCAGCACTCCTCTGCCGACCGACGAGGCCGTCCTGGCCCTGCTGAGCGACGTCATCGACCCCGAACTCGGCAGCAACATCGTCGAATTGGGGATGGTGCAGGGGACGAACGTCGACCCCGGGGGCCAGGTCACCGTGACCGTCGCGCTCACCACCCTGGGTTGCCCCCTGCGTGCGCAGATCCAGCGTGACGTGCGCAACCGGGTGGCCACGCTGCCGGGCGTCAGCGGCGTGGACATCTCCTGGACCGAACTATCCGCCGCGGGCAAGGCCAAGGCCATGAGGACCGCCCGGCGCAACGTGGCCGAGAACGCGCCGGACACCGAGATCCCGATCACCACCAAGGTCCTGCTGATCGCCTCGGGCAAGGGAGGCGTCGGCAAGTCCTCGATCTCGGTGAACCTCGCCATGGCGCTGGCCACCGAGGGGTTCACCGTGGGACTGCTCGACGCCGACATCTGGGGCTACTCCGTGCCCCGCATGCTGGACCTGACCGGCCGCCTCGAGGGTGCCGAGGCCGAGCGCAAGATCCTGCCGCAGACCCGGGACGTCGGTGAGGGCACGCTGAAGGTCGTCTCGATGGGCCTGCTGGTGGACGACGAGCGGACGGCGCTCATGTGGCGCGGCCTCATCCTGAACCGTGCGGTGCGGCACTTCCTGGAGGACGTGCTGTGGGGACCCATGGACTTCCTGGTGGTGGACATGCCGCCGGGCACCGGAGACGTGCAGATGGGAATCGCCAAGCTGCTGCCCCGGGCCGAGATGATCATCGTCACGACCCCGTCGCGCAGCGTCCAGAACGTGGCGGCGCGCGCCGCCAACATGGGTCGCAACAACTACCTGCGCATCGCCGGCGTCATCGAGAACATGACCGCCTACGTGGCCCCCGACGGAACACGCCACGTGCTGTTCGGCGAGGGAGGTGGCGAGGCGCTGGCCGCCGAGATCGGGGCGCCGCTGCTGGGGAAGGTGCCGATCGACCCCCTGGTCTCACCCTCCAGCGATTCCGGGGAGCCGTTCGTGCTGGACGCCGGCCCCGCCGCCGAAGCCGTTCGCGGCGTCGCCATGCTGCTGATCGAGGAGTTGGTACCCGTCGGTGAGCTCGCGGGCTGCAGCGCCCGCCTCGCCGGCACGCCAGTCAGCCTGCAACGACGCGGCTCGTGAACTTCGGTTTCAGCGAGGAGCAGCTGGCGTTCCGCCGGATGCTGCGGGACTGGGTGGAGCGGGAGTGTCCCAAGTCGGTGGCCCGCGATCTCGAGGCCGCTGAGGGGCAGTACCCGTACGAACTCTGGGACAGGATGACCGCGGCCGGATTTCACGCCATCGGCATCGACCCCGCCTACGGCGGCGGTGGTGGGACGGCCATCGACCAGGCGCTGCTGTGCGCCGAACTCGGACGGTCGCTGGCCGGGTTGACGTGGATCTGGGGCATCTCGTCCTTCGCCGGGGCGAAGTCCCTCAGCGCCTTCGGATCCGACGAGCAGAAGGAGCGCTTCCTCGGTGACCTTGCCGAGGGCAGGCTGCGTTTCGCCATCTCGGTGACCGAGCCCGGCGGCGGCACCGACCTGCTTGGCGCACTGCGCACCACCGCGGAGCGCTGCGACGGAGGCTGGCGCATCAGCGGGCGCAAGATCTGGGCCACGGCGGCGGCGCAGTCCGACTACCTGCTGCTGCTGGCCCGCTCGGACCCCGACCCGCCGCGCAAGAGCCTCGGCACCACGGTGTTCCTGGTCCCCCAGCCCAGTGAAGGGCTCGAACTCACATCGATCCCCAAGCTGGGCATGCGGTCGGTGCCGTCCTACGAGGTCTACCTCTCCGAGGTGTTCGTACCCGACGAGTTGGTGCTGGGCGAGGTGGGACACGGCTGGCACCAGCTGCTGGCCTCACTGAACAATGAGCGGATCCTCGTCGCCGCGCTGTGCTGCGGTGTCCTGGAGGGGGTCCTGGAGGAGGCGGTGGCCCACCTGACTGAGCGGGAGGCGTTCGGTCGCCGGCTCGGCGAGTTCCAGGCCCTGCAGCACTACGTGGCCGACATCAAGATGTGGCAGCGCCAAGCAGAGTTGATCACCTATGAGGCCGCCTGGTTGCAGTCGATCGGCGAGCCCTGCGGGACCGAGGCCACGATGGCCAAGGTGCTGGCCTCGGAGTACGCCGTTGCCGCGGCCGACCTGGGCATCCAGATGTTCGGCGGCATGGGGTACGCGATGGAGACGCACATGCAGCGCTACTGGCGCGACACCCGCATCTACCGCATCGCCCCCATCAACAACGAGATGGCGCGCAGCCTCATCGCCGAGTCGTGCGGGCTGCCGAGAGGGCTGTGAAGGGGCCATGGCGGGCCACACACACCCACCGGCGCCACGCCACCGACCACCTGACGCCCGACCCGCCGGCCGAGCCCTGCGGCCTGCCCGGAGCCCTTCCGGTTCGGCCGTGGCGTGGGGCTCGTGAGCGGCCGCCCCGACTCTCCGCCAACCACTGCCGGGGCGCCCCGCGCCCGACCGCCGAGCGTCGACTCGCTGGCGCGGTCCCTCGCCGGCACGGGGATGCCGCACGCTCTGGCTGTGGAGACCGCCCGGGAGGCCATCGCCGCCGGTGACCCCGGCAGCGCCGCGGCGCGCGCCGCGGCCATGGAGCGGTCGCTGCTGCGCCCGGTCATCAACGCCACCGGCGTCCTGCTGCACACCAACCTGGGCAGGGCACCGCTGGGGCCGGTGCCGTCGGGGCCACCGGATGCTCCCCTGCGCTACAGCAACCTGGAGTTCGACACGGACAGGGGTGCGCGGGGGGATCGCCACGCCCACGCGGCGGGCCTGCTGGCGCGGCTCTGCGGGGCCGAGGCGGCCATGGTGGTCAACAACTGCGCCGCCGCGGTGACTCTCGTGCTGGGCGCGCTGGCCGCGGGGCGCGGCGTGGCGGTCAGCCGCGGCGAACTCGTCGAGATCGGCGGCGGCTTCCGGGTGCCGGAGATCGTTGCGCAGTCCGGAGCGAGGCTGTTGGAGGTGGGCACGACGAACCGCACCCGCCGCCAGGACTACGCGGCCGCCGTCGAATCCGCCGACGTGGCACTCTGCCTGCGGGTGCATCAGTCCAACTACCGCATCGTGGGGTTCACCGAGGCGCCCGGCGTCGGCGAACTGGCGGCCCTCGGCACCCCGCTGGTGGTCGACATCGGCTCGGGCCTGGTTGACGAGGCCTGCCAGTGGCTGGCGGGCGGGCCACCGGGGTGGCTGCGCGGCGAGCCGGCGGCCCGCCAGACCCTCGCCGCCGGCGCCGACCTGGTGACGTTCTCGGGCGACAAGCTGCTCGGCGGACCGCAGGCGGGGATCATCGCCGGCAGCGCCGAGTTGGTGCGCCGCTGTGCCCGCCATCCCCTGGCCCGCGCGTTCCGGGCAGGCGGCCTGGTCCTGGACGCGCTGCAGTCCCTGGCGCTCACCTACCTCCACCGGCGCGGCGACGACATCCCCTTCTGGCACATGGCCACCCGCCCGGTCGCCGAGTTGCGGGCCCGCGCCGAGGCCCTCGGCGTCGGCGAGGTGTGCGCCATGGCGTCCACCACCGGCGGCGGCACCCTGCCGGGGGTGGAGATTCCCTCGGCGGGCATCGTGCTGACCGGCGACCGGGCCGCGGCCCTGCGCAGCGCTGCGGTCCCGGTCATCGCCCGCGTCGCCGGGCAGCGCACCTACCTGGATCTGCGCACCGTCGACCCGGCCGACGACGTGGCGTTGGCCACTGCGGCCCGCCGGGCCGGCGCCGCGGGGACCGCCGGGTGACGCGGGGACCAGGCTCTCCCGTCATTCCGGCGAAGGCCGGAATCCACCGTCCATCGACCCGGCCGGCGCCGACGGCGGTCTGCCGGACGCCGTCCTAGGCGCCTGCGGAGTCGGGACGACCGTGCACGTCGTCGCCACCGCCGGTCACGTCGACCACGGCAAGTCGACGCTGGTGAAGGCTCTCACGGGCACCGACCCCGACCGGTTCGAGGAGGAGCGCCGCCGCGGCCTGACGATCGACCTGGGTTTCGCCTCGGCCGAACTGCCGAGCGGCAGGCGCTGCGCCATCGTGGACGTCCCCGGCCACATCAGGTTCATCCGGAACATGCTCGCCGGCGTGGGTGCCGTCGATGCCTGCATCTTCGTCGTGGCCGCCACCGAGGGGTGGAAGCCGCAATCCGAGGAGCACCTGCGCATCCTGGAACTGCTGGGCATCTCCAGCGGCCTGGTGGTGCTCACCAAGGTGGACCTCGTCGACACCGAGTTGGCCGAGATCGCTCGACTCGACATCTCGGATCAACTGGCGGGCACATTCCTGGCCGACGCCGAGGTCGTGGGGATCGACAGCCTCTCGGGAACCGGCATGGAGTCGTTCACCGCCGCACTGGATCGCCTGCTGGCCAGCACGCCGACCGCCGTCGATGCCGGACAGCCCCGCCTGTGGGTGGACCGGGCTTTCGTGGCGTCGGGGGCCGGCACCGTGGTCACCGGCACCCTGACCGGGGGAACGGTCACCACCGGCGACGAGTTGGCCGTGCGGCCGGGGCGCCGGCGGGTGCGGGTGCGGGCCATCCAGAGCCTCTACGCAGACCAAGCCAGCGTGGGACCCGGGCATCGGGCCGCCTTGAACCTCGCCGGCGTCAACCACGGCGACGTGGGGCGCGGCCACGTGGTGGTCCGGGAGGACCAGTGGCACCTGACCCGCACCGTCGATGCCTCCCTGGGTGTGCTGGGATCGCTGGATCACGAGGTGTCACGGCGCGGGGCGTACGTGGCCTACCTGGGTGCGGGCGAGTTCAGCGTTCGCATGCGCATCCTGGGAAGCGAGACCCTGCAGCCGGGCACCCGGGGCCCGGTGCGCCTGCACCTGCCCTGCCGGCTGCCGCTGCGCCCCGGGGATCGGTTCGTGTTGCGCGAGAGCGGTCGGGGCGAGACGGTGGGCGGCGGTGAGATCCTCGATGTGGACCCGCGCCTTCCCGCCGCCGTCGCCCGGCCCGACCGCTCGGTGGACCGGGTCATCGCCGAGCGCGGCTGGGTGCGGCCCGACGATCTGTGGCGCCTCACCGGCGAGCGGCGCCCGCCCAACCTGGCCGGCTGGGTGGTGGACCCCGCCGCGCTGAAGATCGCGCAGGAGGAGATCGGGGCGCGGATCGCCGAGGCGTCGGACCTGGGGCTCGACCTGGCCGGCCTCAGCGAGCAGGAACGGGCGGTGGCCACCCATCTCGACGGCGTCGTCGTCGAGGCCGGCCGGGCGCATCCTGCCCGCCGGGTCGACACGCTCGCGGAGCATCCGTTCCTGGAAGCACTGGCGCAGCAGCCCTTCTCGCCCCCCGAACCAACGGCGGCGGGCATGCCCGCAGTTGCCCCGGCGGAGTTGCGGGAGATGCTGCGTCGGGGTCTTGTGCTGTCCCTCGACGGTGTGATCTTTCCCGCCGCCGCGGTTGACCGTTCCGTCGAGACGGTCACGCGGTTGCTCGCTGCCAGGCCCGACGGGTTCACCGTCGCCGAATTCCGCGACGCCGTCGGGACGACCCGGAAATACGCTCTACCGCTGCTGGCGACGCTGGACGCCGGCGGCATGACCCGCCGCCGAGGCGACCTACGAATCGCCGGCCGCCGGCTCCCGGGACGCGCGGACACAACCACCGAGCACGGCGACGCCTGAGTCACACCGCCACACACCGCTCGTGGGAGGCGCGCCGCGAGCACCGGCGACCGAGCACGGCGACGCCTGAGTCACACCGCCACACACCGCTCGTGTGCGGATTGTGTGTTGTGGTTCCAATCAGCAAGGGCCCGTAGGATGTTCGAGTGATCGAACGAGAGATCACCCCGCATCTCCTGCGGTTGTTCACGCAGTACCCGTTCGTGACCGTCACCGGCCCGCGGCAAGCCGGCAAGACGACTCTCTGCCGCGCCGCGTTCGGCGACCTGGGCCACGCCGACCTCGATCATCCCCGCACCCGGGAATTCGCAGCCACCGACCCCGAAGGATTCCTGGCGCAGTTCCCCGACGGCGCCGTCCTCGATGAGGTGCACCGGGTCCCGGAGATTCTCTCCCACCTGAAGGTGCTCGGCGACGAGAAGAGGCGAAACGGCCTGTTCGTGTTGACCGGCAGTGAACAGTTCGGACTACTGGACAGCGTGAGCCAGTCGCTGGCAGGCCGCACGGCCATCCTGCGCCTGCTGCCATTCACGCTCGCCGAGCGCACCGCAGCGGGAGCCGGCGGGCGCCTCGAGGACATTCTCTACTCCGGGTCCTACCCCCGCATCCACGACCAACACCTCGACCCAACCGAGGCACTCGCCAACTACTTCGAGACGTACGTCGAACGCGACGCCCGGCGGATCGGCCAGATCCGTAATATCGACGGCTTCCAGAGGTTCGTCGGCCTCTGCGCAGGCCGGATAGGCCAATTGGTGAACCTCTCAGCCCTCGGTTCCGACGCCGGCGTCTCCCACACGACCGCCAACGCATGGCTCAGCGTGCTTGTGAGGAGCGACATCGTGTTCCGGCTGCCTCCGTTCCACACGAACATCCGCAAGCGCCTCGTCAAGTCGCCGAAGCTGTACTTCCATGATGTCGGTCTGGCGAGTTACCTGAACGGCATCGACGACCCCCGCCAGCTCGTCACCAGCTCCTTGCGCGGCGCGCTGTTCGAGAACCTCGTCGTCTCGGAGGTGCTCAAGCACCGCTTCAATCAGGGTCGCCGGTCCAACCTCTCGTTCTACCGGGACAGCTCGGGACTCGAGTGCGACCTCCTCTACAGACGCGGCGAGGAGATGGCGGCCATTGAGATCAAGTCAGGAGCGACGATCGCGTCGGACTGGTTCGGCCCGATCGACCGGGTCGCCGCGAGCCTCCAACAGATCACCGCCAAGGCCGTCGTCTACGGCGGCGAGGAGCCGCAGCGCCGCACCGTCGGTGAGGTGGTGCCACTGAGCGGCTTGGCCACGATGCTCCGGAACCTCGACCACACTCCGTGAGCCGCCCTCGGGGGCGCTGTCGAATGACATCGAGCCCCGACACCCCGGCGGTGCGGCATCGGGATTCGGACCACCCGGCCACCGAGCGAGGCGGAGCCGGTGCCCGCGATTTGAGTCGTCATCGAGGCGGGACGGGTGCAACCCGCCCGGTGGGTCGACACGCTGGCCGAGCATCCGTTCCTGGCTGCACTGGCACAGCAGCCCTTCGCGCCGCCCGAACCAACGGCGCCGGGTGTGCCCGCCGTGGCCCCGGCGGAGTTGCGGGAGATGTTGCGGCGGGGCTTGGTGGTTTCCCAGGACGGCGTGATCTTCCCCGCCGCCGCCGTGGACCGTGCCGCCGAGGTGGTGGCCGGACTGCTCGAGGCTCGTCCCGAAGGGTTCACTGTGGCCGAGTTTCGCGACGCCGTCGGGACGACCCGGAAATACGCCCTACCGCTGCTGGCGGCGCTGGACGCCGGCGGCGTGACCCGCCGCCGCGGCGACCTACGAATCGCCGGCCGCCGCCTCCCGAGCCGTGCAGAGTAGACGACTGAACCCCGCGGCGCCTGAATCGTCCGCCACGCACCGTCGCTGTTATGGGTCGTCGCAGGAGACTGATGTCACAGCCCCGTGGCATCCTGTGTGACAGCACTGCAGCATGGGGGCGACGATCGGACCGTCGGGTCGGGCAGCACGGAATGAGGGCACAATGACCGGACAACAGGACCGCCATCGCGACATCGAGGTCGACGTGTTGGACGACGCAGGCGTACGCGCTGTCATCGACAACGCCCTTGCCCTGGCAGGCTGCACCTGGGAGGAACTCCAGCAACAGGCCAAGACCGGCAGCTTCACCAGCGAGATCGCCCGGCGGGCCTGGTTCGTCGTTTCGTCCTTTGAGCCGACGCCGGCCTGACCTGGAGCGTCAGGCCAGGGAGTTCGCGGGGGACCTGACAGAGCTTCTCAACCGGACCGTCACCGACGGCGTCCGCTTGCGCTCCTACATGGACCGACACCGCGATCCGGCCACCGCCGGCGAGGCTCTCACGCGCGACGGCTGGCAGGGGAGGGACCTTCACCGCCGTTCGGCAAGCCCGGTTGGGCATTGGGAGCCGGCAGCGACGGGGGCAGAGATCGCACGATGTTTGCCGTCTCAGTGGCGACGGTGACGAGGCGCCGGAGGTGCCGGATGAGATTGAACGGCTCGTCGGCCCAGACGTGCCAGCCGTTGGGGTCGTCGGTGATCCCGGACGCCTTGTCGTGCTTGTGGCGCAGACTGTCGATGGCCCAGGCCAGCGGCGAGCGGCCCGACACGGTGTACTCGTGGGCCTCGGCAGGGATGCCGACAAGGCGGCAGCGCCCGTTGATCTCCAGCACGCTGCGATCCTCGGCTCGGCCCCCGGCCCCCGCCGGTCGCCGCGACGTGCGGCTCCCGGCGCCCTCCGCGACAGCGCGGTCGTCGCCGGCGGCCGTGGCCCGGCCCCAGCGCATCCGACCGTCGATGCGGTAGGCGTCGGGGTCGGCGTCGCCCTCGTCCGGCCGGCCGTCCACGAGACAGGTCCCCGGCCATTCCGGCACCGTCTCGTAGCCGATGTGCAGGTCCATCAGGGCGCGGCCCGCCGCCCGGAACGCCTCGAAGTCACCGGCGAGCGGCACTCGCGGCAGGTTGCGCTGCAGGTCGTGGCGGTACCGCTCCCGCCAGTCCGGGGCGTGCATCACGCCGTACAGGTACTCCCAGATGTCGTCCTTGCCGATGGAGGCGTCGCCGTAGTGGGATCGAAACCGTTCGAGGCACCAGTCGGTGATGTTGTCATCGTCGGGCTGAGGATCGTCGAGGTCGAACTCGATGGGGAGCGTGTCGGCCACAGGCTCGCTCTCCTCAGACCGGTCCACGACGACCCGAGCGGGGCGCCGCCCGCCCGCCCCCGTCGAGCACGTTCAGATCGGGCAGGCTCGCCGCCGCGAGGGTTCCGAACCTACTGCGGTTCGCCGGGCTGCTCACGAGGATCGCCTCCGGCGCGGGATGGCGCGGGTCTGTTGCGATCCCTTGATCGATGCGAGGTCCGGCAGCGTCGCGGTGGCCAGCGCCTGGAAGGTCATGTTCGACGTTCCCGAGATGAGGATCGCCGCCGCCGGGGAACGAGTCGGGTCGGCTGGTTCGTTCCTGCTGCGCTGAGGTCGGCTGGATGGACTGTGGCGATCGTGCCGAAGATGGCTCGGTTGTTCGGCGACGCCACGCAGAGGAACTCGTTCCGGGATCGGTTCGGGGGAATAGACTGCCGGACCGTTCGTTCGTTCGTTCGTTCGTTCGTTCGTTCGTTCGTTCGTTCGTTCGTTCGTTCGTTCGTTCGTTCGTTCAA
>Ga0209543_1002287_pt1 | contig 14182 bp, 8 predicted proteins | sample MesohylFT_FD_187296 | JGI IMG/M metagenome (GOLD analysis project Ga0209543, IMG submission 187296) | Host-associated microbial community of the marine sponge Aplysina aerophoba from Gulf of Piran - sponge mesohyl, lysed by freeze-thaw... | ecosystem: Host-associated > Porifera > Sponge >...
TTACCCGGTGGTACATACGCTCGAACCCCGATGTCTTGCCCAACGCGATCCGCCGCTCTTCGATGGCATCGGCGATCTCGTTCACCTCGCTGTCCGCCGCCAGCCACGCGTCGTCGTCGTCGACCTTGTAGACACCCCTGGTATTCGACCGCAGGAGGCGCCGCTTGGTCTCACGCAGTTCGGGCCGCGCGTTCATCATCCCAAGAAGGACCGACTCCAGCCGCACCGTCCTCGTGTAGTCCTTCTCGTTCGGATAGGGCGGCGAGCAGATCACGGCCTCGACAGTGGCGCGCTCGAGACCGGCGCCCAGGACGCGGGCGTCGCCGCCGCTCACGACCGTCGGCGTGCTGTCTCGGGGCGCCAGCAGTCGGAGATCATCGGCCATGGCGCGCACCTGCTCCAACCACGGCCCCACGACGGGCGCATCGGCCTTGACCGCACCGACGCCGACCTCCGGCCCGAATCGCAGGTTGCCGACCTGCGACGGGAGGATCTTCGCCAGCGCGACGCGCTCGTGTCCCGAGTACGCCGGATCGTGCTCGCCGTCGAGAGCCTCAACGAGGACCAGGCTCTTGTGCAGCGGCAGCGGGCTGATTGAGTTCCGCAGCAGGAGCTTGAATGCCTCCGGCCCCGGCGTGCGAAGCCGCGCTCCGTCGGGTATCTCCCCCGTCGCCCCGTCGGTAAACCCGTCAGCCTCCAGTAGTGCCAGCGCCTTGTCGGCGACCAGCGCCGCGTGCGCCATCAATCGGTCGGGGTCAGGACTCCAGTCCACCTTCGTTGCGGCAGCCAGGCGGGCCATGGGGAGAGCCTCGACACCACGACTCGGGATCCCCAACTTCTTCGCCTCGACGACCGTGGTGCCCGTCCCGCAGAAGGGATCCAGCAGGATCGATGACTCGTCGAGCCCAAACCGCTCCGCATAGCTGCGCACCAGATGCGGCGGGAACGACAGGACGAAGCGGTACCAGCCGTGCGCGGGCGCATCGGCGGGTAGAAGATTGTTCATCGCCCCGTTCGTCCGGGGACTACCAGGTCGCCCCACGCCTCGCAAACTACACCATTGTGAGCTTTCCGGGAACGGGACCATCATGATCGCTTCCTCCTGCCGAGCTTGTGGCAACCCGTCCGTGCCGAGGGGTTGCGCCTGTCGGGGGAAGCGACCTGACTAAAGAGCTATGTCATTATATATCGACCATTCATATGTCGATCAGTCAGACTTGTTCGAGGGAGATGCCAGTGCTTGCCAGATGCGTTCGGGTGAGAGCGGGGTGGCGAGCGTCTGGCCGCTGATCCCGGCTCCGGCGAGAGCGTCCAGCACGGCGTTGAGGACGCAGGAGAACGCCGCGTTGGTTCCGCCCTCGCCCATGCCCTTCATGCCGCCGGGGGTGTGCGGCGAGGGCGTCTGTTGGTGCTCGACGGTGAAGTTCGGCAGCAAGTCGGGGGTCGGCACGAGGTAGTCCATGAGCGTCGTCGTGCGGGGCTGGCCCCAAGCGTCGTAGACGATCTCCTCGCTGAGCGCCGCCCCGATGCCCTGCGCGGCCCCGCCGTGCACCTGGCCCCGCACGACCTGAGGGTTCACCACCGTGCCGCAGTCCAGCACGACGACGTAGTCGCAGATCTCGACGCTGCCCAGATCCGGGTCGACGGCCACGGCGCAAGCGTGGGTGCAGAAGGAGAACGTGGGGCTGGGCGGGTCATAGATGTATGAGGCGGTGAGTCCGGGCGCCTGGCCCTCCGGCAGCCGGAACCCGCGGTGGGCCGCCGCAGCCACCTCGGCCAGCGGCACCGAGGAGGCGGTGCCGGCCACGGTGACCTTCCCGGCGTCGAGGGTCAGGTCGGCAGGGTTGGCCTCCAGCATGTCGGCGGCGATCGCCCGGATCCGCCCGGCCAGCTCGCGGCCGGCGATGACCGCCGAGCCGCCCCCCAGCGCCATCGAGCGGGAGGCGGCCGTGCCGTAGGCCGAGTTCGGGGTCACGTCGGTGTCGCTGTGGATCACCTCCACGTCGGTGGGATCCACCCCCAGCTCGTCGGCCAGCAGTTGCGCCAGCGTGGTCTCCAGACCCTGACCGTGGGGGGAGACGCCGGTGTAGAGGCGCACGCTGGCGTCGGGCTCCATGCGCACCACGGCGCTCTCGTAGCCGCCGATGCGCAGGCCCAGGATCTCGTTCAGGAAGCTCGGCCCCACGCCTGCCAGCTGCACGTGTGAGGCGTAGCCGAGGCCCCGCAGGCGGCCGTCATCGGGCACCGGCGGCCAGGCGGCCAGGCGAGCCTCGATGAGCTCCCGGGCGCGGCGCAGCGGGGCCGCGTAGTCGCCGTTGTCGTAGGTGACGTGCGTGCGGCTGGTGTACGGCTGGGCCTCGGGGCGGATCATGTTCTGCTCGCGCAATTCGGCAGGGTGCCGGCCCAACGCTCTCGCCACCAGTTCAACGGCCCGTTCGCCGATGAGTGCCGCCTGGGTCTGGCCGAACCCGCGGTAGGCGCCGGTGGGCATGGTGTTGGTGGCCGCAAGACGTCCGGTACCCGCCACGGCGTCCCACGTGTAAGGCCCCGGCGCCATGCCGAGCGCCACGAACAGAGGCCCGCCGGCGAAGACGCTGCACTGCGCGCCCCCGTTGCGGACCATGTCCACACGCAGGCCGCGGAGCGTGCCGTCGTCGTCGAACGCCACCTCCACGTCGCAGGTCTCACCCCGCGCGTGCGTGGTCGCGAGCAGGGACTCGGTGCGTGTCTCGGTCCACAGCACCGGACGCCCCAGCACCACAGCAGCGATGACCACCATCATCTCGTCCTCGTAGAAGTGGTCCTTCAGGCCGAACCCGCCGCCCACGTCGGGCGCCACCACCCGCACCCGGTTCTGAGGCATGCCGAGCACCTCACAGATGGAGTCGCGAGCGGCGTGCGGAGCCTGTGTGGAGGTGTGCACCACCAGCTTGCCGGTCGGCTCGGTGTAGGCCAGCACGCCCCGGCCCTCCATGGGTGCCCCGCTGAGGCGCCCGATGACCAGCCTGGTGCGCAGATGCCGGTCGGCGGCGGCGAAGATCGCCGCGGTGTGCTCGGCGCTGTCGCCGGTCGTGCAGGCGGCCAGCAGGTTGCCTTCCACGCCGTCCCAGAGGCGTGGCGCGCCCGGTTCGAGCGCCTCCAGAGGGTCGGTCACAGCGGGCAGTTCACGGATCAGCGGCAGGATCTCCTCGGCGGCATCCGCAGCGGCGACGGCGCTCCCGGCGGTGACCACACCGACCGGCTGCCCCGCGTAGCGCACCCGGTCGTCCAGCAGCGGCGTGGACGTCTGGTACTGGTCAGCGAGTTGCCACAGCACCCCGAAGTCACCCTTGGTCCGGGAACGCAGTTCCTCGGGCCCGAGGAGCTGCGTTCCGGCGGGCAGATCGCCGACCTCGATGCCCTCCAGGATCCCGTGAGCCACCGGGCTACGGATGACCGCGGCGTGCATCACGCCCGCCATACCAGCAGCCAGGTCGGCCAGGTAGCGCCCCTCGCCGCGCAGCATGGTCTCGTCGTTGACGCGCGGGACGCTGCGCCCCACGAAGCGAGTACTCATCGGGGCGTCCTCGGGGCCACGGAGGGGCCACGGCCGGCTGTGCCGGCGGCAAAGAGCGGACCGTCGGCGGGGCGCATGCGCTCAACCATCAGCCCCACCCGGGAGAATCGAACCGCGCCTCGCATGATCCGCCGCAGGGTAGCCCGCGCCTCTCAGTCCACCGGTTCGATCCGCCCGGCGAGCCGGAACGCCACGGCGGAGCCGCCCAGCAGGATGGCGAGGATGAACCAGGCCCACTCGTAGGAGCCGACGCTGTCGACGAATGCTCCGAAGGCCACCGGCGAGACGAGCGCTCCCAGGTAGTAGCCGGTCATGGTGGCGGCCGTGGCGCGGGCGACAGCAGGCCCGGCCCGGTCCACGACGGCGGCATGCATCGTGCCGATACCGGCGAACTGCAGGATGATCCCGCCCAAGATGCCGACCATCGCCACAGGCAACCCCAGTAGACGACCACCTGCCAGCAGCAGGCACGAGGCGCCGGTCCCCGCCACCAGCACGACCAGCAGCCGCATCCGCCGGTGCGGTCCGAGTCGGTCGGCGCCGAAGCCGGTGCTGACCATGGCCACCGCACCAACCGCGGAGGAGGCGCCCACCAAGATGCCCGCCCACGCCGGCGACAGGCCGAGGGACTCCTCGGCGTACGGCACCGTCCACGAGAGCAGCGGCTGGGCTCCCGCGATGAGGCAGAAAGCCGCAATCGGGAACCACACGAACCCTCTCGGCAGGCGGTGGGTGCGCCGCTGCAGCAGTTCGTGCGGCTCACCCCTGTCGTCGGGCAGGACCGCGAGCGCCAGGAGTGCCGTCACCACCCCACCGCCACCGAGTCCCACGTAGACCCACTCCCAATTCCAGCGGTCGGCGACGGTGGGAGCCACCGCTGCGGTCAGCGCACTCATGAGGAGGATCCCCGAGCTGCGCGTCGACAGTGCGACGGCGCGGCGCCGGGGTCTCACGGCGCTTGCGACCGAGACGTTCGTGCCGACGTTGTTCAGCGCGTAGCCGAACCCCGCCAGGACACCCGCCGCAGGCAGCGGGGCATAGCCACCGAGGCTGGCCGCCACTCCGGAGGCCAGGACCACGAGCGCCATCCCGGCGGCAACCGAGAACCGGCCGCCGATGCGGTCGCAGATCCGCCCCGCTGTGAGTGAGGCAACGCCGGCGCAACCGAAGTAGAGGCTCACGAGCAATCCCACGTGCCAGCGCTCGATCCCCAGATCGGCGCGCAATGCGGTGGCCACGAACCCCGGCACGTACCCGTAGGCGGAGTTGAACGCGATCGCCAGCGTGCTGGCACCGACGACGACCGCCGCCGGGCGGGGACGGGCCGGGAAGCTCAACGCGGATCACCCGTACAGGGGGTATCGACAACCCGGCTACCGCCGCAGTGCGCCTCGTCGCCGGGCACGCCGCCATCGCGTCCGCCCACCACGGGGGTATCGACAACCCGGCTACCGCCGCAGTGCGCCCTCACCGGACCGTGTGCCATACCTCGGCAGTCTCACCGATCAGCGGACGGCGTTCCGAATCGGTCTCGACATTCGGTCTTGAGTGAACTTACTCAAGACCGTAATCGGCAACGAACCGTCGCTGGAACCCCGCACTCGCCGGCTCGTGGACGGCGCCGTCGACCACGTCACGAGGCGCATCACGACGCGATCCCATCGATTTTGCCAGACTTGCGCCCGTGCCCGGACTCTTGCTGGCCAATGTGGCCGTCCTCCTGACCTTCGACGGCGAGGACCGGGAGTTGCAGAACGTCGACGTGCGCGTCGCCGATGGGCGCATTGCCGAGATCGGCGACCTGGCCCCGCAGGCCGCAGAGACCGTCATCGACTGCTCGCGACTGCTCGTCATGCCGGGCCTCATCAACGCCCACCAGCACCTCTACCAGGTGGGTCTGCGCTGCATCCCCGACCTCGAGCGGATCCTGCTGCAGGAGTGGCTGAAGGGCCTCGGCCAGATCTGCATGCAGTGGTGGCGCGACGGCCATTTCACCCCCGAGACGATCGCCACGATGGCCCGGGCCGGCATGGTGGAGTCGCTGCTGTGCGGGGTGACGACCGTCGCCGACCAGCACTACTACTACCCGGGCGGGGTGACCGACCCCTACCTCGAGGCGATCATCGAGGCCGCCGGCGAGGTGGGGATCCGCCTCAACGCCGGGCGGGGCACCATGACCTATCCCCGCAACGAGGGAGGCGAAGGGCCCGACGACGCCTGCCAGAGCGTCGACGAGGTGCTGCGCCACAGCCTCGAATTGATCGACGCCTACCACGACCCCGACCCGCTGGGGAAGATCCGCATCGACCTGGCCCCCTGCGGACCGCACGTGGACCGCCTCGAGGTCTTCTCCTCCTTCGCCGAGATCGCCGCCGAGAACCCGGGCGTGGGCCTGCACACCCACCTCTACGAGGGGGTGGACACGCAGTTCTGCCGCCGGCGCTACGGCCGGTCCCCCTGGCAGGTCATCGGCGAGGCCGGCTGGCACAACGACCGGGTGTGGCTGGCGCACATGGTGGACTGCCCCCGTGGCGAGATCCCCTCCTACGCCGCCGCCGGGGTGGGTCTCGTGCACCTCGTCGCGCCCGACCTGCGCATGGGGTTCCGCCCGGCGCCGGTGCGGGCCTGGCTGAACGGCGGCTGCACGGTGGGTTTCGGCACCACCGGGTCGGCCTCCAACGACGGCTGCAACCAGATGGGCGACCTGCGCCTGGCCGCCCTGACGCACCGCCAGCACAGCCCGCAACCCGAGAACTGGCTGAGCGCCCGCGAGCTGCTGGCGATGTCCACCCGGGGCTCGGCCCGCTGCCTCAGCCGCCCGGCACTGGGCACCATCAGCCCCGGCGCCGGCGCCGACCTGGCCGCCTGGGACATAACCACCGTCGACCGCGTGGGTGTGCACGACCCGGTCGTCGGGCTGGTGCTGACAGGTCTCTCCGACCGGGCCGACCTGGTGATCGCCGCCGGCGAGGTGGTCGTGCAGGACGGTCGCTGTGTCAGCGTCGACGAGGACGAGGTCGCCGCAGCCGCCCGCGCCACTCTTCCCCCGGCACCATGAGCAGCGACGCGAACCCCGGTATCGCCAACGAGGCGAGGGCCGGGGACGCCGGGGTCGGGAGCGGATCGATTTCGCAGGCGAGAGCCGCTCATGGCATCGGCGGCCCCGGCCCGGACCACGACAACGACGGCTATGCGGCCGCGCTGGCGTTCGAGGGCCTCGGCGTGTCCCGGGCCTTCGGCGCCACACAGGCGCTGGACCGGGTGGACTTCGATCTGCGTCCCGGCGAGATCCACGCGCTCGTCGGCGAGAACGGCGCCGGCAAGTCCACGCTGGCAAAGATCGTGGCGGGCACCCTGCGGGCCGACAGCGGCACTCTGCGGCTCTTCGGCGAGGCTTACTCCCCCCGGCGACGCTCCGACGGCTCGGCGGCAGGCGTGGCACACGTGCGCCAGCAGCTCTCGCTGGTGCGCGGCCTCACGGTCGCTCAGAACATCGAGTTGGGGCGCCCCCGCCGCCCGGGGACCACCGCCCGGCGCCCCTGGCCGCGGGTCTTCAACGCCAGCGAGGCGCGCGCCGAGGTGGAGCGGCTGGCAGCGGAACTCGACCTGTCGGTTCCCGCCGACCGGATCGTGGACGACCTGCCGCTGGCGGTCCGCCAGCAGGCGGAGATCCTCATCAGCCTTGCCTGGGGGGCACGCCTGCTGATACTCGACGAGCCCAGCTCGGCCCTCGGCCCCCTCGAAACCGAGGCGCTGATCACGCTCTGCCTGCGCCTGCGCGACGAGGGCACGCCGATCATCTACATCTCCCACCGGTTGCCCGAACTGGCCGAACTGGCCGACCGCCTGACCGTGTTGCGCCAGGGCCGGGTCGTGACCGCCGGCACCGATGTCGCCGCCGCGGACCTGCGCCGCATCGCCGAACTGATGGTGGGCGACATCTCGCTGCTCGAGGTCCGCCGGCCCGACCTCGAGCTCGGAGAGGTGCGTCTGGAGGCCGATGGGCTGCTTCTGGCCGCCGAGCACGGGCCGGGTCTCCGGGACGTGTCGCTGAGCGTGCGGGCCGGCGAGATCGTGGGCGTCGTCGGCGTCGCCGGCAACGGCCAGGAGGAACTGGCCGGCGTGCTGACCGGGCAGTTGCGGCCCGACGCCGGGGTGGTGCGCATCGACGGGACCGAGGTGACCGGCTCACCTGGGGCGGCCATCGGCGCCGGGGTGGCGCTGCTGCCCGAGGATCGCACCGCCGGGCTGGCCGCAGACTTCACCCTGGCCGAGAACCTCATCGCCCGGCGGGTCGCCGACGCGCCGTTCGCCCGCTTGGGGGTCCGGCTTCGGGCAGCGGTCCGGCGTCACGCCCGGGCTCTCGCCGAACGGTTCGACGTCCGGCCGCCGGAGCCGGCGTTGCGGGCCGGATCCCTGTCGGGTGGCAACCAGCAGAAGCTCATGGCGGCCCGGGAGATGGAGCGCGACCCCGCGGTTCTGGTGGCGGCGGGGCCGACCAAGGGCCTCGACCCCCACGCCGGGCGCGCGATCCGCGACCGCTGCTTCGAGACCGCCGGGCGGGGCGGCGCGGTGGTCATCATCTCCGCCGACCTAGATGAGGTGGCCGAACTCGCCCAGCGGGTCGTCGTGCTGAGCGGGGGACGGGTGACCGACCGCTTCGGCGTCGAGGAGATGACGTCGGCCCGCCTCGGCGCCGTCATGGCAGGACTGGCGTGGGATCCCAGCGGTGAGGCGGGACGATCCCCCGCCGGCTCGGGCGCTCCGGGAGCGACACCGTGAGCACGACCGCCGGCGACGCCACACCCACGGATTCCGGCGACACCGCGGGCCACGGCAGCGCCACCGGTGGCACCGGAGGCGACGGCGACGGCGCGCTCCGGGCCGACACGACGTTCGAGCGGGCGACGATCGGCCTGGGGACCAGCCTCCTGGCGGTGGTCGGTGCCCTGGCGCTCGGGGCGATCATCCTGGCAGGGTCGGGGCAGAACCCGCTCACCGCCTACGGGGCGATCATTGTGGGCAGTTTCGGGGACTGGTTCGCCATCGGCGAGACGCTGGCGCGCGCCGCGCCGCTGGCGGTCGTCGGCATCGGCGCCGCCATCGCCCTCCGGGCGGGCGTCATCACCATCGGCGCGCAGGGCCAATTGATCGCCGGAAGCCTCGGCGCCCTCTGCGCTGGTTTCGTCCTCCGGGATGTCCCCGCCGGGGTGGCGCTCCCGCTTGCCGCGGTGGCCGGCGCCCTGTTCGGGATGGTCTGGGTACTGATCCCGGCCTTGCTGCGTGCCCACCTGAACGTCAACGAGATCCTCTCCACGCTGCTGTTCAACGAGTTCGCCTTCCTGCTCCTGGCGTACCTGCTGAACGGCCCCTTGAAGGAACCCAAGGCGATCACCCCCAAGTCCGAGCCGCTGCCCGACAGCGTCGTCCTCGGCGACCTCGTGGCGAGCACCCGGCTCCATGCCGGGGTCCTGGCGGTGGTCGTGATCGTCGCCCTGTTCGGACTCTGGACCCGCTCGACGATGGGGTATCGCTACGACCTGTTCGGCGAGAACCCGCGCCTGGCGCACAGCCTGGGCATCCCCGGACGCCGCATCATCTGTAATTCGCTGCTGATCTCGGGGGCTCTGGCCGGCCTGGCCGGATGGCTGCAGGCGGCGGGACTGCTGCAGCGCCTCTTCGTGGACATCGCCGAGGAGATCGGCTTCTTCGGCCTGGTGGTGGCGATGCTCGGCGGCGCCCGGCCACTCGGGATCCTGGCGGCGGCCCTGCTGGTGGGGGCGCTGCAGGCGGGCGGGCTGCACATGCAGGCCACCGAGGGCATTCCCGCCTCACTGAGCGACGTCATCCAGGCGTTGATCCTGCTGGGGTTCGCGGTGCGGTACGCCCCACAGATCGCCGCCATCGCCCGCCGCGCGGTGCGCTCGATCAGCGAGTCGCTGAGCGCCGTGGCGGCTTGGGGTCGCCCCGGCAGTGCACCCGGCAGTGCACCCGGCGGCAGCCAGAAGCGTCCGGAGGGGTCCTGACGTGGGCAAGCTGGCCGAGCTGACGTTCTGGACCGCCACCTTCGCCGGTGGCATGCGGCTGGCGACACCGCTCATCTTCGCGTCCCTGGGCGAGACCATCGCCCAGCGGGCCGGCGTCCTGAACATCGGCCTGGAAGGGTTCATGATCATCGGCGCCCTCACGTCGCTGTACGTGACCGTCGAGTCGGGCATTGCCGTGGGCCTGCTGGCCGGCGCCCTTGCCGGCGCCGCGCTGGCGCTGCTGATGGTGCTGCTGTGCGTGCGCCTGAACGCCAACCAGGTGGTGGTGGGTTTCGGCCTCACGATCCTGGGGGTGGGGCTCACCGGCTACATCTTCCGCCTCACGACGCCGCTCGGCGGTGAGCGCCGGCAGGTGAACATCCTCGGGGAGATCCACATCCCCGGCCTGTCGGACATCCCGTTCCTCGGCGAGGCCTTCCTGTCCAACAGTTGGATGACGTGGCTTGCTCTCGGGCTGGTGCCAATCGTGTGGTGGCTGGCACAGCGCACCGTGTTCGGCCTGGAGGTGCGAGCCGTGGGCGAGGATCCCGACGCGGCCTTCGCCCGGGGCGTCAACGTGATCAGGGTACGGTCGATCGCGACTCTCCTCTCGGGCCTGATGGCCGGACTCGGCGGCGCAGCCATCACCACGGGCCTCGTCGGCGTGTTCGAGCCGGCCATCACCGCGGGGCGGGGGTTCATCGCCCTGATCGTGATCATCATGGTGCGCTGGTCGGCGTGGGGCGTGGCGGTCGGCTCGTTCGCCTTCGGGCTCGCCGACGCCCTCGGCACCAACCTGCGCAACATCGTGTCCGACAGCGTGCCCACCGAAGCCCTGCAGATGATCCCGTTCTTCGTGGCGCTGGTCATCCTGGTCATCGGCGCCCGCCGGGCGCGCATGCCCAAGTCGCTGGGCTTCAACTACGTGCCCGACCGGTAGGCCCGCGCTGACACCCGAGGAGACCCGCATGACCACCCACACCGACGCCGACGGTTCCTTCCTGATCCGGGGAGGGATCGTGCTGCCGATGGAAGGGCGGAAGACCTACCACGACCCTGGATCGGTCCTCGTCGTCGACGGCGCCATCGCGGCGGTGGGCGGCGTCGAAGAGGTGGACCGCCACCCGGCCGCGGCCGGCGTGACGGTCATCGACGCCGATCGACACGCCGTCATCCCCGGCATCCACAACTGCCACCTGCACTCGGGCCTGCTGCGGGGCACCGCCGAATCGCTGGCGCTGTGGGAGTGGCTGGAGAACCACATCGACCCCGCGCACCGGGCGCTCACGCCGGAGATCGCCGAGGCGGCCTCGTGGATGGCCTACACCGAGGGGCTGCGCGGCGGCACCACCTCGGTGCTGGACATGTGGCGGCACATGGAGGGTTCGGCGCGGGCGGCCGAGGCGATCGGCATCCGGGCCACGCTGGCCCCCTACACCGCCGACCTCTACGACTACTTCGAGACGCTCGAGACCAACCGCCGGCTGCTGGAGACGCACCTGGTGGCCGCCGGCGGTCGGGTCCGCACCTGGGTCGGCCTCGAGCACATCTTCTACTGCTCGCCGGACATGTTCCGTGGCGCCGCCGCCCTGGCCGACGAGTTCGGCACGGGCATCCACACGCACTCCTCGGAGTCCATCTGGGAGGTGCAGGAGTGCCTGCGGCAGTTCGGCCGGCGCCCCATCGAGGAGTTCTACCAACGGGGCATCCTCGGGCCGTCCACGGTCATCGCCCACGGCGTGTGGCTCGACGACCGGGAGGTTCGGATCCTGGCCGAGACCGGCACCGCGGTCACCCACTGCCCGTGCTCCAACATGAAGCTCTCCTCGGGCCCGGCGCGGGTGGGCTTCTACCGCAGCGAGGGCGTCACGGTGGCGCTGGGGACCGACGGCGAGAAGGAGAACAACAACCTCGACATGCTCGAGGAGATGAAGTTCGCCTCGCTGCTGGCGAAGGTCGCCACGCTGGATCCCACCGTCGGCGACCCCTGGGACGTCCTGGACCTGGCCACCCGCTCGGGCGCCGAGGCGCTGGGGCTCGACGACGTCACGGGCACCCTCGAGGAGGGCAAGGACGCCGACATCGTGCTGGTCGACCTGCGAAGCCTGCACTTCGTCCCGCTACTGCACGGTGACGACTTCAACGCCCCGGCACACCTGACCTTCAGCGCCACCGCCCGCGACGTCAGCGACGTGTGGGTCCAGGGACGGCATCTGGTCTCCGGCGGGGAGGTGATCTCCGTGGACGTGGCCCAGGTGGCCGAGCGCGCCCAGTCCGCGGCCGAGGAGCTCTTCGCCCGCCGCCGCGCCCTGCAGGGCGACACCCCCAGCCCCGCCAGCACGCTCGGCAAGAACGCCTGAGACGCGAGAGCATCCCTAGCCTGCAACGGTGATCACCGCTTCGGGGCTGTCCAAGTCCTTCGGCATCCGGCGCCTGTTCGCCGACGTCTCGGTACAGCTCGCCGCCGGGCGGCGGGTGGCGCTGGTCGGCGGCAACGGCACGGGCAAGACGACCCTCCTGGAGATCCTCCTCGGCCTCGGCGAACCCGACGAGGGCACCGTGATGCGGCCTCGCGACGCCGAGATCGGCTACCTGCCACAAGACCTCGGCGCCTCGGGCGACGGCACCGTACGCGAGCAGGTCCTGGCCGGCGCCGGACCGGTCGCCCGCCTCGCCGAACAACTCGCCGACCTCGAGGGCAGGCTCGCTTCCCACGGCGAGGACCACGACGCCGTCCTGGCCCGCTACGGCGAGGCGCAGGCCACCTTCGAGCAACTCGGGGGATACGCCCTCGAGTCCGAGGTCGGCAAGGTCCTGGCCGGGCTCGGCTTCGCCCCCGCCGACGCCGCTCGTCCCGTGCGGGAACTCTCGGGGGGCTGGCGGATGCGGGTGGCCCTGGCCCGGCTGCTGGTCGCCCGCCCCGACGTCCTGATCCTCGACGAGCCCACCAACCACCTCGACATCGATTCGACCGCCTGGCTGGAGCAACGCCTCGTCACCTGGCCGGGCGCGCTGCTGTTCGTGAGCCACGATCGCGACTTCATCGACACCGTCGCGAACCGCATCATCGAACTGGCCGAGGGAACGGCCACGGCCTACGTCGGCGGGTTCGCCGAGTTCGTGGTCGCCCGGGAGGAGCGCCTGGCACGCGCCGAGGCCGCAGCTACCCGGCAGGCACGAGAGGTGGCCCGGGTGGAGCGGTTCATCGAACGCTTCCGCTACAAGGCCACCAAGGCCCGGCAGGTGCAAAGCCGCGTGAAGACCCTCGAGAAGCTGGACCGCATCGCCATGCCGAGCCGCAGCGAACTCGTGGCCCGGTTCGCCTTCGCGGAGCCGCCCCGATCACCCCGCGTCGTGATCGAACTCGCCGGCGCCACCGTGGGCTACGACGACGATCCCGAGCCGGTCATCTCGGAGGTGACCCTGGCGGTCGAGCGGGGCCAGACGGTCGCCCTCGTCGGCCCGAACGGAGCCGGCAAGACCACGCTGCTGCGCCTGATCCTGGGTGCGCTCGCCCCCAGCAGCGGTGAAGCGCACCTGGGCACGAATGTCAAGGTTGCCGCCTTCGAGCAGCACCAGGCCGACGAACTCGACGAGACCAAGCGGGCCATCGAGGTCTTCTCCGACGGCATCGACTTCGCCAAGCGCAACGCCCGCTCCATCCTCGGCGCCTTCGGATTCCCGGGAGACGCCGCCGACCGGCGGGTCGGGGAGCTGTCGGGTGGGGAGCGCACCCGTCTGGCGCTGGCCCGCACGATGACCGAGCCCGTCAACCTCATCGTTCTGGACGAGCCCACCAACCATCTGGACCTGCCGAGTTGCGACGTGCTGGAGGACGCCCTCACCGCCTACCCCGGCACGGTGCTGCTCGTGACCCACGACCGCCACCTCATCCGCTCGGTGGCCGACGCCCTCATCGAGGTGCGCGACGGGAAGGCCAAGTGGCACATCGGCGTGGACGAGTCGCTGCTCGTCAGCCCGCCCGCTCCAAGCAGGGCCGAGCGTGCCGGCGACCGCACCGGTGACACCCGCCGCGAGCAGCGACAGGCCGGCGCCCGCCGGCGGCAGGAGGCCGGCGGGCTGCAGCGCCGCATCACCAGGTTGGAGCGCGAGTGCGCTACCGCGGATGCAGAGGTGGCCGCTCTCCTGGCGCAGCTGGGTGACCCGGAGATCTACAGCCGCCCCGAGGAGGTCCGCGCCCTCGCCACGGCCCACGACGCGGCCGTGAAACGGGCCGCAACCCTGCTCACCCGCTGGGAGGCCGCAGTCGAATCGCTCGAAGGCCCGGCGAGCGACGGCCCGTCGCCGTGACTCAGGCAGTCGCGAGCGGGCGAACCGCTACAGCGATCCGACCGAGGCGGTCCTGAGCACGGCGCCGTGCAGCACCGAGATCCTCGCCACGCACCTTCTCCACCGTCTCGATGTACACCTTGAGCTTGGGTTCGGTGCCACTGGGGCGGACGATCACCCGGTCGCCGCCCGTCAACCTGAAGGCCAGCATGTCGGTGGGCGGCAGCGACCCCTCCGGTTGGGAGTAGTCCACCACCTCGGTGACGAGGTGCCCCGCAAGCTCTCCGGGTGGGTGTGAGCGGAGGCGAGC
>Ga0209543_1002299_pt1 | contig 14128 bp, 18 predicted proteins | sample MesohylFT_FD_187296 | JGI IMG/M metagenome (GOLD analysis project Ga0209543, IMG submission 187296) | Host-associated microbial community of the marine sponge Aplysina aerophoba from Gulf of Piran - sponge mesohyl, lysed by freeze-thaw... | ecosystem: Host-associated > Porifera > Sponge >...
TATGTGATGCGGTCGACTCGTCCTCTCTCCCCCAAACACACAGTATTTTTACTAAAATTTGAGGAATCCTAATGTTTGACGAAGACGAACCGCTAAATCTTCTATTTGGGAAAATCGACGCCACCCTGGCCGGAAATCCAGATTCAGCGTTGATTGATGAACAAAAGCTGGTTTGGCAAGAAGAGGCCGAGCGCCTCCAGAGCCAGCCGGGGGTCCAGCAGGACAATATTTCGCAGAGAAGCACCAAATGATTATTTGAGGGCGTCAGCCCATAGTTTGTGCATGCGAGATTTGACGCATCGCCAGAGGAAATTTGTGACTGCCATTTTTGTCCAACGGCTTTAACGCCATGGCAGCGGCGAAAGAGGCCGGATACAGCAAGCGGTCGAGCAAATCTTACGCCAGCCGTCTGTCGGCCAAACCTGCGAATAAAGCCGCCATCGCAGGGGAACAGGATCGGATCGCGGACGCCAACGGCTTCACGCTTGGGCATGTAATCAGGGAGTTTGAACTGATCCCCGACCTTGCAAAAAAGGCGGGGGCCTTTAGGGCGGCAACAAGTGTCCAAGCCTCGATTGCCGACATGTGCGGCCTTTTTGGGCCGACAGGCGCTCATCAATGTGGCGTTGCCCCAGGTAAATTCCGTTATCGATTTCACCTCGCGTTCGCCCGTAGAGCCCGTCGATATGTCGTATGTTGTGGCATCTGACAGCGACGACGATGTCCAGCCTTCTTGATCAGGTAATTATTTTAGGTCTCTCCCAAGTCTGGCAACCACACCATGGCACATAAAGTTCCCCTCTGTGCGGCCTTATCTACAAATTGCTTTATCGCGGTGTCTACTCCACTATTGGCGGCGCGAGGGCGCTCGCATGATGGAGGACGGGCGCGTGATGGGGCTGAAAGGTATTGCTCCTGCCGGGGCCGCTGCCACCGCATTTTTGATAGGCATGATGACTATGGGCGCTACTACCCATGCCGTGCCGTTTACATTGACGCAGACTTTTGATGACCCGACGCCAACCTTAATAGATTTCTTCGGTGGCGCGGTCGCCATATCTGGCGACTTGGTATTGGTTGGCGCAAAAAGGGATGACACCAATATCCACGGCGGAGGAGTTATCTTGTGGTAGGGGGTCGTTGAATGTTTGTAACAATGCGCCGGTAGCGGCGCTAAAAAAATGCGCCTGTATGAGCATCGGAACATCAAATGTTGAGAGCAGAATACCTGTCACGGTATCAAACAAATGCGCCTGACCGATATCAATACCACTGGTGCCTTTGCCGGCTCCCCCGATCAGCACGTTGTGGTCGGAAATAGCCACCGATACTCCAAACTGACCTATCGTCAGTGGCTGAATGTTGGTCAGTCGTATTTGTTTGGCATACCACAAAGAAACACCAATACCTGAACCCACCATCCTAGCCATCTTCGGCCTAGGCTTGCTCGGTCTTGGCGTGGCGCGGCGGCGGCGAGGCCAATGTGGTCATGGGCTGGGAAGCACGCCGTAAACAGGCTGTCCATGACCATGAGGACGCGGTGATGATAGGCAGCCCGTGGGGTTATGAGCCGGGCTAATTAGTTGCAGGGCCAAGTGGCCAATCCTAGTTCGTCGTCTGTGAAAAACGTAGGCAGCGATGACACGCTCGGGTTTTCCGGTGATTTTCGATAAACGCAATTGCAAGAAAACATTGTTTTGACGGTCGGTTTCTTGCGTTTTCGATTTCCTTTTCGGCCCATTTATGATTCTCTCATGAGACTGATTCTGGGGGTTTTGATGCGATTGAAACAGCAGAAGAAAGCCGATCATGACGACCTGTTCAAAGCCCGTCTTGATCAGATCATCAACATGAAACATGAAATCGTCGCCCTGGCGGACAAGATCGACTGGGTCTGGCTGGACGGGCAAATGGCGGACTATTTTCTGACCAGGGGCGGCCAGCGGAACCGGTACGCTTCATGATCGGCATGTTCATTCTGAAGCACGCCTATACCCTGTCCGACGAGCAGGTCTGGGAGCGCTGGGTGCAAGATCCCTATTTCCAGCACTTCACCGGCGAGGAATTCTTCCAGCACCACCTGCGCCACGAGCGTTTCGGGATGAGCCACTGGCGCAACCGGCTCGGCGATAGCTCGGATATTCTGCTCCAGGAAAGCGTGCGCGTCGCCCACCTAACGGGCGCCCTTAAGAAGAGCGACCTGGCCAGGGTCACCGTGGACACCACCGTGCAGCCCAAGAACGTTACCTTCCCGACCGACGCCAAGCTTCTTCTGGTGGCGATCGAGCAGCTCGGCAAGCTGGCCAAGGAACATAGCGTGCCCTTGCGCCAGTCTTATGCGAGGGTGGCCAAGCGGGCCGCGATCAAGGTCGGGCGTTACGCGTATGCCAAACAGTTCAAGCGCATGAACCGCGAGGTCAAATTCCTGCGCACCCGTCTGGGCCGCGTGATCAGGGATATCCGGCGCAAGATTGAAGGTAACGAAGCCCTGGGCGCCGCCTTCGCCGTGCCCTTGATCAAGGCCAGCCAGATCCGCGGCCAGAAGCAACGCCAGAGAGGCCGGAAGCTGTATTCCTGGCATGCGCCCGAAACCGAATGCATCGCCAAGGGCAAGGCGCACAAGCCCTATGAGTTCGGCGTCAAGGTCTCGCTGACGACGACCAATAAGCGCTGCAAGGGCGGCCAGTTCATCCTGCACGCCAAGGCCTTGCCTGGAAACCCCTACGACGGCTACACCTTGAGGGAGGTGCTGGCGGAGACCGAGGCCCTGACCGGCCGGGAGATCGAGCGGGCCTATGTGGACAAGGGCTATATCGGCCACAAGGCGCCAAAGCCCATGCGGGTCTTCCGTTCCGGGCAAAAGCGGGGCGTGCACGGTCAGATCAAAAAGGAACTCCGCCGCCGCTCGGAAATAGAGGCCGTGATCGGACACTGCAAAACCGACGGCCATCTCGACCGCAACTACCTGAAAGGCCGCAACGGCGACCAGGTCAACGCCGTCATGAGCGCCGCCGGCTACAACTTCCGCCTCATCCTCAAGTGGTTGAGGATTTTGTTGTGCAAAATCATCGCCGCCATATGGGCTGCAATGACGCCGTTCTCAGCCCTCAGAACCGCTTCTTAACAGCCGACTAATTACAACATCCCGAGCTACGATCAGGACATATATCTATTGAAACCGGGACATTGTACGATACGCGTGGCCTCAAACCAGAGCGGGTGGTGGACCAAGCGTGAACAAACCTGTCTCGTCATCCCCGAAGACATCGAACTCGTGGAATAAAAGGAGAAACCGTTGCCAGCACCTTATTCCGGCGGATGCCAATGCGGACAAGTCCGCTACGAATTGATCGGAGAGCCGATACGGCTCTTCGCCTGCCACTGCACCGAATGTCAGCGGCAATCCGGCAGCGCCTTCGGCATGTCGATGGTCGTCAGACAGGACGATCTCAAGATCACTGGTTTGACCAAGAGCTTCACCCGTATCGCCGACAGCGGTAACGAAAATACCGGCGTTTTCTGTCCCAGTTGCGGTGTGCGTATCCATAATACGCCGCGCAATCCGGAGGGCGTTTTCACGCTGAAGCCTGGCACCTTGGACGATACGAGCTGGCTCAAACCAACGGCCATGATGTGGACGAAAAGGGCCCAAGGCTGGATTCCGATGCCGGAGGGCGTGCGAGAAATCGAAGGACAGCGTTAAACCGGCCTATTTCTTCGCAAATACGAAAATCACCGCCGATTTCGTCACCGGCCTTGCGGACATTCGAGTATTGCGGCGTTTGATTGCGGAACAGCGTGATGTTGATGTAGCGGGGCGATCCTATCTCGTTCTCATCGATCAACGCACGAATGCGCCCCACCGCGTCGAGACGCGAAACTCGTGGCCGACGGAGACGACGCGCTCGCTGGCCCGCGCTTAGGCGGTGATGCTATCGCATTCGGCGGTCGTCACGGCGATGGGTTTCTCGAGGGTGACGTGCTCTCCCGCGTCGAGCGCGGCCACGGCCGCATCCGCATGAAGATGGTTGGGGAGCACGACGTCGACGGCGTCAATCTGCGGGCGGCTGAGCAGCTCGCCGAGGTCGCTTACGAGGGTCGAGTGGCGCTCGCCAGCGTGTGCCGGCCGTTGCGCGCCACGCACGGCGATGGCGTCGAGATGGACACCCTGGATATTGTCGATGGCCGCGGCGTGGTGCTCACCCCAGGCGCCGTAACCGAAGAGACCGATGCACATGTGATTTGCACCACCCGCGGGCCGGCGCCGTGCCGTTGTCGCACGGAGGCCGGCCCGCGGCCAAGGACCAGCCACTCGAGTGCCGTCAGTGCTTTGGCAAGCGGGTTTCGCAGCGCGTCATTGGTGGTGTTGGGCCTGGTGCACGTGTACGCAATTCGCACGATGAGATGGTCCTGGAGATTCTCACCCACCTGCGCCCGGTCGGCGGCGACGTCAATGCCGTGCTCGCCGAGGAGATCCGATCGCCGCGCAGCTCCCGAGGCGCTACTCGACGCGCGCAGGCGTTTGGTGGTTTGAATAATAGGCTATTCGCTGATCCAGACCTCACGGGTACCGAGCCCAGATCCTTACATCCCGGCCTACCTACATGGTCCAAATACCACTAAGCCTGCAGTGCGGCTGATCTGGAAGAGCGATCTCGGGGGCACCGAACAACGCTGGACAGCCATCGTTGCTCAGCTTCCCCCGTCGAGCGCCTCGGCGAACGAGGTGTTCTCCGCCTCCTCCCGCGACACATACGCATCGTGGTCCATCTCGGATTTGACCAGGCGCGCCCAACGATTTGCCTCGGCCTTGGTGTTGAACGTCTTCATGGCCGGCGGATAGCCCTTGTCGCGGACCTGCGCTGCCAGTACAATGCATCAGGCATGATGCGTGTGGCACAGGACGGGCGACTCCATGAACAGAGTTCACCAATGCTGACGCCATCAGATGTCCAACGCTACCGGGACGAAGGGCAGATTGTCCTGCCCTATCGCATCCCCGGGGCGATGCTCGCCTGCATTGAAAGACGGACTGACGACCTGCTGCGAGAGCACCCGGAGCTGTCGGCCGACTATGTCCCTGGACTGTCCGAGATCGACGGCCGGTGGCTTGCGGTCGCGCGAATTCCGGAACTCTTGAACGCCGTCGAGCAGCTCATCGGGCCGGATTTCCTCAACTGGGCATCGGCGTTGTTCGGCAAGCCCGCTCATGAGGGCATGGAGACACCGTGGCATCAGGACGGCGAGTACTGGCCCATCCGCCCCCGCGCAACCTGCACGGCGTGGATCGCCATCGACGACAGCACCCCGGACAACGGCTGCCTGCGGGTCGTGCCCGGCTCCCACAAGAACCGGACTCTGTTGCCGCACAAGCTCATGGAGCTCGGCGACTACACCATATATCGCAAGCTCGTCGACGAGGCGGACGCGGAGGCCAACGCACGGGACGTTGTTCTCGAGCGGGGGCAGATATCGATTCACGACGTCTACATGGTGCACGGCTCGCTGCCGAACAGGTCGCCCAGGCCCCGGCGCGGCCTGACCTTTCGATTCATGCCGACCACGTCCCACTTCGACTACGATCTCAACGACAGGCTGGTTCGCGAACTCGGCGTGCCGGACCTCGGGCATCGCAAGCTCTTTCTCATGCGCGGCGTCGATCGCTCAGGCAACAATCGCATCGTCGACTACCCGCAAGGACACGAGTCGTTTTGGGACGAGCTCGCCGGCGCCGGGGCGCAGTAGTCTTGGCCGGGGCACCGACCTGCGAGCGCACCGCTAGCGTCGATTGCCCAGAACCAGATCGGCCGCCTTCTCGCCACCGTGTTCGTCGGCGGGGGTCGCTGCGCTCGCAGCGCCTCCTGAGACCGGCGTGACAAGAAGCCGCCTCGGGCAATACCGCCCCTGCCGCGTCGCACTCAGGAGGGCAAGATGTTTAGATCCACACCAAAGGCGCTGGTACTGGGGGCCACCGTTAGTCTTGGTTTGTTCGGCGCTACACCCGGCGCACTGGCCGCCGAATTCGAGTTCAAGGTCGCCCACGTCGGCGCCGTCACCCAACCGATCCAGAAATGCGTGGAGGTGATGAAGTCATATGTCGAGACGTACTCCAACAACCGCATCGACATGCAGATCTTCCCGGCCGGTCAGCTCGGCAACTTCCGTCAGAACGTCGAGCAGGTGCAGCTTGGCTCCATCGAGATGTCCATCACCACCGGTGGCGGCATCTCCAACGTCCACGGCCCCATCCAGGCCTTCGACATCCCCTATCTGTTCAAGGATGATCGCGTCATCGGCAAGGTCAGGGAAGATCCCGAGCTCAACCAGATGCTCGGCGATGACATCCTGAAGGCGACCCAGACCGTTCGCCTGTTCGGCATAAGCGGCAGCGGAGGCTGGCGCAGCTTCGTCCTCGACGAGGGCCCCATCAACAAGCTGCCCGACGACTGGCAGGGCAAGAAGATCCGCACCGTCGAGTCGCCCATCTCCATGGAGCTGGCCAGGGCGGTCGGCTTAGCGCCCACGCCCATCCCGTGGCAGGAGCTCTACACCTCGCTGGCGACAGGCATCGTGTACGGCAGCAAGAACACGCTGACGCATATCATGGCGATGAACTTCGAGGAATTCCTGAAGCTCATATACATGGACAATCACACGCCCATGCTGTTGTTCTGGTGGATCAACGACCCGTGGCTGCAGTCGCTGCCGGATGAGCTGAAGTCGGTGATGGTGGGCGGCATGGAGCGGCTGAAGACGGTGTGCAACGGCTACTACGAGGTCTACCAGCTGCCGCTGTACAAGAAGTTCGCCGACGCCGGCGGCAAGATCCAGGTCCCGACCGAGGAACAGTTGGCGTTCCTCAAGAAGGGCCAGGCGGCGGTCGAGAAGTGGTTCGTCGAGAAGTACGGCACCAAGTACCCCGACGCCATTCGAGCTGCTGTGAAGCGGGCCGAGGTCGCCATCGCAGCGGAAGACAAACGCTTGCTGGGCAAGTAGAGCCCGATGTCCGGCGCAGGCATATTCGCAGCTCTCGCCGGGCATTCGTGTGGTGAGCCGGATCACCGAGATTGGCGAGTGCTTTCGCGGCAACACTGCCGATTGGCGGAATAGCGCATGCAGTTCCTGGCCGGAATCATCAATGTTCTGGACTGGGTCAACGGCAAGATCCTGTGGGTCTGCCGAATGGCGACGATGGCCCTGGTCGGTGCCATCGCACTGAACGTGTTCGTCGGCGTGTTCTGGCGTTACGTGCTCAACGACTCGTTGCCCTGGTACGAAGAATCGTCCTTGTACATGATGCTGTGGATGGTGTTCGTGGCCTGTCCCATCGTGCTCAAGCAGGGCGGCCACGTTTCGTTTGATGTGCTCCCAAAGAAACTTGCCCCCCGACTACAGAACCTCAACTACCTAATCATCTATACAGTTGTTCTGGCTATTGTATGCGTGTTCGTCTGGCAGGGCAGTGGGCTTGCGTGGATTGCGCGTAATCAAACCCTGACCTCCATGGACATCTCGTTCATATACGTCTACGGAGCAATTCCCTTTGGTTGTGCCGTCATGGCGCTCATCTCGCTCGAGTTCTGGTTTCGTGCCTTGCGCGGCATCTTCAAACCGGATGAGACCAATCTTGGTTATGGCGACATGATGCACACGTCCGTCTCATGACTTGGCGTGAGCGCCAGGTGCCCAATTTCGACCCCTGACCCCTGCACAAAGGGGCTGGTAGCTCGAACATAAGGTAAGTCAACCGATGCCAACGACTTTTTTCTGGGTTTTCCTGGTCGCAATGGCGGTGGGTGTGCCGATTGTGTTCGCCATGGCGCTGGGCCCGCTCGCCGGCTTCGTGCTGGCCGACAAGGCTATGTTCTTCAAGATGCTTCCGCAGCGCATGTTCGCCGGCATCGCCCAGTTTCCGGTGCTGGCGATCCCGTTGTTCATCCTCGCAGGTGAACTCATGAACGTCAGCGGCATCACCCAGAACCTGGTCAACTTCGCCAAGGTGCTGGTCGGGCACATCCGCGCGGGTCTGGCGCAGACCAACATCCTTGCCAGCATGCTGTTTGCCGGCCTAAGCGGCTCTGCCGTCGCCGATACGTCGGCCATTGGCTCCATCCTCATCCCGGCGATGGAGAAAGAGGGGTACTCGAAACAGTTCGCTGCCGCCGTAACGGCCGCGTCGTCGGTTATCGGGCCAATTATCCCGCCGAGCATCATCATGATCATCTACGCCTACGTCATGAAGGTGTCGGTGGCGGCCTTGTTCTTGGCTGGCGTCATACCCGGCATCATGGTCGGTGCTGGCTTGATGCTGGTGACGGCCTATATCGGCAAGCGCCGCAACTACCCCAAGGCACCTCGGGGCGCTAGCGGCGGCGAGATATGGGCGGCCTTCAAGAAGGCATTTCTACCCCTTCTGACGCCCGTCATCATTTTGGGCGGGATCATCTCCGGCGTGGTCACGCCGACGGAATCGGCCGGTGCGGCGGTGTTCTACGCGCTGTTTCTTAGCCTGTTCATCACGCGCACGGTCAAATTCGAAGATCTGCCGGCCATCTTGTACCGCACCGGTCTGGTCTCCGCGACCATTTTGCTGATCATCGGCTCGGCGACCATATTCGGTTGGGTGGCCACGGTGTCGGGCGTACCACAGACACTCGGCAAGTTACTGTTCACGCTCACCGAGAACCCCTACCTGCTGTTGCTGCTGGTCAACGTTTTTCTGCTCATTACGGGAATGTTCCTGGACGTCGTGCCGGCCATACTGATCCTCGGTCCCGTCCTAGGCCCGGCGCTGGCGCAGTTTGGCGTCGATCCGTTGCACTTCGCCATCATCATGTGCATCAACGTGACCGTCGGCCTCGTGACGCCGCCGATGGGTCTCGTTTTGTTCGTGGCCTCCGGCCTGGCGAAGACGGGCATAGAAGTCATCGTCAAAGAGTTGTGGCCGTATTTGCTGGTGCACTTTACGGTGATCGTGTTGGTCAGCATGTTTCCGGCGCTCGTGCTGACCATTCCCAAGGCGTTTGGATTCCTTTAGCGAATGGTTGAGGTGGTCCGGGAAAATCGGACAGGTCGCTAAGGTGTATTCCACCGTCTGACGGAGGAATGGCGATGAGCAACAAACGACGCCGGTTTTCGGGGGAGCTGAAGGCGAAGATTGCGCTGGAGGCGCAACGTTACTCGGACCACGAAGGCACCTGATCGGAGACGGCAGATGGCATTAACATTCGGTTGCGTCTTATCAGAAGCATTGTTCGGGCCCTTGGCCGGTCCTGAAACTCTGAGAGCGTTGGTTCAGCATGCGGAGTCAGAAGGATTCGACTCAGTATGGTTCGCCGATCATGTGGTCATCCCTCGTCAAGTCGAATCGAACTATCCGTACGCAGCGGACGGTGCGTCGCCATTCGACCCTGACCAGCCGTTCTATGAGCCACTATCGGCGCTGAACTTCCTTGCAGGATGCACCAGCAAGATTCGTCTTGGTACTCATGTTCTTATCATCCCTTACCGCGAGCCGGTGCATACGGCGAAAATTCTGGCCACGATAGACGCGCTGTCAGGAGGCCGACTCACACTCGGGGCAGGGGCCGGGTGGATGGAGGAAGAGTTCAAAGCCGTAGGGGCACCGCCATTCGCAGAGAGAGGTGCAGTAACGGACGAGTATTTGAGGCTTTTCAAGGCCCTTTGGACGCAGGACCAGCCGACCTTTAAGGGCAAATACCGCCAGGTCTCGGATATTGGCTTCTGTCCCAAGCCAATTCAGAAGCCACATCCGCCTATTTGGATTGGAGGGCACAGCAAACCAGCCCTCCGAAGGGTTGCCCGACTGGGAGATGGTTGGATGCCCATCGGCTTGCGTCCTCCATCTCTGTTGCAGCCGGAAGGACTGAGCAAGAAGATCTCTCAGTTGCGGTCACTGCTCGATGACGCAGGACGCAGTCTCGAAGACATCGCTATCTCGCTCACTGTGCCGGTTGTCTTTGCAGAAGTAGGGTCTTCCTCCCGACTACTGCTGCAGGGTCAGCCCGAACAGATCGCCAACGACTTCAGGCTCTACATGGAAGTCGGTGTCACCAACTTCAACATTAACCTACCGGCTCCAACCGTACAACGGAAGAAGGAGACGATGAGCCGGTTCGCTCATGAAGTCATGCCCCTGCTGTCGTGACAGAGGGTGTGAGAAGACAAAGCGCAGCGGTGCAGCGCACGGCTCATTCTTGAGTTCGTGCATGCCAATTGTCGAGATTGGGGATTGAGGCATCAAGAGCCTCACACCCCTTGATATTGGAGAAGGGTGGGGTGCAAGTCCCGTGTGGCGGTAGTAACCGGTTGATTTATTGAGTTTTTGTGTTGTTTTCGCTGGCCATTGCCGGCGATTGGTGACGTTCGGTTCGACCAACGCGTTGTTGTAGCTGCCACCGACGCTCCCGACCGAAGGATCGATGCCGGCTCCGGTCAGGCGCTAGGAGTATTTGATCGACAGTCAGGAATGCCGTTTTCGCCGCCGTAATCCGCCTTGACGATCTGATTGCGTAGGCGGAGACTCATACGCCGGAGTTCATGTGAAGAATACCTCCAAATACGTTATCCCGTTTTCAGCCGACGAGTATGCGAGTCGAACCGCCCGTGTCCGATCGAAGATGCGGGAACGCGGCCTGGACCTGCTGATTTGCCAGGATCCGGCGAACATGTGCTGGTTGACCGGCTACGACAGCTGGTCGTTCTACATGCCCCAGGCGGTCGTTCTCGGTGTGGCAGAGGACTGGCCGATCTGGTTCGGGCGACCGCAGGACGCCTGGGCAGCACAAGTCACGACGATCCTGCCCGACGACCGGATTGCCTGCTTCGACGAAGCGCTGGTCCATCACCCGGAGCACCACCCGTTTGACGATCTTTGCGTCCTGCTGCGCGATCACGGATACGGGCGGGCTCGGATCGCGGTCGAGATGGATGCGCACTACTACACAGCCCGGGCGCACCGGCATCTTGTCAGGGGGCTGCCGGATGCCGGGTTGGAGGACAGCCGGGAACTGGTCAACTGGGCAAAGGCGGTCAAATCGGACGCCGAGTTGAATTACATGCGCCAGGCCGGCCTGATCTGCACTGCGGCTCTCGATGCAGCCGTGACGGTCATGGCGCCGGGAGTGCCGGAGTCTCGTGTGGTCGCGGAGGTCTACAAATCGCAGACCGTCGGAGCCGACGGCGTCAGCGGCGACTACACCAGCCTGTGCCCGCTGATCCAAGTCGGCGAGGGCACGAGCACGCCCCACCTGACATGGTCCGAGGCGCCCCTGCCTGACGATACCCTCGTCGTGCTGGAAATCGCCGGCGCCAGGCGGCACTACACGGCGCCGATCGCGCGTACGATTCATCTCGGTGCGCCGCCCCAGGCGATTGCCAACCTCGCGGAGATCATCGTCGAAGGAGTCGATGCGGCGTTGGACACGGCGCGTCCCGGCGCAACCTGCGAGCAGGTCGAGGCCGTCTGGCAGAAGGTACTCAACCGCAACGGCCTGGAGAAGAAAAGCCGTGTCGGCTACTCCATCGGCCTTGCCTTCCCGCCCGACTGGGGCGAACGAACGATGAGCTTGCGCCCGGGCGACACGACCGTTCTCGAAAGCGGCATGTGTTTTCATTTTCAGTCCGGCGTTTGGCTTGACGCGTACGGCGCGGCGATTTCGGAGCCGTTTGTCGTCACGGAAGGAGGCGGGGAGCGCCTCTGCGACGTCGAGCGACGGCTCATCGTCATCGACTGACCACGTCGCCGACCGCCGGAAATCCCTTTACTCCGCCCCTATCGGACGATCAGCGTTTCCGGAGTCTGATTCGTCAGAATTTTGCAGCCGGTATCGGTCAGGGTCGCCGTATTGGAGATGAAATAATCGGCGCAATCGGTATCGGTGAACCAAGAGTGAAGATGGAATAGCATAGCCGCTTTCAGTTCCATCCGCGAACTCGGGGCCAGTCGTGCAAATCGCATCGAAACCGGGTTACACTCTGTCGGCATCGGGGGACTCCTCTGCAACCAGGCAAGTCTTTGTTGCAAAAGAACTTTCTCTTATGTAGAGCCCCGATGCACCTACCTATGGTGAGAAATCCGGGCTAGCACCACGTCAGCCTGCTCTCAAAATCCTCGACACGTACTCAATTGCATGTTCTACACTCGAACCCACATTGCATTCGTATAGTGCATCCAGCCGGAGATGCTTCTCGGTTATCATGGTGTGCAGTGATTTGTCCGTAAAGAACGCGCTGCAATAGCCTATTCCAACCTCGGCATGGGAAAAATCCCAAAGATCAGTAGATCGAAACTTGCGTCCTTTGTTCCAACGCAGCGATGCATACAGACTTGAACGAATGTGGAGAGTCGGCAAGAAATGTCGTGCCTTGTCTTGAACCAATGTTAGGTAAATGAGGTTTTTCCAACCATTCTTGGACTCCTTCTTCTGCGAGTCATCCATCTCCGTGACCCGCTGATGGTGCTCTCGAGAGATGGACCTTACAACATCTAACGCGATATCATCTACGTCATCTACGACACCTCGGACTTCAGCATCATAGGTCTGCTTGAAGCTACGCAACTCTTGGGCATGTTCCGCAATCTGCTCATTCATCGTTGACGCAAATGTTGTAGGATTCTCTTCAAAGGTCCATTCTTCCCCTATCGTCTTTATGATGTCTTGTAACGACAACGTACACATATGATCAAAGAACGCCTTTTGAGCCGCTACATCTATCTTGGGATCAATGGCTGCATTTTGAACGTTCGAGATCCCAAGAACGTAAGCTAATTTTCTCCAGACCGCGTGGTGTACGGAGTGGTGACTGTGGAGGTTTGCGGTTGAACGAATGAAATGATCAATCTCTACGGCGGCCCGCTCCTCGAAACCGACAATAGTTGTGCCCAGGCTGAGGTCATCAATCGTCTTCGCGGTCGCGAGTCTGGAGCGTAGTGAGTCTTGTCTCATAAGTTCAACAAAAAGAGCGGAATTTATTGGACAAAATACTTTTCCTACGTTAACTGCCTGCTGCAAAAGTTTCAAGAGATCTACTGCGTTTGATTTCTCTTTTCCTTGACTTGCGTTTCGTAGAAGTATCCAGAATTTTGTATCCAAATATATAGGTTCCCTTCGTGATAACGATTCTCCAAGGCGGAGCTCGGAGCCGCGTACATGTTCCAAAAATGTAACTTCAGAACTCTTGATGTGCTCCCCGATTGTGCTCATAGTCCGTCTATTCCAACTCGGCATTCACAATCTACATACGAAGGGAGCCGATGCCGGGAGCGACGCGTGGGCGTCCCAGCACACTTGGCATTCGTCTTTTCGCGATGTACGTGATGTTCCGAACGCTGATCGTTGACGGCATTGGCCCAAATCCCGGTGGCTCTTGGACTCTCTGCCATTTGGTGCCCATCTCAGTCCAGTTCGCGATGCCAGAGGTGGAAGCGTTCTGATTCAAGCGGTTGACGGTCAGTGTCGGTAGCAGTCGGGCGTCGGCAACTGCGGTGACGGCTAGCCGATACCGAGGATGCGGGCGATAAAGCGAGGGGACGGCGGTGCGCGCCGCTTCCGCCAGACTGGGAGCGTCAACTCGCATTGTCAGTCCCCTCTTCCGTGCGCCGCCGGGTCGACGCGATCGCGGACAGGATTATCTCATCGAGTTCCGGCTGGCCCCATCTCCTGGCCTCGACCAGCGCCCGGTCCATCATCGCCTGGAAGTGCAAGTCGTCCGCCTTGGCCTGGAACGTGTACAGGCGATTGACCGCCTGGCGCATCAGGCGGCCCATCTCCTCTTGCCCGATGCGCGACACCTCCGGCCAGGGTATCTCTCGGCCGTTCGCGTCGACAATCGTGACATCGGTGAAGTCTCCGGTTCGGTCGACCGGCTCAATTCCGGCGCAAATGTCCTCGAGCATTCGACCATCCTTTAGACCGGTCTGGGCCCGCACGGTCGCGGCAATTCGTTCCCAGAGGTATCCGCCTCATGTAGCTTTGAGATGGTGACGGCGATGCGGAGCGTCTACGGGCACCGCGACAGCAGAAGGGTCGAGCCAAGCGTTGAGCGGATCGGGAGAGCGGGAAGTGGAAAGGTACTGGGCTGGGCTCTCCGTGCTCGACCGGCTCCC
>Ga0209543_1002300_pt1 | contig 14126 bp, 13 predicted proteins | sample MesohylFT_FD_187296 | JGI IMG/M metagenome (GOLD analysis project Ga0209543, IMG submission 187296) | Host-associated microbial community of the marine sponge Aplysina aerophoba from Gulf of Piran - sponge mesohyl, lysed by freeze-thaw... | ecosystem: Host-associated > Porifera > Sponge >...
CGCGGCCAGTTGCCGTGTCACGGGAAGCTCAAGCGGCGTGCCCGCCTTGGTCCTCTCGACCCGGAAGACCAGCGCCGCCAGGTCCACGTCGCGCCAGCGCAGCGCCAGCACCTCTCGCAGCCGCATGCCGGTGTAGAGCCCGAACCAGAAGGCGTCGCGCACGCAGGGCGTGCCCACCGCCTCCTCGATGCCCTTCTTCCAGCACGGCAGCACCTCCGCCGGGGTGGAGATCTTGCGCCGCCGGTTGCGGTGATACCTGCCGCCGCCCGCGAGCCACAAATCGACCGGGTTGCGTAGGCCGTCGTGATCGACGCACGGCCTGCGGTAGATCGAGCGCAACAGCGAGACCGCCCGGTTGGCCGGCGACCAGCCGCTGTCCTCCGTCAGCCGGATGAACAGGGCTTCCACGTCGCGCCGCGCGATGTCGTCGAGGGGCCGCTCGCGCCAGCCGGCGAAGTAACGGGCGAACTCCTCGCGGTAGAGCCTCTCGGTGCCGGCGGCCCGCCCGGGATTGACGCGCATGAAGTCCTCGAATGCGCGTTCGAGGACCGGCATGCCGCGTTGCTCGTCGTTCCCGCCGGCCGGGTCCTTGCCGCGGGCCGCGGCCGCCTGCTCGCCTTCCGGGCCGTTGTCCCGTGCGATAACGAGGCGGGAGAGGCCGGGCGGAGGCGCGAACACATGGACCAGGAACGGTTGTGCGCGTTGCGATGCGATGGCCGGCGAATCCTCATGGCGTGACTCCCCTTCGACTGTGATGGCGAAGGCCGGGGGCTCTCTCCGCAGCGCCGGCCGGCCGCCCCGGTCCCGGCCAACCGCTCGCTCCCGACGGCGCCGGGGCGGTAGCGCGGTGCAGGGACCGGATTGGGGCGGATGGCGGGTCGGTGGGCGCCGCTGGGACGCCCCGGCCCGACGGGCAGGGGGAACGGGCGTCGCGCACGGATGTCGTGCTCGCAAGGCTGGCCGCCCGAACCGGGGGCGTCAGGCTGTGCGAAGTCGTCCAGGCAGTGGAGAACGCGGCCGCCGGCCTGCTCGATCGGGCCGCCACCGCGGATATCCTCGCGCACGTTCTCCGCACGGGCATGGTCGTGCGCCCCGACAGCGTCGAGATGGGCAACGAACGGCGGGTCTGGCGGCAGCCATGATTGCCGACCAGTTACGGGCGTCGTCGCCCGCAAGCTGGCATTGCGGACGGCGAGCGCTAGACTGCCCCTGCGGTTGCTGTGCTGCCGATCCGGAACCGGAACGGGGAGCCGGGTGCACCAGGCGCTTGTCAGGCGCGTGAGGCGAGGTCGAGTCGGGCTGCGACGATCCGATTCGGGATGGGCGCCTCGGGCGGCACTGGCACAGGAGCGATCTTTGGGGGACCGCAGCGGGAATGAGGGACTGGAGCGGTCTGGAGCACCCTGGAGTTTACTTCGTGGTGGTTACAGGGTGATTATTTCGCTCGATCCGGCGCCGGTCACATGCTCGCGTTCTCTTCCAAGTGATTGATATGAGGCGATTATTCGTGACGACGCGCCTGACCGTGTTGGTGGTGAGAAATGCGGGCTAACCGCTTGCACGGCTCGTCCGGCGTGTCGCGGCCCACTTCCTCTCGCTCAGCATGGCGCGAGTCTGTCGTGGACGCCGCGCGACTTGCACCGCACCATGGTCCGGAGAGTCGGCAGGGGACCGGCACAGACCCATCCTCACTGCGTCCATCTCCCCCGCGGCGTTGGACCCGGGATTAGACACCCCCCAGAGAGTGGAGAATCCAGGAGCGTGTCATGTCGGAGAGCGCTCGGCCCAGCCGGCGAAGATGCGCTCCAGCACCACGACAACGTAGTAGAGCAGAATGCCGAGGGCCGCGAGCGCAATGAGCACGGCGAACATCAGGGGATAGTCCGCGCTGATCTTGCCGCTGTCGAAGAGATGGCCGAGTCCGCGTCCATGCGGCTCCACGATCTCCATCAGGTTCGTGCCGATGAAGGCAAGCGTGACCGCGACCTTGAGAGCGCCAAAGAACTCCGGGAGCGTCTTCGGAAGCGCGATCTTCCAGAAGATCGTGAACTTGGATGCGCCGAGCGCGGCGAGGATGTCACGGTACTCCGGCTCGAGCGTGGAGAGGCCGATCGAGACGGAAACGGCGATCGGGAAGAAGGAAATCAGGAACGCGATCAGGATCGTGTTCATGTCGTGCGCACCGACGAAGAGCAGCGCGATGATCGGGACGACGGTCGCCTTTGGTATGGCGTTGAAGCCGACCAGCAGCGGGTAAAGCGCATCCCGCATGGTCCGGTTCAGCCCCATGATCATGCCGAGAAGCAGGCCGACGAGCACGGACAGCAGGAGCCCCGCCACGGTTCGCCAGAGCGTGTCCCACCCGTACTCGAGGAAGAGCCAGCGAAACTTCCAGAAGGCGGGTCCGAGATCCGAGGGTGAGGCCATCTTGTAGTTCGGCCAGTCGTTCACCCACACTATCGCCTCCCAGAGGAGGCCGAACACGATGAGCGCGATAACCGGCGCAAACACGCGCCAGTTCATGCACCCGCCTCCCGCGTGGACCTGCCCTGCGCGATCTGTATCTGGTTCCGAAGTTCCCCCAGCAATTCAGTCGCCTCCGGGGAGTAGAGCTGGGCGAGTTCCCGTTCGCCCTTCCACGGGACCTCCATCGTGTATTGCGTGAACGCCGGGCGGCCGGAAAGCACGATCACCCTATCCGCCAGAAAGATCGATTCCCGAAGATCGTGCGTGATCATGACGCCGGTGAAGGGCTCCTCCGACTTCACCTTCTGCATCGTCTGCCAGAGGTCTTCGCGCGTGAACGCATCCAGCGCCCCGAAGGGTTCATCGAGGATGAGCACTTCCGGCTTGTGCACGATCGAGCGGCAAAGCGACGCGCGCTGGCGCATGCCGCCCGATAGCTCGCTCGGCCGCTTGTCCTCAAAGCCCTCGAGGCCGACGAGGGTCAGAAGCCGCCGCGCGCGCTCCTCCTTCTCCCGCCTGGGCATGCGCGGGGCCACGAGCTCAAGCGGCAGCGTCACGTTCCGCAGCACGGACCGCCATTCGAGCAGGACCGGGTTCTGGAACGCCATCCCGACCGAGGACTTGGGGCCCGTAACCCGCTGCCCGTGCAGCCAGACTTCGCCCGCATCCGGCTCAAGCAGGCCGGCGATCAGGCGCGTGAGGGTCGACTTGCCGCAACCGGAGGGGCCGACCACGGCCACGAAGCCGCCCTCGGAAACCTGCATGTCGACGCCATCGAGGACGGGCAGCCTTCCGCCCTTCGTCTCGTAGGTAAGCTTGACGCCCCTTATGTCGATCAGGGCATCCATACGAGAACGCGGACAGGCTACTGGAGCATCCTCATTTCAGCCGCAGGCAGATACGCATCCGTGAAATAGAGCGAAGCGTCCGGCTCGTTCTGGAACTCGTAGGTCTCCGCGATCTGCATCAGCGCCTTCTCCATGCGCGCAGAATCGATGCCGCCGATGCCGTTGGCGCTCGTGTAGTCCGTGAGCACGTTGGCGTCGATGGAGAGCTGAAGCCGGCGTGTCTCGAGCGCCGCATCGGCGGCAGGGTTCCGCTTTACCAGCGACTCGACGGCCGTCGCCGGATCGGCGATGGCATCCTTCCACCCCTTCGCCACCGCGGTGATGAACCCCGTAACGTTAGCGGCGTTGGCAGCCGCGTAATCCGTGTTCACGATGATCGCGTTGCCGTAGAGCGCGAGACCGTAATCCGCCATCAGGATGGTCGAGATGTCTTCCTCCGGTACGCCGAGGCGAACCAGGTTCAGGAAGGACGAGAAGGAATAGCCCGTAACGGCAGCCACATGGCCTTCTGCAAGCATCGGCTCGCGGGTCGGGAAGCCGACGGGCTCGACGGTGATCTTGTCGACATCGAGGTCGTTGGCCGTGGCGAAGGCCGGGAACTGGGCCCAGGCGCCATCCGGCGGAGGCGCTCCGAGCACCCGCCCCTCGAGATCCTTCGGCACCATGACGCCGAGGCTCTTGCGGCCGACGACAGCAAAGGGCGGCTTGTCGTAGACCATCATGACCGCGATAACCGGTGCACCGGGATTCTGGTCCAGGAACTTGACCAGAGAGTTGATGTCCGCGAAGCCGACCGGGAAGGCGCCGGTGGCCACCTTGGGGATGGCATCCAGTGAGCCCTGGCCGGCGGAAATCTCGACGTCGAGGCCGGCGGCTTCGAAGTGGCCATTGTCGATGGCCGCAAAATACGGCGCGGATGGGCCCTCGAACTTCCAGTCGAGCGCGAATGGCATGTCCTCCTGGGCGCTGGCAGTCCCCGCCAAGGCCATGGTGGCGGCGGCTAGAATCGCGAGAGCGAATTTGTACATGGGATGCGACCTCCTCCGTTTCGGCTTGCGAAGCGCAAAGCCCCTGCCAGCGCAGGCGGCAGGTGACACACGCGGTTCGCGATCAGTTTATTTTGCTTTGAACCCTTCTGGAATTCGGTGTCCGCGCAAACCAGGGGCGGACTTCCGAGACCATATACATACCCCGAATTCGGGTCGTAGTGGCCAATAAATCGGAATAATTCCGTGGTATAGCCGGATTTGGCGGGACATAGATGGACGGCGTGACGTGTTGAATCCACTGACGAGGGCTGAGCTGCCGCAGATGTCCCCCGGCGACGCCACGGGATGGGGTGCCGAGGCCGGGCCTTGTGTCAGCCGGTTCCCCGCGTCTCGCCATTCGCCGGAGATTGCCTTGGCTGGCTCTTGTCCGTGGCTGCGTGGCGTTGAACTGCGCGCGGCGTTGGCCCAGTCTCCGGTGTGCCGGGTCGCTCCATGTCGTCGCGGCATCGGGCAGGAACGCTGGGGGACGAGACCGTGACGTCCAGGGAAGCGGTGAGGGACGAGGGCGCCGATCCCGCGGGACGCGACCCCTTCCTGCTCTATGACGGCGAATGCCCGTTTTGCAGCTTCTATGTCGCGAAGTCGCAATTCGAGACGCGTATCGGCATGCCGCTCCGCCTGATCGACGGCAGGGAGGCGCCTGACCTCGTCTCCCGGCTGCGTCGCGAGGGCTACGATCTCGAAGAGGGCATGATCCTGGAATTCGAGGGGCGGCGTGTCAACGGCGGCGGGCGCTATGTGACCACGCCTGCGCTCGGCTTCGGGCTGACGGACGTGGAGCGCGAGGTGAGCCATAGCTGGCGCCTGGCGGAAGCACGCGGCGACGGCCTGGTGTTCGGCCTCGATATCGAGGCCGTGCGGCGCGAGCCGGTGACGGGCGATGCGGGTCCCGAGCACCGCGTCGTCTTCGGCCTCGGCTGGCAGCTCGAAGGCCCGCGGCGCGAGAGCGCCGCCCTGGAGCTCCGCCTCGAGGGCGCGCACAGCGATACCGGCAACGACAACGCCAGCCCGGAGACCCTGGTCGGCGTCAGTATGACCACGCGTTGGTAAGTTCGGCGTGCGGAATGTCGTCAGGCGCGGAAAATTGAACCAACGCCAGGCGACGTCCCGGAAAGGAGAAGGTTCCGATCCAGAACCATTCGGCGCGTGGCCGCGGCCGGGCAGGCATCCGCCTCAGCGCGCTTGTTGAAGCACCCCCTCCAGGAGTTGCGCCGCGAACGACGGACCGTCGGCTTCCTGCATCTGGTTGCTGGTCCGGGCGAGACGCTCGCGCATGGTGGAATCGCCGATCAGCCGGTCCACGGCGCGGAGAAGGTCTTCGTCGGCCCAGTCGTAGCGATGCATCGCGAAGCCATGCCCGGTCTCGGCGACGCGGGTGGCGTTGTCGTGGCCATCCCAGACGTAGGGCATGATGAGCGCCGGTTTCCCGAAATAGAGGCACTCCGTGAAGCTGTTGTTTCCGCCATGGTGGATGACTGCATCGGCCAGGGGAATCACCGATGGCTGCGGATACCAGCCGGCGAGATGCACGTTGGGCGGCGGCGCGTCGTAAGCGTCGAGATAGTCGCCGACATTGACCAGCACCCGGTAGGGCTTGCCGGCAAACGCGGCGATGATGCGCTTCAGCAGGTCGGTATCGCCGGCGCCAAGACTGCCGAAGCTGACGTAGACGAGGGGTGCGTCATCGTGCTCGGCGAAGCGCGGTACCGAATAGGGTTCCTCTTGGCGGACGCAGCCTTCCAGGTATTGGAAGCGCGCCGGATCGAGGGGTTGCCGCCGGGCATAGCGCACCGCCTTCGGGTAGAGCAGCAGGTTGAGGTGCGGCGAGGGCTCGAAGAACTGCCCGAGCGGATAGGGGTCTTCGCCGCAGCGTGCCAGAAACGCGTTGAAGCGCTCGTGGATCGGCCCGATCACCTCGTTGAAGCGGCTTTCGAAGGCGGTGAAGCACGCGTGGTCATTCTCCCCGCAGCCTGAGAGGTGCGGCGGTACGTCCGGGTCCGGGATCTCGTTCTCGCTGCAGGAGATGATCCGGACCCAGGGAACGCCGTGCTGCTTGGTGGCGGGAAAGAGAATGACGTTGTCGACGCAGATGAGGTCGGGCCGGATGTCTCCGAGGATGCCGGGCAAGGGCTTCTCGGCCCACACCGCCGTCTCCACGATCGCGTCCCAGCAGTCCTTCACGTAGTTGTCGATCTGGTCGAAGGGGGACTTCCGGAAGTTCGGGATGTGCCCGTTGATGAAGTCGGACCAGTACCTGGCCATCTGCTCCGGCGGCATGGGCTCCGACATGGGGACCGGCATCTCCTCGAAGCCGTAGTTGGCGAACACGCCCGTGAAGCCGGGATCGCAGAGGAATACGGCGCGGTGGCCGCGGGCACGGCAGGCCTGGGCGATCGCCACCGAGTTCAACGCCGGCCCGTAGGCGGCCTCGGGAAAGAAGACGATGGTCTTGGTCTCGCTCATTTGTCTTGCACCTCGGACTGTGTTTCGCGCGGCAGGATGCGCGACGCCGACGGCGGCCAGAGGCACCACAGCGTCTGCCCGCGCTCGACCCGCGCGACACCCGGATTGGCGGTCGCCGTCTTCGCCAGGATCAACGTGTCCTGCTCCGGAACGCGGAGACGGACGCTCAGATAGTGGCCACTGTACGAAATATCGACGACCTCACCGCAGACGGCGTTGTCCTCGATGTTCCCCGGCAGCTGCGCGTAGAGTGCGAGCTTCTCGGGGCGCACGGCGAGCCAGGCCCGGGATTCCGCCTTCGCATCCCCATGGCCCCGAAGCGTGGTGCCGCCTGCCAGCCTCAGTCCTTCCTCACAGCCGATGCCGGCGAAGAAGTTCATGTCGCCGATGAAATCGGCCGTAAAAAAGCTCGCCGGCCGCTCGTAGAGCTCTTCCGGCGTGCCCTCCTGCTCGATCCGTCCGTCCCGCATCAGCGCGATACGGTCCGCCATCTCCAGCGCCTCCTCCTGATCGTGGGTGACCACGACGAAGGTAATGCCCACGGCGTGCTGCAGGCGCTTGAGCTCGACCTGCATTTCCCCGCGCAGCTTCTTGTCGAGCGCGGCGAGCGGTTCGTCCAGCAGCAGCACCCGCGGGCGCTTCACCAGGGCGCGGGCCAGCGCAACCCGCTGGCGCTGGCCGCCGGAAAGCTGATTCGGGCGCCGGCTCTCCAGCCCGTCGAGCTGGACCATGGCGAGGGCATCCCGCGTCCGCTGCTCGAGCGCGGCGCCGCGAACGCGGTCCATGCGCAGGCCGTAGGCGACGTTGTTGAAGACGTTGAGATGCGGGAAGAGAGCATAGGACTGGAACATCATGTTGACGGGGCGGCGGTTGGGGCGGATCGCGATCAGGTCCTTGCCGTCGAGCGCTATGTCGCCCTCATCGGGGGTCTCGAAGCCGGCGAGCACGCGCAGCAGCGTCGTCTTGCCGCACCCGGACGGCCCCAGAAGGGCATAGAACTCGTTCTCGCGGATCGTCAACGAGACCGAGTCGAGCGCGCGGGCCGCACCGAAGCTCTTGCTGACGCCATGCATCTCGATGACTGCGCTCACGGGTTTGCCACCGGCCGATTGATGCGTTGCGAGATCAGGATCAGCGTGAAGCTGACGAAGAGGACGATGGTCGCGATGGCGTTGATCTCCGGGGTCACGCCGAAGCGAATCATCGAATAGATCAACATGGGGAATGTGGTCGACGACGGTCCTGCGCCCGCCGTGAAGAAGGCTATCACGAACTCGTCGATGGAGAGGGTGAAGGCGATAAGCGCGCCGGCGATCACGCCCGGAGCGATCACCGGGAGCGTGATGCGCAGGAAGGTGCCTATCTCGCTGGCGCCGAGGTCGATCGAAGCCTCCACGATGGACTTGTCGAAGTTCCTGAGCCGGGCGCGCACGACGACGGCGACGAACGCGATGTTGAAGACGATGTGGGAGAAGATGATGGAGTGCAGGCCAAGGGTCATTTCCAGCAGGGTGTAGAACGAGAGAAGGGCTATCGCGAGGACGATATCGGGCACGATCATCGGCACGAACATGAGGCCGTCGATCCAGCTGCGGGGCTTGAGGCGTTCGAGCCCGAGCGCCAGCAGAGTGCCAAGAAAGGTCGCGACGGCGGTCGCTGAGACAGCGACGATCAGCGTGTTGAGTACCGCCCGATGGATGTCTGCGGCCTCGGCAAGTGCTTCGTACCAGCGGGTCGAGAAGCCGCTCCATGCGGTCGGCAGGCCGCTCTCGTTGAAGGAGAGAACGACGAGAACCGCGATCGGCCCATAGAGGAATAAATAGACCAGCGCGGCATGCGCGCGCAGTATCTGCCGTTCCGGCCGCACCCTAGCCATGGCGCATCTGCCGGTTCACGAACCAGGCCTGAAGGAAGAGCAGCACCATCATCACGCCGATCAGGATGAGGGCGAGGGTCGAGCCGAAGGGCCAATCCCGCGCCTTCAGGAACTGATCGTAAATGAGGTTGCCGATCATCTTCGTGCGGCCACCGCCCAAGAGGTCGGGCGTGATGAAATTGCCGATCGAGGGTACGAAAACGAAGATGCAACCCGCCGCGATGGCCTGGCGGGTCAGCGGCACGGTCACGGTCCAGAAACCGCGCAGAGAGGAGGCGCCGAGATCGGTCGCCGCCTCGCGAATTTCCGGATTGAGGCGGGCGATCGAGGCGTAGAGCGGCAAGACCATGAATGGCAGATAGCCATAGACCAGGCCGATCACGATGGCGGTGTCGTTGTAGAGCAACGACAGCGGCTCATCGACCAGGCCCAGCCACTGAAGCGCGTTGTTGATCAGGCCCTCGCGGTTCAGCAGCACGATCCAGGCATAGGTCCGGATCAGATAGTTGCTCCAGAAGGGCAGCATGACGAGGAGCAGGAGCGGTATCTGAAGACGCTTCGGCGCCGTCGCAATCAGATAGGCGACCGGATAGCCGATGACCAGCGCCGTCGCGGTGGCGATCGCCGCGATGCGGAGCGACTTCAGGAGTATGCCGAAATAGAGGGAATCGACGGCGCGGACGTAGTTCTCGACGTTGAAAACCGCGTCGATGCCCCCGTAGGTGCCGCGCTCGAAGAAGCTGTAGAGAAGCACCGTGGCAGTCGGCACCACCAGGAAGAGCGCGAGCCACATGAGGCCCGGGCCGAGCAGAAGCGCGCGACGCAACGATTCCGGCATTGAGGGCGTCCGCTACGGCGGAAGAAGAGGCCGGCGCCGCCCTCGCAGCGCCGGCCGTATCACGTCAAGCCTATTCGGAGGCCGTGATCTCCGTCACGGTCCGCGAATAGAGCTTCATGGCGTCACCCACGTCGCGGAGCGCTTCAAGAGCCAGCAGGTCGGCCGGCTCCATCGCCAGGTTGGGAAAGGCCTCATAGAGCCCCGGGTCGAGCCCTTCCATGGCCTGGGCATTCGGCACCTTGTAGAGGATGTTGCTGGCCACCCACTGGCCGACGTCGGGGCGCAGCACATAGTCGATGAAGGCGTGGGCCGCGTCCTTGTTCTCCGACGCCTCCATGACCACCATGGTGTCGGCCCAGAGATCGGCGCCCTCCTTCGGTACGGTGAAGGTGATCGCGGCGTTCTCGGCAATGCCGTAGTTGCACCAGCCGTCCCACGCTTCCACGAGCCAGGCCTCGCCGGACACCAGCTTCGAATAGAACGTGGTGTCGTCATAGGCGAGCAGGCTCCGCTTGGCCTCGATCAGCACGTCGCGCGCCGCTGCAACCTCGCCTTCGTCGGTCGTGTTGGCGGAATACCCGAGCGCCTTGAAGCCGGGCAGCAGCAGCCAGCGGTCGGTGGCGAGCATGGTGATCTTGCCCTTGAGCGCGTCGCTGGGCCGCAGCAGGTCCCACCAGCTGTCGAGAGAGCCTTCCACGAGGTCGGAGCGGTAGCAGAGGCCCGTGGTTCCCCAAGCGTAGGGGACGGAATGAGCGAGGCCCGGGTCGTAGGCAAGCGAGCGTGCCTCGGGATAGAGATTCGCAAGGTTCGGGATCTTGGCATGGTCGAGCTCGGCGGCGAGGCCGAGCTTCACCAGCGCCTCGACGAAGGGGCTCGTGACGAAGATCACGTCGTAGCCCGCGCCGCCGCCCGCAGTCACCTTGCCCATGATCTCTTCGTTGGTTGCGTGCAACGACAGCTCCGCCTCGATGCCGGTCTCCTTGGTGAAGTTCTCGAGGAGATCGGCGGGCATGTAGGCGTCCCAGTTGGAAATGACGATCTTGTCGGCAGCCTGCGCCGCGCCGAGCGTTGTCCCAAGGCAAACGAGCGTGGCTGCAATCCACCGTGTCGGTACCAGCATTGCGTTGGTCTCCCTGTGCTTTCGTTCCCGGCCGCCCCGCCCCGTTGCGCCCAAAGCGCAACCGTGGGCGCAAGCCCGCCGGCGAACAAACCAATGCGGCGGACACTACACCGCCTAAGGGTTTGCTGGTAGCCGCTGGGACAGCGACAGCAAAGCGCGACGGGTGTCGGACCAACGGCAGGGCGTAGACGCGAAAAGGGTCGGCGCGAACCGAGACTTCGGCGTGCCCAAGCCCGTCACGCTCTATTGTTCCAGGAAGCTCCGCAGCGCTCTCGCCCGTGAGGGGTGCTTCAGCTTCCGAAGCGCCTTGGCCTCGATCTGGCGGATGCGTTCGCGCGTGACGGAGAACTGCTGGCCGACCTGCTCGAGGGTGTGATCGGTCGTCGTGCCGATGCCGAAGCGCATCCGCAGGATGCGTTCCTCCCGCGGCGTCAGGCTCTCCAGAACACGGCTCACGGCATCGCGCAGATCGGAGTCGATCGCCGCATCCAGAGGCTGGACCGCGTCCTCGTCCTCGATCAGGTCGCCGAGTTGGCCGCCTTCCTCCTCGCCGATCGGTGTCTCCAGGCTGATCGGCTCCCGCGCAACCTTCAAGGTCTGGCGTACCTTGTGAAGCGGCATGCGGAGGCGTTCAGAAAGCTCCTCCGGGGTCGGCTCGCGCCCGAGCTCCTGCCCCATCTGCCAGGACAGGCGCTTCAGTCTGGTGACCGTCTCGACCATGTGCACCGGAACCCGGATCGTGGGCGCCGTGTCGGCAATTGCGCGGGTGATCGACTGGCGGATCCACCAGGTCGCATAGGTCGAGAACTTGAAGCCCCGGTGGTAGTCGAACTTGTCCGCGCCCTTCATCAGCCCGACATTGCCCTCCTGGATCAGGTCCAGGAACTTGAGGCCCCGGTTCCGGTACCTCTTGGCGATCGAGACCACGAGGCGCAGGTTGGCCTCGACCATCTCCTCCTTGGCCTGGCGCGACTCGCGCTGCCCCCTCAGGACCGCACCGGTGATCCGCTTGAGCTCGGCCGGCTCCAGGCCGGTTTCCCGGGCCAATGCCAGGATGTCTCCGCGCAGCGCGACGACCTCGGGGCGCTTCTCCCTGGCGAGGGTCTTCCAGCCTTCGCCGCGCAGCCGTCCGACCCGCGACAGCCAGGCCGCCTCCAGCTCGCGGCCCTCATGGTGCGCGATGAACGCGTCCCGCTCGACGCCGCAATCGGCGGCCAGGCGCAAGAGCGCGCCTTCGCTGCGGCCCAGGCGGCGGTTCAGGTCGCGGAGCTCGTCCACGAGCGTCTCGATGCAGGCATCGGTGAAATGAAGGCGCTGCATTGACGCCACGAGATCGTTGTTCAGCTCCCGGCAGCGTCTGGTCTGCCACGCCGTCAGCGTCCGGTTCTTGCGGGCCAGCTCGACGCGCTGCTCCTGGAGTCGGCGGAGCTTCCCGTAGGCCGCTGCAATCGCGTCGAAGGTCTCCATGACAGGGGGAAGGACCGCCGCCTCCATGGCCGAAAACAAGGGCTTGTCCTCGTCGGGTTCATCATCGCTTTCGTCGGCGCCCTGCGCTGCTTTCGCGCCTGCACGCCCATTCCGAGGCCCGGGGGCGTCACTCTCGCCGCCTGCCATCGCCGCCGGGCCGCTGCCGTGGGTGGCCTCGATGTCGATCGCCTCGCGCAGCGCCATGGAGCCCTCGCGGATCGCGTCGCGCCATGCGAGCACCGCCCGCATGGTCAGCGGGCTCTCGCGGAGACCCTTGAGCATGGTCAGCCGCCCCGCCTCGATGCGCTTGGCGAGCGCAACCTCACCCTCCCGGGTGAGAAGCGTCTTGCCTCCCATCTCCCGCAGGTACATTCCCACCGGATCGCCGGGAAGCCCGATATCGTCAGTGCGAGGCCTGGGCGCGGCGGCGACCGAAGCGGCTTCCGGACGTCCCTCCTCGGTGCCGGACTCCGCGTCCTCGCCCTCGGTGACGCTGATGCCCAGCTCCGACAGCACCGTCATCGCATCCTCGATCCGATCGCTGCCGGTCTCGCCGGGTGGCAGCGCCCTGTTCAGCTCGTCATGGGTGACGTAGCCGCGCTCCCGGCCGCGTGCGATCATCTCGGTAACCGGTGCGGCCGGGAGATCGAGGACCGGCCCATCGGCCGTCTCCCCTTCGCCCTCGGATGTCCTGCTCCGCTCGACCGGCTTCAACGGCATCACGTTCGATCCCCTCATGGCTCTACTACCTCGCCGACTCGACGATGATTCGCCCGCGGCCCCGTCTGAGCAGATAACCGCCCCGCGGGATCGCAAGCGTGCCCTGCTGCACCAGCGGCCAGAGCGTGTCGACAATCAGGGCCGCGTTCGCGTCCGCCTGCCCTGCCGGCTGCGCTTCAAGCCACGCGGCGAACGCCCCTTCGCCGATCTCCTGGCCGACAGACTTGCGCAGCGCATTGAGCTTGCGGCGCTGCCCCTTGGTGAGTGAGCTCTCGTCGATCCGGGTTGGGGACATATGAACCTGCTCCCTTGGGTTGTTGGACTGCCGGCGGCGTTACAATTGTCTCCAACGATCGGCGCGCTTGCCGGCACTGCCGCCCGAAGGATCCGCGCCGATGCTCTCATCCGGCCGCCCCAAGCCGGCGGTACAGCCCGCCCCGCTCCTCCCGACATGGGACTTCAGGTGAGTGAGGTCGATCTCTCGGCGCGACGGGCGTCGGCACTGCCGCTGCTGCACCCGGTCGGGCTCAGGCTCCCTACAGATGCCGACGATTCAAAGCGATTCGGACCACATAAACGATAACCGGAACACGCCTCGATCAAGCCGCCGGGCCGGCTGAAGGGGCGGGGCGACCTCAGGGATGGCGCCGCGAGCGAACCATCAATTCGTGGGCGACGTGTTCCGTGGGGCTCGCGGCAAGCGTGCGAATGCGAAAGAGGGCGGTCAGCAACCGCCCCCCTCGCCCTGACACCTAGTCGACGAGAGCCAGGTTTTCCGCGGACTTCTTCCCGTCTCGGCCCGGAACCAATTCGAAGGAAACCCGCTGTCCCTCGTTGAGGCCGGTCAGGCCAGCGCGCTCAACGGCGCTGATGTGCACGAATGCGTCCTGCGAACCGTTCTCGGGTGTGATGAAACCGTAACCCTTGACCGCATTGAACCATTTCACGGTACCTTGAGCCATTATCGTATCCTTTCACGACGTGTGGGCGGTGCGCCGCTTGATGCGGGCGCACCTGGAGTTTGTTCACAATGTCGTGGAAGTGTCTTGGCCAACCGTCGAAACGGTCAATCACGAGAGCGACGACGACCTCGCAAACTAGTAGATTCCTACACTGATTCGGCATTGGAATCAACCGGACAGTCCGATGGTGTGTCGGTAACACGGGATATGTCCGGTGCATGTACCAGATGATCTGTCCGGTTTTAGAAGGCATCCGAGCCATGGAGGGTTTGGATGCGTCGGACGGAGCAGGCACAGGGGCTGAGACTGATGAAGTT
>Ga0209543_1002303_pt1 | contig 14121 bp, 8 predicted proteins | sample MesohylFT_FD_187296 | JGI IMG/M metagenome (GOLD analysis project Ga0209543, IMG submission 187296) | Host-associated microbial community of the marine sponge Aplysina aerophoba from Gulf of Piran - sponge mesohyl, lysed by freeze-thaw... | ecosystem: Host-associated > Porifera > Sponge >...
ACAGCCACAAACCTAACCGATCCCGAATCGATAGCTTCCACCGTTTCCAACTCGACCTGCTCCTCCGCAGGCACAACCTCCTCAACTGCCGGCTGGAGGGGCTCCTCGACAGGCACAACCTCCTCAACTGCCGGCTGGAGGGGCTCCTCCGCAGGCACAACCTCCTCAACTGCCGGCTGGAGGGGCTCCTCGACAGGCACAACCTCCTCCTCCTCGGTTTGAGGAGGTGCTTTCTTGGTGTCCTCCACCGCCTCCGAGTCGCCACCGGGAAGCTCTTCCACCACCCCGCCGTTCCGAACAGTCTCAACAGTGGTAGGCACTGGCTCGGACACAGGAGCCGAAGTTTGGGAAGGACCAGCCGGTGAAGATTCCCCACCGCACCCCCCAGCCACCATTACCACCACCAACAACCCCAACAGCCACCAAACCCACCCGGCCGTATCCCTACCCACACCACACCACCTACCAGAACACATCCACCAAACCATAAGATATCACCGAAGAATCATAAGTGGATTGCTCCATCTGGTGTGAGTTAACTGCTCCAACATGTGTTATAACCGTACCATCGGACAAGCACCCCCACCCAAATAGGGAACCCCCTTTTCCTAACCCTCCGGGAAAAGCGGGGCGATTCAGACTCTTGGCTCTCCCGAGATAGACAAAGAGCAATCGCGCCGCCTCTACCTGGTCCCGGGAAATGGGCACATCACACCAAATGCAAACGGCTGATATTTATGGAGTATCAGTCGTAAGACACGGCCAATGTGTTGATCTACCTGGTGGTTTGGCCCTAGGATCCATGCACGAACCATGTTGAATATCTTTCGTAACAGGAGATCCGTGCCGTGAACGGCCGTGTAGTGGCCTTAGCCGACTACCGGGGAACCCCACGACTGCGGTCGGCAGTGGAGGCGTACTTCTCCGACAAGCAACTCTCGCCCAACACGCGCAGGGCATACTCGCAGGCACTCTCGGCCATCACCGAGGAGTTGGGGTGGGACCTTCCTCTCGACCAATTGGACTCTCGTAGGCTCCTGGACGTCTTTCAGAAGTGCTGGGGGGCGGGGAAGCCTGCCACTTGGAACACCCGGTTCACCGCCGTCCGATCATTCGTCTCCTATTGCCAACGAAACGCCTGGTTGCAGAACGATCCCATGGTTCTAATAGATCGTCGGCGGATACCCCGGGATCAGACCAAAGCTATCCCCTATCAAGACCTGGAAGCACTCTGGTCACGCCGAGGCATCCACCTGCGGGAGAAAACCCTGTGGAGGATGCTGTACGAAACCGCCGCCCGGGCCGGGGAGATCCTTGCGCTCAATGTGGAGAATTTGGACTTGCCTCGGAAACGAGCAGTCATCATTGGCAAAGGTGGCCACAAAGAATGTGTCTTCTGGGCATCCGGCACGGCGCGGCTGCTATCAAGGTGCCTAGCCGGGCGACGGCGAGGGCCGGTGTTCCTTACCCACCGACGACCAAATGTAATTCCCGCCCGGGGCGACGAATGTCCCCACACTGGCCGGGGAAGACTGTCCTACGAACGCGCCTCCATGTTATTCAAGGAAGCAAGTGGCGGGTGGACACTCCACCAACTCCGTCACTCCTCGCTCACCCACCTCGGCGAACAAGGAGCATCCACCATCCTCCTCCAAGCCAAAAGCCGACACCAAGACCCACGCACACTCGCCATCTACACCAAACCAGGAACCGAAGCAATCGCGCAACTCACGTCCGCCTTTGATAAACAGGTTCTTCGGAAATCTCGGGGGAGTCGGGAATCCATCGAATGTGAGGGAGGGTCCTCCATAATCGGGTGCTGAAACATTCGCATCCGAAAAGGAGGACCCTGTGGAGACTGATGGTAGGCGTATGTGCGAGTTGCTGGTTGGCCTGGGTGAGGTTGACCTGGTAGGTGTTGAGGAGCTGTCGGGTGACCGGTTGAGAGTGACGATCCGGTCTCGTGGTCCTCGTCCGGTGTGCGGGGAATGTGGTGGGAGGGTGTGGTCCAAGGGCGACCGGCTGGTGCGGTTGGTTGATTTGCCGGCGTTCGGTCGTCCGGTGCGGCTACGGTGGCACAAACGCCGCTGGGTGTGCCCCAGACCGACGTGCGCGGTGGGGTCGTTCGCCGAACAGGACCTGTCGGTGGCTCCGGAACGGGCCCTGTTGACCTCTCGCGCCGGTCGTTGGGCCACCGCTCAGGTGGGTCGGTTTGGTCGCACGGTGTCGGAGGTGGCCGAAGAGTTGGGATGTGATTGGCACACGGTGAACAAAGAAGTCACTCGTTGGGGAGACGCGCTGTTGGAAGCTGACACCTCGCGGTTCGGTGCCGTGGAGGCGGTGGGGGTGGACGAGACCCTGTTCTGGAGGAAGGGCCGGTGGAAAAAGAAGCAGTGGTGCACCTCGGTGGTGGACGTTGGCGGCCGTCAGCTCTTGGACATTGTGCCTGGTAGAACAGCTGAAAGCGCCGCCTCATGGTTCCGTTCCCAACCCCCTGGGTGGTGTGAGGCGATTCGGTGGGCGGTGTTGGACATGTCAGGCCCATATCAGGTGGCCTACGACCGGGTGCTGCCCCACGCCTATCAGGTGGCCGACCCGTTCCATGTGGTCCGGTTGGCGAACCGCTGTGTGGACTTGGTACGCCGCAGAGTCCAGAACGAGACATTGGGACACCGCGGGCGGAAACGAGATCCGCTCTATCGGATCAGACGGCTGTTGATCATGGCCTCTGAACGTCTCGATGATCGTGGTGAGAAACGCATCCAAGGACTCCTACGAGCTGGTGACCCCTATGGAGAAGTACGTGACGCCTGGTACGCCAAAGAGAGCGTTCGGGACATCTACCAGATCGGAGACCCGAACCTGGCAGCGGAGTTCACCCACCGGCTGTCGGGGGATCTCCAGGACCGGTCACTGCCACCGGAGGTGAACAGTCTCGGGCGCACTATCGCTCGTTGGGCCACCCAGATCGCTAATTGGCATCACTCGGCCGTCACGAACGGGCCGACGGAGGGATTGAACAATCTGATCAAAAGGATCAAACGGGCAGCGTTCGGGTTCCGGAACTTCGCCAACTACCGGATCCGAGCACTCCTATACGCCGGGAAGCCCAACTGGACCCTCCTTGCCACCATCACTCCCCCCTAATTTCCGAAGACCCGGTAAAGGGCCGGGTACTCGATGAACCAGAACTCATAGAGACCACTTTGTTCGTTGACCAACATTGTGGTAGTCCCACATCCAGCAGTGTCACTCCCTCGTTGTCCGACTCTCATCTGGACAAACTCGACTACACATTCTTGTGACTAGGCAGCACCGCCTCCAGACCTCAAACTCCAAGCCCCATGAATCATTAGAGTTAGTCGAACCCGAGCAACCACATGGGCGCTCGGGAGAACTGCGTGAGCGATATGTCTCGCGACAGAATCTCTCCGATACGTCTTACCGAGGCTTCTCCTGTGATGGCCGATATGCGGAAGTCCGCTTCGTCCTTGGCTTCCGCCACCTCATTCCAAAGATCTGAGAATACTTCAAGACTGTCGGGAGTTTCCCATAGCCCTAGGTTCGAGCCGTATAAAGACCACCAGAACCTGACATCCAACTTCGTCACCCCCGAAGCAGTCACCAAAGATGCTGTGCTGGCCGAGGAGAGCCTCAGCATCAGGAGCGCACGTGCCAGGATAGGCGTTGCCCTGTTGCTGGGTGCCTGTTCTATCATGGCGGCAGCAAAAAGCGCGTCGGCGCTTTCGTCTTGGGCGTTCAGGGCGAGGAACAGCATTTCAGGCATCACCTCCTCTAGGGAGTCCAGCACCTCCTCCCACTTTTCGTATTTGCACAAACCTCTGTCGAACGCGAGCCACAGGGCCTGCCGGAGGAGGGCAAGGTCCAACGCCACGCTGACGCTGTTAGAAAACGGCTCCAGCACCGCCCAAGAGTGGAATAATGGAGCAACTAAATCCGATATTGGATCTAATTTGTGCGGTGTCGGTTTCGAAATTCCCGTTGGCCGATAGCTCATCTCGTTACGACGCTTGGTGTCTGAAGAGAAAATGTTGAGGTCAATACTCCATGCCTCAAGCCAATCGCGTGCGAACAACTGACGAGCGGGTTTGATAACTCCGACCAACTCAAGCCACTCTGAAAGGCTCTTAGACCCCACTAAGATGGCCTCCAGCAGTCTGGCTGCTCTGTCGGCTTCCTTCGACCATGCGGAAAGCAATAGCCATGTTGCTTTATGAGTCGACCCTTCGTAATCAGTGGGATCCAAGCGTTCACTGAGAGCGATGTGACGGTAGTTGAAGATGCCAATTCCCTCTGTGGCAAGCAACGACATTGCTGCACGCAACTCCGCGTAGTATGCCAAGTGATACGCTGAGTTGCTGTCGCCGCATGATGCCGCATCGAACGCGCGCGAAAGGTAGTTCCATCCATCAACCACATGCAGCAGGGCAGAACAGGCGATATATTCGCCAAGCCTCGGCGGATCGATGCTCTTTTGCTTAAGCGCTCCGAGTACGTCGTTCTCGTATGGGTGGGGGCTGTCCAGCCAGCTTTTTCGATGAATCCCCCCTCCGGCGACTGTGCGCAGCGAGCGTTCCGAGGCTTTGGGAGAGGAGGAACTGACTAATCTTTGGGCGCTGTTTTGAGGTGTAGGGATTACGATCTGCTGGTCCTAAATATAGCCAAGGTCTTCGGCCACAGCCTGAGCGCCCTCTGCGTTTTCGCTATCGCCAGCGGCCAGATGAAGTAGCAACTGGAGCCGTACCTGTTTGTATCCGCTGCCGCTGCGATAGCGACTCTGAAAGCTTTCGATGTCAAGCGGCAAACCCGGTGTCACAGCTGACCTCCAGTCAAAATCTGCAATGCCACCGGTTAGATCCTTAATAAAATCGTAGATTTCGGTTTGCTCGCGGAGTTCTTCAAGGGCTGAGGTAACTTCGACAACGTCTGTAGCGGCGGCGGTGACCATACGCCTCCACCCGCGGAATTTAACGTCGTGCCGCCGGTGATAGGAGATATCGTTGCAGACTTGTAAGAATCCCCTTACGCCCTGATCAGAAGCGAGGATGGAGTATCGACCAGCGAAGGCTGGGTCGTGGTCCTTCGGCACAAGCTGAGTTGGAGTTTTGTTACGAAGATAGTCCGCCCACTCTGCGTCAGAGTTCGCGATGGCGTCCCTGAGATTCCCCCAGAGTGCAATCAGATATGCGGCTTGTTGAGGCCTAGTCCATCGGAGCAGATCGGTTGGCTCATCGGATCTGTGCGTTCCGAAGAAGCCTCCGATCTTAGTTTTAGGATTTGCGGACCACCCGCGGACGAAACTCAGGGTTAGAGACCGGACGAACGCTGCTTGAGTGACTTTCAGTTTCTCACGACCTAGCATGCCAATCCTCTCAAGCCAAGGACTCTGCGGGTGGCTCCAAAGGGCTTCGGTCAGTTCTTGCGCTCGAGTTATTCGGTACGCCATGGGACCTTCAACATGGTCAAGCCATTCGAGCGTCCTGAGCAGCGGATATAGGTCGTACGCCAGCGACGGGGTGATCCTTTTGGGTCTGATGTTGATGGACCAGAAGAGATATGCCTGCCAACTGATATCGAGGTCGACAAACATGACGACGGGAAACTCGAAGTTCCCGTCTAGATGATCCTCATTTTCAGAGAACGCGTAGAGCCGGTGCTGTCCGTCGATAATCTCAATAGGCTCCAACCCATCCGTAGCAGGTTCCCAGGAAGCATCCTCGGAGCCGTCGGGCAAAACAAGACGAACAAGAGCGCCGCCTTCACTGTCAATGGTGATCACATCCTGCGGTGCGACCTTGACTCCATCTCTCTCTGTGGTGGCGCTTAATAGGTTTGCTACGATGGCGGTTGGCAACCATCCCGGCTTCTGCAGGTCCGGGAATCTCTCTCGTTGTGTGGTGTTTAGGCTGGCCCACGGATATCCTGCTTCTACGTATCGTCGGATCTCGTCTGACCGTTTCTTGTCGTGGCCACGCTGAATTCCTATGTCTGCTTCTCGTGGGCCTGCGGCTTCGCGTCGCCGAACGCCAGACAGCCTTCTAAGTAGCGGTGCTGACATTGAACAGACAAAGAAATGCGGAGGCGGTTTTCGCTGGCGAGAGCCTTCATCGAATTTGTAACTATCCCAATGACGGAGCCACTGCTGCACTCTGATCGCCGGAACGTGAATTATGCCCTCCTCACGCTATGCGACAAACCGTCATCCTTCTGATGGTAACACTTGAAATGCCTGCTCTTGCTACAGCCGGATCTTACGGATATGGAGTGTCATCAATCCTATCAGGATCCGGATTAAAGGCCGCCACCACATGCGGCTCCCCTCCAATCGGTTGTACAGAACTAGGGGAATTCCAGAAGTGTCCCGATACGAACCAGTTCCCTCTCGTAGAAGCCTCCCCCACCCCCACGGAGACGAATCTTGCGTCGACACCGAATTTCGACAGTGGCGGCCGCTCAGTAACAGAACGCGCTAACGCCAGTGCCCGCTCCCCCACCGACGCGTCATTTAGCACCAACTCAAAGTCTCCTGAGACAACCTTAAAGTCCGGCTCAGGACGACGCCGACTCTTCCGGACTCGTACCCACCACACAGGCAGCCCCTCCGCCCAAATGTGTTGCCCCACGAGCTTCGCGAATTTGAGCAACCTCAACTCGGTTATTGTTCTGCGGAAGTCTTTCCGCCGGTTCGTGTCGTCCACTAGGTGGGACAGAAATCTCCTAGCCGACTCGGCCGTTCGGTCGTACAAGTGAGCGTCTCCGGCCTTGAGTTCGACACCATACCCCACGCGGCCCATAGCCTCTGCCATAGCAGGTACCGAACCGACACCGGCCATCGGATCTAGGACCACATCCCCCACGACTGTAGTCAGAGACAGCATTCGGTACGTGAGTTCCTCAGGAAAGGGGCAAAAGTGTATCCTTCCGCCCGACCATGATCCTTGCGTAGGAATAGGGATGCTCCATAGATTTGTCGGCATGGAGCCTTCGGGGGAATAGCGTTCCGGATATCTCTTCCACCAAATCGAGTTAGGAATCGGTGAACGTAGCTCGCTGGCGTCGAACCTGAAATCCTCTGCCTTCGACAACAGAAGCACCTGCTCTGTGATGTCCCTAAGTTCACCGTGGTGAGTCCAAGGAAGAGCCTTTTGTTTATCCCACGTGATCGCCTCACGCAACGTCCAGCCTGCTTCCTCAGCACAGGTGACGAGCCTATCGGGCAAAGGAACGAGGCGCCCACTCCTGCGCACAGATCCCGCAACGAGCCAAAAGGTAGCGTCGTCTGCCGCTATCTTGTAGCAATCTCGGAACAGTCCAACCATTTGCCCAAGGTAGTCCTTAAGGCTTTGTCCACGGACACCGATCTCCGACCCATTCTCATAGTCATGCATATCGAGATACGGCGGAGACGTAATGATAGATCGGGGAGGTGGCACATCCCGCCACAGATCAGAAAGATTCAGAGCGTCCCCGATGTTCAACCCCCGACGAAGAGCCGTCAGTTCCATGCCCGTCAGTCTATGCCCCCATCAACGGGAGACCATAGCGAGCGGTGCCAACTCAACTCGATTCGACAGCGCGAGAAATGAAAAAGGGCGTCGCAACAACGCATAACAGACCTAGGTCTCCCCGAAGCGATCCAGCGAAAAGCTTCTATAAGCGCCCTCAGTCGAGAAGACCGCTAAATTGGCTACCGATGCACGCAGAGGTCAGGGCACCGTGACAGTCGGCCCGTATCACTTCCCGGTTCCCCTCCGATGGCCTCCTAATGACAGATATTCCCCGTTCTTCAAGCAGAAAAGCCGGTATCGCAATCCCAGGTAGAGCGGGTTCGCGTCATGCTCCTATGACAGATATTGGGATAGTATCTGTCATACACCGGATTCTTACTGAGACATAGGGAGTAGGTATTCACTCTGCCGTCGCTCCTCAGATACTGGTTCTCGGGAACTGCATGCCGAGCCTTTCATCGACGATACCGGTGTCCTGTTCCAGTTTCAGATGGGTCGGACAGAGGTCATTTCCATCCCGGTGGCGGTGATTACTTTGACGGCTATGCGTCCGTTCTGTGGTGGGTCAAATGGTGCGGAGGTCATAGCGGTTAGTGCTTGTAGTTGTTCGTTGTCGGCGTTTTTGCCGAGTTGTTTGATGAGTCTTTTGATTTGCCGGTCTTTGGTGGCTCCGGGGAAGTGAACACGGTGGGCGTAGAAGCTTTCGCCATCGTGGTCGGTGTCGAGCATCCAACAAGCCACATCGGTAGGGCCTCCCTCGGCAGCGTTGCCTGTTGCAGGGTCGAAGGTGTCGTAGCCTCGGACTTCTACTGCTATCTGGCCTCCAGCGTAGCCGTCAATGATGCGGATGTCCGGTTCTCCGATGATGACGAAGGCTTCGTGACCGGTCTCGGCTGATAGTTCGCGAATCATCAGATCGCGGTTCATTTGCGCCCTTGCTACGGTGACGCGCCCGACCGTGGCCGGTGCGTCTGCTGCGTAGGCGTACGCTACGACCAGAAGCACTTCGGCTCGCTCGGCGCTGTCTGCTATATCTCGGGCTGCCTCGCGGATCATCTCACCGGGTACGGTCACGTCCTCGGCGGCGACCATCACCGCCGCGGTGTGTTCGGCTGATCCATCTTTGGTAGCGTAGGTGGCTTTCCAGGCGAGCAGTTTGGAGTCGCTGGGCCATGGCTCCAATGCTCGGATGGTCATGTCGGTGTTGTTTCGTCCGCCTCTGATGGTGTGGCCCATCAGCGCCGTCTCTACCGCCTGGGAGAAATCGCCGTGCGCGACCACCATCTCGTCGTCAGTGCCTTCCAACGGGATTACCGTCGCCCATGGTTGCTCGCTCTCAACCGTCATTGGTGAGGCCACTCGGATAACAGCCCGTTTTTTGCGGGGCTGGTCTACGAGCATGATGGGATCAGGGTCCAAGTCATACGCCAAGACGCTGGCCGACACCCGTGGTACCCGTTCGTAGACAAACCCTTGGGCGGGATCGTTAGCCCATCCTTCTACGGGAGGGAGAGCAGGAGGTTTTCCCGATAGTGTCGCTTCTTGGCAGGCGCCTTCATACGAGTCAGCTAGTGCCCAGAAGGGAAAGGTTGCAGTAGCAAGACGCTGCCGAGCAATAGAAACCGCCACCGGAGATGTATCACACGTAATCCACCGCCGGCCCCATGTCTCCGCAGCTACAGCAGTAGTAGCCCCTCCACAGGTCGGGTCAAAAACCAAGTCACCGGGATCGGTGGCCATGAGTACACAGCGCTCTATCACTTGGACCGCGGTCTGCACAACGTAGCGCTTGTCGGACGCGTATGCCTGCTGATGCCATATGTTGTTGATGCGGCGGCCTGGCACCTCATCTTCATAGCTCTTCCAGCGAATCGCCGAGTCTGGGCCAGCCGCATCAAGACGTCTGAGTTCAGCAAGTCGGTCCATCCCCTCCATGGAAACACTCCAGTGGCGGCCGGGAGTACAAGGCCAGTGGCGACCTTCCCAGAAGTAAGGACCTGAACGGTCTTCCTGATGCCCTTGGGAATCTAATGACCTGCGGGTATATAGCCGAGCACCGTTTGGCAGATTCCCGTCTGGATCAGATCTCTCTGCGGAAGTAAGTGAACGGGTGCTGCCATTCTGTAGTTCTACGCTGACATAGGAACTCATGTACTTCACTTTTTCGGCCCTCGTTAGGGGTTCGTAGAGCTGGTGGTATTTGACTTGTTGGATGTCTTTGGCGTACCAGAGCAGGAAGTCAGCGACACTGGGGAGGGTCTTGGACGACGATCCGCTGGTTGTGGCAAAGGGAATGAGGCAAACGCGGTTCTCGGATCCGAACACTTCGTCGAGTAGCAGACCGACTCTTAGGACGTTCTCGTCTCCGATTTGCATGAACAGTGACCCGGTGTCGGCGAGAAGTTCGCGCATCAGGACGAGTTTTTCACGTGTGAGGTCTAGGTAGGAGTGGATGCCGCGTTCGTAGGTGTCGCGGAACGCTCGGATGGTGCGGGTGTCGTGTGGTCTGCCCTTGGCGTTCTCTGGAACTTCTCGGTTTTTGATGGAGACTTGGAAGTTGGATTTGTAGCCCATTCCGTAGGGAGGGTCGAAGAAGATCATCTGGACTTTGCCTGTCATGTTCTCTCGTGCTAATAGCGAGGCCATGACTCGGGTGCTTTCTCCATGGATGAGCCGGTTGGACCAGTTGGCGGCGTGCTGGTACCACTCGTAGGCGGCGTCGGGTGAGGGCAGCCCGTTGAAGTCTTTGAACAGTTGGGATTGCTCACCTCCTCCTTGGAGGAGTTTGATGAATGCCGCGGGGTGGACTTTCTCTCGAACGTAGAGCGGGTGCGCGGCGTGTCCGGTCTGGTTGGCGGGCTGGCGGTTCCACGCCAGGATGGGTTCGTCGTCTATTTCTATGCTGTGGGGTTGGTGGAGGATGGGCTGTCGGTCGGTGTCGCTCATGGTCTTGCCGGTCTGCTCGGTTGGCAGGTTGACGCGTTTTGCTGAGGGGTGCGTGTACTGGTCGGTTGTCTTTTTGGTTAGTCGTCTGGCCACAACAACCGCTCCTTACTGGGGGGTCTTGGAGTGCTGGGCTCGGGCTACTCGGATTGCGGTGTTCAGGTCGGCGGTGAGCCGGCCAGGTTCGGTGAACTCGACAAATGACCATCTGCGCAGCCAGAGAGGCAACTGTCCGGAGGATTGCACTGCTGGTATCCACTTTTGTTGGATGGACTGTTTCTTGCGGTGGCTGTGGTCGTCGGGCACGCCCTTGCATTCAACAATGAGATGGATCGCGTCTTCGTCCTCTCGGTCCGCGAAGAGACGGGCAACGAAATCGGGCTCGTATCGGTGCCAGGTTCCTTCCCACAGGTAGGGAACGGTCCACCCCAGCCGGAAATTGCGCGCCCAGCTGACCACATCGGGGTGCTGGTCCAAGGCCTTAGCGCAGGCCACCTCGAAGGCCGAGTGGCAGGCCGCTATGTTCAACTCCGATTTCGTGATGATGCGGTGGTCTGAGAGGCTGGTCTCGAACTTGACGCTGGAGGTGTCAAGCAGCATCGGATTTCCGAACGCAGCGACAAGCCGGTCCCCTGCTCCGTCTGTCCTTTCACAGGCATCGTCTATTTCTTTGACCGCTTGGTCTAGGTCGCTTGAACCAAGCCCGTCGTAGTGGTCTTCGGTTACGTCGGCTAGTTCCGCCCAGACCCTGACGATTCGGATGGCGTCGTGGAACAGCAACCGCCGCCGGGCGCGCCAGCCCTGGCCGCTGTCGTCCATGCGCTGGCACCAACGTTGCACAAGCCCAGCAGCCAGCCGGGTGATGGTCTGCTGCTGACGCATGCTGGCTTCTGCGCTGATGATCGTGGTTACTCCCACCGACCCGACCAGCACCGCCTGTTTGGCGCCCTGTGGTACCCAACGGATGACTCGCTGTTCGTTGAGACAGAAACCGTCGGATCCTGGTTCGGCAAGGTACTGCTCTACGTAGGGGAAGTCAATACGATGCCCGCTCCGTCCGGGAAGGCTGCGCACCTCATAGCGGGGCCTGGGAGGTGCCGGGTTGTCCTCGCGGCGCTTGACGGGCATGAACTCAAACGGCACGCCAATCACCTCGGCGTACTCGGCGACAAGCCTGCGGTCTTCGTCGTAGTTGTCGTAGTTGGAACGCCGTAGGGCTCGTCCGGTAACCTGCTCGCACAGCAGTTGAGTGGAGAATGCCCTATACCCGAGAATGTGTGTAACCGTGCGGGTGTCCCAACCCTCGGTGAGCATCTGCACAGACACCACACAGCGGATGTGTTCACCGAGCCCCCCGGGTTTGCCCACAGAGTTCAGCGCGCCTCGGACAATGTCGCGGTGGTCGCGGTCGTCGCCGGGCAGTCTCAACCGGGAGGACTGTGCTTTGATGGGTGCACTGAGGTACCCGTCGCCCTCTAGCTGGGAATGCACCAACAGGGTGTGGACAAGCTCGGTCGGACCGTCAGGCCGGTAGTTGGTAAACCGCCGGCAGGCTCCCTCGTGGTATACGGTGGAACCATCACTGCCTTTTTCGGCCCATCCCGCTATATGGTCCGCGATGGCAGTGGCGTTGGCGATGTTGTTAGCCACCACGATGAACACGGGCGGTGTTGGCATAACGCTGGCCGGGTCGTCCGGGTACATCCACTGGTTGAACTTCTGCTCGTAGCTGCGGTACAGCGCGGTGAGCGCCCGTTTCAGTTCCGAAGGCACAGCGTCGCGTTTGACCCGCTTGGGTGTCGTGTTCGCATAAAGGTTGCGCCACTGGACCCGCTCGCCAACAGAGTCGTCATCCACCGGCACCTGGGGAATCTTTACTAGACCAGACTCAATGCTGTCCATCAGCGGGAAGTCAGACACCACCCAGGGAAACATGCGCTCTCTGCGTTCTGTGCCCTCTATGAAAATAGGGGTCGCGGAGAAGTCATAGACCGGCCCTAGCCGACCCGTGTCCCGCAGGCCCTCCAACGCCCCGAACCAGATAGCAGCCGCTTTGGTGTTGTCGTCCTCGGAGGTACGCCGTCCCCCTTCGGGTAAATAACAGTGGTGAGCCTCATCGTTCAGGACGCCCACCGTGTGCGCGCCCCTGCCAGTAGGGAACCCCCGCAACGCACGGCTAAGCACCGCCGACATCGACTCCAGTCTCTGAGTCTTACGCCCAGCCCGCAGCAGCTTCTTAGCATCGGTAGACGCCGCCGCCAGCCGATCCCGGCGTTGCAAAGCATGAAAATTCAACACCTGAACCTTCACCGCTCCCAAAGCGCTCTGCATGCCCTCCGGCAACAGTCGCATCTCATCGTAGACACTTTCGGGATGGCCAGGATGCAAAACCGCCAGCCGATCCCGCACCGTCAGGCCCGGTGTAATCGCCAAAAACCGAGTCGTGTAGCGCCCATCACGGCGTAGCGTTGCCGCCGCGTTCACAGCATGCCAGGCCACCGTCATGCCCATCACCGCGGTCTTGCCCGTCCCAGTGGCCATCCTCACCGCCAGACGACCGATATCAATGTTGTAATCACGATTAGCTTCAGCCAACTCCCGGCGGACCCTCCCCAACACCGGATACCTCCCAGCGTTGCCCTCAGTAAGCCAGATAAGCGTCTCAACTGCCTCCACCTGAGCAAAAAACAGCCGCGGATCGTTAGCCTCGCTACGCCAATGCTCCAGCAGCCGCCGCGTCGCCGCGGTCGCACCCGGATATCCCGACCGCCGCCACCCGCCCACAGCATCGCGGATACGGTTCACAAGCTCGTTCTGCTCCGCAGCGGTCACCTGCATCCGCAACTGCGAACCACGCTCTTTAGGCACTATTACCAACGCCTGGCTCAACCGCCTCCCCTCAATAGCCACACCAGTGGAAGTGTTGTCCTCCGCCAACTGCCAGTAACGCGACGGCTCCTCATGCGGCCGGTTCAACACCGGACGAATAATGTGATCCAAAGGGCGTCCCGGTACCGCAACACGTCCACCTGTCCCCGCCGGAGACGGGTCCGTAGCCACCTTATCTGCTGTTATTTCAAAAGTCATCGACCCATCCATCCGATACCGCACCCCAAGCACACGCGTTCCCTAGCACGGCAGACAAATATGAACCCCCGGACTGACACAACAGCCCACAGGATACTAAATAAGCACACCGTCCCCCCTGCCCGACTGGCCGCCACCGATCTCACAAACCGCATTGGACTGTCCCGCCATGCTCTCTGATGGCCTCTTGAGAGAAACAACGAGAAGAGATCGACATGCATTCACCGTAGTCACGGGAAAGCATGGTTCCGATTAGTGCCAGCCCGGTGAGCGACCTGATCAATAGGCGTTCAGGATGATTTAGGCTCTAACACATGGTGCCGCGTGGACAGGGGTCTTCGGCATCCACCAAGAGCATTGTTGGTTCGTTGTTGGATGGACAGAACCTGATTTCGTGTTGGGGAGGCAATTGCCTTTAGGAATGGTCATTGGGCTTCCCCCCAGATCGTGGAGGGTTGGTTAGGTTGTTTGGTGGGTTTTTTCGTAGTTGATGGGGCTGGTCATGTCGAGGGTGGAGTGGAGTCGGTGGTGGTTGTACCAGGTGTGTATCCAGTTGGCGATG
>Ga0209543_1002304_pt1 | contig 14120 bp, 14 predicted proteins | sample MesohylFT_FD_187296 | JGI IMG/M metagenome (GOLD analysis project Ga0209543, IMG submission 187296) | Host-associated microbial community of the marine sponge Aplysina aerophoba from Gulf of Piran - sponge mesohyl, lysed by freeze-thaw... | ecosystem: Host-associated > Porifera > Sponge >...
GGCGAAGCAGGCGCCGATCGCGCGGCCGTATTTGCCGCGCCCGCTGACTTCGCATCGCACGGGGTTGTGGCCTATCAGCTTGCGCATTGCCTTGGTGGCTGCCTTGCCGCATGCCCATTGGCGGCCGCTGCGCCCGCAGGTCTGTCTGCTCTCAGGGGCGTCAATGCCGTCGAGCCGGATCCTCTCGCCCGCGACGGCCAGCGTATCGCCGTCAAGGACGCGCGCCGGTCCGGAGAGGATCTCGGCGCGGGCGGGGGCGGTGAGGAGCGTCAGGAAGAGGAAAGCGGCAAGCAGGGCGGCGCGGCTTAGTCGGGATCGGGCATCTCGATGGGAGTGAAGGATAGCGGGTCGTCGGTCCAGTCGTCGGAGGCGTAGAAGATGATGTCGACATAGTTGCCGGACGCGGTGCGCAGGGCGAGCTGACGTGCCTTGCCGCCGCTTAGCAGTTCGACGACCTGGCTCAGGCGCATTTCCGCGACGTCGTAGAAGTAATGCGAGGAGGTGTTTCGAGGCATCTTGTACTCTCGCGCTCCGGATGAGTGAAGCGGGAGCAATACTCCGGAAGCGGCGGAAAATCATGGTGCGTCCTCCGGGTAGCGACCGGGATCGGTATTCAGCCCTTCCTGGCTGGCGCTCGTCGCGTGCGCCAGGATCTCGCTGTGGAAGGGTTCGTGCGAAGAGCGCATATCTCGCTGGCCGAAGGATGTGGATGAGATCATGGCTCCAGCTTCCGCATCGGAGCTGGCGAGTTCCGACATGCTGCACTGCACTTCAACCATGTGTTGGCCTGTACAAGACGGACGAGGGCAAGGTGAGCGGCCCTGCTCCGACTCTTCGGATCAGGTAAGGTCCGCGGCCGAATCGCTCGACGGCCGAGCTCGCAGCGGTCTGAAATTCGTCGAAACTTCCAGCCAGGGCTTCGCCTTGGATGATGACCCACTTTCCAAAGTGCTCTGTCTCCAGCAGATTGTGCATCCGTTCGTAAGCGGTGATTTCGGCGATGGGTGCGCGCGATGCGTCCCTAAGTTTCCTCATTTGTGGTGCTCCTCGCCGGTGAGGGAACGGTTCGGCATAACGCTGTCAACCGCACGTGGAATGGCCGCAGGACGGGCAGACCTCGCAACCTTCCTGATGGACCATCCCGGGCTGGCTGCACTTCGGGCAGACCGGTCCGGCAGGTCGCCCGGCCTCGGGCGCCGGGCCGACCTTGATCGGCGGGAGGGGTTCGTCGGGTTCGATGTGCCCGAGCTCGACCATCCAGTCCCGGATCTCCATGCCGATGAGGGCGATGAGGGACGCCACCCAGCCGCGGCCCTTGACCCACTGGCCGTCGTTCGGGTCGGCGATCGCCATCAGCTCCTCGGCGACGAACCCGACATCGCCCTGTCGGCGCCAGACTGCGGAGATCATCCGGGTGACGGCCGTAACCCAGGCGTGGTGCCGGGCGTCCTTCGTGGCGATGAAGATCTCGAAAGGACGGTTGTTGCCGTCCCGGTCGATGGTGTGGTTCAGCGTCAGGTAGAAGGCGTGCTCGCTGCCCGGCCAGGGAACCTTGCGGGTCTGACCGTGGAGGACGGAAGGGCGGTCCATGACGGTAGGGGCCGGCTCTCCGGGGTTGTCGCCGTCCGCGACCAGGATCGCGCCGGTGATGTCGTTCGGCCGGTAGGTGGTGCAGCCCTTGCAACCGGACTCCCAGGCGAGGAGGTAGATGTCCTTGAAGGCCTCGAAGGAGATGTCCTTCGGGACGTTCACGGTCTTGGAAACCGCGCTGTCGATATGCGCCTGGGCGGCGGCCTGCATCCGGACATGGTCCTCGGGAGATATGGTGCCGGCGTCGACGAAATAGTCCGGAGGAGGCTCGTCGCCGTGCAGCCGGCGCCAGAGCGCCATCGAAGCGGACTCGACCCGCTCTTCGGTGTGGCTGTTGTCGGGCTGGAGGACCCGGCGGGTGTAGCTGTGCGCGAAGACGGGCTCGATGCCACCCGAGACGTTGCCGGCAACCAGGGAGATCGTGCCGGTCGGCGCGATCGAGGTGAGATGCGAGTTCCGCAGGCCGTTGTTGGCGATGAAGTCCAGCGTTTGCTGGTCGAGCTGCCTGGCGGTCTCGGTTTCGAGGAAGCGCTCGGCGTCCCAGAGCGGATAGGGCTCGGTCTCCGCGGCGAGGGCCGCGCTCGCGCGGTAGGCGGCCGTCTGCACCAGGGAAACGAGGTCGAGGATGCGCCCGGCGGCGAGCTCGGAGCCGTAGCGGATTCCCAGATACGCGAGCGCGTCGGCCAGTCCCGTGATGCCGAGGCCGAGGCGCCGCTTCGAGAGGGCCTCCTCGCGCTGCTGCTCCAGCGGATAGAAGGAGGCGTCTACGACGCGGTCCAGCATCCGCACGGCCGTGCCGACCGTCCAGGCGAGGTGATCTTCGTTGATGTGCGCATCGTCCTCGAAGGGCGACCGCACGAAGGCGGCAAGGTTGATGGAACCCAGCAGGCAGGAGCCCCAGGGCGGGAGAGGCTGCTCGCCGCAGGGGTTCGTGGCGTAGATCGTCTCGCAGTGCCGGAGATTGTTCGCGGCGTTGATCCTGTCGATGAAGATGACGCCCGGTTCCGCGCAGTCGTAGGTCGAGCGCATGATCCGGTCCCAGAGCTCGCGGGCCGAGACCGTGCGATGGACCTCGCCGTCGAACACGAGGTCGTGGCCGCCGTCCCGCTTGACTGCGTCCATGAAGTCGTCGGTGACCAGCACTGAGAGGTTGAACATGCGCAGGCGCTCGGCGTCGCGCTTGGCTTCGATGAACTCCTCGATGTCGGGATGGTCGATGCGCATCGTGCCCATCATGGCGCCGCGGCGGCTGCCGGCGCTCATGATCGTCTTGCACATGCTGTCCCACATGTTCATGAACGAGAGCGGCCCGGATGCGTCGGCGCCGACGCGGTGGACCGGGGCGCCCTTCGGACGAAGCGTCGAGAAATCATGGCCGATGCCGCCACCAGCCTGCATGGTGGTGGCGGCGTCCTTCAGCGCATCCATGATGCCGTCGAGGCTGTCGTCGATCCGGCCCAGCACGTAGCAGTTGATGTTGGTGACGCGCCGGTCCGTCCCGGCGCCGGCGAGGATCCGGCCGGCCGGCAGGAACTTCCAGCCGCGCATGGCGTCCATGAACATCTGCTTCTCGGTGCCGTTCCGGGCCAGGAAGCCGGCTACGCGCCGGCGGGTATCCTCCATCTTGGTGTCGATCGGCGTGCCGTCCCGCTCCTTGAAGCGGTATTTCATGTCCCAGATGGTGTGGGCGACGGGCGGCAGCAGCTCGTCGGTATCGGGCAGTGTCGCGGCGTCCATGATAGGTCTCCGTGTGTTCGGTCCGCCTTGAAGAGGCTTTTCTGAAACTCCCGATTCCGGGCGGTGTCCGGACACGGGAGAGGTCAGTGTTCCCAGGGCATCCGATGCAGCCGGGGTCTCATGATCCAGGGTTCGGTGTAGCGGCGGTGGGGACACCAATATGTGTGAGGCGGATGGTGGCTGGGATGCAGTATGCGGAAGGCGCGGTCGCCGCTCTGGAGGGGGATCCGCCACCGGCCCTTGTCGGCCCGTTCCGGAATGCTGTCGTGCAGGACGCCGTCGAGCAGGCGCCCGGCGCTCTTCGGGCGGGGACCGCCCCATTGCTTGAAGAAGAAGGCCGCTTCCTTGTCGCGGCAATGATCGCGGATCGCCCGGACCCAGTCCGGGTCCATGCGCCGCGCGCGCGGCCCGCTCTCGCCTCCGGCGATCACCCAGTCCAGGCGGCGAAGGTCCAGCGGTGAGATATCCTCCAGCAGGGGCTCGAAGGACACGAAGCGCAGCGCGGCCGGGGTCGCCTTGAGATGGTAGATGCGCTCGACGCGGTCGTTGTCCTCGACGGAGACCCCGAGCCAGACATTGTCCAGCGGCATGAAGGTGAGAAGGGGCAGCCACTTCGGACCGGAGTAATGGCGGCCGTATCGGATCATCACGGCGTGCGACATGTCATGCACGGCCTGCCACATGTCCGAATCGTTGTAGTACCGCATCATCCGTCCGGAGCGTTTCGTCAGGATCTGGAAGACGTGGTGCGGGGCAAGCCCCATGACGGCGTGGACGCGGTCGATCCACTCCAGCGGGACGGATTCGTGGAAAAGGTCGCCGTGTGCGCAGACGAAGATGCGTTTCGGTTCCTTCCACTTCAGGGGAGCTGGCAGCCATTTTTCGTTCCACCGCACCTCGCCGTTCCAGACGGGCCCGGCGGCCGTCGGCCGGGTGAGGTCCCGGCGCGAAGGATGATTCTTTAGCCGGCCTCCGGCGATGCGCATCGCGTAGCAGTGCTTGCATCCGGGGCTCACGACACTGCACCCGGTGATCGGATTCCAGGTAGCGTCCGTCCACTCGATTTCGGTCTTGTCAGCCATGGCGGCGCTCTGGCCCTGACTCTGTGTGATCCGGCCTGGGTCGCGTTCGGCCCGGTTCGGTCATGGCCATGCAGCCGGAACGCCCGGTTACAGCGGTGCCGTATCTCCGTTCTGAATCCATGACGGGACTGAAAACGGGGAAATCAAAGTGGGGATAATTTGCGTTCGATCGGCGGCAGGCCGGATTTTCAAAGTGAGGGTTGTACCAACTTTGATCGGCGGAACGGCCGATTTTCAAAGTGAAGGTTGTACCAACTTTGATTTTCCTGGCGCCCGGGGCAGGCCTGAAAGACATGGAGGCCGCCTCGACCGGAAGGGAACAATACCGTTTCGCGGCGGTGGTTGCAAGGGGTGAAAGCATCTGTCTGCCGGGCGTCGATGCGCCTGTCAGGAGCTCGCGGGTTGGCCGGAGCCGCCCTGCCCGCTCGTGAGTTCGATCCAGGCGATGAACTCTTCCTGCTCTTCCGCGGAGGCGGCGATCCACAGTTTCTGGAGGCGCGCCAGGGTGGTCTTTTCCGGAGAGGGTTCGGCGCCGGCGGGCGGCTCCGGGGCTTTGTCCGGTGGCTGGTCCTGTTCTCTGCGGGGATAGACGTCGGATAGCGCCTCGACCTCGTAGTTGGCGCTCTGGAGGTCCTGTAGAAGCGCATCCTGTTCGTCTGCGTCCATGCCGGAGATGGTGAAGAGATCGCCCTCGCGGTGCGCGATCGGTGTCATGGCGAGCTCCTCGCGCAGCTCGTCGGTGATCTTGTCTCCGATGCGCAGCGCCCGGCGGATCGTGTAGGAGCTGAAGGGAGTGAATGAGGCGGTTGCGGCGACGAAACCCTGCTGCGAGCCATCGGCGTTCTGGTCCTGGAAGTCGCTGCTTCTTCGGTCGCCTCCGCGCCTGGTCTCCGGATAAAGGCGCTCGTAGATCTCCTTGCGCCGAGACAGGAAGAGGCCGCGGTCGAGCGGGTTGAGCTCGGCGCGCATCAGGTTCTCGTCGATCTCCAGCAGCGCCAGCGTGTCCTCGTCGAGCAGGTCGAGGACGAAGGCCTCGATATGCGGCCAGGCCAGGAAGCGTGCGGCCTGGACGCGATGCGCGCCGGAGACGAGCGCGTAGCGGTCGCCGTCCATGCGCACCTGGATCGGATACTGAAGCCCGTGCAGCTTCATGCTCTCGGCAAGGTATTGGACGGTTCCGCCGTTGACGGTTCGGAGGCGCTTGCCGAGATCGATCAGGTCCAGCTCCAGAAGGACCGTCTGGCGCGGCGTTTCTCGCAGGATGACGGGGGCGGCGGCCGGGGCGTCCATCATTCTTCTCCTTCACGTCCCTCGGGGGATGGGTAGACAAACGGGCCTCCGTCAACGGTCCTGGCCCGTGTGTTGTGGAGCTGCTCGAAGACTTGCTTTCGCTCGGCGAGGAGGCGGGTGCGATCGAGCGGAGCAAGTCCCGGTCGGCGCAGCGCACCATCTATGTCGGCCAGGGCGGTCATGACCCGGCATCCGGGTCGGCAAGCCACTCGCGGAATTCGTCGCGCTCGGCACGAGAGGACCGGCGCCAGATGAGCTTGAGGCGGTCGAGATTGCTCGGAGTTGGCAACGGTGCGTGCGGGTTTGGCATTAGAGCGGACAGGGTGGAAGGTGGTTGTTCCGCACCTCGCAGGCGGCTCAGCAGTTCCTGCTGTTCGTCTGTGTCCATGTCGGAGATTTGCTCGAGGTCTCGGGTCCGTCGGGCAATCGGGGTATCGGCTAGAGCGTCCATGAGCGAGATGTCGATCCGCGCTCCGATCCTGGCGGCACGCTGGATGGTGCGCCTGGACCACGGTGTCGACGCGGCGGCAAGTGCTACGAATGAGGGTGGCGGTTCTTCGAGCCCGTCCGTGTTACGGGACTGCGGGATGTTGAGGTTCGCGCCGTGTATGGTTTCTGGGTAGCAGCGCTCGTAGACCTGTTTCTCCCTCGCCAGATAGCGTGCTCGGCCCAATGGAGTTAGCGAGGTGAAGACATTGTCGTTTTCGGGGGGAGTGCTCATTTCTGTTCATCCGTTTGCTGCTGTTGGAGCCAGGCGTAAAAGCGGTTTTGGTGGGATTGCGGGGTCTTGCTCCAGAGTGTCTGCAGGCGCTCGAAAGGGTCGGGTCTCGATGAGGGCCTGTAAGGGTCCGTAGTAAGAGCGGAGAGAGAGAGCGGCGGCCGTTCCGCGTTCTGTATGCGTTGCAGCAGGTCCTGCTGCTTGTCTGCGTCCATATCGGCGATGCGCTTCAGATCGTTCAGCCGGCGTCCGACCGGAGTGCCGGAAAGAGCGTTGCGAAGGTCGGGATCGAGCTGCTCCCCGATGCGGGTGTAGAGGCGTATGGTGCGAGGGGACCACCGGGTTGAAGCCGCGGTATCGTCGACGAATGAAGAGGGTCGGGCTTGCGAAGCGTCCTGATTCTGTCGATCAGATGGCAATTGTTGCCATCTGATATTGTTACGATATTCCAAGGTCTTACGGTCGCCACCATTTCGGGTCTCAGGATAGAGGCGCTGATAGATCTCCTTGCGCGTGGCGAAGAAGTGGGCCCTGTCGACCGGATCGAGTTCGGCGCGGCAGAGGTTCTCGTCGACTTCCAGAAGTCTCGCTTCTTCCTCGTCGAGGTCATCGACCAGGAACGCTTCGATATGGGTCCATCCAAGCTTCTTGGCGGCTGCAATGCGGTGGGCGCCGGCGCGCAGACGGAACCGGCCGGGTTCGATCGTGGAGATCTGTATGGGGTAGATCTGTCCGCGGGCCTCCATGGATTCCGCGATGTGGTCGACGGCTGCCTCGTTGACCGACCGAAGCCGATCCTCGACTTCGATCATGTCGATCGGGGTCGGCAGCGAGCGTCGATGCGGAACGGCGTTCGGGATATCGGCCCGTTCCGGAGCCTTGGGGCCGTTGGACAAGGCTTGACCCAGCTTTGCATGCATTCTTGTGGCGCCGGTCATGGTGGTGGCTCCTGGTGGTCAGGACGAGTTCGGGACGACGGTGAGCGCAGGCTCGGGCCAGGCGAAGACGGCTGCGGCGAGTGCCTCCGCTTCGGCCGAAGCCGGACTGCGTGGCGCGAACTCGCTAACTCCCAGGCCGTAGGAGGAGGCGTGGGCGAAGGCCGTCCGTTGACGAAGCATGGTCGGGAGGATCGAAACGTCATGATCTCCCAGGAGTGCTCTGGCGCTGCCGATCAGCCGATGGCCGCGGGTCGGCGCCGCGGAGAAGACGATGACCGCGGGCGTCTGGGCCATGCGGCAGACATCGAGGCTCATGCGGATCGAGGCGAGGTCGAACGCCTGGGGGCGGCAGGGGACGATGACCAGGTGGGCCAGCTGCGCTGCGGTCAGCATCGACATGTCGGTATGTCCGGGCGTGTCGAGGACGATGACCTCGTAGCCCCGCTGGGCCGCCCCACCGATCTCACGGGGGAGCCGGCTCGGCTGGGTCGTGATGACGTCCGGGAAGGGCTTCTCGCGAAGATCGCTCCAGGTACCGGAGGAGCCCTGCGGGTCCGTATCCACGATCATCGCTCTCTTTCCGGCCAGGCAGGCCTCGACTGCGAGGTTCGTTGAGATCGTCGTCTTGCCGGAGCCTCCCTTCTGAGAGATCACGGCGTAGATGTCGGGTTCGGTCACGATTTTGCTCCTGAGCGCATGGACAAGTTCAGGGGTGGCGGGTCGGGTTCAAATTGAGGCTCGTTTGCTCTGCCTTGCGGAACAGCGAAGCGAGCAAACCGGGGTTGCTCGCTTCGCATGAAGTGGTCGAATGAGTTGTTGAGTCTGTTCTGCCGGGCGTGTTCACGGGGGTCTCGTTCCGAGGCCGGTTGCTGTTCCGGACGTCGTGAGGGGCCGGTAGCGCCAATGGGGGCAGGCCTGTCACAGGCCCGTCTCCACGCTGACGGAATCCGACACCTTGAACGAGGTCCTGGACCGGTAGAGGAGCCAATTGCGGCGGAGCAGTTCCGGGAGAGACCCGGGGCGCGTGGCTTCGTGGAACACGATCTTGGCGAAGTTCTTGCGGCTCCGTTCCTCTTCGAAGGCGGCTGCCGTGAGCGCGGCGGCGGCGGCCCGGTGGGGGCCGAGAATCCGGCAGGCGCGCCTCCAGTCGTCCTCGGAGAGATGCAGCCGCCCGGTGGCAAGGCCGCGCCCGGTTGCGGTGAGTTCGTCCCAGTCCAGTTCGGAGCCGTCGTCGATGCGCTCGCGTATCGACCGGGGGCCGTGCCGCTTCATGACATCCGGGCCAGGCAGGAGTTCGGGGGCTGCGGGCTGGAATTCGCCGTTCTCGAGCGCGGCGACGACGGCGAGGTCGATCTCGGCCTCGATCGCGGAGAGAGCCCGTGCATGGATGCCGGAAAACCAGTTCCTGTCGTAGCGCGACCTCAGCCTGGCGATGCGGTCGATGAGGCGGGGCTCCGGGGCCAGCGCCGGGCGCGGAGTGGCATACAGAACCGCGGCGGCCGCGCCTCTCGGCTCGATTTTGTCTTCGAGCCGGGCCCAGGTCTCGTCGTCGATGTCGAGCGCCTCCCGGCCCAGCCGGCGGGCGTTGTCGATCACCGATGCCCAGCCATTGCGCTGGCCGGGCTCGGCGGAGACCGGCGCCCATTGCGTTTCGGGGATGAGGTTCCGGATGTCGTGGATGTCCGGGATCGGCTTGAGAGGCGCGGCGAAGGCGGCGTTTACCGGAACGGGATCGGACTCGTCCCCGGCGGCGACAAGCTCGTCGAGGTCGAGCGGACCGGCGCTCGCCGCGCGTATCGCCGACTCGAAACAAAGCTCGCCCAGGCCGGAATGCCGGAAACGCCTGATGTCCCGGAACAGTGTCAGTATGGCGACGACGGTGAAGGCGCGCTGTCCCAGCAGCTCCTTCGCCTCCGACAGGTCGGGCTTGTTGCCGAACCGGTGCTGGTCCGGAAGATCGATGCGCACGATCCGGTCGTAGAGATTGTGCCAGGAGCACTTGTCCGTGTCCGGGCCTGTCGGCGAGTGCGGGCAGAGGCGTGTGTACAGTTCGCGGGCGCGCTTCAGCGACGGGGTCCGGACGTCCAGGGTCCCGGAGTCCGGGAGGAGGGACAGCCGCGCGGTTGCCTGGACGAGCTTGCGGGCGGTCCGGTCGAGGGTGGCGGGCTTCTTGAGCGCGGCGGCGACCGTGCCGCGCAGCGAGCCTGCGGGGTCGGAGACGAGCTCGAGCGACTGCTTGGCCGCGGCGACGATGGCCGCCGCGGCCGCGCGGTGCCGCCCGAGCTGCATCCGGGCCTGCCGCCAGTCCTCTCTCGGAACGAGCCGGTCGAAGAGGGCGATGCGGCGGGCCTGGTGGATGACCTGGGGCCAGAGGGGCGCCTGGCGGTCCGGCCCCGGCGGATGGATATGACGAAGGAGAGTCGCCAGGACATTCGGGTCGGGAAGGCCAGGCGCCGCGACCGCGGGCTCGGCCTCGGACCGGATCGCGGCGAGCAGCTCTTCCGCCCGGGCCCGGAGGTCGCAATCGCCGCGCGCGATCGCGCTCAGCGTTTCGTCGAGCAGAGTCGGTCCGGGCAGGGTTCCGACGACGTCCAGGGATTCGGCGACGTCGGCGAGAATGACGGCCGCTGCCGCGGCCTCGGGACCGACCTTGCGGGCGTGGGCCTCAAAATGATCGTGGGGGTCTCCGGCCCGGAAGAAATCCGAAGGTATTACCGGACCGCCGCGATCCGCCTCGTCGTTGAAGGAGTGGAAAGGACTGCCCGGATATCCGGCCCAGAGGAAGCGAAGAATGTCGGGCGCCAGGCGTGCGAGGTCCTCCCGGGTTTCGGGCGGGCCGCCCGGCAGGGCCCGGGGAGCGGCCTGCGACCAGGGCAGCAGCTGGCGCAGGGTCTCTATCGAGGGAAGGGGGACGGGCGGCCGGTTCCCGTCCGCGATATCGGTGTCAGTCATGGCTATTCGCCCTTGAGCTCGCGGGACTTGATGAACGCGGTCGTGCCTTCATGGGTCGACAGTTGCTTCAGGATCTTGTCGGGCAGGTCGTCCGGGACCGGGCCGGGATGTTCGAGGATTTCGTCGACTGTGATGCACACGGCGATCACCGCGCCGAGTTCGTCCTGTCGGCGGCAGAAGGCCTTCCAGGCGCGGGGCGATATGCGGAACTCCGGCAGGGCCTGCTTCGTCGCCGCGATCACGGTCTTGCAGTCCAGCCTGCCGAGAGGCGGCATGAACCGTGCGAGGGGCACCGGCATGCGGCTGACCGCCAGGGCAGCGAGCAAATCGTCCATGTCGGCCGGCTCAAGCGCGTCACGCTCGGCTTTCGTCATGGTCTCGATCTTCTCGATAAGTGCATGCGCTGCCCTGATCGAGGGAGGCATGCGCTCCCATCCCCGGATTTGCACGGGCGGTAGATCGTCGAACGCAGCGGGAGATATCGCCGGGAGCGGGGTATCGGGGGTCCCGATATCTTCTTCGATCACGATCTCGGCCGGTACGAAAGCCCCGATCTTTCTGAGCCGCCGCGCATAGTCCAGAAACTCGGCCTCGGTCAGTCCCAGATCGATCATGGCCTGTTGCGGCGAGACCGTGGATACGGGACGCCCGCCCGCGAGCCATTCCTTCTCATCAATGCTGCCGATCCAGTATTCCAGCAGGCGGACCGGCCCTTCCGGATCCCTGCCCAGCCCCGCGCGCGCCGCAACACCGGGGAGTCGCAGGAGCCGGATAACCTCCCGGGGGTCAGTGTCGTTCGGCAGCCCGTTGGCAAGGTCAGGCATGGTGCAGTTCCGTTTCCCTTGGAGCTCTGCGGCGGCTGTTTCGGCCGGTGCGGACCGCTGCCTGCGGCGCAACGAGCTGCTCGTACTGGCGCTCGACCTCGTCGAGATACGGCCAGCAGCGATATCGGGAGACCAGCTCTCGCCAGACGAGGAGAAGGCCGCGCGGGTCTGCGGCGGTCCGGCAGATGGCCGCCATGGTCGCCTGGTCGGCCCGCTGCCCGCCGACTCGCAGCGGTACGGGTCGAAGGCCCGGGTCCGGACCGGGGATGGAATGTTCTCCCTCCGTTGCGGGCGCGACCCGGTCGACGTGGAGCTGCTCGCTGCGCTCGATCACGCCCCATAGCGAGCCGGCAAGGTTGAGAGTTCCCTCCCGGGCCCGCTCGGTCAGCTTCCTGAAATAGCCTCCGGCGCTCGTGTGGATCTCGCCGGCGTCGTCCCGCGAGGCGACGATGACGACTGCCATGGATGCCCAGGCCGGCGACAGGGCGGTACAGGCGTCGCGCCAGGCTTCGGGCGATATCCCGAGCTCGCTGCGGGTCCGGCCGGCGGACTCGAAGAACTCATTGGCCGTCGGAGGCCGCCCGGCAGGCAGGAAACGCGACAGGCGCGGGCTGAGGGAGTCCAGGATGAGCCACGCCGGCGGTCCTCCGGGTACCGGCGAGCGGCTGAGGCGTGACGGACTACCGGTTCCCCTTTCCGGCGAAGGGCGGGCGGCAGGCGCCGTGCGCGATTTCGGAGAAGGCTCTGTCGGTGGGCCTGCCGCTACAAGAGTATTTTTCTCTTTGAATTGGTCTGTAATTGAATTGGACCCTGTCGCCGGGGGGTACCCCAGGGTGAAAATTTCAGCATCTTTTTCAGGTTCCGGAGACGTGGGATCAGGGGGTTCGACCTCCTCAACGATCGGCAGCTCGACGGCATCCAGGCGCGGTTCGGTGAGTGTGCGAGCCTGGTGCTCAACGTCCAGGGCTTCGTCCCGAAGAGAACGAAGGATGGCGATGTTGGAGCGGTCCATACGTTTCGCGTCGGGGAGAGCCAGGACACGGGCGAGCAACGGCTGGAGTGTGCCTGCGGGCGCCTCGTCTCGGCGCAGCGCGGCCTGGAGAAGAATCCGCGTGTGGCAGCGGATGGTCGAAATCCTGTGGACCAGACCGTTGCTCTCGATCTTCTCTTCCTCGGCCAGGCGCGCCGCGTCCTCGATTTCGGAGGCGATGGTGTCGAGGGGGGCGAAGGTCACGCCATGGGCCCAACGAATGCGGCTGTCCTGCTTGCTGCGTTCGCCGTCACGGCGTCGGCTGGCCGTGTCGGTCCAGTAAAGGAAGCCGGCTCGGGCGAGATCCTTCTCGATGTTGGAGATGGTGCGCGGGCTGAGGTCCAGCTTCTCGGCAAGTTTCCGTTTGCTTATCCAGACGGTCGGCGGGCAGCCGCCCGGCTCGAAGTCCTCCCGGAAGAGCTTCTTGAACGACAGGCGGAGATATTCGACATGGACGGGCTTCAAGCCGAAGCGCTCCCGGACGCGCCTGACCTCGAGGCGGGCGTGAAGCGCCCAATGGTCGAGGCCGCCCTCGCGGCCCGTCCAGGCCTCGGCGGCATCGCGTGCGCGGTCGAACTCGGGCTTGTGGAGCCGGCAGCCGGTAGAACCGGGGCCGCGCGGGGTGTTGCCGCTGCCGGAGCGGCCTGTATCGCCTTGTTCTGACATGATTTTCGACGCTCGGCGTCGTCCATGCCTCGATCCCCACTTTTTTCGCTCCACCGGCTTGACTGGGCAGACCGGGGGGGTTACCTTCCGCGCTTGACAGGCTTCGGACGGTCCTGAATTGGCGATTGGGGACTGAAGCTACAGTCCGATTTTCGGGCTAAATGCGGGGAACGGAACTGCTATTCCGTTCCCCGCTTTCTTTAACCGCTTGACTGATATGAGCTAGCCGAGCACAATTCTCCGGCTCCTAAGGTTAGAAGCCTGCCGGCTGTGGTGGCTAAGACAGGAGCCTCGACCTGCCGCTATACGACACCCTTTTCCCCGGATTGTCGGTCTCGCCCCGCGGGAATTGCGTCGACGTCGAGCGGGCCGTGCGCGGTCTGCGCGCCACGGGGGATCGACACCATGTTGAGGCTTATGGCGTCGTCGATCAGGACGACCGCGACGACGCAGCGGTTGAGAAACTCGCTATGGAGGGCATTTTCGCGCTGGCAGTGCGGTCCGTCGAGTCGCTGTACTACTGTTCCGACGCCATGCAGGCCATCGCGCGACACCAGGCGGACTCCATGGGTCTCGACGCCGAGAAGCTGGCGGCGTCAGCGAAGCGGGACGCCCTCTCCGCGCTTGAGCAGGAGGAGGTCATTGAGCGGATGGCCGCGCGCCGGTGCGAGCGGCGCATGCGCGACACTGCCCTCAGCCAGCTACCGGACTGGAAGACCATCCGATCCGCAACCGGCCCGACCATCAACCTGCATGTCCCGTCCGCCTACGCTGACGAGGTCGCCCAGTTCCGGCAACTTCTGGCCGACAAGGACTTCGATGCGCTCGTCGCACGGTATCCGCTACGCGAGACCAAGGCTTTCGATGTGATCGCCAAGGCCCTTAAATGCGCCTCGACGCGTGATTACCAGCAGATGGTTGCGGTACGCACCGCCAAGGACGACACGTTGGCGACTGCTCTGACGAGTCGCCTCCAACCATTGGCGGATGCGATCGCTCCCGCCATGGTTGGGTCGTAGGATCGGCCGACCGCAAGCATTAACGCGAACAATGACCACCGCCTGCCCTTGCGCACCAGCGGGGAAGCCGGGGCTTCCCTCCAATACCGCCCCTGCCGCGCGAGGCCCCGGCCTTCGAGGTGGTGACGGCTTCATGCGGCGTTGACGGCGGAAGTTGCGCCGGCCCAGACTGGCGCGCGAAGGCAACGGGGGAGAGTCTGCGCCCATGAGCTACGAGAAGCCCTATGCGGGACTGCGCGTCGTCGATCTGAGCCAGGGGATCGCCGGGCCCTAC